>ENA-OQCX01000026-OQCX01000026.1-human-gut-metagenome-genome-assembly--contig:-NODE-26-length-67036-cov-8.148142_pt1 | contig 67036 bp, 71 predicted proteins | sample MGYA00242762_ERZ504587 | MGnify/ENA primary metagenome ERZ504587 (study PRJEB26092, sample SAMD00036337) | human gut metagenome | host: Homo sapiens | study: EMG produced TPA metagenomics assembly of...
TCCAGATGTTCTGGCCTTAATTTCACGAATAAAGTATCAGCATCTCCTGCGTTCTTCCAACAGCAAACGACGGGATCACGAGGTTGCCGCCGCGGTCGAGCGTTTCCTGAATGATTTTTGCCAGCTCCGGTACATAATCCGGTTTCGGACCGTGGCTCCGGTCACCGTAGGTGGATTCCATAATCACGTAATCAGCGCTCTCTGGGTACTCCGGGTCGTTGATCAGCGGCTGATGGATATTTCCGATATCGCCGGAGAAGAGCAGTTTTTTCGTCACACCGTCCTCTGTCAGCCACAGCTCAATGGATGCGGAGCCGAGTAGATGACCGGCATCGAGGAAACGGATCTGAATGCCGTCCGATAGTGTCACACGCTGATGATACGGAATGCCCTCCAGCAAGCGGATCACGCCGAGGGCGTCCTCCATCGTATATGGCGTAACGTAATCTTCTTTTCCCGCCCGGCGGTTCTTGCGGTTCCGCCACTCGGCCTCGGCGAGCTGAATGTGTGCACTGTCGCGGAGCATGATGTCCGAAAGCGCTACCGTCGCCGGAGTCATATAGATTGGGCCACGGAAGCCGTGCGCATACAGCAGCGGCAGATTTCCGGTATGGTCGATGTGCGCGTGCGTGATCAATACAAAATCCAGCTGGGATGCCGGGACCGGAATCGGCTTGTTTTCATAAATATTCGGTCCCTGCTCCATACCGCAGTCCACTAAAAATTTTTCCCGGCAGCCTCCAGATAATAACAACTGCCCGTCACTTCATGTGTTGCTCCAAGAAATGTAAGACGCATAAGATGCCTCCTGTTCTCCCGTTTTGTTCGGGGACAAAATGTTGTCACTGCGGGTCAAAACACGCGTTATACGTTTGGCCCGTTATCGCGGCCAGCAGTCGTCAAGTTCTCATGCCAGCATGGTCTTTGACGCGTTGCCGCGAAAATAATCTGAAATTTCTTTTGTATTTTATGCTTATTCTCTCTTTTTTTGATTATTATAGCATAATATCTGGCGGATTCCAACGGAATTTTAAAGCAGATTGCACAACAATCTTGATATTTTTGTTCAGTTATGGGCATCGGACGCCGGAAGTGCATAGAAAAGAGGCACCGGTATTCCTGCAGTAATACCGATGCCTCACTTATCGGGGCCAGCCGATGTTCCGTATGATCACTCACACGCTGAACATAGTAACACATGATGACTCAGATCTGTGTTGTGGTTGGAAAAAGGAATTTCGACGCGTTGAAAATCCTGAAAGATCTGCGTTTTCGTCTTAATATATTCATTGTTATAAGGTTTCTATAGGGGACTGGCCCCGAAAGGGGATGAAAGGAGCTTGTGAACTGCCGGATTAAAAATCATTCCCGTTCGTTTTCGTCACCTCTCCTGTGCCTATATAAATAACAATACGTTCGCTCGCTTTAAATAATTTTAATACTAATTGATTTTACGTTTGGATTAGCCAATATAGATACCGTTAGTTGAACTTCCACCATTTTCAGTAACACCACTCTTAGTACATGAATGATATCCTCTTAAACGATAGTAGTAACCTTTTTCTACTTTCAATTCCTTACTCATGTATAAAGATGCAGTATTATAATCCACATTTTCCCACTTTTTATAGCTATAAAGTCTTCTGGTCCACTCGAACGTTCCAGGTAAATATTCAACTTTACGGTATTGCAAGTAACATTACATTCTGTTCCGCCAAATATTCCAATATATCCATTTCCATTATTGGTAATTCTTACAAACCCTTCTAACAAATATTTACTTCTAGCAACGCTTTTATATGTTCCTACTGCTTCATTTTCATTTGTTAATACAGACCCGTCTATCGTATTACCCAAATAATCTAATGCTCCTGCTTGTACATTTACTGTATTAAACGCCATTACAAAAATCATCATGAAACAAAAAAACATATTTTTAAGACTAATATACTTTTTCATATACCCCTCTTTCTCTCGTTTTCACCACTCACATTATATATACGTACATACTTTAAAGAAATTACATATTATACTGCATTTCATTTAATATTTTTATTATTTCCTCTTTCTCAATATTCCCACCTATCTGATAATATGCATCTTTGTACTTCCATGCTGCATAATAGCATTCCTCATTATTTTCTAACAAGTTCCCCATCTCAACATCAATTTCTTCGTCTAATGTTTCGACTTTTATCTGTTTTCTATCCTTCCAACTTCCTTGTGATAAGTCTTTTTCATTTGCTGCCAAATGAAAATATACAAAATGATTATTATACTGATATCTAATAATCGCCATTTGTGTTACTTCTGAGACAATCACATTGTCATATTGCATCCCTTTCGGGACATAATAAAACTCCGGAACCGCTATATGTATAGTATCCCGTATTTCCTTTTGGCTTCATCTAAACTGCCTTCTGTATATTTTCTTTCCTCTCCATTATCTACCCATGTAGTGTCTCCCGTATTCCGAACCCCACTAATCGTCTCCACCAACCGAATCCGATTCGCCTCACTCGTCATACTAGCCCCAAAGATGCACGCCCCCACAACCAACACAACACCAGCCGCCTTTGCCGTCCGTACCCAGTGTTTTGTTGTTTTCGCTCTCTTCGCAATCTTCTTCTGTCTCTCCGCCTGCTTCTCGCGTTCTGCCTTTTTCTCCACGATCTGGCGGCGGATCTCCAGTGTTTTTTCTGTCGGGTTGCCTTCCGCGTCCGCGAGTCCTTCCTTCTGGAGTCGCTGCTGGAAGCGCTCGTACATTGCGTTCAGTTCTTCCTCTGAAAGCGCAGGCGCAGCCTCCTGTTCTGTTGCTGTGTTTCCTTCCTCTGCCTTTACAACTGCCGATTCCCCTTCCACCGTTTTCGAATCCGCAGCCATTTTTTCTTCCATCGTCTGCTCCAGTTTCTTTTTCAGCTGTTCTTCTTTTTCTATCTTTTTCATCTTCTTCCGTTCCTCGGCATTTTCCATGTTGTAACCGCTCTTGACTTTTTTTCTTCTTGAGGGGATAATAAAAGCCAAATGATATTATCAAATTCCAGGGAGGAATTCTCATGAAGCATATTGTTCTGACAGGCGGAGGTACCGCCGGCCATGTTACCCCGAATATTGCCCTGATTCCAAAATTAAAGGAAGCAGGTTATAAAATCTCTTATATCGGTTCCTACGACGGTATGGAGCGCAAGCTGATCGAAGATCTCGGCATTCCGTATTACGGAATTTCATCCGGAAAGCTGCGCCGCTACTTCGATCCGAAAAACTTTTCCGATCCATTCCGCGTCGTAAAAGGCTACTTTGAAGCAAAAAAACTGCTCAAAAAGCTGAAACCAAACGTTGTCTTCTCCAAAGGCGGCTTCGTTTCGGTACCGGTTGTCCTTGCCGCCAAAGCATGTAAAGTCCCGGCGCTCATCCATGAATCGGATATGACGCCTGGCCTGGCAAATAAGCTGTGTATTCCGTCCGCTGCAAAGGTCTGCTGTAATTTCCCGGAAACCGTTAAATGTCTCCCGGAAAACAAAGCCGTTCTGACCGGAACGCCAATCCGCCAGGAACTGCTGTCCGGCGATGCACGGGAAGGCCTGAAGTTCTGCGGATTCAATGCCGCAAAACCGGTTATTCTCGTCATCGGAGGAAGCCTCGGTTCCGTCGCTGTCAATCATGCGGTCCGTTCTATTTTACCAGAACTTCTGAAAGATTTCCAGGTGATTCATCTCTGCGGTAAAGATAAACTGGATGCATCCTTAAATGGTACCGAAGGTACGTTCAGTTCGAGTACATCAAAGATGAGCTCCCGGATCTCTTCGCCGCAGCAGATCTGATCATCTCCCGCGCCGGCGCAAATGCGATCTGCGAAATCAGTGCTCTGGCAAAACCAAACATTCTGATTCCGCTTTCTGCCAATGCCAGCCGCGGAGACCAGATTTTAAATGCGCGTTCCTTTGAGCGTCAGGGTTACAGTAAAGTTCTGGAAGAAGAATCCGTGAATGCGCAGACTCTTCAGTCCGCAATCCGTGAGGTTTACGAAAACCGTCAGACCTACATCAATGCGATGAAGAAGAGCGGCCACACCGATTCCATCGGCCGCATCCTTTCCCTGATCCAGGAATGCGAACGCAAATAGTAACTACAGAAATCCCCTTTCTCTGGCTTTGTCAGCAAAGTGCTGGCAAAGCCATTTTTCGTCCGGGTCATTTTCACCCGCAGATTTCCTATGGTGATACCCATTTCGGATGCTACTTCCTTTTCCGAACGCTCATGCACCTTGATTTCACGCGTAATATAATAACCCGATTCATCATGATCTTTCAGTGCATCCATCACTTCCCGAAAAAAATGATTTCTCTCCTGCTTTTCTTCCTCTGCAAGCGTCGGAAGTTCCATCTCTTCCGCCCGAAGATCCTCATCCAGTTCGTTCCAGTCAAAACGTTGTGCTTTTCTTTGATAATCAATTCCCAGATTCTTTGCAGCGACACGGACCCAGCCTTCTACTCTGTCTTCATCCAGCGCATCAATATTCAGGTACAGTTTCACCATCGTTTCCTGTGCGATATCATCCGCATCGGCTTCATTGTGCACCACCTGCATTGCGGCTGAATAGGCTGTCATTACATACTTTTTATATATTTCTGAAAAGTTATTTTTGTCCATTGTTCTCCGCCCCTGTTCGTCTGTCATTGATTCTTTTTCTGGCTGCTGCCAGCCTTTTCTCAGGCCTTCAGCTCTGCCGTCACGCTCTCAATGATCTGCTCTTTTACCGCATCCTCGAGAGTTCCCTGCTTCCATGCAGCAATACCGGCATTGTCACCTTCATATCTTGGAATCAGATGCATATGGAAGTGGAATACCGTCTGTCCTGCTGCCTCACCATTGTTCTGTACCAGATTGAAGCCATCAGAATGAAGCGCTTTCGTCATGGCCGTCGCCATTTTTTTGCCGAGAATCATGCTTTCGCTGCGGTTTCATCCGGAATTTCATAAATGTTTGCAAAATGCTGTTTTGGAAGAATCAGCGCATGTCCTTTCGTTGCCGGTCCCTGATCCAGAATGACACGGAACTCATCGTCCTCATACAATGTCGCGGTTGGAATTTCTCCGTTTGCTAATTTACAAAAAATACAATCCATGATCTTTTTCTCCTTTACTTTTTTTAATTCTTCTGTTGTTCCGAATCCCGTTCTGCACGGTTCCGAACAACTCTATTTTCTCACTATTTGTCGAAAAATGTCAAATAATGCAGAACGCTTTTTGTTGCGCGCTCCCCCTTTTCAATGCTAAACTTTTGCCTAATCAAAAATCATTACCTACGCATCATAAGGAGGATACGGCTATGTCAAAAGAACCAACAACCAATTCACAGGCTTATCGGAAGAATGTCACGCTATGATTTCCCGGATTTCACATGAGGTTCGAAATCCTGTTGCGGTTATCCACAGCTTTCATCAGCTTCTTCTTTTAGCGCATCCGGAGCTTTCCAACGATCTCTATTTTCAGAAAATCCAGGAAAATATGGCTTTTCTGAACTCCCTGCTCGATGAGCTCTCCTGCTATAATCATTCATATCGGGCGGTACGCGCTTACGTGAATCCTTATCTTCTGCTCCAGAATCTCTGTGCCGATACCGGCGTTCTCCTCGAAAAACAACAGGTTTCCATTGAACTTGTCAAGGAATCTGCCATTCCGCGCTTTGCCCTTGATACCACGCAATTTCGTCAGCTTTTTCTGAACCTGATCCGAAATGCGGCGGAAGCAATGCCTTCCGGCGGAACGATCAAAATCTCTCTCTGTTTCGACGGTGACTTTCTGACCATCCGTGTGCAGGACACTGGCTGCGGAATCCCCGCCGAGGATCTGCCGACTCTCTTTGACCTTTTTGTCACACATAAGAAAAACGGAACCGGCCTTGGACTTGCCATCTGCAAGGAAATTGTAACCGCACACGACGGCACGATTTCCGTTTCTTCCGTTCCCGGGGAAGGAAGCACCTTTACGGTCGTTTTCCCCTTTTCCTGATCCTTGCCATTCCCGGATAGAGAACCGCCATCAGGACTGCACCTGCCAGAAAACCGCCGATGTGTGCGAAGTTGTCCACATTTGAAGACTGGAATCCGACCAGCAGCGAAAGGACAGCCATGACGCCATCCGCCGGAAGGTGAGATCCTCCAGCCTTCCTTTCCGAAATGCCAGAAGAACAAGCATCGCTCCGACTGCAGAAAAAATCGCTCCCGAAGCGCCGGCGGAAACTGCCGGTGCTTCCCCTGTTTTCATCAGGAACAGTTCATGCAGATACGAGCACAGATTTCCGACAAGTCCGCCACCCAGATAGATGACCAGATAACGGATCTTTCCAACTGCGCGTTCCAGGTAATCCCCAAGGAACAAAAGAAGCAGCATGTTGTTGATCAGATGCTGGATGCCAAAGTGAAGAAACATACTCGTAAACAGGCGATAGTATTCTCCGCTCTCAATCAGCGGCGCATACGCCGCACCGCAGTCCATCATATGTCTGGAGCTCTCTGTCCCTCCGGTCAGTGTGACTGCAAGGAATACCAGAATATTGCATACGACGATGACCAGATTGATGCTGTTTTTTGACCTCTTCCACATACGGTCCACGATATCTTCGTTCGGATCGTAACTGTTTTTCCTTTGTTCTTCCATTACATCATTTCCTTATCTGTGCTATTTTTTTATTATAATTTAATTCACTTGTAAATGCAAGAAATCGTCAAATTTTTTTCTTTTTGATAAACGTTTTTCGACAATTATTGACGCTTCACGACGGCTTTCGACGTTTTATGACATTATTTTTTACATTATTTCTTTTTTTAATTTTATGCATAATTTTCTTTTCTATAATATTTTTGTTTCATTCGCATAACTTTTTTCTTTGATCATTCTGCCATATTAAAAATAACGCATCCAGCGCTTTCTCCAAATCGAAAAAGTGTAATGCGTCATTTTTCTCTAATTTCTGTTTTTCTCTCCCGCCTTATACCGGTATTTCTTCCCGGCAAATGAGATATCGTCTCCATCCTCCAGCTTCTTTTTTGTCTCGCCCATCAATGGAACGCCATTCACCGTTGTTCCGTTCCGCGAATTCAGATCCAGCAGATAATCTCCCTCTTCTGTACTGACCAGCTTTGCGTGAAGGCGGCTTACCGTACGGTATGGCAGAATTACATCTGCCGCCGCTGACAGTTTTCCAATCAATGTGCTTCCGCGTTCAATCGGAATCAGCGGAAGATCAATCGGATCTATCGGAATCAGATATGCTTCCCTCATCCTCCGGGCTGGTCAGCAGTTCCGTTTTTCCAAACAGATCCTCTTCATGCCCCTCCAATTCCATCAGGCTGTGCATCTTTCTGTTTTCCTGTTCTTCATTCTTTTCCCATGTTTTCTCTTTTTCGACTGAGGAATCCCTTTTCCACCCCTGCTGTTCTGTATCGCTTTTCGGATTCCATGTTCCATCTTTCTGTTTTAAGCCCTTCCGATTCTGATATTCCGAAAATACATCTCCTGTTTCTCCTTGTTTCCGGATTCCTGCGGCCTTCCCATAGCTTCCTGTTTCTGTTCCCGACTGCCGCTTTTTCCATCGACTGACAAGTTCCAATGCCAGACTTACAATTCCCACAACAGCCGCCGCTCCTCCCAGCACCAGATACCAAACAGTTTCGGCCTGTGTCCACCGCAGTGCCAGCACACCTCCCAGAAATCCGATGCAGATCACTGCTTCCACAATATTTTTCCAGCGTCCCTCATCCTTTTCTTCCTCCGCTTCCACAAAAAAATTTTCCGCCGCTTCCACTTCTTGTTCTTCCCAAAGTGTTTCCTCCATCTGTACAGGCGGATTTTCTTCCCTGGGACGCTCTTTTCCCTCCTGCTCCGTCGTTTCTTTCTTCTCTTTCCCTGTCTGATATAAGAGTGCCTGAATCATCTCAACCGAAAAGATCTCCGCCGAAATCTCCCGATACAGTCCATACCCGAGTACCACCGCATCCTGCTCCTGGTGATCCAGCTTCGGCAGCAGATATTCCATCAGCTCCCGGATCTGCTTCTGAAAACAGCCTGTGTGTCCCTGCTTTCCCGGCAGATAACAGAAGGAAAAGTTCTCCAGATTTGCATCTGCAAAAACCAGCTCCGGCTGCAGAACGAGGCCGTCCGGTGCAAGCAGGTACTGCCCCAGTTCTTCGAGAAGATCCAGCAGCTGTTCAAACAGTTTCCGCAGCGCCTCCGCCCCAATCGAGCGCTGTTCAAACACACTCTGAAGTGACTGCCTTGATGTCACCTCATAGTAAAACAATGTTTTATCATCCATTTTCCCGATTTTGCAGTCCAAAAGCCCTGGGATTGCGTTTGTCAGCAGCATACGGATCTGATACGACGCCGTGTCCGGCTCTTTTTCCTCCTGTAAAATAACATACGTATGGTTCAAATCTCTTTTATAATCAATCTGCATTTCTCCGCTTCCGTCCTTACTTCTGGTTCCAGATCTGTTTTACTGCCCGTATCTTCCGGATCGTTTTCACCGGATTGTTTCTCCTGCTTTCACTCAAAACCGAATATTCCCACGCGTTCCGACTCCAGATTGGCAGAATGTTTCCTTCTGCTTTTATCTGAATCTCTTTTTCTCTGCACACCGTCTGTACGGTCACCGATTCAGCCGGAAGCGGTATCTGGGAAATCCACCATTCCATCCGGCTTTGGGCGGCTGCCTCTCCTTTTTCCACAGACAGGCGGCCTTCACTGGCGGCAAGCATTGTGCTTTCATATGCCGCAAATGTATACCAGCTCCGTGCGTGCACAAAAAATGTCAGCGACAGCAGAAGAAAAATCACCATCAGAACAAGCGGCACGACCAGAACTGCCTCTACCGTAATACTTGCTTTTCTCATTTTCACTTTCAAAGCATTCCGCACCTCCCCACAAATCCAAGCAGCAGAAACGGCACCAGCGGTATAGAATCCTGTTTCCGTATTTTCTTCCGCATCAGAAGAACTCCGCAGAGTACCGAACAGAGAATGAGTCCCAGCGTCAGAACGCCGAACGTCTGCCCAAATCCCAGCCAGATTCCAACCGTCAGAAGCAGAAGGCCGTCCCCGTATCCCACCTGTTCCCGTGATATATAACTGAGCGTCAGAAATCCCGCTCCCGGCAGCAGGGACAGCAGCCATTCCAGCCACGATGTCTGTTCCACCAGAATCTGCCATCCAATGCCTGCAAGGAATAAAACACCGGTCAGGACAAGGCTGATCTGCCGTTTCCTCACATCCATTCCGGCAAGAATCCCCAGATACAGCAATATAATTGCACTCTTTACTTCTTCCTGATACACAGCCGCGGCCTCCTTTCCGCAAACCCGAGTTTCTGTTTACCGTCCTTCTTTCCGGTCTCACCCGGAAAGAAGACACCTGCTCTGCTCATATCCGGCTTTCTTACGCCGCCTTTTTCGCGCATTTCGAGCACTGCGGCAGTCCATCCGTCTGTTCCAGTGCTACAAGTTTTACTTTACGTTTCAGCCCTTTGCAGGAAAGACTGTTATGATACCGGTTTCCGTATTTCGTATAGTAAACTTCCGCACCCGCAGCGCCATTTCCCACACACTGTTCGCATTCCTTATATTTTTCTCCATCCTGATTCCGTTTCCACGCAAGCGCACCCGGTGAGGAAACCTGGATCGAAAGATTGATATGACTGCACGACGAATCGGTATGATACACACTGCCGTTCTCAGTCACCCACACCATCTGTTTTGCTTCGCCCTCTTCTTCATCCGCCTCCTCTTCTGTCTTTCCGCAGAACAGATGCACTTTCGCACACGCTGCAATTCCCCGGTTCCGCACCGGAACGAGGCGGTTTCCCATTTTCGGCCAGTAAATCGCTTTCAGTTCCAGCCATCCATTTTTCACACGGCTTCCTGCCAGTGTCACCATTCCATTTTCGCGGATTTCTTTTGGAATCTTTGCTTCTGCATAAGCAATGCACGCGGCCGTTTCTGGTATTTCATACGTTTCTTTTCCCGTCTCATCCACCGCGTAGGCACAAACGGAAAGATACCGCGCGGACTCCTGCAGAGATACCGTCAGCATTCCATGCAGCCGGTAAAGATCCACGATTTTTAATAACACAAGAACCGCGATCAGAAAAACAGGAAGTGCCAGTGAAGCTTCCACCGTCAGGCTTGCCCTGTTCCATTTTCGTTTTACAAAAGGCTGCTCTCCTGATCCGGATTTATAAAAATTCCCGGAAGAGTGGATAAGTTTTTTGATAAGGTTCCAGAAATAAATGTGCCGTTCAGAAGAACACCCTTTTGTATCCCTGCCGGAGTCATCCCATTTTTCAGGCTGCTCCCTGCATCTCATATCCATAATTTCTCGTAATCTCATACTCTCGTTTCCCAATTACCGCCGTAAAACCGGCTTCCAGTTCATCGACACAGCAATCCAGTCGGAAACCCGGCTGCTGCTGTTCTGTCCGCATATTGTATTCCACCAGATCCATCGCTCCAAACGTTACCGCTTTTCCCGATTTCTGCATCAAAAGCAGCCGCAGATAATCGGAATACTCCATGCCGCCCGGTGCATTTTTTCTGCTCTGATCCCCTGTTTCCAGCAGTTTCGGAAGCTGTTCCAGAGAAAGCTGCCACGATTCTGCCGTTTTGAACAGTGCTACTTTTCCACCATCCAGCAGTTCCCGCAGATCCAGAATGCTTTCTGCAAATGCCCAGCACACGGCAAGTGCCATTTTCACAACCGGCATCGCCGCCGGAACTCCAAACGACGCGGCAATTACCCCCGCCATTGCTTCCATCTCGCCCTGCTTCTGCGCATCTTTCGCCAGATACACCAGATTTGCCGCCTCCCGTAGCGCCAGCAGACGGTTCACGGTTCCCGCCAGATTATCCTGATCACTGTTTTTTCCGCAGAGCACATATTCCACCTGGCACTGCAGCCCTTCCTTCTTCTCCTTGCTGGTATAGCACGGAAATTTCCACAGAATATATTCGGACGAAAGCATCTTATCCACAAAGCTCAGTTCTTTTCCACACTCTGCCATGCCAAACCCGCTCTGCAGCTCCCGTTTTGATGCAAGAAACGATACATCCGTTTCCCCCTGCGACAGTGCCTGCCCTTCCGGGAGGACCAGTCCTAAAATTCCCATTTTCATTACTTTTTGAATGACCTCAATCGGATTCACAAAATCTTCCGGTACCGGCTGCTTCTGATCCGGTTCCGAAGGCGTGCCGTTTCCAGATTCTCCTTCACCTTTTGTTTTTTCTGTTCCCTCTTCTGGCTGTTTGGATTCTTCATACTGTTTTAAAACCTCCTCTTCCTCGTAACCGCTCTGTCCGTCCTCCTGACGTTTCACGGTTTCCTGTTCTCCTCTTAATTTCTGGGAAAGCTGCTGTATTCCATAAGTTCCAAGGCTGGCTTTCATTGCCTCACAGATCTGACGGGAGAAAGCACTTCCCTCCTCGTCTGTCGCAAGACGATAGCCGCCGAGATAAACTTCTGTAACCTGTCCGCCAGATAAACTGCCTGATAGAATTCCCATCCCCGATGCAGTGGGGGACAGAACTTCTCCCGCAGTTTCTGCGACTTTTCTGCTCATGGTTTCAGGTTTCCAGACACCGCTCTTATCCCCGCCGTTATAAAAAAACAGCTCGTACTGTCCCAGCAGTGTTCTGTCATACCCGGCAAACAGAGAATACAGTCCCTGTTCCATTGCGCAGGCCGTCATCACCCGTGCATGGGCATTTCGCACCGACGCAATTGTCCCGGAAATCAGGGAAAGCATCAGTATCAGAACGAGACACAAATATGCTGTTATGCTTCCGGCTGCCCATCTTTTCTGTCTTTCTGTTTCCCTCATGGGATACAGCTCCTTCCACTTTACTTTTACTTTTTCGAACTTTAGATGCCGTGGATCGGATAAAGGATATACCGAGACACAGATATGCAAATGACATATAGGTCCGTACCGGCTTCTAAATTTTTCTTTGGAGTTCCGTATTGGACATTTTCCCGTTTATACGGTGTTGCTCTGGTTTGTGACCTTCTCCATCAGACTGTTGACCAGACTCACAAGCTGCTTTTTAAAGATTAGTACGAGTCCGATCAGCACAACGAGAATCAGAATCACTTCCACAACACCCACCGCATCTTCCTCTTTCCAGAACTCCGATATCAGCTTCATAATTCCCACCTCCCTCTCTTTACCAGCTGTTGTGGGGATAAAAACATCCCCTATGCATAAAAGGACAAAAATGCCGGAACCGTGAGTATGACCAATACAACCGCAAGCATCATGCCCATCGGAAGAAGAAGCTTTGTCGATGCCTTTTCTCCTGTTGTTTTCGCCTGCCTTCTTCTCTCCTCAAAGGCCTCCTGCGATTCCTGTTTCAATAATTCCAGCAGTCCTTTACTGCCTTTTTTCAGGTTCTGCGTCAGCAGAACAGCAAGGGAACGATACGCTCCGGTTCCCATACGCATTCCCATGCGCTGGTACGCTTCCTGCTCGGAAACACCGTTTTCCATCTCCTGGCAGGTAAATACAATCTCTTCATAGGCAAAACGTTTCTGCCCGCCAAGCGCCAGATTTTTCCGGTAATCCACTGCAATCCGCTCGAGTACTTTCCGCATCCCAAGCCCGGCACCCAGAAGAAGAACCATTTTGCTGACAATCTCGGGATAATCCCGCAGCATTTGTTCTTCTCTTTTCTGCCTTGCTTTTTCTTCTTCCCTTCCTTTTGCCGCCCAGCAGACTGCTCCTGCCGCCGCGGCAAGTGCCATCAGCTCCAGACCTGTCAGATCCGGCACTTTTGACCATGTTACAGTTTCTCCGTTCAGTGTCTCCGGCAGATAATAGGCTGTTTCTTCGGGATGTGCTTCGTTTTCTTTTTCCACTGCTTTTTTCAGTGCCCTAAGAACCGCATCCCGCCCTTTTATCTCCGGTGGATAGACCTGAACCTTCCGTATATATTCTGTTGTTTCCCCCTGAAGTTCCAGTTCCGCTTTCAGCGTAACCTCCACTCCTTCTTCGGGAATCTCGTCTGACAGCAAACCCCGGCTGTCAATCAACAACGGCCTGTCTGTTTCCCAGCTAAGCGCCACCGGGCTTCCCGGTATTTCCGTAACCAGATCCATGTTTCTGTTTACCGTATGAAAAGACAGATTCTCACCTAAGATGATTTCATCCAGCGCCTCTATCGCCGCACTGAACGCCTCTTCTATCTCTTCTGCGCTGTAAGCTCTTGCAGGTACAGACAGTGTAATTCTTTCCGGTTTCTGATTTCCAACAGAAACCTCAAGTTTTTCCTCTGTCGGTTGGCTGCCTAAGGCACCCCGTTCCAGTTGAAGTTCCGCTTTTTCATCTCCTGAAACTTTTCGCACTCCGATCGGAAGGCAGAGTGCAGTGCCCGCTATAAACCTGTCGCTGCAAGGCAGAAAATCCGTCTCACCAATTTGTGATCTTCCGCCTTTTTTCTCATCCGGAAATACCAGATGAACAGCCCCGCCCATGCGGTCAGACAAATCCACAACATTTGATTCCTCCCTTTTTTGCGGACGAATCGTTATGATTCGCAGTCTTACTTTTTAAACTTCAATTGCTTCTTAAAACTCAATGTCCAGAATCTTCTTTCCAAGCACCCATGCCGCCAGATACACGGCAAGGCATCCGCTCATGAAGAAAACCCCGATTACATTCCCATACATCACACTTAAGAATTCCGGAAAGGAAAGCTGTACATATCCCAGAATTCCAAACGGCACAACACTCATAATATTCTGCTCGAACCGCCGGGAAGAAACGCCCGCACGGATTTCCCGCATCATGTCAATTCTCGTACAGAAAATATCCCACGTATTCTGAAAGATCTCGCAGACATTTCCTCCTGTCCGCTTCGCAATCACCAGTACACTTGCAAACGTCGCAATATCGTCAATGCGGCTTCGCACCGCAAGATCCTGAAACAGTTGTTCCACCGGCACGGAAATCATCATTTTATGACGCATCCGGCGCAGTTCCTGTACCAGAATGTTTTCTTTTCCCAGCGACTGTTCCAGCTGTCCTGCCGCCTCCAGCACTGCATTTTCCATGGAATAGCCGGAACGCAGTGCCGTGTGCATCCACGCAATCAGATCCCGGAAGCTGTCGTACAGCTCCTCTTTCCGTCTCTGAATCCGGTTTTTCCGATACGTGTGAAAACATACGATTCCAACCGGAACCACAGCAATGCATGCCCACCACGCCCGGTAACAGAGCAGGTTCACAGCGGCGGCAATCCCAAGACTGATTCCCGCTATTTCGAGATATTCCCGACCGGTAAATTCCCAGGTCTGATAGTCGATCCCCTTCGTCTCCTTCTCCTCTGCCATGCCCGTCTTTGCCTGGCTTCCCTCACGTATTCTCATCCTGTTTTCCCCTCCAGTTTTTCTCTGTGTACCAGTTCGCCTGTCTTTTGCAGGCCTCTCCCATATTCTCTTCGAAACAAAGAAACCGTTTTGATTTCGTCCTCCTCCATCCCTGTGATCTCTGCGATCTCCTCCACCCGACGGCTTCCATCCTCTCCGCGTCCTAAATGCACGAGAATTTCGATTCCCGATGCAATCTGGCGGCGGATTGCTTCCAACGGGAGCTGCACTCCCATCAGCACCATCGTTTCCAGACGGGAGATCATATCTTTCACGCTGTTTGCATGTGCCGTGCTCAAAGATCCCGCATGCCCGGTATTGAGTGCGGATAATAATTCAAACGTTTCCGCTCCGCGCACTTCACCGATAATTACGCGGTTCGGCCGCATACGCAAAGCTGCGCGGATCAGATCGCGGATCGTAATTTCTGTTCCTGATTCCAGATTTGCCTCTTTTGCTTCCAGCCGCACCAGATTCTCCACACCCTGGATCTGCAGCTCTGCATTGTCTTCGATGGTTATGATGCGCTCGCCCTTTGGAATGTAGGCGGAAAGCACATTCAGAAATGTCGTTTTGCCAGATCCGGTCGCCCCGCCGATCATCATACTGTAGCGGGTCCGGACGAGAGCCTGCAGAAACTCTGCCGCCTCTTTTGTAATACTCCCGATGGAGACCAGAAATTCCATCGTCACCGCCTGCTCCGGAAAGCGGCGGATGGTCAGAATCGGTCCGTTTAATGCGACCGGTTTCATGACAACGTTGACGCGGTCTCCATTTTCCAGCCGTGCATCCACAATCGGATTCTGTTCATTCACCACGCGGTTGCACCGGCCTACAATCTGCTGAATCACATCCTCCAGCTTTTCTGCGGAGGTAAAGCTTTTGCCGTATCTCTCGATTCTGCCGTTCCGTTCCACGAAGATATGCTGATAACCGTTTACCATAATTTCGGTAATTCCCGCATCTTCCAGCAGCTCCTGCAGGACATCGAGCCTCCGCACACTGTAGAACAGCTGTCTGCGCAGCTCCGCCTTCTGTGCCACCGGAAGATACCGTGTTTCTTCTTCCCCTAAAATCAGACCGTCAATCTCTTCGAGAACCTCTCCGTCATCCGGTTCGGATGCGATATCGATCCGCTCCATCAGTTTTCTCCGCAGAATTTCCGGCATTGTCATGTTTCTTCTCCTCTTCTGCCGTCCCGCAGAATCTGACGCACATAGTCGCCCAGCTCGCTCCAGACAAGCTCCTCAAAGTAGGCTTTTCCCGTCCGGTTTGCCGTGTGGAACGGAACGTGGATTTTCCGCATCTTGTCCAACACCGACTGGCAGTCCCACCGGCGCAGCAAATTTTCAAACTGCTCCATTTTGGCCGCAGAAATCACATCATTCCTTATCGGAACGTAAATTTCATTGCAAAAATCCAGAATCTGATACAGATCCGCCACGCCATCCCCGAGGTCGAGAATCAGCACTTCATAGCTGCTGTTCTTCTCAATCTCCTGAAACAGCCATTTCCATTCTTCATATTTTGCAGTCTGAATGTCCATCGGCGATGCGGCGGGCGGCAGATAATCCAGGTTCTGCATCGACTGGACCATTCCGCCCAGTTTGTAGATGATGCCCTGATTTTCCTGTCTCGCATAATACAGAATATCGCTCATCCCCCTGTCGTAACTGCATTCCAGCAGCCGTTCAAATCCGGAATAGCTCTCCATATTGAGATACAGCACTGCCCGCTCCTTCGCCAGAATCTGCCCCATCGTCAGGGCAAACGAGGTCTTCTGCGTCCGTCCGACCGGCGAATAAATGCCGATGATGCGCATTTCCTTTTTCGGCAGCAGTGCAGGCGATGTATCGACACCATTTTCTACGCCGTAGCACGCCATGACCTCGCGGATCACCTTTTCCGACGACTGGTATTTGTAGACCGCCGGATACTGATCCAGCACCGGACTGTGTACGCCCTCAGACAGAATGATAATCTGACGGATCGGATACCGGCGGATCTCTTCTTTCATCGCTTTATCCGAAATCAGAAGAATCTCTGTTTCGTTATTCTTTGCGAACTCCAGGAACATCTCCGCACTGGAAAACGCATGCACTTCGAACGGAATATTTCTCTTCTGGTTCAGATATTCCATAAAATTGCGTGCATATTCCATTTCCGTGTCACAGACTGCAAAAACACTCTTTTTCTTTGCAGTATTCAATAAAATCCCCCAATCCAGAGCAGCACTCCCATCAGCACGGGAACGGAAAAATGGATGCACTCCATGCCCCACTTCCCATCGTAATAGGGAACCGGCTCTGTTTTTTTCTGGTATTTTCTTTTGGTAAAATAAGTTTGGAAATAATTGAAAAATTTGGTAAGACGCTGCGGTAAATTTCCGCAGACGAGAATAATTCCGATAGATAAGACCGCTCCAGACAGGAACGACACAATCATACATTTCAGGATCGCTGGCACACCGAGAAAGCCTCCAACAGCGGATAGGAGTTTGATATCTCCCGCGCCCAGCATATGAAAATAGAACAGAATGTAAAGTGCGAGTATCGGGAAAAGCATCCCAAAAAGAAAAATACCCGCTCCCGCGGCGCCATAGCGGATGAGCTGTGTAACCAGCCCGGCGATCCATGCGGTGATAATCCATTCATTTGCAATTCTGCGTGTTCTTAAATCCATCCATACCGCCCCTGTCGCAACTGTCAGTACCAGACAGTGCTGCAAAGACATTTTGTCTCTCACCTCCCGTTTCGTTTGGGTCAACTTGATTGTGAGGTCATTATAGTTGCCTCTTTTCGATTTGTCCAGCGGTTTTCGGCAACTTTTTCCGGTTTGTGAATTGCCTCCAAAAACGGGATGAAAATTTCTCACACCAAAAAGAAAAATCGTGTGAAAGGTTTTCCGTTTTTCGCGGATTCGTAGAATCGTATCGCAATTTCGCCGCTGCTTTTTGGCTATTATTTTATGATCCTTTTTTGAAAGAAATTTTCCAGCCGCATCACAGCAAAAAGAAACAGACCAGAACTTTTTTCTTCGTTCTGGTCTGCTTCCATACAGTTTTTTCTGTTTTTACTGAATAAAATCCGCATACTCCGCTCTGCTGACCTTCTTCAGATCCTCCGGCGCCATGCACAGCGTGGTTCCGATTCTTCCCCCGCTCACGTAAACTTTATCAAATTGTGCCGCACATTCCTGAATCACGGTCGGATACTGTTTTTTCATTCCGATCGGGCTGCATCCGCCGCGGACGTATCCGCTGACTGCAGTGATATCTTTGACATGGATCATCTCGATGGATTTCTCCCCCACCGCTTTCGCCGCTTTTTTCAGATCCACTTCCTCTGCGATCGGAAGCACCAGCACATAATACTGCTTGCTTTTTCCCTGTGCCACAAGCGTTTTAAACGACTGCTCGACCGGCGCGCCGGTTTTCTCTGCTGTGTGAAGCCCGTCGATAAATTCATCGCATTCATATTGAAGAACTTCGTATTTGATTTTCTGGCGGTCCAGAATCCGCATTGCATTTGTTTTGATTTCTTTTTCTTTTGCCATTATTTTCTCTCCGGTGCTCCCTGCAGTGCATACAGTTCTTTTTTGAGCTGTTTGATTTCTTTTTTCATCTCAATATTTTTCTGTTTCAGCCGTACGACAGCATCCCCGGCTTCTTCCGGTTTTACAGAAAGTAAACGTGCAATGCCGAGGGTATTGATGTGTTTTAAGCAGTAATCCGCATACGCTTTTTCACCGGAAAGCATGGTCACGCGGACGCCGCCTTTGTATTTCTGGGCACTTAAGATTTTGATCAGACGGATTTCCCCTGTTTTTGCAACGTGGGTTCCGCAGCACGCACAGCTGTCGCAGCCTTCGATCGTCACAATCCGCACCTGGCCCTCAATCTCTTTTTTGCTCCGGTAATCCATGGTTTCCAGCTCTTCCTTTGACGGATAACTGATCGTAACCGGAACATTTCGAAGCACGGCTTCGTTTGCCTCCTGCTCCACATCGTAGAGCTGCTCCTCGGTCAGAACGCCGTCAAAATCAACGGTAATGACATCACTTCCCATATGGAATCCAACGTTGTTGAAACCGTAAATCCGATGCACGATACCTGACACGATATGCTCTCCGCAGTGATTCTGCATATTGGAAAAACGTTTTCAAAGTCAAGTTTTCCAACTACCGTTTTGCCCGGCTCGAGCGGTGCTTCCACGGTATGCCAGATTTCGCCGTCGATTTCCTGTACATCCGTTACAAAAATTCCATCCAGTGTTCCCTCATCTGATGGCTGGCCGCCGCCTCCGGGAAAAATGCGGTCTGATCCAGCAGCACGCGGTACATGCCGCCCTCGCAGACGCTCCGTTCTACGGTTGCCTCAAATTCACCCAGGTACGCATCCTGATCAAATAATCTTGTTGTGCTCATAATTTTTCCTCTTTTCCGTCTATTCGTTTACAATGTCAATCTGGCACATTTTCATAGCTTCCAATGCATTTTTATGACTCTGCGGCGTTACGCCCGCGCACGCGGATGCATCGACCGAAATCGGCACTTCCGGATAAAATGCTTTCAGCAGCATGGCATTGGAAATCACGCAGATGTCGGTGCAGAGTCCCACGAGTTCAATGGATTCCGGCACGCCGCCTGCCAGTTTTTCGATCTCCTCCGGCAGATTTTTTGCACCGAAGGTGATTTTATTCATCACCACGGCCTGTTTTTTCTCCGCCATTTTCTGAATTGTATCCTGCAGTGCATGACCCTTCGTTCCTTCGATACAATGCTCTACCGGAAGTTTTCTGCCCTCGGACGTTTCCAGATAATCCGCAAAATGGGTATCTCTGGTGCAGATAACAGCTCCGTCAAACGAATCCATCACCTCTGCAACGCGGTCAACAATCCCGACCGCCTCTTTCGTGCCGAGACTTCCGTCGATAAAATCATTCTGCATATCTACTACAATTAATACTTTCATCTTTGTTCTCCCTTCTGGGACATTTTTTATAAATGCTGCATCCAGCTCAGTGCCAGTGAAATCCAGCTCTGGCACTCTTCGCGTACTGCGTTCTGGTATTCATAGCTCTGTGTCTCCTCGCTTGCAAGGCCAAGGCCGTGGCCGCCGACCGGATAAATATGCATTTCTACCGGAATCTCCAGTGCATGCAGTGCAGTAAAGAACAGAATGGAGTTTTCTACCGGCACGCAGTCGTCCGGCGCGGTATGCCACAGGAAGGTCTTCGGCGTATCGAGGCTGACCTGATTCTCGAGAGACATCTCGTCTACCAGCTCATCGTACCGGTCTCCCAGCAGATTGGTGAAGGATCCGCGGTGCGCTTTCGGACCGGATGTGATAACCGGGTAGGATAACAGCAGACCGTTCGGACGAAGCTGCTCTGCGTCTACGCCAAGTTCTTCTGCAAGGAATGTTTTCTTTTTCCAGAACACACCGTACGATGCTGCCAGATGGCCGCCTGCGGAAAATCCCGCTACTACTACTTTGTTCGGATCAATGTGATATTCTGCCGCATGCTCCCGCAGATGTGCAACGGTCCAGGCAAGCTGGCGGAGTGCCGTCGGATAGTGAGCTGCCGGAGCAACACTGTAATGCAGAACAACAGCGTGGTAACCGGCTCCGACAAACTTCAGCGCAATCGGCTCTGCCTCACGCTCGGACACCCATTCATAACCGCCGCCCGGGCAGATCACGATGACCGGACGCACGCGTTCCGGAGCAATCTCACGCGAGTTGTCCAGAAAATATGTATACAATTTTCCGGTTTCTTCTGTATCTTTTACTTTGACATCTAATACCTGATAATTCATAAGTTCTTCCTTTCCCCCAATTTTTCCGGCACGGGCACGGCCACAGCCGCCAGTTTTTACTCTGTTGTCATTATACCGTATCAGCGCAAAATATCAAGCGTATCACGCCAGTCACTTTTTTCTTTTCAAATTCACTTCCTCATAGTATAATAATTTTAAATTTGCATGTTTTTGAGCGGCAAATAACACACCAAGGAGGATATTGCAATTATGGATTCCAATCTTATTGTCCTTACCGATCAGGACGGAAATTCTGTCCGTTTTGAGCTTCTGGATATCGTAGAATACAAGGAGGATGAGTACGCAGTTCTCTATCCGGCCGACGGCGGCGATGACGAACCGGTACACATTCTGCGCATCATTTCCGAGAATCTCGATGTCAACGAAGCCGAGTTCGAAGGCCTCGATGACGATGAACTGATCGACACCATTTATCAGATCTTCCGCGAGCGCAACGATCTGGACGACTGATTCTGCCACGCAAAAAGAGCAGCATTTTTACCTTTCACACGTCGGTAAAATGCTGCTCTTTCTTTATTCTAATTTTTCCTCTTTCTTTGTTTCAATCCACAGTCGGTAATTTCACAGAGTCTGACATGTCAGCAAAATGCTGACTGTGGTTTGCCTCATGTCAGTGGGGATACCGATTTCTCTCCGCCCGCCACTGCCGTTAACTTTCTTATTTGCAATTCATCTCACCACCTATAGAGGTGAGAGAATCCTTGCTATTATTTGTTGAATATTTTTCCAATATCGCAGCCAGTGGAGAGAATATCTCTTTCTGAGGGACATTACAATTTATACTGCATAAAATTCCCATTGTGCACAAATCCAAAATCTGTATACAACTTAACGCCCATATCCGATGCCGTAATCTGTATTGTTCCGCATCCATATTCTTTTGCATCTTCTATCACACGGGACAGCAATTCTTTTGCAATACCTCTTCTTCGATACGCCGGATCTGTAAACATACTGGACAGTAATCCAATTCTGCCGCTCGGGCATTCAAAGTATGGAGGTTTTTCTACAAATGACATTCCACTTGTTGCGATGATGCTCTCTCCGTCAACAGCAATCCAAGATACAAAAGTACCATCCGCCATATGACGTTCATAGTAATCTTTTAACGCAGGTGCTAAATCAATTTCTTCTTTTGCCCCCTCTTCGCGAAGCTGATGGATTCTCATCTGAATGAAAAGATCCAGTTCCTTTTGGGTAAGTCTTTTATATTCGATTGCCATTTTTATTTCCTTCTGCTTATTCTCTCACATCCAGCACCTGCACATACGGATCATCCTTTGTGCATGGTTTCCAGTCGTCTTTTCCCTCTGCATTCGGGTTTCCGGTTTTCATGAAATTAGTCCAGTCGTCCATCATTTCTTTGCTGAGGCATAGTCGCCTTCGGTTTTCGGGCGCCAGCTTCGGCCCAGGGTTCCGAACATGTACCAGAGTTCGGAGGAATGGAACGCTCCGGCGTCGTCACCTAACAGGGCACGGGTGAAGTAGTAAACGTAAGCCGGTTTTCTTCCGAGTTTTTCCAGCGCAAGGCTCCAGTTGATGCATCCCTTATAGATGCCGCCGTGCTCGCCTTTTTCTTTCATCTCCGGGAACACGCCGATGTCGTCTGCGGTTGATCCGAGCATGTATGGGATGTCCTTGATTTTTCCTTCGGTTACTGCCTCGTTATAGCCGCAGGTCAGCAGATGATTGTCGATGTTCGGCACGAAGCTCAGCATTCTCGATGGATTTACGCGGCCAAACTCCTCCTGCAGCTCCACAATTTTCTCAGCCGGAATCGCACGCAGTTCTTCCAGCGATTTTGCTCCGCTAAGCTCTACAAATTCCTGGCCGATGGTTTCTGCCTCGGAAAGCGGCATATCGCGGTTCAGTCCGGTGTCGTAGCCGCCGCGCTTTGGAAAATGGCTTTGCTGATCCAGTTTTCAGTCAGCGGAGAACTGACGAGTGTCTGTACGCTCATGCATCCCGCGGACTGGCCGAATACGGTGATATTTTCCGGGTCGCCGCCGAATGCTGCGATATTTTCTTTTACCCATTTCAGTGCTGCGATCTGGTCGAGAATCGCGTAGTTTCCGCTTCTTCCGACACCGCTCTCCTCGGACAGCCACGGATGTGCCAGAAATCCGAAAGCACCGAGACGGTAATTGATCGTAACGAGAATCACGCCGCGTTCGCAGTAAGCAGATCCATCAAATTCGGATTCGTGGCTGAAGCCGTGCATAAACGCGCCGCCGTGAATCCAGAAAGCAACCGGCAGTTTTTCATCCACTGTATTTGCCGGTGTCCAGATGTTTAAGTACAGACAGTCCTCACTCTGCTTCATGCCGAATTCCGGGTCGAGATAAAATTCTTTTCCATAGAAGGAGTCCGGCTCATGCTCGGTCTGCGGGCAGACGCATCCGAAATGATCCGCCTTATAAACGCCCTCCCAGCACGCCGGCTCTTCCGGCGGCAGAATCGTTTTTCGCCTACCGGCGGCTTTGCGTACGGAACGCCGCGGAATACCGTGTAGCCGTCTTTTTGCACACCATGAACCTGTCCATATTTTGTTTTTGTCTCTGTAATTGCCATAAGTAAAAATCCCCTTTCCATTTCTTATAACTGTGCTAAAAACCCTCATACAGATTTAGTATAGCAAATCTTTTTCTCCCCTTCCATATGCACAATTCCGAAGAATACCGCCTGATTTTGTGACTATTGTTTACCCTTCACCCCTCAAGAAAACATCTGCTGCTTCGCCACGCTGGAAAACGATTTTTCTTCGGAAGTTTAGATTTTATTTTTCTATATTCCTATTGACTCACTATGTTTTGAATAGTATAATTCGCTGCTGGTGAGTCTGACAGTCTACACGGGTGCATTCCAGTTCGTCCTGATTACATTTCTTTCCAGCGGCGCATCTCTCATCACGATTGCCCTCACCGCACTTCTGATGAACAGCCGCCAGAGCTTTTACAGCCTTACCTTCCTGAAAGAATTTAAACAGATGGGACGGCGGAAACTGTACATGATTCACACCATGACCGACGAAACATACGCCGTAAACTGTACCTTAGATCTCCCCCAAAAAGAAAAGGAGGACACCATGTTCCTCGTTGCACTGTTCAGCCGCTGTTATTGGATGGTTGGTTCGATTCTTGGCGGCATCCTCGGTCAGATCATTCCGTTCGACCTGACGGGCATTGATTTCTGTATGACAGCACTTTTTCTCATCATCTTCATTGCCCAGTGGGAAAAAGCAAAGAAGCACACACCAGCACTCACCGGTCTTGGCATCGGCGTCATCTGCCTGCTGATCTTCGGCGAAAACCACTTCATGCTTCCGGCACTGCTGATCGTATCCGCCATTTTACTTCTGTTCCAGCGAAAGGAGAACCTCGCATGACAACTTCCTATTTCCTGACCGCCGTCAGCCATCATGGCAGTTCTGATTGTCTACTGTATGAAAGATATCCCATCCGGCGGTATCTCTGCCGTAGTACCAAAATTACTCGCCGCAACAGTCGTCTTCATCACCTACAAATGGAAACACCAGACACTGATCTTCATCCTGCTCGGAACGATTTCTTATATGATGCTTCTGCATCTCTTTTAACCATACTTCTGTTCGCCAAAAAGGAACGCAGTCACAAACTCCTATCAAAATTCGTGACTGCGTTTTTCTTTTCCTGCTATGCTCCAATCAACACATTCTTCCCCGCAAATGCAAACCCATAATGCCGGATCCTTTCCTGCGGCACGCCGAGGGCCACCAGTTCTGCGTCGTATTTTTTATCCACGATCTGTTTTAAAGCCTCCTGCACCGCATCTTCCAGTGTCTCCTTTTTTACCCGGCTGCAGACTTTAAATTCAATAATAATCGCCGGATCTTTTTCTCTATTCTTCGGAATCATCATCACATCATACCGTCCAAATCCACTTTCCCGATTCGACCGGATCTGATAACACTCCGCACGCTCTGCCATCAGTCCCAGGACGAAGCCATGATAGAATCGTTCCGGCTCCAGACTTTCACTGTTCTCTCCGCCAACGTCAAAATGGCTGAATGTTGCAAGTGACACTTTATTCATATAATAATTCATCGCTTCCAGATCGCCCTGCATCAGTGCTTTCACAAAGCTGCTGTACCCAGCTTCCGATGCTTCAAACCATCCGCGGAACATATCATCAAACATGCTCACCGTTTCCAGATTGGTGATACGGAGCTGATACCACGGCTTCAAAGTAATTCCGCGATACTCCACCTCTTCCGCTTTCAGATAACCGCTCGCGAGCAGCAGACTCCAGATTGCATTTTCATTGTAATCCGGCTGTTCAAACACCATCTGCTCATCAAAGTTCACCGTGACTGCCTGTCCGTTCAGTAGATCTTCCATATACTCTTTGATTTCCGGCGAGGCGGTGCGGATCAGCTTTCCCACCAGACCGTTCGAACTCGTATCTGCAGTACGGGCGCAATTTCTTTTCTTTTAAATAATTGGTAATCGACCATGGATTGTAGATATCGCGGTGTCCGCCAAAGATAAATCCATCATACCACTGCTTCACAACGTCCTTTTTGTCTCCCATTCCGAACTCGTCCAGAGATGCAAAAACTTCCTTTTCGGTAAATCCAAAACAGTCCGCATACAGATCCGATGTCGTCGTCACCACACGCAGATTATTTAAGTCAGAAAAAATACTTTCTTTCGAAACCCTCGTGATTCCGGTCATCATCGCACGTTCCAGATAAGGATTCGTTTTAAACGTCGCATTAAACAGACTCCGCACAAACGTTGTAAATTCCGCCAGTAGCCATGGACATACGCTTCCTGCATCGGCGTGTCGTACTCATCCAGCAGAATAATCACTCTTCTGCCGTAATACCGCGCCAGATACATACTCATATTATTGAGTGCCGCTGCGGCCTCCGCATCACCCATATGCAGATTGACCTCGTTGTATGCTTTCTTCTCATTTCCGCTCAGCAGATCCCCATCCAGAAGATAACGGTTTTCTTCATACACTCTCGCAATCTGCTGTTTGATCTGGATTTTTGCTTCCGAAAGCTGATCTGCTTTCACGGCTGCAAAACTCAAAAAGATCACCGGATACTTTCCCTGCAGTTCCCGATATTTTTCTTCTTTCCAAACGCCAAGTCCTTCAAACAGATCGCCCCGGGCGGCATATTTATTAGAGAAAAAGCAGTCCAGCATGCTCATATTCAGTGTCTTGCCAAAGCGGCGGGGGCGGGTGATCAAGGTGATTTCATCCCCGTTTTCCCACCAGTCCTTGATGAAGTGAGATTTATCCACAAAGAAATAATGGTTTTCCCTTAAGGATGCAAAATTCTGTTTTCCTATACTGATTACTTTTTCCATCCATCACACCTGCTTTCGGAATTTGTCCTTTTCTCGATTATACACTATCCTTTCCTGAATTCCAATCTTAAAACATCCTATTCGCCGCAAACGTAAAAAACAATAACGCCAGAAACAGCACTTCCAGCACCGCTCCCAGAATGGTAATGATCTTTCCCGTCTTCTCTTTCCAGATTTTTTTCATCCCCAGATACAATAGAATTCCGATCACCGCGCCAAGCGTATTATCGATCACATCCGTAATATCACTCGCGCCGATCGCAAAAATATACTGCGTCACCTCAAAAAACAGGCTCAGTCCCGATGCAAGGAGAATGCGGTTCTGGATTTCGCTGTCCGGATAGAAGGCTGAGATGCAGAGGCCGAACGGCAGAAAGACCAGCATATTTTCGATAATTTCACTAATCTGCACTTTCCCGTTCACCACAACCGACGCCGCATACGGAATCAGATTAATCCCCCGCAGGTGCGGAATTTCTTCCGGGCGCAGAGCGAATTTGAATAAAATGCACCAGACAAGCAGCGCCAGGTAAATGCCGAATACCACAAGTAATGCTTTTGATTTTTTCTCGTTTTTCCAGGTCATGTTCTTTCCTCTCTCATCTTCACTTGATAAGAGGATTCTACCAAAACATTCTTAGGATTCCGCTTCTTCTTTTCCAAAGAAATCCCAATAAATTTCCTAAGATTTTCTGATGCTCAGATTCTTTTACATTTCTTCGTCATGCCAATTTATTATATCTTTCATATCAATTATATCTTTTACATATCGCAAAAAACTGTGTATAATACCCCGTGTGCAGAGAAATGAATCAAAATGAAAATCCCATGTTCCCCTGGGACAGCAGTATTCTCCCCACTGCTGTCCCTCCTTTCAGGGAAACTGTTACTGACAGTTTTCTTTGGTGTAGACGAAAAGAGGAGGCTGTGCAGCGACCACAGCCTCCTCTTTTCTATCTTTTTCGTTTTTCTTTTTGTTTATTTCTTAATCTCATACCCGCAATACTGCATCACCAGCTCACAGAACATTGCGTTCGCCCAAGAGAACCACTCTCTGGTGTAAACGGTCGGATCATCTACGAAGACACCTTCGTGCATCAGGCCTGTGCCGCCGTCGGTTGCCATCAGTTCGTGGATCATCTGATGTTTCTCCTCTTTTGTCGGTGCGGTCAGTCCCTCGATGGCTTTTGAGATGTGCCATACGTAGCGGACCGGTGTGTGCGGGCTTCCGATGCCGGAAAGCTTCGTTCCTGCATAATAGAACGGGTTTGCCTCGCTTAAGATCAGCTTTCTTGTGTTGTCAGCCACTTCCTGGCTCTTTGGCTCATAGCCCAGATAGCTCATAGCAAGGAGGCTCGGTACATTGGCATCATCCATCAGATTATACTGTCCAAAGCCGTCTACCTCGTAAGCATAAACATCGCCCAGTCCCCAGATATGAGTCGTACCATACGTTTCAATCGCATCTTTTACGGTCTTTGCCATTTCTTCTGCTTTCTTTGCAATCTCCTCTTTACCGCCGACAAAATCTGCGATCTCTTTCAGGTAGTTCAGAACAACAACCGCAAACATATTGGACGGAATCAGATATCCGTAACGGCAGGAATCATCGCTTGGACGGAAGCCGGACCAGATCAGGCCGATGCCGGATTTTACCTGCGCACCTTTTCCATCGCGGGAAAGCGTATCGGTGTAGGAGCAGTTTTTACGGATGAAGCTGTACGGGGATTTCTCCTCGTGGTTCATTTCAGTCTCAAATACAGTCAGGATTTTGTCAACACCTTCCCAGAAAACCTCGTCAAACTGATCCGTTCTTCCGGTGTTCTTCCAGACAGATAGGAGAACTGCAGCGGATAGCAGAGAGAATCGATCTCATACTTTCTCTCCCAGATCCACGGTCCCATATCGGTCTCGTCCTTCTCCCAGCAGTTGCCGTTCGGTCCTTCGTTGAATGCGTTTGCGTATGGATCAATGTTGATGCACATGAACTGGCGGCGGATGAGACCTGCGATCAGATCAGCCAGCTCCGGGTCGTTCTGTGCCGGAACAAGGTACGGGCGCAGCTGTGCTACCGAGTCACGTAGCCACATGGCCGGGATATCTCCGGTGATGACGTAGGTGCTGCCGTCCTCCATTTTCTTTACGGTTGTGTCGAGGGTATTGGAGTAGCATCGTTCAAACATATCAACGATTTCCGGCTCGTCTTTCAGTTTTTCTCTCAGGCTTAAAATCAGCTCCTGAATGGACTTTGGTAAGGTCTCTTTCATTCTTTTTTCATCCTTTCGCTCAATTTTTCTCATTTCCCGTTATTCTACAACAGGGCATCTCCGCAATCGAAAATGCCCTGTTGTAGTTCTTATAAAATTAATGTATCAGACTTATTTCTGTGCGTCAATCTGTTTCTGAGCTTCTTCGCGGATGGTCTCCCAGCCTGCGGTCTCAAGCTCTGCATCGATTGTTTTTACAAGCTCTCTCGGATCCTGTGCGCCGGTGAATAACTCAGAATAGTATTTCTCATATACGGCACGGCAGTTTGCAAGCTCTGTTTCGATGTTGGAGGTATCCAGGTTGAATCCAAGCATCTCAGACGGAGTTGCTTTCTCGTTCAGCTCTTCTACTTCATCCCACTGGTTGAAGTCAACATCATCTGTCTGAGTTACGTTGAAGAAAGTACCCTGGGTATATCCGGCCATACCCCAGTCAGTGGTCAGGCGGTGTACCTTATTGTCATCGGTGTACTCGAAGTCTTTTCCTTCTGCTCCATAGTAGAACCAGTCACGTACTTTGGAATCCGTATTTACCAGGTTCAGAAGCTGAAGTGCTTTGTCCGGGTGCTTGCATCCGGAGTAAATACCATTGATGGAACCACGTACAGTTGTGTTGGAAACGACTGTGTTGCCATACTGTACTGCTGAACAATTGGCGATACCATTGTTCGGACCCCATGTTGTTTTTGCAGCGCCGCTCCATCCCTGTGCAGCAAAGAACATTGCGTATTTGCTGGAATCATCTGCTGTCGGAGCGTCTCCGTTGATGATGCCCTCCTGATACATTTTACGAACGATATCCAGGTTGGAAAGGATTTCTTCGTCATCCAGCGGATTGACAACGGTCTTGCTGTCATCGCCGTATTTAACGCCGATTGCCGGAAGTCCGGAGCTTAAATCATCGTAGTTCAGGTTCAGCAGGAAGTTTGCACCATTTTTGGACATGAAGTACGGAGATCCGCCTTCGCCCTCTTTTACTGTCTTCAGAGCATCGTACAGAGTATTGAAATCTGTTACAGAATTTACATCAATGTTATATTTGTCTGCAATATCCTGATCCCATACAAAGTACTCGGAAAGGGAGCTGTCTTTGTAGGTCGGTACGCCGTAGATTTTTCCATTTACTTCTACTGCTTTCCAGTAATCTTCCGGAATCATGTCATACAGCTCGGAAGCGTTGTCTTTGAGCAGATCTGTAATGTCCATCAGTGCGCCGGTGTTAACCTCGGAAGAGTAACGGTTCTGGTCTGTGAACAGGATATCGAAGTACTCGCCGGAGTTTGTGATAACGCTTCTTCTGTTATCCCAGTCGCCCCACGGAACGATTTCCATGTCTACATTAACGCCGATTTTCTCCTCCAGATATGGGTTGATCTGTGCAAGCCACTCATCATAATCCTTCGGCATTCCGTTACCAACCTGAATCCATTTCAGTGTAACAACTTCATCTTTTGCATCACTCTTTGAAGAGCTGCTGCTTCCGTTGCTGCTTCCGCAGCCTGCCAGCATGCCACCGGCCATAACAGCAGAAAGTGCAAGAGCTAAAAACTGTTTCTTTTTCATTGTAGCATCCTCCTGATATAAAATATAGAATGTTGAAATTATCCTTAACCGAAGCCTTTTGCTTCAGTATGAGATCCATAAAGGTAAATGGTCGATCAGCCTTTTACCGCACCGACCGTCAGACCGGAAATGAAGTATTTCTGGAAGAACGGATAGCAGCATGCGATCGGGATGATGATGATGATTGCCATCGCCATACGGGCACCCTCTTTTGGCATCGAGTTCATGTACTGTGCCGTGGTAACGCCAAGGGACGGGTTATTTGCCATCATCTCAATGTTTCTCTGTACGTGATCCAGCAGCGCCTGCAGAGAATACAGCTTGGTATCGCTGATGTACAGGGAAGACTGGAACCAGTCGTTCCAGTAACCAAAGGTGAGGAACAGGGCGATCGTTGCCATCAGCGGTTTCGACAACGGCAGGGCGATCTTTCCGAAAATCTGGAACTGAGTTGCTCCGTCGATCTGTGCCGACTCAATGATAGATTCCGGAATGTTGGTCTTGAAGAACGTTTTACAGATGACAACGTTGAACGAAGAAACACAAAGCGGAAGAATCAGCGCCCAGATACTGTTTTTCAGATTCAGAAACTGTGTGTTGACTACATAAGAAGAAATCATACCACCGTTAAAGATCATTGGAATGAAAACGACCATGGTAAAGAACCCGTTCAGTTTGTAGGTGCTTCTGGAAAGAACGTAACCCATCAGCATCGTAAGGGCAACTCCGATTACCGTACCGATAACCGTTACCGCAACGGAAACGCCAAGTGCTGTCAGGATCATCTGTCCTTCCCGAAGAAGGAATTTGTAAGAATCCAGCGAGTATGCACTCGGAATAAACTGGTAGCCGTTCATCTTGATCGAATGCTCGGAAGAAATCGAGATCATAAAGATGAATACCACCGGGATAATACAGGCCAGGGCGAGGATCACAAAAATAACATTGAAAATTGCATTTGTAGATCCCTGGATCTGATTTAAATGTGAAGAGGAAGCCAGATCAAGATCTTTTTTCTTTTTTGCCATTTTCGTACCTCCTTAAATAATCGCGCTGTCTTCATCAATCTTCTTCACAATGGCATTGGCAAGAAGGATGGTGATGCAGCATGCAACAGACTGGAAGAATGTTGCCGCAGAAGTCATTCCGATCGGAGTGGAAGACTGCAGTGCGTTGTATACATATGTGTCGATAGTTGCTGTCGTTTTGAAGATCGAACCGCTTGCTCCCTGAGAAAGCTGGAAGAACAGTCCGAAGTCGGAGTAGAAGACCTTTCCGACATTCAGAATGAACATCATGATGATGACACTCTTTAAGCAAGGCAGGGTAATGTGCCATACCTGCTGTCTCTTGTTGGCGCCGTCCATAACGGCTGCTCGTACAGTGTGGTATCAATACCGGAAATACTGGACAGGTAAATGACCATGTTGTATCCGGTGGATTTCCACAGATACATGAAGATCAGGATAAATGGCCATACACCGGCACTCATGTACCACTGAATCGGCTCCTTGCCTGCGTTTCTCAGAATGCTGTTGATCAGACCGTTGTCCTGGTTCAGGAATGCATCCAGGAAGTAGGAAGCTACAACCCATGACATGAAGTACGGGAAGAACATCATGGTCTGATATACCTTCGATGCTCTTTTGTTGTGCAGCAGGCTGATCATGATAGCCAGTCCTACGGAAAACACCATACCCAGGGCGATAAATGCCAGGTTATACAGGATTGTATTTCGCAGAATGACGAACAGATCATTGGATCTGATCAGGAACGAAAAGTTTTTAAATCCGGCCCAGTCACTGTGGAGCAGGTTGTAAATGAAACTCTTTCCACCGGTGATTTTGTAGTTCTTGAATGCAATAATCAAACCGAACATAGGCAGGAAGCTGAACAGAATGTACCAGACTGTGGTAGGCAGCGCCATGACGGTCAGCTCGGTGTCATTCTTGGTCCAGCGGTTTTTTTTCTTTTTGCTTGGTTTACTCAAGATTTTTTCCTCCTTCTCCCGATTGCTCGGGCTTATCACTTTATCCGTTTATCTTACAAACGGATTCCCGGTAAATAATCTTTCCGGGAATGCGGTATACCTCGCCGCTCTTTTTCTGCGGTTCATTCATATGTTTGATCATACGTTTTGCCGCAAGACGTGCAATCGCGTCGGTGTCAACCGCAACCGTGGTGAGCGGCGGACTGCACAGCTGTGCATAAATGGAATCATCAAAACCGGTCACGGAAACATCCTCCGGTACGCAGATTCCACGCTCTTTTAATGTCTGCACTAATTTGAATGCGGTGGCATCGCAGTTACAGACGAATGCGGTGGGCAGCTTCTCCGGCAGCAAAAGCGGAATGGCAATGCCTTCATCGCTTCGGTCCGGGATTCTCCACTCATTTTTCGGGGAAATTCCCTCCTCCAGCATTCTCCGCAGATATCCGAGATATCGGTCGGAAATACTGGTTGTACTTCCTACGGTTCCGACAAATCCGATGTCTGTGTGACCCTGCTGGATCAGGTAATTGGTCAGCTCATAGGAGCTGTAAATATTCTCGGTGATGACGGAATCGGATTTGTGGGTTTGATCGTAGATGTCCACATACACCTTCGGGAGATCAATCTGTGCAATCTGCTCCCGGACACCCTTATCGAGAATACCAAGAAAGATCAGGCCGTCGAACAGCCCTCTGGTCTGTATCGTGTTCATGTCCGACGGGAGTGTTGCTGTTGTCGGAGAAATCATGATACTCGAGCAGGATGCTCTCTGCAGCTCGTAGATGATCCGCTCGTACATTGCCATATAAAATTTTCCTTCGTCTCCGGAGCTGAACCGCGGACTCATGATGATACCGACTTTTTTGCTCTTCCGTTTTCCGTAGTCCGGAAGGACATAACCGGATTCTCTCGCAAGCGCAAAAATCTTTTCTTTCAGTTCTTCTCCCACGCCGTCTTTTCCGTTCAGCGCCTTGGAAACTGTTACTTTACTGATGCCCAGCTTATCTGCCAGATCCTGCATGGATACTGATTTTCTCTCTGCCATGTTACCAACAGCCCCTCTATTTGTTTCTTAACTTGTGTTTAGATGTTAACATCTTTTAGAAAGATTGTCAATAGCCTTTTCGTTATTTTGTATATTAAAATTCTTATTTTCCAGTCCTAATTTGTATAGATCGAGGAGTATTCTTCTGTTTCTTTTGATTTTTTAGACAGAAAATCTGTGTTCTTGTGTTAAGTCACATAACATCTTAATATTAACGCAGTACTTTTTCGCCTGTTTTCATTTTTAACGAAAAAGCAGCGGAAAGTCTGATTTTTTCGTCTAATTGTCATACTCCCCGCTGTCTTTTTTCATCTTCTGCTGTTTTTCATACTACCGCCAGACAGCCATGGCCTCATTGCCTGACACCGCCGTAAAACCGCGGAACAATGATTACCCGCAAATAAAGGTAACCACACCCTTGTCATTATCTGACAGGCTTTCCATATCTTTCTCTGCGGTTCCCTGCTCCACAATCTCCACTCCATAGCGGAATTCACTGAATCCGGACAGATCCATCTTGAAGTTTGTTTCCCATGTGTTATTCATAATCCAGCTGTAAACCGGCCGTTTATTATTCTCCTCTTTGTTATCGCACAGAAGGATTGGGTGGGATTCCATCTCCCCCATGTAAAGTAACGGTGTGTCAAAAGTATTAACCAGAATCGTCTGATCTTTTGTCCGGTAAACGAGCCCTTCATCCGCAATATAGTATTCCATATTGGTGCCAGGAAGCTGATCAATACCAGGGCGCATGGTAACACCTCCGTTCTGGATCATCACTTCCGCATCCGGAAGATTTAACGATAACGGAAGGTACAGGCTTTCGATATCCTCGCTTAATGTTTTGGCTACCCGGTAAGAAAACTCAATTTTCGGAAGATGACGGTACATTTTGATCACAACACTGCTGTGATACGTTCCCTCCAGGGTAAAGATCAGTTCTACTTTGGTAAACACCGGTCCGTGATCCAGAATTTTCACATCCGTAAGGTCACCCTGATACTGCTCTGCGTGAAGTCCGCGGATATTTCTTCCGATCAGACTGCGTTCCGCATAAACACCCTTCCGTATTTCGGTGCGTTCATAAACCGGCGTGAAGAATGTTTCCAGACCGGATTTGCACATTTCTATTCCTGCTTTTTTATTATAGAAGGATGTGATGCCTTCTCCGACTCTCCATTTGATCTGGAAGAAATCATTTTCCAGACCGTAAGGCAGTTTGTAACTTTCCGGATCGTACGTGTTCACAATATCACGTACCCGCTCTGCGCCCACCCAGGCCGTTCTGGTAAACAGCGTCTGGGATGGAGCCGGCTGCTCTTCATAGGTAAATGTTTTTTCTTCCATCGGCTCGAATTCGGCCAGAAAGCTCACCAGCACTCCGCGCGGATGCGCCGACAGCTGCACTTCCATCTCCTGTTTTGTTTTGTCATCGGTTACTTTAACTGCAGAAAGACTTAAAGTTTCTACGTAAAATTCTACCGGAAATACTCTCTTTTGATGGCTTGTGGAGACCGCCTTCACTTTACCGGACAGATTATAATAGCGCAGAATATCACCCAGTTTATGGCACTGCTCATTTTTACGCATCGCTGCTGCCTCATGTGCTTTGGATGCATAACTGTTTTTCCGCATATCCAGATTTGTCACCATGGTATCGTACGGATTCGTTACCGTAGCAGAATGACCCAGGTGTGCTCTGCATATAAAAGAGAATTATCGCCATATGCCTGAATCAGTTCTTCGTTATGTACCCTGTTTTTTCTTCCAGTCGGTCGCAGATATGGTTCAGTCGTACGGCCTCTTTGTAATGTTTCACCGCATATGGTGTACTTCCAACGCCATTGCCCCACCAGTCATTGATGGCACCTCGATACACCGGTGCATCCTGCACTTTATCCCGGATCTTGTCATACAATTCCTGAAGCGTCACCATATGCATGGTGACTTCTTCGCCATATTTTTCATTAAACAGCGCAACCGTATCTGCAATGGCCGGGTTGATCGGCGCATTATCCGAAAAAACGCCGGAAACACTGGTGATATAGAAATCGTACGGATAACCGTTTTCTTCATATTCCTTTATGCTCGCAGCCAGATTCGTGTGCAGATTTTCCAGAAGTCCTGTCACATCACCATTCTTTTTGCCGAAGTAGTTTTCCGTCATAAAATTAACATTTTTGTTCAGAACAATGCCGAGGGCATTTCCCAGGTTATAATGCTCACCATTCCATACCAGCAGACGCTGTCCGTTCTCATTTTCCAGAAATACGGTTTCTGGTTCTGATACAGCGGATACATGCCGTGATGGGTATGGATATTGGTATACAAAAATTCTACTCCGTTTTCGATCAGGGCATCGCGCTGTCCCATGGAGATACCATTAATATCTGCAATCATGGCTGTTTTGATCTGGATTCCTTTTTCGCCGCAGATTTCCTGCATCGTATGGATTTTTTCTTTCAGATATTTGCAGTCGGCAAGATCATTAAAGTTCAGATAATTGGCAGACAGACCGATGTTTCCTTTTTTTACCAGATCGAAAAACTTTTCTTTTTCTTCCTCCGTTGCCATTTTGAAAAACTGCTCCACGCAGTACCATGTCTCACAGTTCCATTTCAGATCTTTCTGGGTTGTGTTGTTTTTGATTCCATTTTCAATCAGTTCGACCGCCCTGCGGATGTTGTTTGCCTGATTGTAGATAACCTGCTCCTGCAGATCGGTGTAACCCACGTCAGTGTGGGAATGATGTACGATGTAGACTTCTCTGATTTTGTGTGTCATTTGCTATTTTCTCCTTTTTATGCTAGAATGCTAACAATTGTTCTTGCAGTAATGCCATATCATTCATTTATCAATGATTTATTTTTAAAATTATTATATTCACAGAAGAATGTATAGGTGGAAACGACTTATGAATGAAAACGAATTACTTATTAAAAATCGCCTCCGGGAGGCAACTGTCATTCTCGAACGTGCTAATCTGATTATTTGCGATGAATCCTGGAAATGCGATTCCTCTCGTCCTCCTTTTTCCAGCTTTCAGCTGGTAATACAGGGGGAAGGCACAGTTCAGGTCGACCAGACAGTATTGCATCCTCACGCAGGTCAGTTATATCTGCTCCCAGCCTGTACGCATCAATCTTTTTTTACAGATGTTCAAAATCCCTATCGCACCTATTTTTGCCATTTTCAGATTACCTGTCAGCAAACGGACCTCTTTCAGCTGGTTCAGTTTCCTCTTTGTGTTGATGCTAAAGACCCGCAAAAAGCACAGCGAATTTTTCAGGACATTATTCAATCCTGTAAGCAGACGGATATTTCTTCCGCTTTGAAGGCCAAACAGGCTGTCTTTCATCTGCTCTGCTATTATTTTGAATGCTGCCCGCCTGGAAGTGTCTCTTTCATTCCACAATCCTTTGATTCTCCACTTTCCAGTGCAATTGCCTATGTTGAAACACATCTGCATGAGCAGATTACCGTACAACAGATGGCAGAAGTGGCCGGCTACCATTCCAGTTACTTTACAAAACTATTTCAGACCCACATGGGAATTTCTCCTGGACAGTTTATTCTGCAGAAAAAAGTGGAAACTGCAACGCTGCTTTTAACTTCTACAGATCTGCCCATTTCCAAGATTGCAGATACACTCGGTTTTGATAACCAGTTTTATTTTTCAAATTTTTTCAAAAAGCAAACCGGCATGGCGCCATCTTCCTACCGCCGTTTATATCTGTGCTCTTGTTTGGATTCTTAAAATATTCTTCTGTTCTCCTGTGCAAAAAGAGTTTAGCACAGGAGAATCTCCAATAACATACATTATTCTTCCTGAAATATATAAAATTCTACGTTCTTTTTTCCATGCAGCTACCATAAGTTTTTATCACTTTTCCCTTATCGCACTGATGCTACCAGCATTTTAATCGTCTCGCCTTTTTTCGGTACAATCCGATACGTTCCGACCGCTGCCGGAACAATGGCGGTTTCTGCGTAATGTACCGTAAACGGTGCAAAGCTTCCATCCACGCTCTCAATCGTAGCACTGCGTCCATCCACCAGGTTCATGACGTGAACGGTGTCATCCATGGAAACGGTGTACACTTCCGAAAGTGTGTAGCGCATCGTATCGATAAACTCGCGGCTGTGCAGTCCGGTGCGCTCCACTTCACAGTTTTCTGTTTTTTCCAGTGTTTTCTGCTGGCCGACGATATTGTCGTACACCCATTTGGTATCGCGGTTCCACTGGATATTTTTCATACCGTGGTCGAGGTGGATCGGACGCGGCAGTCCATCCATGCCAAGGCGGCCCCAGTCCCAGAGTTTGAAGGTAAAGATATACGGTGTCGCACTGATCTCCAGCACCATCGTGTTTTTTCCTGAGCAGTGCACCGTTCCTGCCGGAATCAGCACATGATCGTGTTTTTTGACCGGGATTTTGTTGACATATTTTTCCGCAGGGAAAAGTTCTTCTCCTTTTTCTGCTGCACGGAGTTCCCGCCCCATCTCTTTTTTATCCACGCCTTCTTTGAGGCCGAGGTATACATACGTTTCCTCGTCTTCATCGGCGTCCAGAAGATAGTAGCTCTCATCCTGCGTATACGGCATGCCGAATTTTCATAGATATATTCGGTCAGCGGATGTACCTGCAGGGAAAGATTCTGACCGCCCATCGTATCCAGCAGGTCAAAACGGATCGGGAATTCTGCGCCGAACCGGCCGTGGACTCTTTCACCCAGCAGTTCATGCGGCGCATAGAAGACAAGATCCTGTGCCGGTACTTTTAAGACTTTTCCGCCGATTTCCAGATTCAGGCTGTTTTCCTCCGGAACTCCGTCAAAGCTCCACGCGAAATTTTCCTTCGATGCATCCAGACCAAAGTTTTCCTTCATCCACTGACCGCCCCATACGCCAGGGTCGAAATACGGCTCCATACGAAATGGCTTTCTGGCAAGCTGCTGCAGTGCGCCTCGGAAGGCATTTCCCGTTGTAAGAACCGGTGCATTTTCTTTCTCCGTATCCAGAAGATACGTGAATTTTTCATACCGCTCTTTTTTATAGCGGTCCGCCAGACGCCATTCAATGAAAAATCCCCGTTTATATTTCGTCAGGATCGGATCATTATAATTGGTACTGTGCCAGTTTGGCATGCCGCTCCGGTAGCGGAGCTGAATTTCCCATCGGGTCAGATCACAGTAGACAAGAACATCTGCTTCGGCCAGAAGCTCTGTCGCTGTACCAACGATCACGATCAGACCACCGTTTGTATCTTTTTCTTCCGCACATTCTGTCTCAATTGCTTTTTTCATGGTTTCCAGCTTTTCGCTCTCAAACCAGGTGTCTATGGTTTTATGACACATAATGCCGAAAACACGGTCATCGGTGATGTAATCGTTAAATTCTCTTAACAGCGTTTCTTCGTCTTTGGCACAGTCTTCGATATCAAAAATCCGGTCCGGCTGCAGCGCATTGGCCAGTTCCGTTATTTCTTCTTTTCGTACACCCGGGTACAGATCAAAGGAAAGAATACAGGTTTTCTTTTCTTTCTGTTTTTCCTGAACCGCCCGTTTTAATTCTTCGATGATCTCCTTTTTTTCATCCCAGATTTCATTTTCGTATCCTGTGATCTTCATTTGCGGATGTAATTCGTAGTTTCCATATTTCTTTTTTAAATTCATTTGGATTCTTTTCCTTTTCTTAATTTTTCTTCCATCCATTGGGTTGTTTCCTGCGCCGATCAGACCTATCATCTTTGTTTCAACGCTTTCGCATCTGGCGGATTTCGCACTTCTGTCCGGTTTCGTTTTTTTACATGTCATATGTTTACAGTTCCACCGTGTACTTATAACGATTTCCCGGATAATAGCAGATCGAATATTCAAAAACCTCGCCGCCCTTCCGAAATGTCTGCCGTGTCCGGATAAAAATAGGCATCTGCGCATCAATTTTCAGTGCTTTCTGCACCTCTTCCGATGGAAGTGCCGCCTCAAGCGTATCCCGGCCGGATTCAATATAGATTCCATGCTCCTCCCACAGATACTGATACAGCGATTCCATGTATGGCTCCGGCTCTGTTGGCAGTTCGCAGATTTTTTTCAGATACGTAATGGTATAGACCATGGGTTTTCCCACAGCATTCCTCACACGTTTCAGGCAATAACATGGCTCCGTCAATGGAATCTGCAGACTTCTTGCTACCGTTTCCCCGGGACTGATCAGTTCCATCTTGCAGTATGTTGTCTGCATTTCGATATGATGCTTTTTCATTTCTTCCGTGAAGCTGATGACACCTTCCATCTGCTCTTCGACTTTCTCGTAGACAACATCTGTTCCGATGCCGCGCCGTGCACGGGCGTAACCGCTCTGTACCAGATTCGTCATCGCCTGGCGTACTGTCACACGCGAAAGCTCGTACTTTCCCATCAGCTCTTTTTCTGTTGGCAGAAAATCTCCTTTTTTGTACGTGCCGCATTCGATCTGCTGTTTCAGAATCTGTTCCAGCTGCGCATACAGCGGCGGTGCTCCCGGATTTCTATCCATTTTTGCAGTTTCTCCTTCTTCTTTTCTCTCCATAGCATTGTATTTTTGTTTCTGAAAATATTTTTGCTCTATTGTGTTTTTTCAGGAAACTGTGACAACAGGCCTTCCATGGCACGGCCGGATGTTTCCGTTTCTATCTGAATCCGAATCTTTCTTTTCTCGCACTCTCTTTCCAGTTCTTTTCCAAACCAGGAAAAACTTTTTGCAATCTGTCCGCCCAGAAGCAGCAGATCCGGCTGATATTCCTCCAGCACAGGAAGAAGGCCAGCCGCCACATCTGCTCCAAATCTTCTCCAGACTTCTTCTGCCTCCATGTTTCCCGCTTTTACCAGACCATGCAATTCTTTTCCACTCCACACTTTTCCTGTCACAGCCAGGCTAATCTGCTCCAGCCCGCGCACAGAAAGATAATCGTCCAAAATGGAATCTCCAAACGGCTGTTGATAAATCCATCCATTTTCCGGCACACCTTTTCCTGTTTTCACCGTTTTCCCGTTTTCTACAAAAGCCGACCCGGCGCCGGTTCCGATGCAGACGCACAGAATTTTATCTACATCACGACAGTTTCCGTACCAGCTTTCTCCCAGTGCAAATGCTTCAATGTCATGTAAAAACAAAAATCGTGCTGATCCAAGTTCCGGCACGCGCGCCTTGATCTCTCTTTCCAGTGGAATCCCGTAAATGGCATCGTACTTATTCAGTCTCTGCATCCGGCTGATTCCATTTTCATAATCAAACGGACCCGGAATCGCCATCCCAACTCCGACAACACTTCCGTCTGCTTCTCTCATCAGTTCCCGGCAGATCTTTGCAAAATTGTCCAGAATCTTCTCTGCGCTCTTCTGCGCCTGTGCTGGAAATTTCCGGATTTTCGTTCTTACTCCATTTCTGTCCGACACACTTCCTTTGATTTCCGTTCCGCCAACATCCAGAAGGATATATTTTTTCTTCTCCATCCCGCTTCCGTCCCTTTTCATCTTTTCCCTGTATTTTTTCTGTTTATATGCCACTAGGATCTCATTTCTTTGTATTGGTTCTCCTGCCGCCTTGTTATAATGTTATAACCTATTCATTTTTCTGTTGCAAGCGCCTGTCTGCAATTTTGTCTGCTTTTGCAAACTTTGTGAAACGCGATAATACGTTTTATGCACTTGGCGCAGAACGCAAAAAATCCCCTGTTTCCAGGGTTTTTTATACACTCCGGACAGAGGATTTTTCTTATTTTCTACTTATTTCAATACATTTTCCAATTTAACAAAAAGGTTGTCCATCTCCTGCACCACACTCTGCAGACTCTTTTCCCCGACATAGTTTCCAATCGCAAACAATGCCTTATACAAAAAATTAACCGCCCCCTGCAATTCTTCGTCTTGCTCTTTTGTTTCTTTCCGAAGCTGCTGCAGTTTTTCTGCCATCGGAAACAATTCCGCAAGAATCTGCTCTTTTCGTGCCCGGTCCGACGGTTCATCTGTCTCCATTTCTTCGAGATCATAGTTATCTGTTCTGCCGCATTTTCCCTTGCACACTGCGCAATCCGGATTCAGACGGTTCTTTTCTGCCTCCACGCGTACAATCCAGGATTTCCCCTCTTCTTCCCTCAGCTCCTTTTCCGGATTTGCCGCACAAATTCCGCCAAGCAGAATCTCATGCGTGGCTTTGTCCGGGCGGTGACCATTGCTGTCACCGCTGGAAAACTCCTGCGATTCACCTTTTGCTGCTTCTCCTCTTCCATCTACCGACCGGGCCAGACCGATCAGCGCACCAAGAAGCTCCTTTTGTATCTTCGTCATACTCATTTTTCTAATACCTCTTACCGAGCTTTTCATTTTTTTCGTCTTACATATTCCACAAAGCAGAATGTACCAATTGTAAAAATACTTTTAAGGGCACACGCTAATTACTATATCTGATTTTCTACAAAATTTCCCCCTCCGTAGAAATCACCACGGTTTTCACCGGAATCTTCTTTCCACTCTCTTTCAGTGCCATCTTCACGGCACGCTCCATTCCTGCGCAGCACGGAACCTCCATGCGTGCAACCGTGATACTCTTAATATCATTCCTCATGAAAATCCGCGCAAGTTTCTCGGAATAATCGATATCGTCAAGTTTTGTACAGCCTACGAGAACGACATGATCCCGAATAAAATCCTGGTGGAAGTTTCCATACGCATACGCTGTACAATCCGCCGCAACGAGAAGGTCTGCTCCTGCAAACATCGAAGCCCGCTCCTGCACCAGCTTGATCTGCACCGGCCACTGGCGGAGCCGGGACGGAACTGCTGCAGAATTTTCCTGCGCATCTGCACGGTCAATCGCCCAGCTGTTTTCACCTGCTTTTCCTGCTCCGGTATTCTCCTGTCCGGCCGCCTCTTTTGCCTTCCGCTGGTTCTCTTTTACCGCCTCCTCATCGTACGGCAGCGCCTCCCGCTCCACAAACGAAATCGCATCTGCCGGACAGACCGGCAGGCAGTCACCGAATCCGTCGCAGTAGTCATCCCGGATCAGCTTTGCCTTCCCGTCAACCATCGCAATCGCACTTTCATGACAGGCATGCGCACAAAGCCCGCATCCTGTACATCTGTCTTCCTCTATCTGAACAATTTTTCGAATCATCGCTGAATCTCCTTTTTTCTCTTTGTTTCTCAATACCTGTTTGTTTCTCAACCATGATATCATACTTTATCCCTGTTTTGACAGTTGTTTTTTCTAGTAGTTTTTTCCTACAATACCAACTCTTCATCCAGTGCCAGCGAATAAATAATTTTCTCTTTCACTTTCTTCCCTGTCGTCCGCTCCAGTGCCTGCTGGTAGTAGGCGAGCTGTTTTTCATACCGCTTTTTCAGCTCCCCGGCTTCTTTCACACGGTCCGTTTTGTAGTCCACAAGAACAATCTCATCCCCCTCCGGGAACCATGCGTCAATGATTCCCTGCACGAGAATGGTTTCATCTTCCGGATAGGACGGATCTGCCTCACTTGCCGGAACGGACATCACAAACGGCTGCTCCCGTTTCAGGGTTTCATTCAAAAAGGCATTCCGCATCCGCATTCCAACCGAACTTTTTGCGAAAGCGAGGATCGATTTGAAATAAATGCATTCCGCTGCTTCTTTCGTCATCTTTCCTTCTGCAATCAATTCCTCCGTCTGTGCCATCAGCTCTGTGATGCTGTACGCTCTGCGGTAATCGAGACATTCCAGCAGGCGGTGGTACGCCGTTCCGCGGTCAGAGCCCGTCAGAGCCGCAACATGATCCTTTTTCAGAAAGCCCGGCACAATTGGTACGAGTTCTTCCTGCGCGAACAGCTCTTTTCCGATCTCGGATTCCTCCATCCCGGCCTTCTTCAGCTGCGAAACGGTAACTTTTACCGGAATCTGTTTTTCCTTCTCATACGGATACTGGTAGGCAAACCGCTCCTCCACAAGTTCCTTCAGCGCCGTTTCTCTCGGCGGCTGCTTCGGAATTTCCATGATTTTCTGCTCATTCACCGCGCGCTCCATCTGATGCAGCACCTCTCCCTCAACAAGTCCTGCCGGTGATACAAGGCGGATCGTTACCGGAATTTTCTCCGCATACAGCGGATTGTCCGCATTCCCTGCCAGACCAAATTGTTCATACAGCCCGTCGAAACACCGGTTTCTCGAAAATGCCGGCAAAATCCAGTCGAGATACCCGGATGCACTGCTCAATGTCTGATACGACAGCAGCTCCTCCTGCCGCCCCGCATGCGCCGCGCACTGCTTCACGCGGCTCTCCAGCTTCGACGCCATGCCCGTCATAATCAGCTTCTCCTTCGGTCGCGTCATGGCAACGTAAAGCACCCGCAGCTCCTCCGCCAGATTTTCCAGCTTCATGCTCTGCCGGATGATCTGCCGCGGCAGTGTCGCCTGACGGACGCGGTGCTCCGGATCGATCGCATCCGCGCCGATGCCCATCCGGGAATGGAGTACAAGCGCCGCACGGCTGTCCATCTGGTTAAACGATTTGCCCATGCCCGAGAGGAATACAACCGGGAATTCCAGTCCTTTACTCTTGTGAATACTCATGATACGCACCGTGTCTGCGCTCTCCCCGTAAATATTCACCTCGCCGAAATCGACTTCATACTTCTGAAGCTGCTCGATATAACGGATAAAGTTGAACAGTCCACGGTAACTCGTCGCCTCAAATTCCACCGCCTTTTCCACCAGCATCTCCAGATTTGCCCGCCGCTGCACACCACCCGGCATTGCAGATGCATAGCGCCGTAGCCCGTCTCCTCGAGAATCTGTGTGATCAGCTCATGGATCGGCGTATACGCACGCGGCTTCGCAGCGTTTCGAGCTGTGCAAGGAACCTCCTCAGCTTCTCCCGGAGTGCTTCATCATCCCCCATCGCCGCATATTTTCCACATGCCTCGTAAATTTTCACGTCTTTATCCACACAACGCACCGCTACAAGCTCCGTGTCTGTGCATCCGCAGATGGGGGAACGCAGAATGGCCGTAAATGGAATCTCCTGACATGGATTATCACACAGATGCAGATAATTCAGCACCGTAACAATTTCCTGCGTGGAAAAGTACCCTGTTTTTGATGTACTGTAAGCCGGAATTCCAGCCGCCTGGAGCACACGCGAAAACGTCTCCGACCAGCTGCTGACCGCACGAAGCAAAATGACGATATCCCGGTACTGGATTTTCCGGTATTCCCCGGTCTCCTTATCCACAACTTCCTCATTTCCAACCATTTCCCGGATGCGCGCCGCAACGGCAGCCGCCTCCGTTTCCATCTTCGTCTCGCGGGATTTATCATCTTCCAGCTCCGGCGCCTGGTCGTCCAGCAGCAGAAGCTCCGTTTCGTATGCCCTCTGCCACGGATCCGTATTTCCCTCTTCTTTCTTCGGGAACGCCGCACCCGCATGGAGCTCGCCGCCTCATCATACGCAATGCCGCCAAGCTCCGGACTCATGAGCTTACGGAACACATAGTTCGCCCCTGCAAGCACCTCCGGCCGGCTTCGAAAGTTTTTATCGAGATCAATCCTCTGCTGGCTTTCTCCGTCTTTTTGATACGTGCGATATTTTTCCAGAAACAGCTCCGGCCGCGCCAGACGAAATCCGTAGATACTCTGCTTGATATCGCCGACCATAAACCGGTTCCACCTGCCGTCCTCCTCACCGGACACCGCAGAGAGCAGTGCCTCCTGGATAAAGTTGCTGTCCTGGTACTCATCGATCATAATTTCCCGGAATTGCTCCGACAGCTCCCGCGCCGCATCGGTCCGCACCAGGCAGCCGTCTTTTTGCTGCACGAGAATTTCAAGCGCAAAGTGTTCCAGATCGGCATAATCAAGAATATTTTTGCTCCGTTTTTTCTCTGCAAACGCTTTCGCAAACTGCTCCGTCAGATCGATCAGCACGCCGATCGGCTCCCGGCAGTCCGCAATCTCCTCCGCAATCTCGGCGCTGTCCTTCTCGAAAAACTGCTCTTTTAATTTCTGCAGTTCTTTTTTGCATACATCGCGCTCTGCCTTCACCTGATCTTTCAGCGCCTCGCTCACATCGTCTGCCTTTTTCCGCGAAAGCGCTTTGAACTTCATTCCGGCCATCGCGCGCACCATTCCGTCGAACGATTCCGTCTCGATCAGCTCTTCCACCATCTGCTGATCTGATGCCAGCGCCTCGTCATACAGATACGGTCCGCCAGGGCTTACCGCCGTTTTTCGGTTTTCCTCAATTCCTTCCAGAATACTCGAGAGCCGCTTTTTCGCCTCAGCCATCAGTACCTGTACCCAGATGCTTTTCTGCACCGCCTCCGGCGAATCGATCTGATACGCCGCCCGGCACTCTTCGAGCCACTGCTCCGGCCACGGATAGCTCATGGAAAACTCATACAGTTTCAGCACAAGTGCATCGAGCCCGTCATCCTGCTTTCCCGCCGCGTAGCTCTCCACAAACCGTGTAAATGCAGACTCCTTTTCCGTAAAGCGTTCTTCCATGACCTTCTGGATCACATCGCTTTTCATCAGACGGATCTCCCCTTCATCCGCCATGCGGTACACCGGATCGAGATCGATCATCTGAAAGTAATTTTTTATCACATAGGAACAGAAACCGTGAATTGTGCTGATCTGCGCATGGTGAAGCAAGGTCTGCTGCCGCTGTAAATGCTCATTTTCCGGGTTTTCCGCAAGGCTCTGCTGCAGAGCGCGGCCGATTCTCTCTTTCATCTCTCCTGCCGCCGCACGCGTAAAGGTTACGACGAGAAGCTGGTCAATGTCGATTGGATGCACAGGGTCTTTCACCATTGCAAGGATCCGCTCTACCAGAACCGCCGTCTTTCCGGAACCCGCCGCCGCGCTGACCAGAAGATTCCGGTCTCTCGCATCAATGACTTTCTGCTGTTCCGCTGTCCATTTTACTGCCATGTTCTTTCCCTCTTCTTTCTGGCTGATTTTCTTTCCCTCACTTGGAAAAAATGCACCATATTTCACTTTTTCAAAAGCAGTCACTCTTTTTGATCTCTTTGTGCTGTCTCCTGCATTACCTTCATCAGCAGTTCTGTATCCATGCCCTTTAATTTACGGTATTCATATCCCTGAATTTTCTGATCGAATCCGCAGATTCCCTGATATTCGCAATATGCGCATGCCGTTGCTCCATCCCGCTGAAACGGCGAAATTTTTACATTTCCCGAGAAAATGCCCTCGCCGATCTCACGTACCTTCTTTCTGGTGTATGTCCGAATCACATTAAACTGCTCCGACGATGCCACTTTCGAATAGCCCGTGTAGCTTCCATCCTTCTTCTTTCCAACCGGAATCACATCCGACGTCGTTCCATCCGCGAGTACTCGGTCGAGAAGCTCCACCACCTTCCGATCTGCATTTACAAGGCCATCCATCCGCAGTGCTTTCAGCATCCGTCTGCCCCACGCCTCATCGGTCTCATCTTCTTCTTGGTCGAGGATCGGATCATCAATATGATAATAAAATACCCCCGCAGGCTCCACCAGCTTACCTGGATGCTTTTTCTGCTCCAGCTCCACCGCCGCATCCAGATAAACCGCCAGCTGCAGCTGTAACCCATAATAGAGCGCCACCAGGTCAAGCGATGTATTTCCCGTCTTGTAATCGATAATTTTCACATAGACCTTATCGTCCGTCTCACAGAGATCCACGCGGTCAATCCGTCCGCGCAGGCGCATCTTCTCATGCTCCGACAGATCAATATTAATCGCCGACAAGGAGTCCTCCATGGAGAACGAAACCTCAAATTCACCCGGCTCAAATTCTCCCTGCCGAATCTGCTGCTGCAGCGCCCACACCGTCCGTTTCAGAATCCGCTTTACGCGGATGATGCGATACTGATTCCGGCTTGAGCTCTGGAAAATCGTGTTTCCGTAATCTGCCATCGTCTCCTCGACGCACTCCTCGATCAGGCGGTCACGGGTATCATCCCGACAGTCTTCCATGTCTCGCCATTTTCCTGCAGTTTTTTTGAAAACTTTTCGAGTGCTTCATGCATAACCGTTCCCATATCGGCCGCTTTCAGCTCATACTGATCCCGCTCGCGGATCTGAAGTCCGAACTCCATAAAGTGGGCAAACGCACATGCCGCATACTTTTCCAGCCGTGTCGCACTGTTTTTCAAAGTGTCCCCGTACAGCGCCGATGCCGCACTCCTTCCGATCACACCGTCCGCACAGCGCAGAAAAGCCGCTTTCCGATATGTCTCCGCCGGAATCCCCGCCTCCGGATGTGCCGCATACCAGCGGTAAAGCTCTTCAAACAGCGGATTCATCTCGCCCTCTGCCGCCTTTCCAAGCTCCTCCAGAAACAGTGCCTCCCCGGAACGCGGCATTTCCAGTTTTTCCTCCGGATTTTCCTCTTTTTCGATATCCCGCACCGGGATCTCCGGGAAGAGTTTTCGGATTTCGTTAATCAGATACGACGGATTCTGCGCCTCGCCGGACGCGCCCGCTTTCGCAAAGGAAAGGTACAGCCGCTCCGATGGTTTTGTCAGATTTCGGTAGAGATGGAATTTCTGCTGATACATCGTCTCCCGCGCCGTCGGGGAGAGTTTTGCATCCGCGCGCTCCAGCTCCTCGCGGTCATACTCCGAAAGAATACCGCCTCCCGCGTCGTGACGCGGAATCAGCCCGTCGTTCACACCGACGAAAAACAACACACGGATATCCTTCAGACGTGATCTCTCATTGTCACCGATCAGTACCTGGTCCGCGGTCGGCGGAATAATGCCAACAGAAGCCTCTGCAAAGCCAGCCTCCAGAATCTCCTGATACTCTGCCAACGTCATTTTTTCATCGCCCAGCACCTCGACAATCTTATCCAGAAGCTCCATGACAATACCGTAAATCTGGCTGTATTCTTTTGCAAATGCCTCCTGTCCCCGCTCTTCAAACTGCTGCCGCCGCTCCTCAAGTTTTTCCTGCATCTGATTCTGCACCGCCAGTGCGTACAGTGCCTCCGTCCGCTCCCGCACCGTGGCGTCTTTTTTCTTCATCTGTTCTGCAAACGGCTGCACTTCGGCATAGAATTTTTCCCGTAGGAGATTGCGCTGCGGCACTTCATCCGGTTTGATGCCGCGGTATCCCCGCGTCCACGTCTCCCCATACGCTTTCAGCCCGCGGATGCCAAGTGCCAGAACATAGTTTTCCATCGCATCTGTCTCCTCGCGGCTCAGACTCGAAAGGCCGCAGCGCAGATAACGGAAGACGCTCTCGTAGGAAAAGCTCTGTACCACCATCTCGATCGCCGCGCGCAGAAATTCCACGAACGGATTCATCAGCACAGAATGCTTTTCGTCCACAAAGTACGGAATGCCGCATTTTTCAAAAATTTCCCGCGCATATGTGCCATAAATGGAAAGATCTCCGGTCAGAACGGCAAAATCCTGGTACCGCATCTTCTCCTCACGCACCATGCGGCGGATCAGGCGCACCGTTTCCTCGAGCTCCGCACGTGGAGATGGCGCTACACTAATGTAAATACCCTGCTGTTTCAGATTTTGTCCGGACTCCAAATGCTCCTTTTTCGTTTTCTGTGCATTTTCCAGCGTGCTTGGCCCAATTTCTTTTTTGTTCTTTCCATTTGTTCCTGCCCCTGCTTTTGACTCTGCTCTTTTTCCTGCCTCTGTTCCGACAATCCTTCTTATTCCATATCGAAACAGGTTCTGTTCCAACTGATCCATCATGCTTCCCGACTGAAAACGGCCATATCCCGAGCGTCTGACCCAGATTTCCGGCTCCACTGGGCACCCTGCTTCGTCTGCCGCTTTCATAAGCTGTTGAATCAGCTGGCGGCTCATCGCAAAGAGCTGGTGCGGGATTGCCTTTTTATACGGATCCTCCCGCTCATCCATAATAATCGTCACATAGACCTTTTCACAAAGCCGGAACAGTTTTCCAAGCACACCGATCTGTACTGGCGTAAATCCGGTAAATCCGTCCACCAGTACCTCACTGTTTCGAATGAGTGATGATTCTTCCAGCTTTCCCGCCAGAACCTCCAGCACATCCTCCGCCGTCACGTAGCGATTTTCCAGATATTCTTCAAATGCACGGTAGATTACCCCGGTGTCTTTCAGCTTTGCTGCCAGCAGCTTTTTCTCTCCCGTCTCCTCCGCCCACGTATCAAGCTCGGACGCGCAATCTGATACTGCTTCAGCTCGGAAATCAACGATTTCATCTGCGAAACTGCGCCGGTTCTCTTTAACGTACTTCCAAGAATCGTCAGCTCCTTTTTCTTCTCCTGTGCAACGCGTTTTACCACAAGACTCTTTCCCGTTTCTTCGAGCACCGGGTACAGACTGCCTCCGGTCTCCTCAAAAATACGGTAAGCCAGACGCTGGAAGCTCAAAATATCAACATTTAAAATACCGCCCGCCGGATGCAGTGACACAAGCTCTTTCTGCGTCTGCATTGTAAACTGCTCCGGCACAATGATCAGATAAGTTTTCTCCGGGTGGCGCATCGCTTCCGCCAGAATTTTCTGATACGCATATCTCGACTTTCCAGCTCCCGAATTTCCCATAATAAACTGCAGACTCATGTTTCGCTCCTCCTGTTCTGATCCACTTCTGCCAAAAAAATAAACATAGCTACAGTATAGCAGACTCCTTTTTTTGATGCAATCAACCTTCAGGCAAACAGTAACCATTTTCTTCCGACAATACTGCCGTATATTTCCAACGTAAACGGCCGCTCTTAACAGCTGAAAATATTCAGCATTAAGAGCGACCGTACATTTTAAGATCAATGACAGCGTCATATATTTTTATTATGTTATACTTTTCAAACGTTCCATCAAGGTTTCCATGCGGCACAAAAAAATCGTTGCCGCAAGTAAATCCGCAGCTCCTCCCGGACTCATATTTTTCCGGATACAAATCTGATTCAGTTCTCGCACTTTTTGCAAACCCTCCGCGCAAAAAGCACCACCTGTCTTAAGAATTGCCCTTGCTTCTGTTTGCAGCCATCGCATTTCTTTCTCACTGGTTCTGCTGATGACATTTGTGTCCGTAAGCTCTCCTATAATCTCAAGAAGAATCTGTACATTGATCTGATTTTGATCCCTGTTATTTGCTATATACTGCTTCATATGAGGAACCGTACGTTCACACAGAATCGGATATCCGCTCATCGCCAGTCCCCGGACTCCTTTCTCGCCCAGATGGCAGTAAATTTTTTCTCCATGCGTGATCCCCGAGCTTTGTTTTAATTTTCTCAGATCCTGTTCCAACTCTTTTTTTGTCATTTCCAGACTGATCCGGCAAACATCCTCCGACTCGATTTTTCCGTAATTTCTCAGGGAAATTCCGGCTGCAGCTGCAAGAATGCCAATCGTAAAAATGATTCCTTTGTGCGTATTGACTCCTCCGGTTGCAACAAACATTTTTTCTTCCGTCTTTTTTCCTCTTTCTCTGAGAAGGGGAAACAATGTCTTCGGATCTGCCTCCCAGGAATACCCGGCTTCAAACATTGCCGCCAGATCTTCGGCGATCGCTCTGTACTCTTTTGAAATGTCTGACAGTTCATATCTGTATGCGCACCGGTATCCTCCCGGTCTACTAAGCCTGGTTTTGGTGTTGTATACACTTCCTCCATCAGTGCCTGACTGATCTCAGCAGCTACGCCTCTTTGCAGCTGTTCTTCCCATATGATACCATAGATCTTTTTTCTCAATTCTTCGATCGAATGTTTTCTGCTTCTGCACACTGACAGGCCGGGTTGTCGCATAACAGACATTTTCTTTCCGGAAATCCAAGATCCTTTCTGCTGATTTTCGTATTTTCTTTTTCCAATACATCAATATCATACAGTCTCCCAATCTTCGTCTCTTCCAAAGCAATCATAAGCTTTTTCACCCGGCAGCCGTCTGCTTTCACAACCAAATATCCCTCATATCCGGTTATGTTTTCTTGTACCAGCCGGACTTCCGTCGAAATTTTTTCCGTTTCCAGCTTATTCTGTATCTTTTCTAGTCCTTCATAAAAGACCTTTTCGAAAAGTTTATTTACCTTTTCCGGACCCGGAATATTGAGCATAAAGCAGATTAACGTACCCGGATATTTTTCAAGAAGCTCTTTCTGCGTTGCCACCCTTTTTTCTCGGCTCCACAATACCTGCTCTAAGGAAACTTTATTTTCCGTTTTCATTCTTTTTCCTTTCCAGATAGCGCCAGGTACTTTCCGGAAGCATTCCGCAGACGCTTTTTAATTGATTTTCCGCATATTTTTTTCTGACCTCAGATGCACTGATGATCTGGTCTCCATATGTTTTTCTGGGAATTTCATGAAAGCGGATCTGATAGCACGGCAGCTGCTCCCGTAAGCACTGGTTATAGGTATGTGTCACATCGCAGACCGGTTCACTGCCCACATAGCGATCTGTAATTTTAAGCTCCGGTGCAATGCACTCTCCAAACAGCTGAATATCCAACTGGCAATTCATCTCATAGGCTTTCGCTTTTTCTTTGATAAAGTATGTCGGAAACACAGCCGGCGAAATCATGTATTCTGAGGTCTGGTGAAGAATCACATTTGGAATTTCCTGTATTCCTTCTTTTACCAACTGATACCGTTCTCTCGTTGTCAGAAAGCTCTGTTCTTCTGAGAGGATAAAAATGTGCAGCCATTTGTTTTTTTTGCTGCCTCCCGGATCAGGTATTCATGTCCTCTGGTAAAGGGATTACAATTCATAACCACTGCACCGATACCGTTTTCATGTCTGTTTTCCACTTTGCATTTCTGCTGTTCCTGTGTTTCTTTTTTTAATCGTTTCAGGAATTTTTCAAGTCCGTTTTTGTCATTTTCCAGAAGAAGAATTTTTTCTGTCTGTGCCACCGGATACATTCCCATACTACAAAACAGTTCTTTGTTCTGAGGCTTGGTAAATCCGAAAAAATGAGAAATTCCCATTCCATAAAAATATTCAATCAGAGATGTCATAAGATGTGCCAGCAGATTCTGTCCTTGATACGCTTCTGATACCGCAACACATTTTATGATATTTTTCTGGCAGGAAGCAGTTGCTATGATTTCTTTCTCTTTTCGCAATACGATGGAATGTGTAATCTGCTCATCATAAGTAAGTCCCATGTATTCCAGAAATTTTTGAGTTCCTCTTTCTTTTTCCCGGTAAAGGATCCCCTGTTTCTTCCATATAGTCACTCACTGCCTGCCTCCCTTCTCTTATTTATGTACTGGCTCCGGGAGTATATTCTTTTCCTCTTTAAATCGGAATGGTTTAATCTGACGAACTACATCCATGATGGTTCCATCTCTGCTTTCAATAATTCCTACAACACGTTCGCCAAATTCTACTTCTCCGGTTCTCCTGCAATCCGGTAAGCCAAATCCCGAAGTTCTTCTATCGTTTTCAGCGGAAGTCCACTGTTTTTTACCGCTTCCAGCAGATCTTTTCGCAGTGGGTTAACTGCAACTCCATATTCCGTGATGACTACATCTACAGATTCTCCCGGTGTTGTCACTGTTGTTACTTCCGTACAGATTGCCGGAATTCTTCCCTGTAATAAAGGAGTCAGTACAATGGTGCATTTTGCACCTGCCGCCGTATCCGGATGACCTCCCTGCGCGCCTGTTATAACGCCATCGGAACCTACTACAACATTGCAATTGAAATTTACATCAACTTCCAGTGCTGCCAGAATCACAAAGTCCAGTTTGTTGACTACTGCGCCCTTGTTAAAAGGGTCTGCATATTCACCGGCACTGATTCTGAAATGCTGATATCTTTTACTGATTCTACCGCATCCAGATCAAAATCCTGCGTATCCAGAAGTACATCAACCTGATTGTTATCCAGAAGATCACACATCGGTTTTGTCAGACCTCCGACACCGAAACGCATACGGATTCCACGTTCCTTCATGATTTTTGCCAGCGAAATGGTGGAAGCGATAGACGCGCCTCCCACACCTGTCTGATAGGAAAATCCATCTTTAAAGTACGGGGTAGACGTTACAAATCGTGTACAGTAATCCGCCATCATCAGTTTTCTCATATCTTTCGTCGGTTTTGCTGCACCTGTTGCAATTTTTTTCGGATCTCCGATCGCATCTACCACTACTACATAATCGACTTTGGTCATAGAAATATGTGCCGGAAAATTAGGAAACGGCACCAGGCAGTCCGTAATTGCTACGACCCTGTCTGCATAATCAGCATCTACCATCGCATAGGACAATACTCCGCAATCTGCCTTTCCACCGATACCACGACAGTTTCCATAATCATCACACGTCGGTGCTCCGATAAATGCAATATCCAGGTGTACTTCTCCTGTTTCGATTGCCCGAACTCTGCCACCGTGAGAGCGCATCACTGCAAGCCCTTTCAGTTTTCCCTCGGAAATCGCCTTTCCAATCTCACCGCGCACACCGGAAGACTGTATTCCCGTAATCGTTCCATCTTCCATGTACGGCACCAGTCCTGCATGCGCTTTCCCAAGAGAGCTGGCACAAATGGTAATATTTTTAATACCCATTTTATGGATTTCTTCCATCACCATATTTACAACCAGATCACCATCCCGGAAATGATGATGAAATCCAATTGTCATGCCATCCCGGATTTCACATTTTACCAGTGCCTCATGAATTGTTTTCACCAGTTTACTGCCATCGGAATTCACCACACAGCGGTTTTCGGACCATCTTTCTGATATTCATAACCATCATAATAATGCACTCCGTGAAATACTTCTTTTCCTGTTATCTTCAATATTTCCTCGGGAATTTCTCTCCCTACTGCATTTTTCATTTTACAGTTCCCCCTCGTACACACCGGAAGCCTTGGCCAGTTCGATGATTCGCTTTGCACCATCATAAAACGCAATATCAATCATCTTTCCGTCTACAGTAAACACACCGATTCCCTGTGCCTTTTTGCTGTCAATCTCACGGACTACTTTTTCCGCAAAAATAATCTCTTTTTCTTTCGGCGTAAAAATTTCATGTACAATACGAATCTGTCTTGGATTGATAATCGATTTCCCATCAAAGCCCATCAGGTGAATCGTATTGACGTCTTCCCGAAAGCCCTCTTCGTTTTCCAAATCTGTATAGACGGTATCAAAACACTGTACACCTGCTGCCCGTGCAGCGATGACAAGCTGCTGTCTTGCTCCCATCAGTCTATTCCGGTTCCCGTGATGTGGGTATGCAGATCTTTCGTGTAATCTCCACCGGACAGTGCGATACCAAACAACCTTTTCGAAGCCTCGCAAATTTCTAACGCCTTCACCACACCTCTTGCCGATTCTATCGCTGTCATAATTAAGGTACTGTTCTCCGGTCTGCCAAACTCATTCTCTGCCTTTAAAATTTGCTGCTCCACTATCTTTACATCTTGTGCTGTCTCTGTCTTCGGAATCCGGATGCCATCACATCCACCGGCTACTGCGCAACGGATATCTTCCTTCCAGAAAGGTGTGTCCAGGCCATTGATACGTACAATCCGTTCCGCTCCATGATAATCAATCGTGCGAAGTGCATGAAACAGGGAAAATCTGGCCGCGTCCTTCTGATTTTCTGCCACTGCATCTTCCAGATCCAACATCAGAGAATCTGCTCCATAAATATAGGGATCTTTAATCAGTCCCGGCTTCTGTGCGTTTAAAAACATCATGGTACGACGTAATCGTTTTTTTGCGTCTCTCATCGGATCGCACCTCCCCATGGCAGCTGCTCCGACTGCCCGGCGGAACGGTATACCGCAGCTTCCACCCTTGCACGGATGGTGCAGTCCAGAGCTCCTTTATCTACAATCTTAATTTTTACGTTCTGAACTCCCAGATTTTCCAGAGTATCCAGAACCACATGACGGATCTGATTTCCATACTGATGAATCACTGTACTTTCCAGTACCAGATCTATGTTGCCATCCCCATCTTCTACCGTAACCATACAATCGCTGGATTCCAGTGTTCCGGCTACAGCTGCTTTTTCTATCTCCATTTTCCTCTTCTCCCTGTATTTCCCGTGGGGCTGCCGCACTAAGAAAAATTTCTACAAATATAGATTTTTATCTCCTAAATAACTCCATATTTTGTAGTGTTTTCGCTTAGCGCGTGTTTGAAAAATCATCTCTGCAATCTGCAAGCCCCACTTTATACTCTGCAGATTTTACTCTTCTACTGATTTTCCCGCAAAGTTCATCCAGTCCAGAATCTTCTGAATATACTCATCAAAGAAAATATCATCATGCCTTCCCGGACCCTCTTCAAACAACAGCGGAACGCCCAGCTGATCCGCAAACTCCTTCAGATCTACCGAATCCTGATGTCGTCTGTCCTCTGTACCACAGCAGGTATACAATCTTGGAATATCTCTTCCTTCTTCTTTCCGGTTTTTCAACAGTGTAAAAACATCATGAACCTCCGGTGTAATTGCAGGCGGATCGCCATATAACGCTTCACAAAGAGTGGATACCGTATTTACCTTTCCCTGATAACGATATTCTGCATGATAAGATCCCGCAACGCCTCCGATTGCCGCAAATTTTTCCGGACAGGTAAGTCCCCATTTATAGGCACCGTAACCTCCCATCGACATTCCTGCAATAAAACGGTTTTCCCGCTTTGTTGCTGCCGGGAAATTTCTCTCCACAAAATCTGTCAGTTCTTCTGTCAGATAAGAAAAATAATCCAGTCCGTATTTCATATCCGTATAGGCGCTGTTATATACGCTTGGCATAACCACCATAATCTGATGCTCATCTGCATAACGCTCAATCTTGGAGGTCCTCAGATACGAAAGATGGTCTCCTGTAAATCCATGCAGCAGATACAGGGTCTGATATTTTTTGTTTTTCCCGAAAGTCTCTCCCTTTTTTCCCTGCTCTACATCTTCCATTCGCTCTTTTTCCGGAAGCAGAATCGAAACATCTACTGCATCCGCAGGATACAGGAGTGAAAATTGCAATGTACATATGCTGCCATCTGTTTCTCCTTTCTGTCAGCCTTTTACAGCGCCGACAACCACACCTTTGATAAAATATTTCTGAAGCATCGGGTAAATAATAATGATTGGTAAAATTCCGACAAATGCCAGTGCCATTCGGATGGAGTTTCCCGGAAGCGAAACTGCCTGTCCTTCGGCCGCCAGCTCTGATGCTCCGCTTCGCAGATATTCAATGTTTTTCATGATACGCATCAGAAGATTCTGAATACAAAATATTTTGGATCCTGTACGTAATATAAAGCATTGGTCCAGCTGTTCCAGTAGGAAAGACCTGTAAACAGTCCAATGGTGGCAACTACCGGCTTCGACAACGGAAATACAATTTTGGTGAAAATTCCAAGCTCTGACGCTCCGTCCAGCTGTGCAGCTTCATATAATGCTTCCGGCAGGCTGTTGCTGTAATAGTTTCTTACCAGGAAAATATTGAATGCTGTCATCAGAAGATTCGGAAAAATCAGTGCTGCATACGTATCTTTAATATGGAAAAATGTTGTCCACATAATATACTGTGGCACCAGTCCTCCATTAAACAGCATGGTAAAATATACAAAAAAGGATAATGCGTTTCTATATTTGAATGTTTTTCGTGCCATCGGATATGCGATCGAAGTCGTCAGTAATACGCTTAATCCGGTTCCGACAACGGTTGTTCCAATCGTAACAAGATACGATCTTACGATTGTTGCTGCCTGTTTTACCATGTAGGTATATGCTTCCAGGCTGAGTTTCTTCGGCAAAATCTGATATCCGTTTGTAATCAGTTCATTTTCATCGGTAAAGGACGCAACCACCAGAAGAATCATCGGAAACAACGCCACAATACTGATTACCACTAAAATAACTGTTGCTATTGCAATAAATCGTTTTTCATCGCTGACTGTCTTTTTCATATCCTGCCTCCTAGAACAATGCGTTTTCCGGATCTTTTTTCCGTACAATAAAGTTTGCAATCATAACCAGTGCAAAACCAACCAATGACTGATATACACCTGCTGCCGAAGACATTCCCACATTACCCTGTTCCATCAAACCACGATATACATACGTATCAATCGTCTGTGTCGTAGAAAACAGGGTTCCTGCATTCATTGGTACCTGATAGAACAAACCAAAGTCAGAATAGAATACACGACCGATCGCCATCAATGTCATAATAACAATGGTTGGTCTCAGAAGCGGAAGTGTAATGGCCGTAATCTGTTTCAATTTAGAAGCGCCATCAATCTTTGCCGCTTCATAAATTTCCTTATCAATGCCTGCAATACCTGCCATATAAACGATCGCATTATATCCTGCATTCTTCCAAAGATATACAATAACCAGGATAAACGGCCATGCAGCTTTTGCAGTATACCAGTCTACGCCTTTTTTCCCCAGCGCATCTAAAATTGTATTGTTCACAAAACCGGTTGTACTTCCCAATAACGCGTATACCAGATACGCCGTTACAACCCATGACAGTAAGTGTGGAAACAACAGCACGGACTGGAAAAACTTTCCGCGTAACAGTTCTCCCAGCTCATGCAGCAGGATTGCAAAAATCACAGAAACTACGGTTCCGATCACGATAAACGCCAGATTATATAACAATGTGTTTCTCGTAATGACCCATGCATCATCTGTCAGGAACAAAAATTTAAAGTTATCCAGTCCACACCACGGGCTTCCCCAGATTCCTTTTGCATAACTGAACTTTTTGAACGCAATAAAGGTTCCAATGATAGGAATATAGTTATTAATGATCAGATATGTAATACCCGGTAATGCAATCAACAGTAATGCTAATGTATTTTTACTGGCATGTTTTTTCTCACTTTTCGTCATAATTCGACTCCCTTTTTGATAAATAAGGCTGCGGTAAATTTCCGCAGCCTTTTCTTTTTTAAAGTCTTTCCTATTTGCTACTCATCCATGCATCCAGCTGCTCCTGCTTTGCCTGAATCAGGTCATCCATACCAGCTGCTTTCAGTCGTTTTGTCATCTCGGCAAGTGTTGTATCTACATCTGCTGCACCAACCCACAGAGATTTTTTATACTCTTCTACAATGTTCAGGCATGCGGTATATTCTGCTTCTTTATCACTGTAGTCGTAAAGGAAACCATAATAGTTTGAATGATCTCCATCATAATTCTGCTGCTTGTTTGTCTCTTTTTCTTCTCCATACAGACCGCCTACAACCGGATAGGTCAGCCATTTATTTCCCCAGAAATAGTAGTTCATATTATCGGTATAGGCTACACTGTTCAGATCCGTATATCCATCCGGTGCTACTGCACAACCATTTTCATCCAATTTGTAATCCACCCCTTCTTCTCCATAGACCAGAAGGTTGTCTACATATGCATCCGTGTACAGCAGGTTCATAAATTTGCAGGCTGCCGAAGGATCTTTACAGCCGGAATTTACCATCCATGCTCCGCCGTTTCCAGACCAGATCATCGAATCACTGATCTGTACATTTTCAAACGGATGACCATAGTTGTTTGTATACTGCTGCGCAATCTTCGGATTACCCAAGCCACAGAATGTGCCAAAGCAGTTGCCGGACATCAGTAATTCTGCAGTAGTTGCTGTTGTAGTAGCTGCATCACTTGCATAATAACCAGCTTCAAACCAGCTTCTGGTCAGTTCGCACAGTTCTTTGAAATCTGTCGTTTCATACATATCCACTACAGTTGCATTGTCCTGATAAGCCACACCGGAAACGGATGAGGCAATATTGTCACCTAATGGATCAATTTTAGCAATCTTTCCCAGGTAGCTTTCAAATAACGCATTCGCTCTGTTTGGATCAATGATTGTCATATCCGGATAAGCTTCTTTTACCTTTGCAAACACTGCTGTCAAGTCTTCCGGTTTGGTAACCTGACTCATATCGATTCCAAGTTCCTCGGTAATATCTTCACGATAGGTAAATCCACCCGGTACATAGTTGGAACCCATATTCAGAATTCCATATGTTTTTCCCTCTACCGTTGTCGGTGCCAGAAAACCATCGTAAAGAGTTTCTGTTGTTTCTTTCAGGTCACTGTCCAGATACTCTGTAATATCCAGCGCTGTTCCATCCTGAATATATTTCAGATGCGACGTATTATAGGCCTGAAACAAATCCAGCTGTTCTCCGGATGCCAGCATCAGATTCACCTGATTCATATAATCAGAATTGGAAAACAGTACCAGCTTGACCTTTGTATTGATCTTATCTACTGTATAATCGTTGATCAGGTTCTGAATTCTTTCCAGTTCTGATGACTCCGGGATATTGTTCTGCGTCATGTACGCAAATACAACCTCTGCCGGTTCTTCGCTGTCGCTGCTTTCCTGCTTACTGCTCTCCTGATTTCCGTTTGCATCACTGCTCTGTGCTCCACCACATCCGCTCAGCAGAGATCCTACTGTCAGGGTAGCCATCAAAATCGCCAAAATCTTTTTCTTCATTTGTTTCTCCTTTCTTCTTTCCGGTTCCTTTTGATAGACTTATCATAGCGCAAAAAAAACGAAAGTTCTTACACAAAAAAGTACAAAAACTTTCGTTTTTAAGATATCTATTCTTTTTTCCGAAACTCTGCCGGTGAAACTCCCGTATATTTTTTAAATACAGATGAGAAATACGGAAGAGTATCAAATCCGACTTCCAGCGCAATATCAATCACCTTTGTATTGGTGTTTTCCAGCAAATGTTTCGCTTTTTCCACGCGCAGGGAATTAATATAATCATTCAACGACGTTCCGATATCCTTCCGGAACATTTTTCCAATGTATTCCGGCGAAAAATGAAACCTCTCCGAAAGCGTATTTCTGTTAATATCTTCCGTATAATGTTCTCTGATATAATCAATTACCTGATCTGTGATCCTTTTTTCTGTTTTTTCCTTCCGTTCCTCCTGTGTCAGATCAAATACCTTATTCATCAGCCAGGTCATCCACTGCACCATAGAGAATTCTGATTTAACAGCATTCATATCCAGTTTCAGATAGATCGGATCACGAATCACGCTGTTCATATTTTCCTTTTTATCATGGAGATATTTGCTTACAAGCTGTGTCAGTTCCACTTGAAAATTGCGAAATCCTTCTACGGAATGCATCGTTTGCTTTACATGCTGCAGCGTTTTTTGTAAATATTCCAGTGTACTTACCCTGGAACCCTTGTTCAGACACTGCAGGATATAATCTTCGTCCAGAATATGTCCGGAAGCCTCTTTTTCTCGAAGCAATGCCATAAATTCTTTTATTTCCCCTTCGTCATAAATATGCGTTTTGTCATATTCCATTATTTTCTCTTTTTCCAAACCTGCTTCATAAAAAGGAACACTCGGGGAAATGTATCCGATCTGCAATGCATCAGGAAAATATTTTTCAAATATCTTTCTGACCCGTGCCGCTCTCTCCTTCGTCTCCTTTTCCGAAAATTCCGACAGAATTCCAAGATAGGTCCCCGTATTCTCTTCCCAGCAGATCACATTTTCCATTTTGATTTTTTCTGTGAATGCTTCTGCCAGAATATTTTCCATTGCAAATTTATAAATGGATTCCTGTTCCTTTTCTTTCCCGAAGTCCAGTTTGCCACTGCAAAATGAAGAATCACAACACAATATTTTTCCTGAATTTCTTCCGCTATCCCCTGTTGCTTTATTTTCTCCTCGAGTCCCTGTTTTTGCACACCGGTTCCAGCAATACTCTTGTCCAGAAATATCGCACCATCTTTCTTTTTCCGATCTTCCAATATTCCCGGATTTCCTCCGTTTTTTGTTTCCAGGCTATTTTTTCTGTCACACGAAGCAATGCCTGATTGATTTTATTCATGTCAATCGGCTTCAGCAGATAGTTTGCCGCACCATTCTGTACAGCTCCATAGGCATATTCAAATTTTTCATGGCTGGTCAGAAAGATAACCTCTGTCTGGATTTTCTGTTCTCGTACCCATTCCAGAAAGTGAATCCCGTTCTCCTTTGGCATTTCAATATCGCATAAAATCAGTTCCACTTTGTTTTTTTGCAAAATATCTCTGGCCATAGAAGTATTGTAGGCCACATAGATCTGGTCAATAGAAAGTAACGCGCGATCCAGCTGTTCTTCCAATACCTGCGTTGTCACAATTTCATCATCTACAATCAGCAAATTCATCTCTCTTCGTCTTTCTCCTCATCTGTACATTTCAGTGTTTTCGGAATCCATATGGTTATTTTGGTTCCTTCCGGTTCCAGATTCTCCAAATACAGAAGATGATCCTGCTCGTACATCATCTTCAGAACCTCTTTTACATTTTTTATTCCAATTCCACTTCCATCTTTTTTTTCTGTTATTTCCATATCTTTATTCACAAAGTCCAGTATTTCCTGCGAAAATTGACCCTGCGATATATATAGTTCCAGTTTTAAGTAAACTTCCTTCCCCGAGAAGCTCCACAATGCCTGAATCAGAACCGTAGTGAACGAATCAATACTGATCACGTGCTTAAATATATTTTCCAAAAATGTATGCAGAATCATCTGCGGCACCGGATACTGCTGCAGTTCTTCCGGTACATCCATATAGACATAAAAGCAATCCCGGTACATGAGTCGCTGCATTTCCAGATATCCCTCGGCATTCTTTATTTCATCCTGCAGCGGAACGGTATGCAGACCAGTTCGAAACATATAACGGATGTTCTGTGAAAATGCCTGAATAAAGGTATGGACATTCTCTTCCTCGTGCTGATAAACCATGCTGTTAATGGTTGATAAAGCATTCAGGAAATAATGTGGTTTTAATTGCATATGGATATACTTCAGCTGCACATCCTTCATTCGAAGTTCCTGTTCGTACTTTTGCACCCTCATTTCAAGAATCGTCTGTACCATATCATTATATGCCTGTTTTACTTCTTCCATTTCGTAGCTGTTTGTATTATATTCCGCTCTTGCCCTGAAATCTCCACTGTGAATTTTTCTGGACACCCAGAACAGGTCTGCAATCGGCCGGAAGATTTCTTTTTGCATATACCAGACAATTGTTCCAAAGAAAAGCAAAGACAGTACTAAAAATCCAAAAATAACGATACCGGAGGTAGAATATGCGGCATACTCGGATGATTTTACACTGTAATACATCTGATATGCATCTTCCAGAACAGATCCCTGATAGATACTGATGGATGGATCCTGTTTCTGCAGATTCTCTATTTCTTCTCCATATGCCCAATCTTTTCCTGAAGCGCACAGAATTTCCCCTTTTTTGTCTGTAAGATAAAATGCTGCCTCTTTGATGGACATATCATTATAGTTTAACAAGGAGTCCAGTCTTTTTTCTGATATCAATACAGCGATCGTATTTGCACCATAATTATAATATTTTACCAGATACACCTGCGCCCCCATAACAGTAGAAGTCCAGCCGGATGTAGGAGTTTTATCAAACGTATTACGCTTTTGAAGATACTTTTTGATATCTTTTATTGTATCATATGTTATATTTCCATTTCTCTGAATCAGGATACTGTTGTCTTTACAATTAACAACCGCATAGGCATCCGCTTCCTTTGTGTCTTTACATCTTTCCTTTAGAATCTGAAGCATTTTATACTGCGCTTTCACTTTTTCCAGGTTATTTTCTCCATTTAGCTGTGTCAAAAGCAGTCGATATCCCAGTAAAAGATCCAGGTTATCATCCAAGCGTTCCAATACACCTTCCATCGTATTATGATAAATCTGCAGCGTATTTTCCACCAGGTTTTCCTCATTTTTTTTAGCAATATCAACAATAAACGCTTTGTACAGAAACAGTAAAATAATCTGCAGAAGCAAAAAAGTAGTAAAAAAACGCCCATGGTCCTTCTGATTTTTCTTTTTTTCATCTTTCCCCTCCTCTTTTCCCGACTCTCCCTGAAGTTTGTTATCGTGACCGATTACATTATATACTAATTTTCGGGCAGAAGAAAGACTGTCCAAAGATTACTTGCAGCTTGCGGAAATGATTTTTCAGACACTTTTTTTCATAAACGATTTTTCTTTTACATACATTATAGTAAAAACGCCCGTCCGTTCGCCCTCGTCCGCTCACAGACGGTTTTTCAAAAAGGAGTGTGCCCGCCCATGAGTTCCAAAACGAAAATTGTTGTACTACATATGAAAGAAGTGGTTTACACCGCTGTTTTTCTTGCTCTCGCGCTGATTCTTCTCGTGGTGTTTCTGATCATGTTCTCCGGGAATAAGGATTCTGCGAAAAAACCTTCTGTCACCACTGCTGCTTCCGCCGAAAATGCACGCTACATTCCCGGCATCTACACCTCCACGATCTCCCTCGGCGACCAGACCTTCGATGTGCAGGTCAATGTTGAGCAGGACCGCATCACCGCGATTTCACTGAATAACTTAAGTGAAACCACCGCCGCCATGTATCCGCTCATGGAGCCCGCGCTCGATTCCATCGCAAGCCAGATCTATGTGAATCAGACGACGGAAGGCCTCATCTACGGAGAGGACGACCGCTACACCTCCGAACTGCTCGTCTCCGCGATCAATCAGGCGCTCGAACAGGCTCAAAATCCTTCCTCCGCAGAATCCTGATCTTTCCATGCAAAAAGGCCTCGAAGCATTCTTCTGCTCCGAAGCCTTTTTTCTGTCGTGCATCTCAAAATTTGATTCCCTGCACCAATTTGGATTATCTTTGTTTCTTTCCGTATTTCCTGTTTTGTTTTTTACAGCTGGTCGAGTTCCTCTCTCCAGAGCTTCACGCACGCATCACTCGGCATACGCAGGTCGCCGCGCGGGGATACCGCAACGCTTCCGACCTTCGGGCCATCCGGCAGGCAGGAGCGTTTGAACTGCTGCGCGAAAAATCTCCAGTAGAACGTTTTCAGCCATTTTAAGATCGTCGCATCATCGTAGACACCGGCAAATGCAAGTTTTGCCACACGGTAAATCTTGAGCGGTTCGTACGTCACACGCAGCATATAGTATAAGAAGAAATCATGAAGCTCGTACGGTCCGACGAGATCTTCTGTTTTCTGAGAAATGACACCATCTTTCGGCGGCAGCAGTTCCGGGCTGACCGGCGTGTCGAGCACATCCAGAAGGATATCGGAAAGTGCTTTTTCCCCGCAGGTGTCCGCATAATACTGCACCAGATGGCGCACCAGGTTTTCGGTACGGACGCATTGACGGCATACATCGACATATGGTCGCCATTGTACGTTGCCCAGCCAAGTGCCAGCTCGGAAAGATCACCCGTTCCGATAACCATACCGCCGGACTGGTTGGCAAGATCCATCAGAATCTGCGTTCTCTCACGCGCCTGTCCGTTTTCATACGTCACATCGTGTTTCTCCGGATTCTGTCCGATATCGCGGAAATGAAGATTGACTGCCTCCTTAATATCGATCTCTTTTAAGGTTGCGCCAAGACATCTTGTCAGCTCACAGGCATTCTGATACGTACGGTCCGTCGTCCCAAAGCACGGCATCGTCACAGACAGAATCTGCTTTCTCGGAATCCCAAGCAGATCAAATGCTCTTGCCGTTACGAGCAGCGCCAGCGTCGAATCAAGTCCGCCGGAAATACCGATGACTGCGCTCTGGCAATGGGTATGCGCCAGACGTTTTTTCAGTCCCATAGCCTGGATATTTAAAATTTCATCGCATCGCTGATCGCGGTTATGCTTGTCTGACGGTACGAACGGTCGCGGATCGAAGTAGCGGGTCAGCTTTGTCTCTTCTATTGCCAATGAAAATCGAACGACCTGATATCCATCGGTTCTCTGCTCCGGATACGTGGTCATCCTTCTGCGCTCACTTGTCAGACGATCCACGTCGAGATCTGCGCAAATGATCTGATTCTCAAATCGTTTTGCCTCGGCAAGAATGGTTCCGTTTTCAGCAATCAGATGCTGTCCGCCAAAGACAAGATCTGTCGTCGACTCGCCCTCGCCTGCTGTCGCGTATATATAGCCGCAGATCAGACGCGCCGACTGTGCGCTCACAAGGCTTCTCCGGTAACTGTCTTTTCCAACCATTTCATCACTGGCAGAAAGATTTACGACCACTGTCGCACCTGCAAGCGCATGCGCCACACTCGGCGGATTTGGAGTCCAGAGATCCTCACAGAGCTCTGCTGCAACTTTAAGACGCGGCATTTTTTCACACTGGAAGAGCAGATTCATGCCAAACGGAACCTCTTTTCCAAAAAATTCCGTTGTTGTCACCGCTTCTTTTCCCGGCGCAAAATGACGCAGCTCATAAAATTCATTATAGTTCGGCAGATACTTTTTCGGCACAACACCGAGAAGCTCTCCGTGACAAAGCGCAGCGGCTACATTGAACAGCTTTCCGCCCTGTTCCCACGCAGTCCGACAAAAATCAGCGCATCGGTCTCTTTCGTGCCATCGGCAATTTCCTTTAATCCTTCTTTCGCCGCATCAATCATCTGACTCTGCCAGAATAAGTCACTACAGGTGTAGCCGGTAAGAGCCAGCTCCGGGAGCACCATCACCTTTGCTCCCTCGCCCTCCATTTTATGAATCGTTTCCAGAATGACTCTCGTATTTTCTCTGACATCCGCTACCACTACCGCACAGGAAGCGGCGGCAACTTTTACGAATCCCTGTTTCATCTCTTTCTTCCTCCACTATCTGGTTCCCTGTTACAGATTTTCTGCAAACAGAAGCTCTCACAGCCTCCGTTTCGCCTGAAACAGTACTGTTATTTGCTCTTACGCAATAATTCTTTCAGATCCTCGGTAGAAAATTCATAGGCGCTGTTGCAGAAATGGCATTTCAGCTCCACCGGTTTTGCTTCCTGAATCATCTCGTTCAGTTCTTTTCTTCCGACCGCTATCAGCGCTTTCGATACACGCTCACGGCTGCAGTTGCAGTAAAACTGGTCGGCACGGTATCGTTGATCACAAGGTCCATGTCTCCAAGCAGTTTTTCAAGAATCTGCTCCGGAGTCAGGCCCTCGTCAAGGAATGCGGTAACGGAATTGACTTCTGCCAGACGCTGCTCCAGTTTTTCAATGACTTTCTCATCGCAGAACGGCATCAGCTGAATGATAAAGCCGCCGGCCTGACGGACGGTATTGTCTTTGTTCATCAGCACACCGAGTCCGACGCTGGACGGAACCTGCTCACTCGTTGCAAAATAGTAGGTCAGATCCTCTGCGATCTCACTCGTCTGCAGAACGCACTGTCCGACGTACGGCTCTTTCAGTCCCAGGTCTTTGATGACATCCATGAATCCGACGCGACAGCACCTGCCACGTCAAGTTTTCCTTTTTTGTTGGCCGGAATCACGACGTCCGGGTTTCCGACGTAACCTTTTACATTTCCTTTGGAATCTGCTGTTACGGTAATGCCGTTCAGCGGTCCGCCGGCATGGATGCGCAGGGTCAGAAGGTCTTTATCTCCCTTCATCATAACGCCCATCATTGCACCTGCCGTCAGAAGGCGGCCCAGCGCTGCGGTTGCAACCGGGCTCGTGTTGTGATCCTGGCGTGCTGTCTCTACGGTTTCTCTTGTTGTCGCTGCAAACGCACGAATCTGTCCGTCTGCCGCTGTTGCTCTTACAATATAATCCATGTTTCTCTCCTATTTCTCACTTTTTCCTTTTTCTCTTGCTACGACATAAATACGTTCGCTCTCCGGTCTCGGCGCATCCTTTGTGAATGCATCGTAGGCCGTCACAAACTCCATGCCTGCCTCTTCCAATAAGCGGCGGATCGTCGCAAGATCGTACGCTCTCTGATAATGTACCTCCTCAAATTTACGGTACAGATCGGAATCTTCTCCCTCCGGGATGAAAATGGCAAGCTCATATTCGTTGATCTCTTCCTCCGGGTCATAGTAATTATCCCAGATGAAGCTTGCCTCTTCGCGGTTTTCCGCAATCGTAGTCTCACCCATCTGTTCATATTTATACTTGGTATTCAAATCAAAAATAAACATGCCCTTCGGATCCAGATAATTGTTGACGAGTGAGAAGACTTCCCGCAGATCGTCTTCCTCCAGAATATAGTTGATGGAATCGCAGATGCTCACAACCGCCTTCACGGTTCCGTAGAGCTCAAATTCCCGCATATCCTGAAGCAGATATAAAATGTTTAAGCCGGACTCGGCGCGTTTTTCACTGGCAATCTCGAGCATATCCTCAGAATTGTCCACGCCGATCATATCGTAGCCCTCTTTGGCGAGCAGCTCGGTCATGTTTCCCGTTCCACAGCCAAGATCGAGCACCAGTCCGTCTTCCACCTGATATTCTTTTAAAAGCTGAATCAGATATTTGCTCCAGGCAGGATAGTCCACGTTGTCCATGAACATGTCATATACCTGGGCAAAACTGGTATAACTTTCATTCATCTTTCTTTTCTCCTTCATCGTTTACAGTAGCTACGCCTTATTGTATCACATCACACAGGGCAACTCAATATACGAAAAGACCTGCAGGATCCCTGCAGGTCTCATTCACTCCCCGATGGCTGCTGAACCAACAACCCTTCGGTTAACAGCCGAATTGCTCTAACATTGAGCTATCGAGATTATTAATTAATATATTGAATAT
>ENA-OQCX01000027-OQCX01000027.1-human-gut-metagenome-genome-assembly--contig:-NODE-27-length-66670-cov-11.537036_pt1 | contig 66670 bp, 74 predicted proteins | sample MGYA00242762_ERZ504587 | MGnify/ENA primary metagenome ERZ504587 (study PRJEB26092, sample SAMD00036337) | human gut metagenome | host: Homo sapiens | study: EMG produced TPA metagenomics assembly of...
ATCCTGCACATGAGCCTGAGAACTCAAGGAGTGGCTGGTTAAACTGTGATCCCTTAGGTGTTGTATCAACCATTCCGGCATCTGTCTTCTTAGAAACGTTAGCTACTAAGTAATCAAATACTGGCTGCTCTGCTGCCTGAGACTCCTGTGGCTGCATTGAGATAGCTGCTGTAGGACAAACTGTGATACACTCACCACATCCCATACAGTCAAGTGGAGATACGCTCATTGTATACTTGTAAGCGCCTGCCTTTGGCTTCATATCAGCAACCTTCATGTTGTCAGGAGCTGCCTTTACTTCGTCATCTGTAAGTAAGAATGGACGAATTGTAGCGTGAGAACATACAAATGCACAGTTGTTACACTGGATACACTTCTCTGGATCCCACTGTGGAACTGTAACGGCTGTTCCTCTCTTCTCGTATGCAGAAGCACCTGTTACATACTGTCCGTCTGCCTTGTCAGCGAATGCTGAAACCGGAAGGCTGTCTCCATCCATCTTAGCGATTGGATCAAGAAGCTCGTTAACAAGCTTAACAACCTCTGGACGTCCTGTGCGCTCTGCCTTAGGAGCATCTGCCTCTGGATTCTTCCAAGACTCAGGAACCTCTACCTTATGTACAGCGTCAACACCGGCATCGATAGCCTTGTAGTTCATCTCTACTACTGCGTCACCCTTCTTTGAGTATGACTTCTTAGCAGCAGCCTTCATGTACTCTACAGCCTTATCGATAGGCATTACGTCAGCAAGCTTGAAGAATGCAGACTGGAGAATTGTGTTAGTTCTCTTACCCATTCCGATCTCGATAGCCTTGTCGATAGCGTTGATTGTGTAAAGCTGAATGTTGTTATCAGCGATATATTTCTTAGCGTCAGCGTTGAGGTGATGAGCAAGCTCTTCATCTGACCACTGGCAGTTGATCATGAATACTCCGCCCGGCTTAACATCCTGAACCATCTTCATGCCCTGGATAACATATGCAGGGTTGTGGCATGCTACGAAGTCTGCCTGGTTGATGTAGTATGGGCTTCTGATTGGGTTGTCACCAAATCTCAAGTGAGAAATTGTAACACCACCAGTCTTCTTTGAGTCATACTGGAAGTATGCCTGGATGTATTTGTCTGTGTGGTCACCGATGATCTTTGTAGAGTTCTTGTTAGCACCTACAGTACCATCTCCGCCGAGACCCCAGAACTTGCACTCTTTTGTACCAGGTGCAGATGTGATAGGAGCTGGCTTAACCTCTGGAAGTGAAAGATTTGTAACATCATCCACGATTCCAATTGTAAATCTGTGCTTAGGAGCATCCTTCTCAAGCTCTGTATATACAGCAAATACTGAAGAAGGTGGTGTATCCTTAGATCCTAATCCGTAACGTCCACCTACTAATACAACATCGTTCATTCCTGCTTCACGAAGTGTTGTAGCAACGTCTAAGTATAATGGCTCACCAAGTGATCCTGGCTCTTTTGTACGGTCTAATACAGCGATCTTCTTTGCTGTCTTTGGAATAGCATTAAGAAGAGCCTCTGAAGACCATGGACGGTAAAGACGTACCTTAATAAGTCCGACTTTCTCTCCCTTTGCTGTTAAGTAATCGATTACTTCCTCAGCTACATCATTGATAGAACCCATAGCGATGATTACACGATCAGCGTCAGGTGCTCCGTAGTAGTTGAATAATTTGTAATCTGTACCAAGCTTAGCATTAACCTTGTCCATGTACTTCTCAACAACTGCTGGAAGCTCATCATAGAACTTGTTACATGCCTCTCTATGCTGGAAGAAGATATCTCCGTTCTCGTGTGATCCACGAGCTGCTGGATGCTCTGGGTTAAGAGCGTGTGCTCTGAATTCAGCAACTGCATCCATTGGACACATCTCTTTGAGATCTTCATAATCCCACTTCTCGATCTTCTGAATCTCATGAGAAGTACGGAATCCATCGAAGAAGTTGATGAATGGAACCTTTCCCTCAAGTGCTGCACAGTGTGCAACCGGTGAAAGATCCATAACCTCCTGTGGATTTGTCTCACAAAGCATTGCGAAACCAGTCTGACGACAAGCATATACATCACTGTGATCACCGAAGATATTCAGTGCATGTGAAGATACTGTACGAGCTGATACGTCAAATACGCAAGGAAGATTCTCACCTGCGATTTTGTACATATTAGGGATCATAAGTAAAAGTCCCTGTGAAGCTGTAAATGTTGTAGTAAGTGCACCAGCTGCAAGAGATCCGTGAACTGTACCAGCGGCACCTGCCTCAGACTCCATCTCAACTACCTTTACAGTGCTTCCGAAAATGTTCTTCTGTCCTGCTGCTGACCACTGATCAACTGTATCAGCCATTGGGCTAGAAGGTGTGATAGGATAGATTCCGGCAACCTCTGTGTAGGCATATGCTACATGAGCGGCAGCGGTATTTCCATCCATCGACTGTTTTGCTCTAGACATGATATTTCCTCCTGTAAAATAAATGTTCAATTATAGACATGAATCAGAATGTCTCTACATAATAGTTTAGTTTGTGCGCTGTAAAAAATCAAGTTTTTTTAGCAATACATTGTACAAAAACCCTAAAATATTTATTAACAAGGTAAAATTTATGTACAAAAGGGCACAATGCTATAAATCGCCTGTAAAACACTTGCAAAATACTGGTTTTACGTTAAAATAGAAACGATGTGTTACAGAAACGAACAGGTTATTAAATAAGAAAGGATTGAATAAAGACAAAATGATTAGTGCAAACAATATTACATTAAGAATTGGTAAAAAAGCTTTATTTGAGGATGTCAACATAAAATTCACAGAGGGAAACTGCTACGGACTTATTGGTGCAAACGGTGCCGGCAAGTCTACATTTTTAAAGATTCTCTCAGGACAGCTTGAGCCTACAAGCGGTGATATCGCAATCACTCCGGGACAGAGACTGTCATTCTTACAGCAGGATCACTTCAAGTACGATGAGTTTACAGTACTTGATACGGTTATCATGGGTAATAAGCGGCTCTATGATATCATGAAGGAGAAGGAAGCCATCTATATGAAGGAGGATTTCTCAGACGAGGACGGAATCCGTGCCAGCGAGCTTGAGGCTGAGTTTGCGATATGGACGGCTGGAATGCCGAGTCGGATGCAGCTACTCTCTTAAACGGTCTCGGTGTACCTACTGAGGATCACTACACTCTGATGGCAGATCTGCGGGTGCAGTAAAGGTCAAGGTGCTTCTCGCTCAGGCACTGTTTGGAAATCCTGACATACTGCTTCTCGATGAGCCTACCAACCACTTAGACCTCGATGCCATCTCATGGCTTGAGGAATTCCTCATCAATTTCGAGAACACGGTCATCGTTGTATCCCATGACAGATACTTCCTCAACAAAGTCTGCACGAACATCGCCGACATGGATTACGGTAAGATCCAGCTCTACGCAGGAAACTATGATTTCTGGTATGAATCAAGCCAGCTTATTGTCCGTCAGATGAAGGAAGCAAACAAAAAGAAAGAGGAAAAGATCAAGGAGCTGCAGGAATTTATCCAGCGTTTCTCTGCAAATGCCTCTAAATCAAAGCAGGCTACATCAAGAAAGCGTGCCCTCGAAAAAATCCAGCTTGATGAAATACGTCCATCAAGCCGTAAATACCCATACATTGATTTCCGTCCTGAGCGTGAAATCGGAAACGATGTGCTCTTTGTCGAGGGTATTTCAAAAACCATCGACGGTGTAAAGGTACTTGACAATATCTCATTCACTGTCAACCACGATGACAAAATTGCATTTGTCGGAGGAAACGAGCTTGCAAAAACAACTATGTTTAAAATCCTTGCCGGAGAGCTTGAGCCTGACGAGGGCTCATATAAATGGGGTGTCACAACCAGCCAGTCATACTTTCCAAAGGACAATACCACAATCTTTGATACTGATGAGCTAATCGTCGACTGGCTCACACAGTACTCAGAAATCAAGGACGCCACATATGTGCGAGGTTTCCTTGGCCGTATGCTCTTTGCCGGTGAGGATGGAGTAAAGAAAATGCGTGTACTCTCCGGAGGAGAAAAGGTTCGTGTACTGCTCTCCCGCATGATGATCATGGGAAGCAATGTACTCATGTTCGATGAGCCTACAGACCACCTCGACATGGAGTCAATAACAGCATTAAACAACGGAATGATAAAGTTCCCTGGAGTAATCCTCTTTGCCTGCCGTGACCACCAGGTAGTCCAGACAACAGCCAACCGAATCATAGAATTCCTGCCAAACGGTTCAATGATTGACAAGATCACAACCTACGACGAATATCTCGAGAGCGATGAGATGGCACGTAAGCGTCAGGTCTACTCAATGAGCGAGGACGATGAAAACGACAACTAAACGCTAATTAATTAAAAAGAAGCATCCCAAACCGGGATGCTTCTTTTATTAAGCCGTAAAGTGAGGCGGGTGATTCCCAGCCTGTCTTTGACTATAAAAACATATTATAATTATATCCACTGTTATAGGCCTGTGTATACCTTCCATTGGCGCCATACGTGTTAGTCTTTTCTGCCTCATTCTTTGCGGCATACTCAAGCATTGAAGCCTTGCTTGCCACTGCGTAAGCATAAGAGCCATTCCCCTTAAAAAGTGCATCAACCTTAGTCGAATCAGCCTTTTTAAAGGTATCCTCGTCCACAGACAGCTTGCCGGACTTGGAATCCACTGTGATTCCCACCTTAGCAAGCGACTTTGAATTGATATCTGTAAGTGACTTCATAGACTCAAGATTTCTCGAAATCTGCTTTGTCTCGGAATCATCCGCAGCATTAATGAGGCTATTGTAATCAGACACAAAAGCTGAAACCTTCTTGTACGTAGCATCTGTATCGTCCTTGCGGCTGTTTTTGTAAAGAGCCTGCGCCGACTTTACCATGTCCTCTGACTCCGACTCGATGGACGCAAGTGTCTTCGCTGAATCCTTAGATGTAGAAACAGATGATGAGACAAGAGACTGGGCCTTTGAATTAAGGTTATTTCCATAATATGACTTGAGAAGCTTAAAATAGCTGCCACTTCTAATGCCACTATATGTAGTCATATCCATATTGGCAATAAAAGACGACGCTGCATTGCTGCTTCTACTGCTGCTAAAGCCGGAAAACAGTGTGGATATGGATGATGAATCCCACATTCCTATTCCTCTCATAGTATCACTCCTTTGATAATCATGTAATCCGTTACCTTCTATATATTTTTAATATAGACGCTTTTCCAATTTATGTCAAGATAATATCTGCCGGTATTACCCAGCCCGGTATTACTAACATATGAGCCCGTATTGTCATCCTTTATATATCCTCTATCTGCCAGTCAACAGGCTCCACACCATGCTCCTTAAGAAACTCATTGGCTTTACTAAAATGCTTGCAACCAAAAAAGCCTCTGTAAGCCGACAGCGGGCTTGGATGCGGTGCTTTCAATATCAGATGCTTTGGATTTGTAAGCATAGGAATCTTTGACTGCGCCGGACGTCCCCAGAGCATATACACTATAGGTCTGTCCTGCTCATTTACAGCCTCTATGATTGCATCCGTGAACTTCTCCCAGCCGTGCCCCTGATGCGAGTTTGCCTGATGAGCCCTGACGGTGAGTACCGTATTCAAAAGTAAAACACCCTGGTCAGCCCATTTCTTCAGGTATCCATTATTCGGGATATCACACCCTAAATCGTCGTGCAGTTCCTTGTAGATATTCTGCAGTGATGGTGGAATGTCCTTCTGAGACGGAAGCACTGAAAACGACAATCCATGCGCCTGATTGACATTGTGGTACGGATCCTGTCCGAGGATGAGCACCTTCACCTTGTCAAGCGGTGTAAAATGCATGGCATTAAATATGTCATCTGCCGGAGGATATACCACATGTGTGGCATATTCATCTCTCACAAAATTGTACAAATCCCTGTAATACGGTTTTTTAAACTCGGCTCCCACAGCCTTTGCCCACTCACCGTCAAGCATACTCATAATTTTTATCTCCCGCCTATCTTCTGACCGACACACCTTTATCTGCCAGATAATTCTTTAAATCCATAATTTCAAGCTCCTTGTAATGAAAAAGTGAAGCTGCAAGTGCTGCGTCCGCTTTTCCCTCTGTCAGCGCCTCATAAAAATGCTCCTTTGTGCCTGCACCACCCGATGCGATAACCGGAACCGAAACATTATCGGCAATAAGCCTTGTGAGCTCGATATCATAGCCATCCTTTGTGCCGTCACAGTCCATGCTTGTAAGAAGGATTTCTCCCGCTCCAAGCTCATTTGCCTTAACAGCCCATTCAATAGCATCAAGGCCTGTATCTATGCGGCCTCCGTTCTTGTATACATTCCAGCCGCTTCCGTCAGCACGACGCCTTGCATCGATTGCCACAACCACACACTGGCTGCCAAACTTATCCGCAGCGTCGCTGATAAGCGCGGTGTGTTTATGGCACTTGAATTTATTGAAATCTTGTCCGCACCCTCTCTAAGCAGTGCCTTAAAATCATCGACTGTTCTGATGCCGCCGCCCACAGTGAACGGTATAAACACCTTTTCAGCAACCTTTCTGACCATATCCACAACAGTATTTCTGTTGTCGCTTGACGCCGTAATATCCAGAAAAACCACCTCATCTGCACCTGCCTTATCATAAGCAGCCGCAATCTCAACCGGGTCACCTGCATCTCTTAAATTGACAAAGTTTATGCCCTTCACAACACGTCCGTTATTCACATCCAGACATGGGATTATTCTCTTCGTAAACATATTATGCCTCCCCTATCCCTGCAAAATTTTTAAGTATCGAAAGTCCGACTGTGCTGCTTTTTTCCGGATGGAACTGGCAGGCGAACACATTATTTTTCTCTACGGACGCATGAATGTGTGTACTGTACTCTGTCGTTGCTGTGACAATTGCTTCATCAGTGGCTTTCAGATAGTACGAATGCACAAAATATACATACGGATGCTCTGAAAGTCCTTTAAACAGCCTTCCATTGTTCTGTAAATCAAGTGAATTCCAGCCTATGTGAGGAATTTTAAGTCCTTCCTTATCAGGTATGCGAAGTATCTGTCCGTCAAGCACATGAAGCCCCTCAACGCCCTGGCTCTCATCGCTTCCCTCAAATAATAGCTGAAGACCCAGCATATGCCAAGAAATGGCTTGTCCATGTCACAAACCTCGTGAATCACCTTGTCCAGCTCGTATTTTTTAAGCGAATCCATTGCATCTCCAAAAGCTCCGACTCCGGGGAGTATTACCTTATCGGCATTTAAAATCTCATGCCTGTCTCTGGTCACAATACTCTCCTCGCCTATAGCTGTAAGAGCCTTTTGTACGCTTCGCAGGTTGCCTGCTCCATAGTCAATGATTGCTATCATATCATTTTGTCTCCTCTTTAATGCCTAATTCATTTAATTTCTGTGTCAGTGCCAGTGTATAGTCATCTCTATCATCTATATTATACAAAGCAATGGCATCATCATATGATAAACCATACTGACTGCTCAGGGTATCAGAAATAATGTTTTTTAGCTGTTCAAGCTGCAGCTCACATCCGTATTCCTTTGCGTTTTCTGCATTTACAGCACATCGGCCAGCCGCACATACTAAGGAATCCGCTGCCATGGTTACATATCCTGAATCACTAAAGCTCTTATATGCATCATATTTGCCTGATACTGATGCAAGCACCGACAGCTTATTGTACAACTGCTTATCTTCACCCGAAAGCTTCAAGCCACTCAGCCTGCTGTATGCCTTTGTATACAGCTCTATTGAATCAGCTTTATTCTGACCTATATCAGCTATTGCCTGATTGTACGTATTCTGAGCATCAGTCACTTTGGAGTTGTTTCCGAGCAAAAAGGTGCATATGAGAACAAACACAACTATCGACATAACAAATACCCAGATTACTATAACAGGTCCCTTAGGAAGCTTAGGTCCCTTCTCCCATCCAATGCGCTCCTTCTTTTCCTTTGGAGCCTTTGGCTTTTTTTCTTTTTTAGGTTTTTTGGGCTTCTTTTCTTTTTTAGGCTTTTTGCCCTTCTTCGGCTTATCTGTGGCTTCGTTTAGCTCTCCGTCAGCATCCAGTGCTTCAAGTATCTGTTTATTTTCATCCGAGAGCATCTGTGCGTCAGTTTCTGTGCCATCCGCCATGCCCTGTGTATCTGTAACGTCATCTGACTGTGGCTCTTTTGTAAAAAATGATATTATTTTTTTAAAAAGGCTCTTTTTTTCCGTACCTTGCGCATCAAGCTCTCCATCAGTCGTCTCATGTGCCTTCATCTGACGGCTTGCATAATCATCTATATCATTCCCTGTCTCACCGGTTTTTCCTTCAAGCAGATCACCGATATTATCCAGGCCATCACTACCCAGTATGTCAAGTACATCCTTTGATGCATTTCCTGCCAGGTCCGGCTCTCCTATTTCTTCAACCATCTGAGGTTCATTTGTTATTATACTCTCCGGAGTCTCCTCCTGTTTGGGATTCTCAGCCATTTCCGGCATGTTTGCATCCATCATCTCTTTCCCAGAATCTGCCGGTGTAAAATTAAATACCGCATCGCTTAGATTATCGTCTGCTTTGTTTTCCTGTTTATCTCCCTGAGTCTCCTGTTCCTTCATCCTGCGGTCAAACTCAGTGAGCATATCATCAAGTGAAGCATCCTTGTCATCAGGAGCCGGAGTCTGTACATTAAGAGCCTGACCCTTGGCCTGCTCATTCTCCCTCTCAAGTTCCTTTTCAAAGTTCGACAGATACTCATCATATGTCTCATTTTCAAGCTCGTCCTCAAACTTTTTGAGGAATTCATCCTGATCAGCCCCAGACATCTTCGTATCTGTATCCTGCAGTTTGTTCATTGAATCCAGCAAATTGTCCAGATAGTTTTCTGTCGATTTATCGCTCATTAGTATTCTCCATCTATAATCCATTAAAGGGTGCAGCTAAACAAGCCACACCCCCTTGTATCTAAATATATTATGCTTTATCAAGCAGCTTGTCAATCGCCTCTACAAGCTTTCCAATTTCAGGCTTTGTAAGCTGTGCGTCTGCTCCAAGCTGTTCACCCTTTTTCCTCATCTCTTCATTTACCAGTGAAGAGAATATGATAACCGGTATATCTCTAAGCTCTGAATCTGATTTTACAAGCTTTGTGAGTCTGTGTCCATCCATGAGCGGCATCTCAATATCAGTTATAATGCAGTCAAGATGCTTTGTAATATCGCCCTTTGCCTGCATAGCCTTTATCACATCCCAGGCCTCCTGACCATTCTCTTCCACTATGAGATTGGTATATCCCGACTTCTTAAGGCACTCGGTGATGAGCTTTGACAATAAAGCCGAATCCTCTGCGATAAGAATTGTAGCATCACTCCTATCTCTTGCCTCCATCTCATCAATATCATTAACCCTAAGTCCTGTCTGCGGACTAATAGAAGCAACTATAGCCTCAAAATCAAGGATAACTATAAGCCTGTCATCCATTTTGATAACACCGGTAGCAGTGCTGCCATGCTCGCCCGTCAGTGTCTCGTCCGGCTTTATGATATTCTCCCACGATACACGGTGTATACCGATAACCTGATCTACATGAAATGCCACATTGAGTTTGTTAAAATTCGTAATGATAAATAAGCCTTTTCATCCGTCTGTGGCAGATTAAGACTATTCTTTAAATTGATAACCGTAATCATTGTGTCACGTGGCATAAATATTCCCTCAACACTCGGATGAGTATTCGGAACAGGAGTGACCGGCATATATTGCAAAATCTCTCTGATCTTTGCGACATTGATTCCGTAGTGATTGTCTCCCAACGTGAATTCAAGCACTTCAAGCTCGTTTGTTCCTGACTCCAATAATATGTTCGTATCCATAATACAACCTCCGCCTCTTAGTAATCTAAGTATATCATATGTTTTATAATTCAATCAAACTTTTTTCGTTATCTTTTATAACCGACATCTTAATATTGTCACATGCTGTACCCTGAGGTATCTTGAAAAGCAGCACCACATCAACCGCATCGTGCGCCTTTACGGTTCCCTGAAAAGTATTAAGGGAATATGTAAGGAATGTGCCCTCAGCCGTGTATTCCTTTCCATCGGGGAAAGTGGCTTTATATGTCCTGGCATTGCCAAACATATCAACATTTATATCCTCGCCTGTCGGATTTTTAAGGGTGAATTTCATAACCGCAAAAGTATTACCGCTTCCTGCCGTCATAGAATAGTATGAGCCCTCATTGTACACATCTGACTCGTTTACTCCATCATATGTAATTTCAAGGCTGCCGTAGCCTGTTGCCTCGGCAAGTGACACCTTCTTTTCCTGCGTGGCAGAAGGCTCTTTCTGCGAATTACTGCTCTTATCATTTCCGGCTTCAGATGTCTTATTATCCTGCGAAAGTGAATTATCAGGTGACGCCTCGTCCACTTTCTCAGTGTCCTCAGCATCCTCCATATCCCCACGATTCTCCGTAGCGTTAGTCATGCCATCCTGCTGGTATATATTGTGTTTTGCAACAACATATGCTGAATAATTAGCGATAAGGCTTTGTTCCGCATCAGTCATATCATATAATTTTGTTCCGCAGCCTGTCAACGTTATAATTGCTGTAAATGCCACAGCTGCCATTTTTATATTTCTTCCCATCATTGCAATAAACCCATTCTTATTCTATGACTTTTATCCTAATAATACATATAGTAACACATTTATTGATTGTTTGCAATAAATAACTCAAGTTCAAACCAGAATTCTACACCATCCTTGTGATTTATGACACCATACCCTCTGTGATGCAGTTCCATAATGGCCTTTACTATAGACAGTCCTATGCCGCTTCCGCCATATTCCCTTGTTCTGGCCTTGTCCACCTTATAGAACTTATTCCATATATTGTCTATATCCGTTTCCGGTATAGGCTCTCCCGTGTTAAACACACTGACCCTCACGTGATCGCTGTACATGCTGTATGATACGGTAATAGTACCACCTCTTGTGCAGTGATTTATCGCATTGCTGATATAGTTTGTCACAACCTCTTCAATCTTGTATATATCACCGCTCACATATACGGAATCGGTGCGGTCAAACTCAATTGCAGCCTCATTTTTCTGTGCCAGAAGCTTAGATGAGTCTATAACCCCTCTGACAAGCGGTGTCAGATCAAACCTTGTCATCTCAAGCACATCGCTGCCATCCTCCAGATGATTGAGAGATAAAAGCTTCATAACCATACGGTTCATCTTGTCAGTCTCGTCCATGATGACATCACAGTAGAAGTTACGGCTCTCATCATCGTCATTTACGACCTCCTTGAGCCCCTCAGCATAGCCTGAGATCAGAGCAAGCGGAGTTTTTAACTCATGTGACACATTTGACAAAAACTCCTTTCTCATCTCATCAATCTCTTCTTTTTTCTTTATATCACGCTGTAATTCATTGTTTGCCACCTTTAGTCTTGTGATGGTCTGCTCAAGTGTCTGCGACAGCTCATTCATATGCTCACCAAGCACATAAAGCTCCTTTGCACTGTTTTCCGTATCAATGTACTTCGCATCAAAATCAAGCTTCGCCATCCTTGTCGACAGCTCAGTCATATTTCTTATCGGCCTGGTCATGTTGCGAGCAACAATATATGCCATAAACACTCCCACAACAATAGCAGCCACTCCACCTATTGCAAAAAAGCGGTTCGATATGGACACGCTCTCCTTAATGCTCTCAAGCGGTGTCTTCATGTATACAAAGTTACCGTCAATCAGTCTGTTATTTATGATAATATACTCTGTCCCCAGCCTTTTATCCTTCTGCCTTGTCATATTCAGGTTGTTGTAGTCTGCCGAATACGACGACATGCTTGCCTCCAAAAGCAGCTGGAATATTTCCTGATTGTCAGTGGTTCCCTCAATTATGACCTTACCGTATTTATTGAACACAACCGCATCTATATTGGCGCCAACGCATTTCTTTTCAAATGCTACAGCAAACGTATCATCTGAAAGTTTGTCATTTTTTGCAGCCAAGTCCACCATTTTGTATACAGCAAGCATCTCTTTTTCCTTGTTAAATACATAATACTTTTCCAGCAGTGTGTTATTAGCCATCCAGAACACGCCTACTATCAGAAGTACAATGAATGAAATCACAAGCGTAAGCTGCGTGGATAGCGTTTTTTTCTTCTTCATGATGACACCTCTTATCCCGAATCCATTAGTCCTAAGCTTAACACTTACTGTATCTCGAACTTATATCCCACACCCCAGACAGTCTTTATAAAGTCGCCTTTAGCGCCCATCTTGCTTCTTAATTTCTTCACATGTGTATCAATAGTCCTCGCATCGCCAAAATAATCATAGCTCCACACACTGTCAAGTATGCGCTCCCTGGTAAGCGCAATTCCCTGATTGTTCATAAAGTAATCCAAAAGCTCAAATTCCTTTACCGAAAGTTCAATATTCCTGCCATCAATAGCTACAGTGTGTGCCGTCTTATCCATGACAATACCACCGGCCTCGCTTATTACTGCCTCCTTGCCCAGTTTATTCGCCCTGCGAAGGAGAGCATTTACCCTGGCCACCAGTATCTTTGGAGAAAATGGCTTTGAAATGTACTCATCAGCACCAATGTCAAAGCCGTTTAATTCATCACGCTCATCACCCTTAGCTGTAAGCATAATAATCGGCACCTTTGAAGTCTGTCTGATTTCACGGCATACCTCAAAGCCATTTATCCTTGGCATCATTATATCGAGCACCAGCAGTGCTATGTCCTTCTGCTGATAAAATATGTCAAGTGCCTCCTCGCCGTCTCCGGCCTCAAGTACCTCGTACCCTTCCCTTGCAAGGAAATCATGCACGAGCTTTCTCATCCTGCTCTCGTCATCTACCACAAGTATCTTTATTTTGTCCACTCTGTTGCATCCTGCCTTTCATCCAGTGCTTTTTCCCTCTCTTCTACTGCCTTTTCCCTTTTTTCAAGCTCCTTCTGCCAGTTTTCATATTTGTCTATCAGCTCATTCTCGTAGTCCACCACATACGGACTGTGTCCACTCACATATGTGATGCCAAACATAACAGCTATGGCAGCCGATAATACAATAGTAAAAAACAATGCCACATGGAACTTTTTCTTATAGCCTTCCGTCTGTTTTTTTACCTCGACAACCGCTTTTTTATCCTCAGGAATATAAATCGGACGGATATCCTCATTCTTGATATAGGGAATCGTATGCAGATATTCCTGCAGTTCAACAAGAAACGATAGCCCTACAGGAGTAAAAAATACCCCGCTTGTTAAGCCTTAAATACAGCTTGTATACCGTATCCGGGTCAGACATATCAGTCTGATCCTTTATATATCGTATTCCGTCACTTTCTTTTTTTGCCTGCCTTGCCTCTTCCTTTGTCTGAAACTCAAACCCATCAACTACATACATCATATTCCCTCTTTCTAATCATCGCGCTCTGCAATCTCACCCGAACGATATGCCGCAATGAGATGCTTTAGATCAGCTATCTTTTCCTTCATCTTTATTCCGACATCCGTATCTCCGACAAGTATTCTCTTATCAAGTACTTCTACAGCCTCACGCCTTGATACGATATCCCTCTCATCCCTTACTGCCGTCTCCGGTGATTCAAACGGCTCATGTGCTGTCAATGTCAGCCCATATGAATTGTAAATCAGGTATATCCCGCGATGCCTGTCCGCCTGCGGTACGCCTTTGAAAAACCACCATCTATGACTATCACTCTGCCGTCGCACTTCACAGGCTTTCACCTCTTAATCTGTGCACAGGAACATGTCCGTTTATGATATGGTCTCTTTTATCATGCAAACCAAACTCCTCTAGTATACGCTGCGCACACTCAGGCTTGTTTATATAGTCATAATAAAAGTTTTTCTTTTCTATTTTCATGTCATCGTCATCTATAAAATATCTCTCAAACGTAGCCATCTTATTTCTGCCATAAAGCGGAGAATATGGTGCTGTCCATATGTACCACATGATATCGCTGCCCTTTTGTCTTTCCAGCCTGTCATCCGAGAAAAAAGCCTTTCTGACGTAAGTCTCCAGTATATCAAACAAAGCTTTGCCACTATACTCTTTACCGTAGATATTTACCTTTGCGAAGCTTCCGTCCTCCTCCATCGGGATGCATCCGTGGAAAAGCAGATTGCCATTATATACCTTGTACATGCTGCCTCTTTTAAGCAGCAGCCCAACGTGGTTTTTAAGCTTCTCGCAATGAATAAACGAGCTCCTGAGCCTCTGTATGACTTCCTCTTCCCCCTCTGTCAGCCTGTAAGGATCAGCAGGTCAATTGTCGGAAAGCTTGTATCAAGAAGCTTATAAGTTCTGCCCTCAAGCTCTATAGTGCCCTGTTCATAATCAATATGTTCCAAAAGCAATCGTTCCTTCATGCCATACTCAGGCACTTCTTAATGAGCTGTCCCTCCAGCTTGAAACGTATGATGGCAATGGCCTTGTGCATCTTTTTTATCAGATCACTCTCCATATTATCTGCGCCACTTGGAGCCACCTTAAACACAAATCTGGTACATGGGTCATCCTTGTAAGCCTTCAGTGCAAACGTAGCAAGCGGAAGCATATTTATACCATACCCCTCCTCGACCACATCCAGATTACCATATCTGATACTGTTTCTGACAACAGTTGCAATACATGCAGGATTTCCTGCGGCTGCCCCCATCCAGATAATATCGTGATTGCCCCACTGTATATCCAGCGAGTGATATCTGCACAGCCTGTCCATTATCAGATGTGGCCCCGCTCCCCTGTCATATATATCACCAAGCACATGCAGATGGTCAACAGCAAGTCTCTGAATAAGCTCGGAAAGCACCACTATAAACTCCTCCGCAGTGCCCAGCTCCACTGTTGTATTGATGATTGACTCGTAGTAAGCCTCCTTGTTTAACACCTCCGGCTTTTCTGTGATGAGCTCCTCTATAACATATGCATACTCCTCCGGCAAAGCTTTTCTCACCTTGGAGCGCGTATACTTTGATGAAACGGTCTTGCACACCTCTATCAGCTTATAAAGAGTCGTCTTATACCACGAATCCATATCCGGCTCGTCCTGCTTAATAAGCTCCATCTTTTCCCTTGGGTAGTAGATGAGTGTGGCAAGCGCAGCCTTGTCAGCCTTGTTCATCGCCAGACCAAATACATCATCTATCTTCTTTCTTACAGCCCCGGAACCATTTTTCAGCACATGGGAAAAGGCTTCATACTCACCATGCACATCAGATACAAAGTGCTCTGTGCCCTTTGGCAGGTTTAAAATAGCCTGCAGATTGATAATCTCAGATGATGCCTTGCCTATTGTCGGATACATCTCCGACAGCTGTTCCAAATAATGTAAGTGTTCTTTATCAATTGCTATATCATTCATTTATATCTAGACCTCGTAATACTGATTCATCACCTTATTTATTTCCTTTTCAAGCTTACAGCCCGTGTATACACACTTCATAATGCACTTTCTGATCGGCTCCTCAAAATTAGTACCCTCGCACTTATCCAAAACTCCCTGCAATGTAAGCTGTACAAGTATACTCTCCCCTGTCTGCGGATCTGTGCTATGTTTTCGTACACCTTCTTGTAGTACTTATCACTCACTACCGGGTACTCAGTCAGCGCCATTTCCCGCCACTTTCTGAAACTTAGCGACATATGTTCACCTGCTCTTTTGTATATAATAAAACATTGTACCAATTAGCGGTGCTCTAATCAATGCCTCAGACACATTTATTTCAAAAAATTTTTTTGATATTTATTATAAATAAAGCTGCATTTGTTTAAATAAAAAAAGTGTAAGCTGCATTCAGCTTACACTAATTAAGTTTCAGGACACCTCCCTTTTTATATAACAAACATTCTTATTTGACAGTAATTGACGTTTCTTATATATTTATTTATGTTTCAACAATAACCATTATAGTTTATTGTGCATGTCAATACTTGACCAAATTTGGAGTTTATTTTTTTAAAAAGAAGGGAGATTAGCTCATAAATGAACCGACTTGAAATAGCAAACAACATATCGACGAATATTGAGCGCGAACGCATAAAGCTTGGTATGTCCCAGGCACAGTTTGCAAAAGCACTTGATATGTCACTCTCCACCTACAAGCGAATAGCAAACGGAGAATCCTCTCGTATAGACATCTACACCGCTTACCGGATATACAAGCTGACAGGACGGTTTTCCTGCGAACTAACAGGCTTCAATGATGATGTAATAAACCTTGCAAAGCGCATCAAAAAGCTTTCCAAAAGCCAGCGCATACTTATAGACTCGATTATAGACACTGAGCTTGCGCTGTCTGCCTACAAGGATGAAAGCAGTCATAAGGAGGATCTGATTTCCGTCCTCATCCCGACAGGCAATATGACCGACGGCATGATTTTTGACTCCTACAACGTTGAAAAGCTTGATGTTTCAAATTACAGAAAAGCCTTCGGTGATGCCCTTCACATCGGAATCCGCATCACAAGCAATCATCTACATCCTGTATATAATAAAGGCGATATACTTCTAATCAGTCGAAACCCAATCCGCGACGGCGATACCGGTATCTTTATCAACGCACAGAACAAGCGTGCATACATCAGAAAACTCCACCAGAAAACCCCATGTGAGCTCACACCAATCAACAATTACGGTGAGACCTTTTATGTCGACAGCGATAACGTTGATGATATGAGCAAATGGATAAAATTCGGACACGTGCTCTGCAAGGTGCGCTAGCAGTTTACTCTGTTATTTTAATATCATCAAAGCAGTCAAAGGTTGCAAAGTAGTCTGCCGGAGTTTCTGCTCTTCTGATGAGTTTTGCCTCTCCATTGCTTTCGAGCAGTATCTCTGCTGAGCGAAGTCGTCCGTTATAATTGTAGCCCATCGAGAAGCCGTGTGCTCCTGTATCATGGATTACCAGATAGTCTCCCATATCAATCTTCGGAAGCTGTCTGTCAATTGCAAACTTATCACAGTTCTCACAGAGTGAGCCTACCACATCATATGTATGGTCACAAGGAGCATCCTCCTTGCCGAGCACGGTGATATGATGATATGAGCCGTAAATAGCCGGTCTCATAAGGTTTGCCGCACACGCATCTACTCCTATATACTCCTTGTAGATATGCTTCTCATGGATAGCCTTTGTCACAAGACAGCCATAAGGAGCCATCATAAAACGTCCCATCTCTGTGTAAATAGCCACATCGCCCATTCCTGCCGGTACCAAAACCTCATCGTACACCTTATGTACACCGGCGCCGATAACTGATATATCGTTTGGTGTCTGATCCGGCTTATAAGCCACGCCAACTCCACCTGAAAGATTTACAAATCTAATATCGCAGCCGGTCTCATTTTTAAGCTCAACAACCAGCTCAAAAAGCTCCTTTGCAAGCTGTGGATAATACTCGTTGGTTACTGTATTGCTTGCCAGGAATGCATGCACGCCAAAGTATTTAGCGCCTTTTGACTTAAGAATTTTGAATGCCTCAAAAAGCTGTTCCTTTGTCATGCCATACTTGGAGTCTCCCGGATTGTCCATGATACCGTTTGACAGTGTGAACACTCCGCCCGGATTATATCTGCAGCTTATTGTCTCCGGAATATGTCCGATTGTTTCCTCCAAAAAATCAATATGTGTGAAATCATCGAGATTGATGATAGCACCAAGCTTGTCTGCATATGCAAATTCCTCTGCCGGTGTATCATTTGATGAAAACATGATATGCTCTCCGTCGAAGCCGCATGACTTTGCAAGCATAAGCTCTGTGTATGATGAGCAGTCACAGCCCATGTCATAATCCTTTAAAATCTTGAGCAGATATGGGTTTGGAGTAGCCTTTACAGCAAAATACTCTCTAAAACCCGGATTCCATGCAAATGCATCCTTTACAGCCTGCGCGTTGGCACGGATGCCAGCCTCGTCATATAAATGAAATGGTGTAGGGAATTTTTTAACAATCTCCTCTACCTGTTGTTTTGTCACAAATGGTGTCTTTTTCATGTTTATCTCCTAACTTTTACATAGTAAAGTGTACTAAAACATATGCTACAACAAAATGGGTATATTTTCAAGAATTTTTATGGTATAATTTCTTATTAGGTAAATGTCTTTACTTTTTTAAGTATAGCTGATATAACTATTCAAATTAAGATACAATGGGAAACAGGAAAATGAACATTAAAGTACTTCAGTATATTGATAATACACAAAAAAATAATATAACTACCGGTCAGGCTGCTGTAACCGGTGATAACATTCCTTCCAAAATCAGCTCCGCTGTCAATAGCACCGGTACTGATTTTGATCAGGTGCTTGACGATGCAAAAATGGCTGAAGCTGCTGTTGCCATTGACAGACTGATTGCCCAAAGTAACGGTGGCTCAGTTGATATGTCACTTGTACAGAGGTTCTTTGATCAAAATGGTATAAATATCGAGCTTTGCCGTAATACAGTTTCTCCTTCTGCCGCAGTTAATAATACAGCTGCTTATTCCGGTTCTCCAGCAATAAACAGAGGCTCTGTAAAGCTTGAAACTTCCGGTTTGTCATGTTCTGCCGATCTTGATGCAATTTTTAATGAGGCTGCCTCAAAATACGGTGTGGATGCCAAATTCCTTAAGCTATCGCCAAGTGCGAGTCTGACTTCTCCACAGAGTGCACCAGCGTTCAGGTGCCATGGGTATCATGCAGCTCATGCCACAGACTGCTGCCTCACTTGGTGTCACAAACGCCTACGACCCATACCAGAATATCATGGGTGGCGCCAGGTACATAAGCGAAAAGCTCACCCAGTATAATGGTGACAAATCACTGGCCTTAGCTGCTACAATGCAGGCTCCGGCAACGTAGCCAAATATGGCGGCATTCCACCATTTAAAGAAACTCAGAACTATGTAGCAAAGGTTATGGCATACTATAATTCATAATAAATTGTATTCTGACTCACATAAAATTATATTTTAATTCAAAGTAGCTTGACAAATGCTGATGTATATAGTAAACTTAGCAAGTTGATAGTTGCTGATGTGGCTCAGAGGTAGAGCACTTCCTTGGTAAGGAAGGGGTCACGGGTTCAATTCCCGTCATCAGCTTATTTAAAGAAAACCCCGAAGCTCAAGATTTTCCAGTAAAATCAAGAGTTTCGGGGTTTTTTGTACTTCATTTTTTCAAATTTAGTTATTTTATATATTGAATGCCACAGACATAAAGCCTGTGGCATTCAATGTATATGAGGAAAAGCATATGCGACGTCAATTCTGTGCACATGAATAATTTTTAGTCGGAACTGAGTGTACCCCAACACATAGTTGAAATACAACAGCTCCTTTTGATGATATTATAGTAACACTTAATTGTGTCCTAAATATAGCCATGTGATAAATATTTTCTTAAATTTGGTAAATATTTACAAACAAACTCTTAATCCGGCAGAAATATTCTATATTTCAACAATATATTTCTCGTACGCATTGATAACAGTAGTTTCTCCCACCTTGTCAAGCCTGACAAACTGCCTGCCGTAACTCATATGAACATGTCCATGCACAAAATACCTTGGCTTATACTGCTCAATAAGCCTGTTAAACACATCAAAGCCTGTATGACATGTATCCTCACCATCATGCAGTCCCTTTGCCGGCGAATGAGTGACAAGCACATCAAAGCCGTTTTTACGTTTAAGCTTCCACCACAGCTTCTTAACACGCTTTGTCATCTCCTTCTGAGTATACTGATTTTTTCCCGGTTTATAGCGGTTTGAGCCTCCCAGGCCAAGAAACCGTACACCCTCATATTCGTAAATCTCATCCTCAATGCATATGCAGCCTTCCGGCGGCTTTACATTGTATTTGTCATCGTGATTGCCATGCACATACAAAAGAGGGACTCCAACCATCGTTGTCAGAAAGGACAGATAGCTCGGGTTTAAGTCTCCACATGATACAATAATATCAATTCCTTTAAAATCCTCTTTCTTAAAGTATTCCCAGTACATTTTCGACTCTTCATCAGCTAAGAATAGTATCTTCATTACAGTTTATTTTCCTCTACACCCTTTAGTTCAACCACCGTCTTTGCATTGTCAACAAACTCACTCATAGGCGGAATACTACCTACAACATTATCTACAAGCCAGTCCATTTTCATGATATCAGACGGTTTCATCTCGTGCTCACCTTTGTTTTTAAGCTCGCCCTTCTGATTATATATCTGCCCAAAGAACGGCACAACCTCACCCTTTGTGATATCGCTCTTTAAATGATCCGCAAGCCTTTTCACTCCATAAGGTACATGCTTTGAACAAATCAGGTCAATAACACCGGCCGACATGCCCCACCAGTAATTAAGTGCCTTAACCTGCTCCTGTCCTTCAGCCTTGTAGGAGCCTGCCAGTACGCTCTGTAAAAGCTTCTCATAAAACACTCCCCAGTTCCATATAGGCATGGCAAGATTTAATGCCTGTCCATCCTGCAGCTTGTACAGACCAAAATATCTGGACGCGTCATTCGGAGTGATAATATCCTGATCTGACACATAATGCAGGTCATTTTCTTCAAGGAATTTATTCCTGTCATAATCCTTTGTCTTTGACCATGCCAGATATACCTTTGCCCTTGGATTCACACTTGCAACTCCCAGAGCAAACGCGTTGATATTTGCAATCATGCCATATATCGGGTAGTCTGCAATATATGCAACCCTTTCATTGTCTGTGACAGCTCCTGCTATCATTCCTGCGAGAAACTTTGCCTCATACATACGTCCATAGTATGTTCTGATATAAGGATGAGGCGCATTCAGCGAACAGTTGAGTATATAAACCTCCGGATGCTCAACAGCCACCTTTAAGCTGTTTGGCATCATCTGCGGTCCCACACAAAAAACTATATCGGCACCGGACTTTATGATATCTTCAAGCACCTGCTCCACATTGTTCTCATCTACACCTGCCACATATTCTGTCTCCAGCTTGTCTGAAAAGGTTTCATCAAGATACATACGCCCAAGCTCATGCGAATACAGCCATGCAGATGTCTTTGGCTCTCTTGGATACAAAAATACTACCTTGAGCTTCTTTTGAGTCTGAGGAATAAGATAGTTTAACAGACTCTTTTTTGTCTGTACCTTTTTCGGATCCAGCACCAGATTTATCTTGTGTTTTTCCCCTTCTGCTGCAAACTCCTTCCATGTATTGATGACGTTTTTGTTGTAATCATTCTCAGACATCTCAAGCATGGCATCCATGCCAAAGACCTCCATAAATACGGTAATAGCATCCCCAAGCTTGATGTCCAGCCTGTCACCACCGCGGAAATTATAGACCTTTGAGAAATCAAACATTACCTTGGCAAATTTTTCCTTGGTCTCATCATCCCATCTGCCCTCTTTTCCAACAAGCGAAAGAAGCTTATCAGCATTGCCCAGCTTCGTAAACTCCACCGAGCAAAGCCCCGTGATTTCATTGAACTTCATATACTCATAATAAAGCCTCACATCATAATCATCCGACAGCTTTGGAATCTTTCTGGTCACAATTGCAGGAATCGAAACGGCGTTGAAGTACTTGAGTACACTGACCCTCTTATTGCCCTCAAGCACATAATACCTGTTCATGTACTCAAATGCCTTGATTGGATCTCTGATTCCCTCATTCATCTGTGCATCTGACAGATTAGACCACTTCACTGCAAATTCGGTTTCCTCGTCCAATATCGGCATAAAGTTTGCCGCAAATGAATATGTCCTGCCCATGGTGCTTGTTCCTACAACGAAATCCAAAGGCACCTGGACCAGCCCCATATACTGCTCTGTCTTAATATCTGCCTCTGATAAGATTTCATCAAGTACTGGCAGATAAGGAAACTGTCCTTTAGCTATCCTTGCCCTGTATTCTTTTTTTCCCTGTTTTAATGCTTCTGAATATTCTGTTTCACCCATATCGTAATCTCCTTTTGAAACTATTTTAACATAAATTTTAAAAATTTAAACATTTCCTTTGATATTTTTGAAAACTCTGATATAATATATGTTAGGAAATAGGTACCACAGCTATATGGAGGATAAAATAATGCAAAATATATCTCGGGAAAATGCCGATATCATAGGCGAAGTAGCCAATATCTGCATAGGCAATGCAGCCACAACACTGAGCATGATTCTACAGAGACCAACAAATATTACGACTCCGATTGTAGAGGTTTTGAAAAAAGAGGATGCTCTCGATCACGATGATCGAATTTTAATTAAGGTTCCTTACACAAAAGGACTTGACGGAACCAACCTACTTATTATAAAATTAAATGATGCATTGGTTATTGCCAATCTCATGATGGGAGGCGACGGAAGTAATGTTTCTGATATGACACTTGATGAAATCACACTTTCTGCCATATCGGAGGCTATGAACCAGATGTGTGGTACAATAGCTACATCAATGTCTTCGCTCTTAAACGAGCCAACCGACATAGGCTTTCCGCTTATTAATTCAAGTTATCAGAAGACCTTTGATATACCGGAAGAGTTATGTAACGGAACAGATATTGTCAAGGTGACATTCAGGCTGACTGTTGGAGATTTAATAGACAGTGATCTCTTACAATTGTATCCAATAAGCATAGTAAAACAGATTATCAAACAGGAGGTTTAACAACATGGCTAGAATTTTAATAGTTGATGATGCAGCATTTATGAGAATGATGCTGAAGGATATCCTTACAAAGGGTGGATTCGAGATTGCAGGCGAGGCTGCTGACGGAAATGAGGCAGTTGCAAAGTACAATGAGCTCAAGCCTGACCTTGTAACACTTGACATCACTATGCCAAATAAGGATGGCATCCAGGCTTTAAAGGAAATTAAAGCAGCTGACCCAAACGCTACATGCGTTATGTGCTCTGCTATGGGACAGCAGTCTATGGTTATTGACGCTATCCAGTCAGGTGCCAAGGATTTCATCGTTAAGCCATTTCAGGCTGACCGTGTTATCGAGTCAATCAGAAAAGTACTTGGATAATATTTACATACAAAACAAGGTCTGTCAGTATAGCTGACAGACCTTGTTTTATTATATTTTTGTAACTTTTCAGTACCTTCACAGCTGCGCAAGACTCTCAATAGCCTTGTCATCAAGAATAACCTTTGCATGCTCCATAAGAAAAGCTCTTTTGTCAGCCCCTGCAATGATATCATCTGCATACTCATCTGCTATGACAGACATCTTTTCAAGCTCATGCTCATCATAGCCCGATAAATCCATGCTCATAAAGTACTCTCCCTCAAACTTAAAAAGCTGTGAGAATGGCATTGGCAGTCCTTTAATCATCTTTGCAAATCTGACAGCCACATCAAATTTTTCAAAAATGAACATTACAACAGACACCATATCCTGCTTTTTTGCAGTTGTCCTGCCTTTTTTATTTTTCTCATTCTCTGCAGCCTCAGCCGGCAGCGAATTAAGCAGTCCATTAACGATATCTTTAAGATGCTCCATCATGCCCTCAGTAGCAGGATGTTCAGAAAATGTCAGAGAAAGTGTGTGATCCGCCAAAAAATCTGCTCTCACAGTCTTGATTCCCGAATTAAAATCAGTTCCAAACTCTTCTGAAGCCATGTCAAATATCTGGTTCATGAATTCCTGGGTGCGCTCGCCATTGCTCATAATTTCATCCATTGTATATCCCAGATCATATATTTCTTCTTCTGAAATAACACATTTTATAGTGTGTTCACCTATTCTTGAAAACTCCATAACAAGCTTCACCTACTTCTTTTTAGCTTTTGTCTGATACGGGATAGTGCATTGTCAATTGATTTGTCTGATTTTCCAAGCATATGCGCTATCGATGTATAATTATTTCCTTCCAGATACAATTGTAGCACTTTTTTCTCCATATTACTCAGTTTATTCCACAATTGTTCCTTAAATTCCTTAAATTTTTCCTTCTCTATGAGAAGCTGCTCAGGACTTGCAATATCATCTTGCAGCATTTCCTCAAACTCTGTACCATCACTGTCACTCTGCGAAAAGGATATATATGTGTTAAGCGGCATATGTTTCTTTCGGTTTGAAGCCTCAAGCGCCGAGCTAAGCTGCCTTGTGATGCATAGCTGTGCAAAGCTGTAGAAAGATGCTTCCTTGTCGCTCTTATAGTCTCTGACCGCTTTAAACAGGCCAATCATGCCCTCCTGAATAAGGTCATCATTCTCACCGCCTATCAGGTAGAGAGCATTCGTCTTTTTACGCACAAGCGGCTTATACTTTTCCAATATATAGTCCATGATTTCATTGTTGTCACCATGGTCATTTTTGTCATTATGAATCCTCATAATAAGCTCTTCATCCGTATATGCGCTGTAATCTTCCACTATATGCTTCCTATTCTATAAATATACAATTCATAATACACACCACTCATCCCGCGGCATGTAATCTACTTTCCACTCTTAAGTCTCTGTCTGACTATCTCATATGCAAGCACGCCTGTCGCAACCGATGCGTTCAGTGAGTCGATATCTCCCACCATAGGAATAGATGCTGTCATATCACAGTTTTCCTTTACAAGCTTGCTCACCCCGTCACCCTCATTGCCTATTACAAGACCTATAGGACCTGTGAGGTTTAAGTCATACATGGTAGTACCACCCATATCAGCACATACAAACCACATGCCCTTTTCCTTAAGCTCCTTTATGGTATTTGAGATATTGGTAACCTTGGCAACAGGTGTATAGTTTATCGCACCTGCAGACGTCTTTGCCACTGTAGGTGTAAGTCCCACTGCACGCCTTTTCGGTATGATAATGCCATGTGCTCCCGCCTGGTTTGCGGTACGAATTATTGCACCGAGATTGTGTGGATCCTCTATACCGTCAAGTATGATGATAAAAGGCGGCTCGCCCTTTCTTTCGGCATTTTCCAGTATGTCCGAAACCTCGGCATACTCATATGCTGCCGAAACTGCAATGACACCCTGATGCTTGCCTGTCTCAGACATCTGATCAAGTCTTTCCTTTGCAACATAGTTTATGATTGCATCATGCTTTCTGGCCTCTCTTGTGATTGACTTTATTGGTCCGTCCTGACAGCCGTCAAGCACAAAAAGCTTGTCTATTGTCTTTCCCGAACGGAAAGCCTCCAGCACAGCATTTCTGCCCTCTATATAATTCTCATGAAATTTTTCTTTATTGTTGTTATCCATATTTTCCTCTTATTTTGTGCTATATTTCAATTCCTAAAAGCTCCACTCCAAGCTTAGTGAGTGAAACAACCCTCTCAAAATCATCCTTCAGATAAAGATAGCCCATGACCGCCTCAAGCCCTGTAGCCTTCCTGTAATCAGCCATTGTAGCGTTTTTTGCCATGGAAGGCGACTTGGCATTGCGCCCCCTGTGATACACATCACTCTCCTCCTGCGTCAGATGAGGTAAAAGTGCCTCTATCATGAGAGCCTGCGTATGTGCCTTTACTATATTACTTGTGTGCTTATGAAGCAGATTTGCCTTTGTATTGCCCTTTCCCACCACAACTGAGCGGATGACAATATCAAATATGCCATCACCGATATATGCAAGTGTAAGCGGCGAGTATGTCCTTATATCAACATCCTTTATTCCAAACTGTTCCTTAATATATGAGTCTATCTTCATACTATACAAGCTCCCATTTTACTCCCTCTCTGGTATCCTTTATGGCAACCCCCTTTGCCAGAAGCTCATCTCTTATGGCATCGGCTGTCGCAAAATCCTTTGCCTTTTTAGCGGCTGCACGCTCTGTAATTTTATCATTGATAAATGCCTCAAGCTCACTGTCTACAGATGACGATGCCTCAAGTAAGGCCCTTCCTGATTCCCTAAATCCCAGATCAAGTACCTGCTCAAAGTCATCGATAAGTGCAAGCTTTGTACTGTCTGAGATATCAGCCTTAAGCACATCATACACTATGGTTATAGCCATTGATGTATTCAGATCATTTGAAACAGCATCAGTAAATTTCTTCTTAAAGTCAGCAAAAGCTGTCTCATCAATATCACCCTCATCCTTAAGCTCTGCCACACGCTTTGCAATCTTATTGTATGCCGCAACTGCATTGTCGAGCGCATCAAACGAAAACTCAAGAGGCTTTCTGTAGTGTGACTGTAAGCAGAAGAATCTGTAGGCAAGCGGATTGTAGCCTTTCTCCTGAAGCACCGAAACTGTGAGGATTGCACCTTCGACTTGCTCATCTTGCCGGCTCTGTCATTTAAGTGATTGACATGGAACCAGTACTTACACCAGTCGTGTCCCAGATAGCTCTCAGACTGTGCAATCTCATTGGTGTGATGTGGGAAAATATTGTCCACACCGCCACAGTGGATATCCACGTACTCTCCGAGATGCTTCATGCTGATGCATGAGCACTCTATATGCCAGCCCGGATATCCAACGCCCCATGGGCTGTCCCATTTAAGAGCCTGGTCCTCAAACTTAGACTGTGTAAACCAGAGTACGAAATCATTTTTATTCTTCTTGTTTACATCCTCCTCGACATCATCTCGCACTCCAACCTGAAGCTGTTCCTTCTCTACAGCTGAAGAGAACACAAAATAATCATCAAGCTTTGATGTATCGAAATATACATTGCCTCCTGCAAAATAGGCATAACCCTTCTCGATAAGCACCTCCACCATATGGATGAATTCCGGAATACAGTTGGTTGCAGGCTCTACGACATCAGGCATCCTGTTGTGTACGGCTGTAAAATCCTTGAAAAAAGCATCTGTGTACTCCTTTGCCACCTCCATGACGCTCTTGTGTTCACGCTTTGCGCCCTTTAGCATCTTGTCCTCTCCGGTATCTCCATCACTTGAGAGGTGTCCCACATCAGTGATATTCATGACACGCTTTACATCATAGCCCACATAGCGAAGTGCCTTCTCGAGCACATCCTCCATGATGTATGATCGGATATTTCCGATATGTGCAAAATGGTAAACTGTAGGTCCACATGTATACATGCCGATTTTGCCGTCAACACGCGGAACAACAGTATCAATCTGTCTTGTGAGTGTATTGTAAAACTTGAAATTATTCTCCATTATTTATATCTCCTTTTGGATGATTTATAACTATCCTATTATTTTAGCATGTTTTCCCTATATATTCAAATCAATCGGTCTGACAGCCGGTGCAGCCGCTGCAGCCGCCTCCGACCTGCATACTTGCCTCATAAAGACCTGTAAGTGAACAGATTGCCTGTGATGCAATCCCCTCCTCGCGGCCTGTAAACCCAAGCCACTCCTCGGTCGTCGCCTTTATATTTACCTGTTCCTTTGCGATTTGCAGCGTATCAGCCACATTCTGCTCCATCTGCTCAATATACGGACGAAGCTTCGGCTTTTGTGCAATTACTGTCGCATCTATGTTTTCTATCACATATCCTTTTTTTGCAATGAGGTCTCTCACATGCTCCAAAAGCTTAAGACTCGAAATACCCTCATATGCCGGGTCTGTATCCGGGAAATGCTTTCCGATATCGCCAAGTGCCGCTGCACCCAAGAGTGCATCCATTATCGCATGCAACAGTACATCGGCATCCGAATGGCCTAAAAGCCCGAGTGTATGCGGAACCTTCACTCCTCCTAAAATCAAATCTCTGCCCTCAACAAGCTTGTGCACATCATAGCCCATTCCTACTCTCATATATCGTCTCTCTTTCTATCAGATACAACACCTCATGTTATTGCCAACTGTCATTGCTCTGTATTTTGGTTTTTTAATTATAGTATACCTTATTTCTCCTGTTGCGCCAAGATATTATTTTAAGCTATTTTCAAATAAAAGACCGCCCCGGACAAACCGGAGCGGTCTTTATTAAAATTGGAATAGTCCATTAAATGTCTTATGCAAGTGCTGCAGTGATGATAGCCATTGAGTAAACCTCTCCAGCATTACATCCACGAGAAAGGTCATTGATTGGAGCATTGAGTCCAAGAAGGATTGGGCCGTATGCTTCGAAATTACCAAGTCTCTGTGCAATCTTGTATCCGATATTTCCTGCGTTGATGTCAGGGAAGATAAATGTATTTGCATGACCCGCAACCTCAGACTGTGGGCACTTTGTGCGGGCTACACGTGTGCAACGGCTGCGTCAAACTGGATTTCTCCCTCGATTGGGAGATTTGGATATTTCTCTTTTGCCTTGTGAGCTGCGTTTCTCATCTTGTCAACATCCTCGCCCTTTCCTGAGCCAAGTGTTGAGTAGCTTAAGAATGCAAGCTTTGGATCGATACCGAAGATCTTAGCGCACTCTGCTGATTCTCCTGCGATTTCAACAAGCTCATCCTCTGTAGGATGGATGTTTATAGCACAGTCGCTCATTGCAAGCACCTCATTCTCACCTGTCGCAGATGGACGAACAAGGATAAAGCATGAAGATACAATTGTGTTGCCAGGCTTTGTCTTGATAAGCTGTAATGCCGGACGAACTGTATCTGCTGTTGAGTATGTAGCTCCTCCGAGAAGTGCGTCTGCGATACCCATCTTTACAAGCATTGTTCCAAAGTAGTTAGCTGATGAAAGAATTCCCTTAGCCTGCTCCGGTGTAACACCCTTGCTCTTACGAAGCTCGCAGAATAATTCAACCATCTCATCCATACGGTCAAAGTTCATAGGATCTATAATCTCTGCTCCACGGATATTGAAACCGCTCTTCTCAGCGCTTGCACTAATCTTCTCAGGATCTCCGACAAGGATAGGATGTAAGAAGTTGCTTGCAAGTAAACGCGAAGCTGCCTCAAGGATACGTGGATCCTCTCCCTCTGTAAATACGATTTTCTTTGGGTCTTTCTTTAATATTTCGATTAACTGACCAAATCCAAACATGATAATGTCTCCTTTATGTATATTATTTATTATTTAAAACTATATCTGGTTTCACACCACTGACTATAATATACTTATTTTTCTCGAATATCAATAATTGTTAAAAGGTTGTCAAGATGTTCGCGAAAAAATCCAATCCATGATATTTCATGGTACAATAAAAGGAACCGGATTAATATTTTCCGATTCCTTTTATAATGGTCATAATTTATTTGTTTAAGGAGTATTTATCATGCAAAATTATATGATTAAAGTGGTCATAAGGTATCATTATATTACTCTGCAAGTGCCTTAAATGCCTCATCAAGATCCTCAATTATATCATCCACATTCTCAGTTCCGATTGAAAGACGGATTGTGTTTGGCTTGATGCCTGATCTAAGAGCTCTGCCTCATTGCACTCTGAATGTGTGGTTGAAGCCGGATGTATAGCAAGCGACTTAACATCGGCCACGTTTGCAAGCAGTGAGAAAAGCTCGAGGTTGTCGATGAATTTCTGTGCTTCTTTTGCTCCACCCTTAATCTCGAATGTAAATATAGAGCCGCCTCCGTTAGGGAAGTATTTCTTGTAAAGTTCCTGCTGCTCTTTATCCTCTGAAATAGATGGATGATTAACCTTCTCTACGAGTGGCTGATCCTTTAAGTACTGAACTACCTTGAGTGCATTTTCCACATGGCGCTCCACACGAAGCGAAAGTGTCTCAAGTCCCTGAAGGAAGATAAATGAATGAACAGGCGAAATTGTTGCTCCTGTATCACGAAGTAAAATTGCCCTGATATATGTCGCAAATGCTGCCGGTGCGCAATCCTTTGCAAAGCTTACTCCGTGGTATGATACGTTTGGCTCTACAAGCCATGGCCACTTATCATTCTGTGTCCAGTCGAATTTACCGCTATCAATGATAACTCCACCGATTGTTGTTCCGTGTCCACCGATGAACTTTGTTGCTGAGTGAACCACGATATCAGCACCATACTCAATCGGACGGACAAGATATGGTGTAGCAAAGGTATTATCTACGATAAGTGGAATACCTGCCTCATGTGCGATATTTGCAATTCTTTCGATATCCACTACCTCTGAGTTTGGATTTCCGAGTGTCTCAATTTCAATAGCTTTTGTGTTCTCTTTGATGGCAGCCTTGATTCCATCATAATCGAATGGATCTACGAATGTAGCCTCAATTCCGTAATCAGGAAGTGTGTGTGCCAGGAGATTGTATGTACCGCCGTAGATATTCTTTGCTGCAACGATATGGTCACCTGCGTGTGCTACTGCCTGGAAAGCATATGTGAGTGCCGCTGCTCCGGAACCAACAGCAAGTGCTGCCACGCCACCCTCGAGTGCTGCAATTCTTCTCTCGAACACATCCTCTGTAGGGTTTGTCAGTCTGCCGTAGATATTTCCTGCATCTCTGAGTCCGAATCTGTCTGCAGCATGCTCACTGTTATGGAACACATATGATGAAGTAAGGTAGATTGGAACTGCTCTCGCATCTGTAACCGGATCAGGTGTTTCCTGTCCTACATGTAACTGTAATGTCTCAAATTTTAAATTTCTGTCTGCATAATGTTTCTTGCTCATATTAATATCCTCCTATTAATGATATGTTAATGTTATTTGTTTTTAATTTTAATTCCGGGATGCTGTTCCCTTGAACTAAACATATCATACCATCTTTCTAGGAAAAGTGTTAATACTTATAACTAAGAGCTTGTTATAAATACATTTTATAAGCAAGTATTTTTCAAAATATCAGAAAGCTCCCTCGTAGCTGCACCAACATCCATGTTATTTACCGCATAGTCACATATCTGGCGATTGCGTTTCTCTGCATCTATCGACAGAATACGCAGTGTCTTTTCTTCTATCGAGTAATCCTGCTCTATGATATCCCGGATTAAAAGCTCCTTATCGCGTGCCACATATACTATAACAGTAGGAAAATGACGCTTCATGGCAATAGCGCCACACATATCAAGCGGCATCACGACAAAATGCCCCTTTGCAAGCACTGCCTCTATATCTTCTATTTTGGTACCATACTGTATTCCTGCGTATCTTGTCTTTTCAAAGAAATCCTGCGCATTGAACTCATCCTCCGTCAGGTACCTGTGCTTATCTCCGGGCTTGGTACAGTAGGTTTTTGGATTCTCAAACTGCTCCATGGCGCACAGGCTGTCTGAGAGTGCTGTTTTTCCTGAGCCTGATGGTCCGACAAGTGCCACAACTGACGGATTCTTTATATTTTTATTTCTATATAATGACGCATTTATTATCTGCTCCACGAGATATACAAACTCTGTGATATTATTAACAGATAAAAGTCCTGTCATTTTTGAATTCCACGGCTTTCGCATGAGCACGGGATACGTGGCCGGTGTCTCAAGCACATTGTGTATGGCGTCATCTAAAATAATGTCAAACTGCACGAGATTTTTTGCATTGCCAAGTATGATATTTTCTGTCGGGAAATCAGGAAATGCCTCCATTATCTGACTCGCTCTCACTCCCATGAAGCCCGGTGCCACCGCAGTGATAAAATAGACCTCTCCGATATCCATGAGCTTCCTTATCATCCGCTTTGTCTCTTCTGTAGGCTTCTGCCTCTCGTAAAGTGTATTATCCCGGTAAAATTCCTTTATGACAGAGGCTCTGCCGGTATTCTCCCAGGAATCTATATCCTCCAGTTCAAGCGGTGGGGTGATATTATATTTTTTGTTTGCCATATCTATGGCTATGCTGTTGAATGGGGCTGTCACATCATCCCAGTCAAGTCCTATTTTAGGTCTTATCATGCTTATCCCTTTCTGTTTCGTAACTATTTATAACAAAAAGACCTGCAACAACTGCAAGTCTTAACAAGTAGCGAGGGAGAGACTCGAACTCTCACCCTCCCGGGTATGAACCGGACGCTCTAGCCAGTTGAGCCACCTCGCCATATTTGATTGATACCTTTAAAAGGATGGGACCTACAGGGCTCGAACCTGTGACCCTCTGCTTGTAAGGCAGATGCTCTCCCAGCTGAGCTAAGATCCCATGTCGTCAACCGACTTGATTATTATATACAGTCGGCACATTATTGTCAACAACTTTTTTCATTTTATTTAAAAAATTTTAACTATTCAGAAGTCTCTCCACAAGCTTCACGCACTCTGCCGCATCCTTTGAATATCCGTCGGCTCCTATCTCGTCTGCAAAGCTCTGTGTAATGCAGGCTCCACCGATTACCACCTTGCTCTTACAGCCCTTTTCCTTGCAGATTTCCACTACATCCTTCATGCGCATCATGGTAGTGGTCATAAGAGCTGACAGTCCGATAACTGCCGCATTCGTCTCAATCGCCTTGTTCACGATATCCTCACAAGGCACATCCTTTCCCATATCAATCACGTTGTAGCCATAGTTTTTAAGCATAAGCACAACAAGGTTCTTTCCTATATCATGGATATCCCCCTCCACCGTTGCAATGACAAGAGTCGGCATATCATCCCCTGAGTCCTTCTTTTCAAGCAGCGGCTCCAGATGCTCTATAGCAAGCTTCATAGTATTCGCACTGCCGATAAGCTGTGGCAGAAAATATTTCTTCTGGTTAAAAAGCTCTCCCACCTCATTAATAGCCGGAATCAGGCTGTTATTAATAATCTCGTCAGGCTTTGCCCCATCAGAAAGCATTTTCTTTACTTCATCAATTATACTGCCCTTGTTTCCCTTTAAGACAGCCTGAAATACCGCATCCTTACTGCCTGCTGCACCTGTGCCGTTTGAAGCAGACGCATCATTGTCCGACTTTTTCACAACAACAGTCTCATATTTTGCCTTTTCCTCCGCAAGCCTGCTCATGCGCTCGATGTATGCTATATCGCTGTCAGGTCTGTCGAGCAGCATATCCGATGCAAATGCAGCATTCATCAAAAGCTCCTGTGATGGATTGGCAATAGCCATGGTGAGACCCTTGCATATGGCCATTGTAAGAAACGCTGTGTTCACATACATACGCTCAGGCAGTCCGAAGGATATATTTGAAAGTCCGCATATTGTAGGAAGCTTTTTCTCATCCTTGCAGTACGCAATGGTCTCATAGCACTCGATTGCGGCCTTTGGATTTGCACCTATTGTCGCAACAAGTCCATCCACCACTATATCCTCATGTGCCATTCCAAGCGAAAGTGCCTTGTCATAAATAGTATTTATAATCTGCTTTTTCTCCTCGACATCCTTTGGCAATCCTGCATCCGAAAGTGGTAAGAGTATGAACATCGCTCCGTATTTTGCCGCAAGAGGCAATAGTTTTTCCATCTTCTCAGTCTCAAGGGAAATAGATTGATGAGAGCTCTTCCCGGATAAATCTTAAGAGCCTCCTCTATTACCTCCACATAACTTGAATCAATACAAAGAGGGCAGTCCACGGTTGATGAAACCTCATATATAACCGATTTCATCATCTCCTTCTCATCGATACCATTCATGCCCATATTGATATCAAGTATTCCCGCACCATTTGTCTCCTGCTCCATAGCCATCTGGCGCACCAGGTCAAGCTTTCCCTCACGAAGCTGTGCCTGCAGCTTTTTCTTGCCTGTAGGATTGATTCTCTCTCCGACCACAGTAAAGTTGCCATCTAAGTCAATCTCTACATTCTTTCGTTCAGACGCAAGCACTCTTCTATGATGCTCAAGCGGCTTATGAACAGGCATTGACTTTACGGCCTCTGTGAGAGCACGTATATGCTCCGGTGTGGTGCCACAGCAACCTCCGACAATGGATGCCCCCGCCTCCACAAGCCCTCTCATCGCATCGGCAAACATATCCGGAGTCATCTTGTATACAGTTTTCCCATCCTCAAGCTCCGGAAGCCCTGCATTTGGCTTGGCAATAAGAGGCACTGTAGAGTACTCTGCCATTTTTTCAACCAGCGCTATCATCTCAGCAGGTCCCGTCGAGCAGTTCACACCGATAGCATCCACTCCAAGTGACTGCAGCACAACAACTGCTGTCTCAGGCGGTGTACCAAAAAGAGTCCTGCCATCCTCGTTATAGGTAAGTGTCACCATAATAGGCAGGTCGCTTACCTCTTTTATAGCAAGCACTGCCGCTCTGCACTCCTGAAGACTCATCATTGTCTCGACCACAAAAACATCAGCGCCCGCTGCATCAAGGATCCTCGCCTGCTCCTTGTACACCTCCAAAAGCTCCTCAAACATCAGATCCCCGAGTGGAAAAAGCTGTCTGCCTGTCATCGTCATATCCGCAGCCACAAGTGCCCTATCTCCGACAGCCTGCTTTGACAAGCCAACAAGCGTGGTATTTATCTCATTGATTTTCTCCTGTAAGCCATATTCTAAAAGCTTAATCCTGTTTCCTGTAAATGTAGGTGCGTAAACAATATTCGTGCCGTTATCGACATAGGCCCTCTGCAGATCAAGAATCACCTGCGGATGCTCCATCACCCATTCCTCCGGACACACTCCTACCGGCATGCCCGCCGCCATCAGGTTTGTACCGGTCGCACCATCCAGGATAACTATGTTTTCTCTGATATATTTTCTGAATTCTTCTCTTGTCATTTTGTTTCCTTTTCTTTTCAGCTATTAATCACTCCACAGTGTAAAGTATTTCAAAGCAAAAGCTATATACTCTTCATCCTTGAAATTTGTGAAAATTTATATTATCATTGTAACCGATTTTAAAACACAAAAATCAATAGTCTATTCACCATAATATACTAAAATACTATATTTTTCAAACAAAAGAAAGGATTTCTTATGAAACTTATCGCTTTAGATCTTGACGGAACACTTTTCAACAACCAAAGTCAGATATCCAAGGAAAATATAAAAGCTATAAAAGAAGCAACTGCCGCCGGGATAAATGTAGTCATCTCCACCGGCCGTCCATTCGGAGGGCTGCCGTTTGAGGCAATTAAGGACACCGGCATCCGCTACGCTATCACTGCAAACGGAAGTGCAATCTACGAGATTGACACCAAAAAATGTCTTTACGAAAACTGCCTTTCTGATGAGACAGCGTTTTCAATAATTGATTACCTGATGACAAAACGCGTTCATATGGATGCCTTCATAAACGGCTATGGCTATTCTCCGTACAAGTGTCTCGAGGATGCAAAGGATCTCAAAATGCCTTCTTCTATAAAGGAATACATCATGACAACCAGAAAACGTGTGAACGATATCACTGAAATGATGCGCGAAAACAATTACCATATGCAGAAAATGACCATCAATTTTCCAAAGGATGCAGATGATAACTACTACTGCCGCGACGAAGTATTTGAGCACCTGAAAAAAATCCCTGAAATCACGCTCGTAAGCGGTGGCTACGGCAATCTGGAATTCACGAAAGCAGGCGTTGACAAAGGTGTGGCACTTCATAAGCTGGCCCAGATCCTGAATATAGCAGCTAATGAGACAATGGCTGTCGGTGACACCGAAAACGACATGGCTATCGTAAAAGCCGCACACATCGGCGTGGCCATGGGAAATGCAACCGATGAGCTTAAGGCACAGGCTGATTACATCACCGACACAAACGAAAATGACGGCGTAGCCAAGGCTATCCGCCACTTTATGGGTTAATCTTACAAATTTAATATAACGATACCGGTCATATAAGAGTATAATAGTTGTTTAGCGCAAAATAGCTGTTTAACACACAATAAATAATCACCTGTCATATATATCCAAAGAAGCACATATACTTCTAAGACAACATATGACAGGTGATTTTTTGATTGTAAAAAAATATTTATCCAATCCACTTGTAACCGGAACTATTTTCCTGACACTTGCCGGTACAACCAGTCGGTTTATGGGTTTTTTCTTTCGCATATTTCTTAATAACGTCATGGGCTCAACAGGTCTAGGACTCTATCAGCTTGTAATTCCACTCATGTCCGTATGCATGTCACTCTGCTGCAACGGCTTTCAGACCGCTACATCAAAGCTTGTTGCCGAAAAGCCTCAAAACAGGCAGATTATACTCATTTGCGCAATAATTATGTCAGCCACCATTGCTCTTTTACTCACAATTATTATGTATTCCAATGCCAACTACATAAGCCTTTGTATTTTAAGTGAGCCGCGCTGTACAGAACTTGTCAAGGCGCTGTCCTTTTCCATTCTGCCCGCTGCTATCCATTCCTGCATAAACGGATACTATTATGGATTGAAAAAAGCAGCCGTTCCAGCTGCCACACAATTAATTGAGCAGACCGCACGCATTGGCACCTGCTATCTGATATACGCAATACTATCTGACGGTGGCAGCTGCTTTAAGCCTGTATACTCTATATACGGCATCGTGGCAGGCGAAGCGAGCGCAACCGTCTTTTCCGTTATCACAATAAAAAAAGATTTCTCATACTTTAAAATATCCGTCAAAAGCCTGAAAACAACAGCCTATGGCATGGCTGCGCTTTTCATTCCTTTATCACTAAACTACATATTGGCAAGCTTTTCATCCTCCGTCGAAAATGTGCTTATCCCGAGAACTCTTAAGCTCTACGGACTATCACCGGCATTGGCCCTTGACATATTTGGAACCATTTCCGGTCTCACCCTTCCCGTGCTTTTATTTCCCGGTGTACTTTGCAGCTGTGCCTGCGTGATGCTTCTGCCATCTGTTTCTGAAGCGAATGCCGCCGGAAAGGATACAAAAATCACTAAAACCGTAAACTCCTGCGCCTTATTCGGACTATGCTTCGGTCTTATCTTTACATGTATATTCTATCTGCTTTCAGATTTTATAGGGGATTTTCTTTTTTCATCGAAGCTTTGTGGATATTTCCTTAGAAGACTGTGTTTTCTGTGCCCACTGATGCACATAAGCGGAATGCTCTGCAGCATACTGCACGGTCTGGGCAAAGCAAAGCAGGTGCTTTTTGTCAATCTGCTCACCTGTGCGATAAGAATCCTGATGATTGTATTTCTCATCCCTCGCCATGGGATAGACGCATATCTGTGGGCTATGCTTGTGTCGCATGTGTTTATGACACTTGCTGTCGGGATTCTCACCTGCCACACAGCACACAAATAAAAAAAGCCTGCACATACTCCAGGCATACCGGAATATGTGCAGACTCATAAAACTACAGATTATACACGTGAAAGGTACTCACCTGTTCTTGTATCAATCTTGATAACATCATCTGTCTCAACAAAAAGTGGTACATATACTGTAGCACCAGTCTCAACTGTAGCAGGCTTTGTAGCACCTGTTGCTGTATCACCCTTGAAGCCAGGCTCTGTCTCTGTAACAGTAAGCTCAACAAAAAGTGGTGGCTCAACTGCAAATACATTGCCCTTGTGTGAGCAAACCTTACACATCTCGTTCTCTTTTACAAACTTGAGAGCATCACCAACCTCATCCTTTGGTAAGTCAATCTGGTCATATGTCTCAACATCCATGAAATGATAGAAATCATCATCTGCATAAAGATACTGCATATCCTTACGATCAATGTGTGCTGTAGGGCATTTCTCTGTTGGACGGAATGTCTTCTCAACAACACCACCACTGATGATATTCTTTAACTTTGTACGTACAATGCTGCACCTTTTCCTGGTTTAACATGCTGAAATTCGATAATCTGATAGATGTTTCCCTCGAACTCGATAGTAACACCGTTTCTGAAATCTCCTGCTGAAATCATTAGTTACTTCCTCCTTAAATCGTGCGAGCCTAAGCTCTCTCATTCGTCCATTCTACAATAAAAAGCAATACATTTCAAGTATTTATTTTCTATTGTATGAATTTGTATTGGTTTTATATTTGTTTTATATTAGTTTCTTGCCTCGATATCTGATATCATAGCTACTCTCTTTGCATGTCTGCCGCCCTCAAACTCGGCTGTCAGATAAGCCTTTACAATATCCTTTGCAAGCTCAACACCCACAATTCTCTCACCAAAGGCTATGATATTAGCATTGTTGTGCTGTTTTACAAGGCGTGCTGTGGCTGTGTCTGAGCACACTGCCGCACGGATTCCGTTGACCTTATTGGCTGCTATTGAGATACCTACACCGGTACCGCATATCAGTATTCCGCAGTCAAACTCGCCTGACGCCACTGCATTAGCCACCTTCTCACCATACTCCGGGTAATTGCAGCTCTCACTTGAATCTGTGCCGAAGTTGGTCACCTCGTGACCCATGCTCTCAACGTACTCCATTATTGTCTTTTTAAGCTCAACTGCTGCGTGATCGTTTCCGATTGCAATCTTCATAATATATCTGCCTCCAAAAATTTATATTAATAGTTAAAAATTATTTATTCGCTTTCTTTAAATGCCGCTTATAGCATGCAATTACAGGCTTTTCAATAAAGCGCTTGAGCACAATCTGTATCTCCTCATGTGGGTCAATAGGTGCTACAAGTATTGATCTGATACCCGTAAGATTAGCTCCGATGATATCTGTAAATATCTGATCTCCCACAAAAAGAGTGTTTTTCGTATCTGTGCCAAGCCTCTCCATTGCTGTACGATAGCCTGATGGCTTGGGCTTTCCTGCTTTGTAGATATACTTTATCCCAAGTTGCTTAGCAAAGCTCTTCACACGCGGCTCTTTGTTGTTTGAGAGCACAAGGCACGAAAAACCAAGCTCCTTAAGGTGCTTAAACAAAGCAATCGCCCGCTCATCAGCAGGCGAACCATGAGTCACAAGGGTGTTATCGATATCAAAAATGACACCCCTGTAGCCCTCCTTATATAATTTATCAAAATCTATGCTGTATGTCGAGTCAATGTACTCTCCCGGGTATAAAAAACTCATAGTATAAAATTCTCTGTCTCCCTGTTAATCTGTTCATTCAAGGCTGCCTGCTGCATAACGGTGACATCCGCACTGCCAACAAAACGCTGATACTGCTGCAATACCTTATCCTTGTCTAAATCGGATACAGCCTTTGCGACATCAAGTGTGCTGATATCACTGTCAGCACCCTTAAGCTCATAGCTCGCATTGGAATCATATGTATTTGCATAATCAAGCGAGGTAAAGCTCTGCCTTGCCCTTGCAGCCTCATAATCAGCCGTATCATCAGCAATGGATTGCTGTGAAGCTGTGTCATCCACTGCCTGCTTCGAACTCATAATCTGGCTGTTTCTAAGCTCGTTTACCCTTATGGAATTGTATGAATAAAAGCCTTCGCTCGGGCGAATACCGGAAATGTTCATACGCACCTTCTATCCTGTTCTACATAAATCCTGCTGCCTAAACACTATTTGGTGTCAAGCATCTTTTAAGCTCTGTCATAAAGGTATTGACATCCTTAAACTCTCGGTAAACCGATGCAAACCTCACATAGCTACCGCATCAAGGTCCTTTAATCTGTCCATAATCAGCTCTCCGATGAGTGATGTAGGGATTTCCTTTTCCTCTCTGGCAAAGATTTCTATCTCGACCTCATCTACAAGCTTTGAGATTGTATCTGCTGAAATCGGTCTCTTGTGACATGCAAGAAGCACGCCCTTTTCAATCTTGGAGCGGTCATACTGCTCTCTGTTGTTGTCCTTTTTTATAACGATGAGTGGGATTGTCTCCACCTTCTCATATGTAGTGAAACGCTTTCCGCAATCATCGCACAGCCTTCTGCGCCTGATAGAGCTGTTGTCATCAGCCGGTCTTGAGTCTATTACTCTTGTGTTGTCACTACTGCAAAATGGACACTTCATGCTGTACCCTCCGTAGGTATCATATAGTATGAAGAAGCAAAATATCTTTGTTTCTCATTATAATACTTCAAATCATCATCTGTATTTAAAAAGACCTATACATATTTTAGTATATATATACTAATTTTCGTTGTCAATATGTTTTGTACTGATTTTGACTTTTTTATAATTTTTTTGTATTATAAAATCATAACAGCTTGCGCCGCATATCAGACTCACATATATTTACTAATATTATATCGGGTCCAATCTTCACAATCTTAACCCATGGAATACAATATTCATAATCCCTGCAAAATATTCCCATATATTTTCCCGGTCCCGGCACGATAATCGCACAGATTTTGCCACAGACCGGGTCAAATTCAAGGTCACGCACATGACCGATGAACCTGCCCTCCTCCACGCTCACAACCTCTTTTTCGCATAAATCCAGAAAACGCATAAAACAGACCTCCCTTGATCTATCTTATGCGTTTTACAACTAATCTGTGCACTAATTCTACCAAATAAAAATAAATGAATGCCAAACTACTATAAATGTACCTTTTTCAAAAAGTTAATTAAAATCATATATATTATCAAAATCACTTAATTCAGCGATTTTATTTTGATTAATATCACAAGCATATGCTTCTATAATTTTTCCTTTTAATCCTTCTGTTTCAAAATCTACAAAAATATTTTTTGACATCCTTACCATCTTAATATTCTACTAAAATATTTCCATTTTGATCTGCAATGCAATCATAATCATCATCAACGAACCATTCACATGCACTAACACCATTATAAGTAGTTTCCGATGAATTCCAAACAGATGTTGTTCTACTATTAAAAAGATTAACAACTTTTTGTGGGGCATAGAATAAAACGCCATTGATTTTTAATGGTGGTATTGAATCATGATGCTTTAATCCAGAACCAGAATCATTTGATGAATTATTTGTACTATTACTACTATTATTTGATTTATTGCTCTTTTTGCTTGTTTTATTCTTAGAAGACTCCTGAGCTTTCTTTGCTGCTTCTTCTTCAGCCTTCTTAGCAGCTGCTGCTTCCTCTTCTTCTTTCTTCTTTATTTCATCAAGTTTATTTGAAATTTCTGTAATTTTAGAGTCAATTTGACCAATTAAATCCTTAGAATATTCTTCAGGAAGTTTTGAAATTTCATCTTTTAATGAATTTAAATTTGTAATTGCATTGTTTAAATCATCTTTACTTGAATTATTAATATCTAAAGAAGATGTTTCTGTAAATTTATTATTATACTCATTTACAACATTCTTAATTTCTTCATTAATTGCATCATTACTTGAATTTATTTTATCATTTAATGAATTAATATCATCTTTTTCTAATGTTTTATCAGAAGAAATTTCATTTGAAATATTAGTAAATTCATCTAAGTAATTCTTACAGCTATTTATATCTTTTGTTTCTGAAAATCTATTATTAATGTCATTGATTTTATTAGTATAATAATCAATAAACCATGAATATTCAGATTTAAGTTCCTTATCGTAATTGTCTTTTAATTCTTTATGATTCTTCGAATATTTCTTTAAATAATCATTTAATTCTTTATCAGACTTAAAATCATTATAGATTTTTTCTTTTTTGTCTTTTTCTGATTCTTTATCGAATTTTTTATTATAAGCTGTAATTAATGAATTAGCAGCTTTAATATCATTTTTTACATCTAAATTACGTTTATAATTTACTCCTAAAACCGTACCTAATAAAATTACTACAATAACGGCAACTAGAATCGCAATTTTAGTTGTTTTTTTTATTAACATTTTCTCATTCTCCTTATTTTGCATTTACTGATATTTATATCTTAATAATAAAACCTTCCCATACCTATACGGTATGTTGAACCTTTAAAATCCAATTTTAGGTATGGGAAGTCTTAAATAATAATATATAATTAATCAACTACGTACTTTAGTACCCGAATTATACCAATTTATACATTAAATCTGAAAAGAATTACATCTCCGTCCTTAACAACGTACTCTTTTCCTTCCATGCCTACGATGCCCTTTTCTCTTGCGGCTGCAAGGCTTCCGTTGTCGAGAAGATCCTGATAGTTGACTACCTCCGCCTTGATGAAGCCGCGCTCGAAGTCAGTATGTATCTTGCCGGCTGCCTGTGGTGCCTTTGTGCCCTTCTTTATGGTCCATGCACGGCACTCATCCTCTCCTGCTGTGAGGAAGGAAATCAGTCCGAGAAGTGAATAGCTGGCTGCTACAAGCTTATCGAGACCGCTTGACTCAACACCTAAATCCTCAAGGTACTCCTTCTTTTCGTCCTCATCGAGATCTGCAAGTTCCTGCTCAATCTGTGCACAGATAACAAATACCTCTGCACCCTCTTCCTTTGCCATCTCTCTTACCTTTGCAACATGCGGATTGCTTGCGCCGTCATCTGCGAGGTCGTCCTCTGATACGTTTGCAGCGTAGATGGTAGGCTTTGCTGTAAGGAGATTATAGCCCTTGAACCAAAGCTGTGCATCCTCATCATCAGGCACTTCAAAGGTTCTGGCCATCTTTCCGTCCTCAAGATGAGCCTTTACTGCCTCGACAAGCTCAAGCTCCTTTGCAAGTGTTTTGTCCATCCTTGCCTGCTTTGCAATCTTTGCAATTCTCCTGTCGAGAATCTCAACATCTGAGAAAATAAGCTCAAGATTGATTGTCTCGATATCTCTTGCAGGGTCTACAGAGCCATCTACATGGATGATGTTTGTGTCCTCAAAGCAACGCACTACATGCACGATTGCATCTACCTCACGGATATTTGCAAGGAACTGGTTTCCAAGTCCCTCACCCTTGCTGGCTCCCTTCACAAGACCTGCGATATCAACAAATTCGATTGTTGCAGGTGTAACCTTCTTTGTGTGATAGAGCTCTCCGAGCTTTACGATTCTCTCGTCAGGCACTGAAACAATACCTACGTTTGGGTCGATTGTAGCAAAAGGATAGTTTGCTGAAAGCGCTCCTGCCTTTGTGAGTGAGTTGAATAATGTAGACTTTCCGACGTTCGGAAGTCCGACGATTCCGAGTTTCATGGTATATATATCTCCTTTAAATTGATTTCATATGTATTTTGTGTATATGATGTTTGTTGATACAACTATGTAGTGTACCACATTGTAAAAGATTTGTATATAATCTTACGAAAAAACCTCCCCTCACATAACCTGATGTGCGGAAGGTTTTCACATTTTATTATTCACTTACCATCTCATCGCACTTAATCTGCTCGATATGTATGGCAAGATAGCCTGTTTCATTGTCCAAAAACTCATGATTTAAGTCCTTTCCAAGCTCCTTACATATCTCACTGGCCAGTGCGAATGACTCCGGGTAATTTTTCTCGATAAACTGATTGAGATCAACCTTTAATTTCTCTCCGGTCGCGGCTCTTGATACCATGTGGCGGATATGGTTCATGAGGCGGTTGTAGGCCATAGTAGTGACATCTATGTGCTTTCCAATCTTTTCCTCTATAAATGTGGCGCATTTTCGAACTGCTGCCGCCATCTCCATGGCATCCGATACCTTTGAATTGTTTAAGGATGTATGAATATGAAGAGTAATGTAGCCGATCTCATCATCAATTATATCAATTTGTTTTTTATCCTTTAATATATGGCGTATATTCTCAGCTATCTTGTACTCCCTATAAAACATCACACGGATGTCATCGTTTAAAGGATTGCTGATCTGTTCTTTGTTTTCCATACGCTTTACAGCAAATGCTATATGATCTGCCATAGGAAACAATATGCTTCTGTCTATATGACCAAACTCATGCTCTGCATTATCGAGCAGTGTGTTTGCAATCTCCAGATACTCCGGCTCGATGGATTTTACTATGTCCTTTGCCGGACCTCTGTCCCTTGTCTGGGTCAGCTCATACAGTGAATCCTCTTCCGTTGGCTCGACAGACTGTGTAATTTTCTTTCCAAAACCCACACCCTTTCCGACTATAAGATATTCTCTTGCGCTCTTGTCCTTTACCGCAAGCACTGTATTGTGATTTAAGACCTTTGTGATTCTGTACATATCGTTCCCCTGACATCTTATTACTTCTCGTAGGTGTCAACTGCGTAGAGAGGCTCTCCTGCCTTAATTGCTCCGTCTGTGATAAGGCGGATTTTCTGATTATCCTTTAGCTCTGTGCAGATGACAGGAGTGGTAACTGATGGTGCGTTTGCTTTTAAGTAATCCAGATCAAGCTTCATAAGCACATCGCCCTTATTAACATGCTGACCTGCCTCAACCTGTACATCAAAGCCTTTGCCCTCAAGTTTTACCGTATCAATTCCTACATGGATTATCATACCAATTCCTGAGTCGGTTGTAAATCCCAAAGCATGCTTTGTATCAAAAACGAATAGGACAGTTCCATCCTCAGGTGCTACAACCACGCCCTCCTCAGGTGTGACTACTGCTCCGTCACCCATCATTTTGCCGGCGAAGGCCTCGTCCGGCGCTGTTGAGAGGTCTGCTGCAATTCCTGTCATCGGGCTTGATATGATAACTGTGCTTGTCGGCTCTTTCGTGTCAGCAGCTTCCTGTGCTTTATCTGAAGCGGTGCTTGAATCTTCTGTTTTTGAATCAGTGGCCGAAGCTGCATTTTCGTTCTTCACTTCATCTGCGTCTGCTGTATTATTTTCTACTGCATCGTCCTCGAAATGTTCCTCTGTCACACTCGCAAGATAATCCTCCAGATCTGATTTTATCACTGTTACTCTTGGTCCATAGATAATCTGTACGCCCTGTCCCTTGTGCACGACTCCTGATGCTCCTGTTGATTTAAGAAGCGCATCGTTTACCTTGTCGGGATCAATTACTGTGATACGAAGCCTTGTCGCACAGCAGTCCACATCTGAGATATTGGCTTTGCCGCCGAGACCTCGTGATATGGTCTGCGAGAGCTCGTCTACAGTCGCTTTGTCGTCAGAAGCTTTTGTATCCCTGGCAGCTTTTCTTGCGTTTACATCTGCCTTGGTGTAGAGCTTTGTCTCTGTATCGTCATCCTCACGGCCCGGGGTCTTGAAGTCAAACTTCTTTATAAGGAAGCTGAAAATAAAGTAATACAGTAAGAAATATACTATTCCCACCGGAATCACGAGCATCCAGCTTGTCTTTTCATTGCCCTGCAATATACCAAACAGGAAGAAATCAAGTAATCCTCCTGAGAAAGTAAGTCCTACAGCGATGTTTAAAATATGTGCAATCATGTATGCGCTTCCTGCGAGCACTACCTGTACTGCAAAGAGAGCCGGTGCTACGAAAAGGAATGAGAACTCAAGAGGCTCTGTGATTCCTGTAAACATACATGCAAGTGTTGCTGAAAGTAAAAGGCTTCCTGCCTGTTTTTTCTTTTCCGGCTTTGCACATTTATACATTGCAAGCGCTGCTCCCGGAAGTCCGAAAATCATGAAAATGAACTCTCCCGAGAAATATCTTGTGGCATCGGCACTGAAATGTGCGATGTTTGCAGAGTCAGCAAGCTGTGCGAAGAAGATGTTCTGTCCACCCTCAACCATATGTCCTGCAACCTCCATCGTTCCACCGACTGCAGTCTGCCAGAACGGCATGTAAAATACATGGTGCAGTCCGAATGGAATAAGTGCTCTCTTTATGATACCAAAGAGAAGTGTTCCGAAATATCCTGTTCCTGTCACCACTCCGCCGAGTGCATAGATTCCGTTCTGCACTGTCGGCCAGATAAAATACATTAAGATTCCTACAAAAAGATATACCACTGTTGATATGATAGGCACAAATCTTGTTCCACCGAAAAATGACAATGCATTCGGCAGCTCAATCTTGTAGAAACGGTTGTGCAGTGCTGCCACTCCAAGTCCTACGATAATTCCGCCAAACACGCCCATCTGCAGCGACTGGATACCGCATACTGATGTGATGGTTCCATCAAGTACATCCTTTGCAATGCTTCCGTCTGCAAGGATTTTTCCGGAAATCTTGAGCATCGCATTGATTGATACATTCATAACAAAGTATGCTATGACTGCTGAAAGTGCTGATACCTCTTTTTCCTTCTTAGCCATTCCGATTGCTACTCCGACAGCAAAAATGAGCGGAAGGTTATCGAATATGGCACTTCCGACCGCATTCATGATTACAAGAAGTGCATGGAGTATAGTCTTATCTCCGAGCAGCCACTGTAAACCATAGGTCTCAATTGTTGTGGTGTTGGTAAATGAGCTTCCGAGTCCTAAAAGCAAGCCTGCTACCGGAAGGATTGCGATTGGAAGCATGAAGCTTCGTCCTACTCTCTGCAGGACACCAAAAATTTTGTCTTTCATGAGCTTTTCCTCCTATAAATGCAGGGTATGTACCGATTTGCACCTATCATTCTTTTTTGCTCCAGCGACAAAAAGGAGGCACTTATCATACACTAACCCTGTTAAAAGTTATGTACGACAAATGCCTCCCTAAAAGTAACACGTCTGTTAAAGTTTATATCACAGAAGCTTTATCATTTCAACACAATTTTCCCAACGAATTTATTTTTTGTTAATCATGCTGTTTTTATACATGTTTTTTTGTGAATTATGTCTAATGTCTTTTTTCTCCAGACGCCTCCATGTTTCCATCACCATAAAACATTCTTCACGTGTGATACCCTCTGATGAATACACAGCCTTTTGTATGATGCGCATGTACTCGTCCCAGTGGATTCCGCAATAATCCGGTCCGCAGTATTTTTCCTTAAGGTTAGCCAGATAAAGCTCATCTGTCCTGTTTTTTGAAGGATGTCCCATTCCTTTGTAGATGCGGTTGTTTATCATTATTGCAGCCCTGCTGTAGCGGCCTTTTTTCACCCTTTTTTCAAGTCTTGCTTCCCACAAAATATTTCTTCGCCTTTTGATATAAACTATGATGGCTGTAAGTGCAGTCAGAAAAATCACACAGAGTGAGGTTTTTAAAATCACCGGTGGTATATGAAGTCTCGTTTTTGAGTTCTGAGCATCTGTACGTTTATCCGCACCTGACTGTGAACCATAAGCCTTCTCACTTCCATCATTTTTTACATCTGTATTTTCTGTATCTTCGTCTGTTGCATCTTCATCTGCATTATCTTCATATGCATTATCTTCATCTGCCGCAGTATCATTCATATGCTCACTATCATTATAAGCATCACCGGCATTCGTTTTCTTTCCTTTGACACCAATATAGTCAAACGGATTCTCACCTGTCACATACTCAAAATATCCCGGTGTCATCTCCACAGGAATCCATCCGAAATCATCCAGATATATTTCAACCCAGGCATGCGACTGCGAATCCTTCACCTCACATATATCCTCATCATTTTCAGCGGATTTGAAGCTATCCTCCTTTGCACAGTATCCGCTTACATAGCGGCATGGAACGCCCATCTGTCTGAGTATCATGGTGCCAGCCGATGCAAAATGCACACAAAAGCCCTGCCTGCTATTTGAGAGGAAATTTTCAACCACATCCTTGCCGCCTGCGGAAGGAGGATTTTTGCTGTACTTAAAAGCCTTCGATGTCAGAAACTGCTGCACCAGCTGTGCTGCCGCAATCCTGTTGGCATCATTTTCTCTTATATAGCCTGTGTACATCATATCGCTTGTGAGCTGTCCTGTCCTAAGAAGCAGCTTCGCATCCTCCGCAACAATCCCGTCACCGCCCTGCTTTGCAGTATAGTTTTCCATTACATAATTATTGTATGCCGCATAGAAATCACTGTTGACCTCAAGAGCTGCTCAGGCTCAAGGATAGACATTTCCAGACTACCATCGAAAAAGCCTGGACACGCCGATACCTCGATAGTCTTTGTTGCTTTATCCTTTGTAATAAAAAAGTCTTCGTCAAAATCTATATCACCCTTGGCATCTATACTGTATGGGTCGATACAGTACGGCAAATAGGTGTATTTGGTGGAAAGCTTCTCCATCGTGATTGTATACTTTTCGGTGGCCGGATTAGTCTCATCATCATAATAGCCATCGAGCAGCGTGGCTAATCCGATTGTAGTCTGCCAGGCTGTCATCCTTGAAGCATCATGATACTCTTTTTCCATGCGGGAAAAATCAGACTTTTTAACCCATCTGCCATTCTCATATGTATCACCGTAGAAGCTTCTCAGGTAAATATTAGAAGGCGCTCCTGCCTTTGCTTCTATCGTCATCACTGTTTTTTCACTGTAGCTTGGATAGTGATTGCTAACTGTGCCATCCTGCAAATCAATTTCCAAGCTGAATAATGACTTTACGCTGCCCTCCAAATCCTTTTGAAAGGCAAGCATCTGTGGCTTTTTATCGGCAAGTGTATCAGCAAGAGGTTCAAACGCAAATACACATATGAAAAGTATTGCTGACACTGCTGCCATGTATAAAAAAGACGACGCTATCCTTAAAGCCTCATTGTCCTGTGCACTGCCATTTGCATCATATCCTGCCACTGTACGTGCGTTGCCATCTGCGATAAAACACCAGAGTGTACACAGCGTGAGCATAACAACCTCGCTGACACTTGGGCTTTTGCCTACGCACAGCTGCACTGCAAGCATAAGCGTTGGAAATAATGTGAGCATGCGTCTTCTTTTAATTTGAACCGCCAGTGTCACAAGAAAAAGCATCACTATAAACGATACAAAGCCGACAAATGCCCCCGCAAAGGCTTTATCACCATTTGGACAGACAAATGAAGTGCCATAGTACACATTTATTATCTCAAGAAACCTGCCCTTTACATACAAAAAGCCGTCTTTTATATGCTCTGCAGCCTGCCAGTTTGCAATAAACACTCCAAGCAAAAATACAAGCAGCAGCCCCGTATTTATCGCATGGCGCACCCATTTTCTTATGTCAAGCGATGTAAGCCTGTTTATAAAGCCGCTTATCACCGAAAAAATAAACAGCCACACATACACATAATATGGGCATCTCACATGTGAAACAGTAGTATTCACAACAGACACTGCACACACTGTAAGAAATACTGCCGCAGCAGCATTGGCAAGCTCAGTAAGCAGGACACCAAACACTGTAAACGTATTATTGTAATCAGGCTTTATCTCATTTATATCAGACCTCTGCCAGCAGCTTTTCCTAAATGACAATCTCATTTTTTTCATCCGCTCTGCCAACTATCTCCTCTCCCTTTTTTATCTGAAGCTTTCCGTCCACGATAAGCAGACACACCAGCTTTTCTGCCCGGTACTTTTCCTCATACAAAAAAGCTGCATCCGTCTTTGTATCCGGCTTTATTTTAAGAAAGCTGTTCAAAAATATGTAAAAGCCCTCCTCGTCATCCACTCTGGCTCTCACAATATCGTTTATTGAGGTATCATACCATGCCACATAATGAGAGCATTTTTGATCCATAAGTGAAAATGAAAGTGAGACAAGAAGCTTCATAAAAGAATCCGCCTGTCTGCCTTTCTTTATTCCCCTTAAATCTGCTACTATGGCCACCGCACATGCCTTTGGCAGGCTGTTCTCCTTTACCATCAGCTCATCAGTCCTTGCAGAAAGCTTCCAGTGCACACTCTGTAGCCTGTCACCGTTTTGAAATTCTCTGACATCAAACAGCTCCGACGGATCATATCCCGGTCTTATATCATCATAGATATCAGAATCCCCAAAGAAATTTCTTACTCTGTCAGTTATCCTGACAGGAATCTCATCAATCTGCGGCATCACCTCAACATTTGCATATTTTTTAACTCTTTTCGTGACATAAAAAAGCCTCGAAAAATCATATAGCTTTATCCTTACAAGCTCAAATTCATAATTGCCGCATAGGTTTACGCTGTACAAAAAATCACTGCCTCCTGACAGCCATTTTGTACTTTTTTCGCCGGATAAATTATTTTTCACCGTTACACGGTATTTAACACCATCGAAGCCTGCCTCCTTCAGCCTGCAGGAAAGACTCACCCTGATGCTCTCGCCCTGTGTGGCGATAGCTATCGGAATGTTTATAGCTGCCACTGCCCGGTGCGCCTTTACAAGCAATGCTATAAATGTCAGCACCATAAACACACACATAAAGCAGCCAAGCAGTGCCAGTGCAGCATTACCGTATATCATCGACATATAAAAAACTATTGCCGCAGTAATTATTCCTATCAAAAAACTAATCACGATTACCTGCCTTTTTCACATAAGTTGTCGGCTGTTTAACAGCCTTTAGTATCTCATCTATAACTGAAAGCTCTGATACATGTGATACTCTCGCCTTGGTATTTAGCACGATTCTGTGCTTTGTCACATCCGCAAATACAGAAACCACATCAGATGGTATGACGTAGCTTCGCCCACTCAGATACGCATATGCCTTTGCCATCCTAACACACGCAATCGTACCTCTCGGACTCACTCCAAGCTCAATGTACGGACTTGTCCTTGTCGCATCAACCAGATCCACAATGTACGAATAAATACTGTCATGTATAAACACCTGCTCGACCTCTCCCTGCATCTCAACAAGTCCCTGTGCATTCATAACAGGCTTTATCGTATACTCATCAGCTTCACACTTTTGCCCTTTGCGATATCCATCTCAGCCTCATGTGAAGGATATCCCATGCTCATACATATCATAAACCTGTCAAGCTGTGACTCCGGCAACAGCTGTGTACCGGCGCTGCCCTTTGGATTTTGAGTGGCCATCACTATAAACGGCTCCGGGACCTTCCTGCTTATTCCATCCACAGTGACATTTCCTTCCTCCATAACCTCCAGGAGCGCAGACTGTGTTTTGGGACTTGTTCTGTTAATCTCATCTGCCAGAAACAGATTACACATCACGGCACCCTCGCGGTACACAAACTCTCCGGTCTGCTTCTGATACATCGAAAATCCAAGTATATCCGCAGGCAGCACATCCGGAGTGAACTGTACCCTGTGATTCACAAGCGCCATAGCCCTTGAAAAAGCTACTGCAAGCGTAGTCTTTCCCACTCCCGGCACATCCTCAAGCAGTATATGTCCACCTGCCAAAAAGGCAGCAAATGCCTTGATGATACAATCATCCTTGCCCTTTACTGCCTTTTTTACTTCGTCTATCACTAACTGTGCATTATTCATTTGTCTTATCCCCCGGTTAATTAATTTAAACTGCTGATAATCATCTGCATCATCTTATTCATAAACAGCTATATTTATTTTACATAGTTTGCATAAATATTTCAACTTTTATCCCTCAAATTAAACAATTCTTAAACCTTATTAATCACCGCTGCTACACGGTTCCTGTGATGACAAGCGTGCTCTCGCCCGGTGTGACAACCCACGCTCCTGTCGTACTATCCTGTGTGTAGGTTGCCGCCGGAACAGTGATTGCACCTGCAGTGCTAGAAAATGTGCCTGTCGCCTCATTGTAAGTGTAATCCGTAGCTGCAGTCCAGGCTGTGCCGTTTAATGCGGCTGTAAGATTGTTTAAAACCGGAGCAAATGTGTCTGTTATAACCACGCCTGTAGTATTGGTTGCCGCAACGCTTCCGTAGTTTTGAATCCTGAAGGTATAGGTCAGTGTACCGTTTTCCGTCACAGGAACAGGGCTTACTGACTTAGTAATTGCAAGATTTGGCGCAGCCTCGGCATTTACTGTCTCTGCTGCTGTGACCGGAGTGATTCCTGTGCCGCTTACTGTAGCGGTGTTTGTGACAGATGCCTCTGTACCGAGAGGAGCATACTCATTTAACGCTGCCTCATAGATGACAGTTGCATTACCACCTGCCGGGACATTTATGCCTGTGATGCTAAGAGGCGGTCCCTGGGTTACTGCAGGCGCTGCCTGGAGTGTGCCGTTTGTATAGTATTTTACGGTGTTATTCACATAGGTTAATGGTACAAGAGTGTTGGTGTTAAAGGTATAAGCACCCAGATTGTCAGAAAGTGTCAGACCGTTTATCGCGGTATTTCCGGAGTTTACGATACTCACCACATATGTTATTGTATCGCTTTGATTGTAGGTGTTTTTGACTGCTGTTTTCGTAGCAGAAAGCACCTCCAGTATTTCTCCGACTGCTATATTTGAATTGGCTACATTGTTGCCATAACGAAGCTGTGCCTGATTAGTAAATCGTGCCATATATTTTCCATCCTTTCATATATTCAGGTATGGTTTAATATATGACACAAATCTACAAATGCCACAGATTATTTACTGTCCTGTTTATTTTTCTCCACATCTGCCTTTTTGATAAGCTCAAGAAGCTTTTCAAGCTCCTCCTCATCCACGCCGGTGTAGCCTGAAAGCTCACTAAGGTCGGCTCGAAACCCTTATCGGATTTTAGTTTCTCCACTGCACGGTTTACTAATGAAACCTTTCCTACCACAGTATTCTCGCTCTCATCCTCACCGGTCTGCTCCCTGATACACTCTTTCATAGACTCCTCTATGGCATCCAAAAGCTCTTTTTCCACATCTATCTCATCCCCGCAGCCGCAGAGCTCGGTAAGGCACATGAAAAGCCCCATATTTCCTTCCTGCACTACGTCCTCAAAGCCCTCTGATGTAACTGCAAGCTTCTTTGCCATGCAAGTACACTTTTGAGCCAGAAATTTGATATAGTGTGTATCACACTTTCATCACCCGCGAGCAGCTTTTTGTACATATCGTCCTGCTCGGCTTTCGTGTAATCAGGCATCTCTTCAAGCTCCTCAAGATACATCCTAAACATAGGTGAATCCGGTATGAGACTGTCCTCATCTATGTCAGGCTCAGCTTCATTATCCTGATTATCTTTATTATTTTTCCCACCTGCTATGGCATCCATCGAATCGCCTTCTGAGTAAATTATATTGTTCAATGCAGCATTTTCAGACGCTTCATCCCATGTAATTCGTCCTCATGTGATTCATCCTCATAATCGCCTGCACTCTCATTCTCCTGCTCATGCGGTGTGATGAGAAATTCAAATACCATGTCCTCCTGTGCCTTATTGAGCTCCATATCCTTAAAATAAGACATAATTTCATCTCTGCCAATAGGCTCCGCTGATGTCCTGATAATCTCGGCCACGCTCTGCACTGTCTCTATAAATGTATTCTGATCTAACATATTTTACACTCTCCTGTCTGATTTCCAAAAAATACATAACTATATCAATCCCTGGATAAAAATAAACAAAATTAAAAGCGGCAGTATGAACTGAAAATACGGCTTAAGCTTCCTTGAAATCTTAAGTCCTGCTCCTGTATTTGCCTCATCTATATACTTATCAAATCCCCAGCCCCACTTTGTCACGCAAAAAAGCAGATAGACAAGGGAGCCAATCGGAAGAAGCAGATTGCTTACCATAAAGTCCTCGCTGTCAAGCACATCCCTGCCTCCTATGAGGTGCAGATTGCTCCACACATTGTATCCAAGCACACACGGCATACTTGCAATGAGAATTATCTCTCCATTTACGAGCGCAGCCTTGTTTCTGGACCAGCCAAACATATCAATGGCAAATGACATGATATTCTCAAATACTGCGATAACGGTTGAAAAGCTTGCAAAGGTCATAAACATGAAGAAAAGGCAACCCCATATACGGCCTCCCTGCATATTTACAAATACATTTGGCAAAGTGATAAAGATAAGCTTGGTCCTGCGCCTACCTCCACCCCATAGCTAAAGCAAGCCGGGAAAATGATAAGACCTGACATGATAGCCACAAATGTATCAAGAGCACATATTTTGGCACCCTCACCTGTAAGAGTATGTTCCTTTCCCATATAGCTGCCGAATATCTCCATCGCAGCTACACCCAGACTCAGCGTAAAAAACGCCTGATTCATGGCTGCTGTTATGACATTCTTTATTCCAATCTCAGAAACCGCATCCAGATTTGGAACAAGATAAAATTTCACTCCTTCCAATGCCCCTGAAAGCGTGATACTGTGCACTGCAAGGACTATAATAAGTAAAAGCAGAGCACTCATCATAAATTTACTGATTTTCTCAAGTCCATTCTGCAGACCACGGCTGCACACCAAAAAGCCAAGTACTACCGTAATTATCATCCAAAAAGCCATCTGCTTTGGATCTGCAAGGAGGCTTCCAAATGCAGCTGCCGCATCATCTGCATTCATGCCTGATGTAAAATCTCCCTTTAGGAATTTAAAGAAATACGCAACCATCCAGCCTGAGACTGTTGTGTAATACATCATGAGCATGTAGCAGCCAAACATGGCTATCCATCCGTGAATATGCCATTTACTGCCCTCCTTCTCAAGTGCCTTGTAGCTCATCACAGCACTTTTTCTGCTGGCTCGGCCTACAGCAAGCTCCATGGTAAGCACCGGAAGCCCCATGCATACCAAAAATATAAGATAAAACAGCACAAAAATGCCTCCACCATTTTGCCCTGTCACATACGGAAAACGCCATACATTGCCTATTCCTATAGCGCATCCTGCACTTACCAGTATAAATCCCAGACGTGATTTAAATGATTCTCTTTTCATATATATATCTCCTATTGTTATTGCGTTACGTTATCACCCTGCTGTGAGCATTGACTATTGCTTTGTGCTTTATTACTCTCCTCAAAGACTCGCAGCTCCTTTATTGCCTGTCCACCCATCAGATAGAGAATACCTGTATTGAATATAGTCATAAGGCCGATTCCTACATCTCCGAGATCCCAGACAAATGTGTATGCCGCGATACCGCCTACAAACAGCATAACAAGAGCCAGCACCTTGTACATGGTCTGTGAAATCCAGTTATCCCCAAACAGATACGCAACATTACTCCTTGCATAAAAAAGTATACCAAGGAAGGTGGAAAAGCTGAATAAAAACAATGTGACTGCTATAAAAATAACTCCAAAATCTCCAAGATGATACCTCATAGCTGACTGTAATAAATCCATGCCCTCTTTCCCTGCCACTATATTCTCCGGTGCAGTGAGCATGATCATTGCCGTACAGCTGCAAATCACTATCGTATCTATAAATACACCGAGCGCCTGCGTCAGTCCTGCCTTTACAGGAGTATCGCACTCTGCCGCCGCTGCAGCGCATGGAGCTGAGCCTGAGCCTGCCTCATTTGAAAAAAGACCTCTCTTTACACCATTCATGAGCACCGCTCCAAAGCCTCCCGCAGCCACCTGCCTGATACCGAAGGCTTCCTCAAATATCCTTGAAAAAACCGATGGCATCATGCCTATATTTTTAATTATGATAAAAATGGTTATGGCAAAATAGCACACCGCCATGATAGGAACAACTATGTCAAGCACCTTTACCGTAGCATTTTTCCTAAGCACTATTACAGCAGCCACTGCAACTAAAATTACGGTAGTGTAAATAGGTGGTATGCCAAATGCATTTTCAAATGACGATGTAACTGAATTGCTTATAACCTGACTTATGCCACACCAGCAGATTAGTCCGGATATAGCAAACAAAACAGCTATAATAACATGTTTTTTCTTTTTGCCTGATTTATCCTCAAAGTAGTGGTGTATGTAATACGCCGGACCTCCTCGATAGCCTGAGTACAATGGATCCGGCTCCTTGTGAAGCTGTGCCAGTGTAGCCTCCACAAAAGCCGTGGATGAACCTATAATGGCTGTTATCCACATCCAGAAAACCGCACCTGCACCTCCCACTGATATGGCAGCCACAACACCAACCAGATTGCCCATGCCCACTCTCGTCGCCGTAGAGACAATGAGTGTCTGGAACGTGGACAGGCTGTCCTTGTTTTCCTTTTTGCCTGTCAGTGCCTTTATCATGTCCGGAAACATTCTGATTGGTAAAAGCCTTGTCCTTACAGTAAAATAAATTCCTGTCGGAATTAAAAGAATTATAAGCAGGGAGATTCCCACGCTCCCACCGCCGGGCAGTGGAATGTGTATCAGATCTCCCCACAAAAAAGAATAAACTTTTTCAATAAGTGCTACTATCATAGTAAATATCGTCCCCTTAGTTTTTATTGCTTCAACGCATTAAAGATGAAGCCAGTATTACTATGATACAATATGAGCAGGAAACTTTCAATATATTCTGTTTTTTTGTTCTGTTTTTTCTTTCACAAACAGTAATAAATACACTATAAGTCCCTTGCATATGAGATTATAATTTCTTATAATGATATGGTTGAATATTCAAAAGATATACGCCTGGGGAGATAAATAATGATAAAACTAATAGCAACAGATATAGACGGAACACTTGTAAAGGACGGCTCACTGCTCATAGATCCTGAGTACATGTCTGTCATCGACAGGCTCATAGACAAAGGAATAATATTTGTAGTCTGTTCCGGCAGACAGTTTTCAAGCGAATTTAAGCTGTTTGCTCCGATAAAGCACAAGCTTTTGTATATAACAGACGGAGGAACAGTCGTGCGCACTCCAAAGGAAATCCTGAAAACCTATCCTATGGACGAAGATATATGGAAGGGCATGTGCCGGATGGTCCGCGATGAGCTGCTGCATGCGATTACTTTGCTGCTACTCCTGATTTCTGCTTTGCAGAGGATGGTGGCAGCCCAGTCTTTCACCTGCTTCGTGATTCATACGGCTTTGAGATGCGTGAGGTTGATGACATCACAAGGCTTGACAGAAATGACATCATCAAATTCACTGTCTTTCATCCCGACAAATGCGAAGAGCTGTGTACACCGGTTTTCATTCCGGCATGGAATAAAAAAGCTCACCTGGCAGCCGCCGGCAAGGAATGGGTAGACTGCAACGCAAAGGGTGTCAGCAAATGGACTGCACTCTCATACCTCATAGACAGATTCGACCTGCTTGCGGACGAAGTATGCTGTTTCGGTGACAATCTGAATGATATTGAGATGCTTCAAAATGCCGGTATAAGCTACGCCGTCTCAAATGCCCGCCAGGAAGTTATCGCAGCCGCAAAACACACCTGTGCGCCTTACTGGGAAAACGGAGTACTTAGTGTTTTAAAGTCTTTTTTATAATTTTTTTAAATTTTTCAAAAAAAGTACTTGCATTTTTGTAAAACCCTGTGTATAATATCATTTGTCCGTGTGACACAGATATTCACACAGATGTTTGCGCTTCTAGCTCATTTGGTAGAGCACCTGACTCTTAATCAGGGTGTGCAGGGTTCGAGCCCCTGGAGGCGCATTTTTTGTACCCAAATTAATTTACCAACACTTTAAAAGAAGCCGGATTTATTCCAGCTTCTTTTTACATATCTCTGTTTATATACATCTGTTTTTACTTTTTATCTGTTTTATTATCCAAAGCAGCTTCAATCGCATCAATCACAATCTTAAGAGCCTTGATCCTCGCATATTTCTTGTCGTTTGACTCAAGCACATGCCATGGTGCGTAAGTGGTATTGGTTTTCTTTAGCATCTCATTTACAGCAGTCTCATACAGATCCCATTTTTCTCTGTTTCTCCAGTCCTCATCGGTAATCTTCCATTGCTTTTCCGGAGTATTCTGGCGTTCCTCAAATCGAGCCAGCTGTGTATCCTTATCAATCTGCACCCAGAACTTTATGATGACAGCACCCCAGTCTGACAGCTCCTTTTCAAATTCATTAATCTCATTGTAAGCACGCTGCCATTCATTCTCGCTGCAAAAGCCCTCCAGTCTTTCTACATAACCCTGCCATACCATGTCCTGTCAAAAATAGCTATATGCCCGGTCTTAGGAAGACGATTCCAAAATCTCCACAGATAGTGTCTGGCCTTCTCGTTTGGCAGCGGACTTGCAATCGGATGCACCTCAAAGCCTCTCGGATCCAGCGCCCCTGTGATTCTCTTTATATTTCCACCCTTTCCTGCTGCATCCCAGCCCTCATATGCTATGACAACAGGAATCTTTCGCCTGTATAGCCTGTTATGCAGCTCGCTAAGCTTAGACTGCAGATTTTTGAGCTCCTTTTTGTATTCTTCCTCAGACAGTTCCTTATCAAGTGATATCTCAGAAAGCTTTGGAATCTTCTCAAGCGGGAACACATTCTGTAACAGCGGCACAGCAAGATTACTGTTTTTAAGTGCTGTCTCTATTCCACTAACCAGCGTCTCCAGCACCTGAAGCTCAGCCCATTTTCTATTCTTTGCATCAACTATATACCAAGGATCTGCAGGCGAATTTGTATCATTCAGATATCTGTCAAACACATGCATACACTTGTCATAATGCTTATTCTGCCAGTCTTCATCTCCACTGACACGCCATCTGGTATCCTTATTCTCCTTTAATACCTCAATACGCTTTTTTTGTTCCTTCCGGCTGATTTGGAAGAAAAATTTCATAACAAGATAACCATTGTCAGTCAGCTGTCGCTCGAAGCGCTTCACGCTTTCAATTTTCTTCTTGTACTCCTTCTCTCCTATCTTGTCGTGCAGTACATCCTTTACTACCTCATCCATCCAGCCCGAATCAAGAAACTCAAGCTTCCCCTTTGCCGGAATCTTTACAAAATACCGATATAAAAAAGGCTTGCGTCTTTCCTCCTCTGTCGGCTCGTCCATGGTTGCGACCTTGAAAAATCGCGGATCAATATTCTTAATTACCTTACCGAGCACACTGCCCTTTCCTGCAGTACCCCAGCCCTCAAACAGCACAAGTACAGGCAGTCCATGCTCCTTAATCTGCATCTGAAGCACAGACAGCTTAGAGCGCGCTGCATGCAGGCGCTCATCCAGTTCTTCCTCCTCCGGAATTTGTGGTTTAATCCAGTTTTCTAACATGTAATTACCTCCCAAATATATAATTTCAGCCATAAAACCTCTACATCACTATATTAGTATAGCTTTTTTCAGGCTAAAATACAATCTTCACACTATATTTGTTTCAGATATGTTTCAGTTCTCTGCTTCTCCAATATTTGTCATTTTAAAGCCCTCCCCGTGCACCTCATGAGACTCAACAACCACAATAAAAGAATCCGGGTCTGTATCTTTTACGGATTTACGCACCTGGTACATTTCCTTACTGTTGCATGCACACATTACCACCTGAATATCGTCCTGCTTATATCCTCCCTGCGCCTTAAGAATAGTGCTTCCGCGCTGACTGCATTCATCAATTACATCGCATATTCTCTTTCCATTTTTTGTGACGATAAAGGCTACTTTGCCTGAATTCATGCCATATATCATTTTATCAATAACAACCGCAGACAGTATATTCACTATCATGCCGTAAATCATTCCGTCAATATCCCGAAACAAAAGTCCTCCAACCAGAATAATTCCGACATCAGTAAGAAAAGAGATATTTCCCATCGATAAATGAGGCCTCAATGCTTTTACAGCCATGATGATAAAATCAGCTCCTCCTGTTGAAGAATTTCTTGTATAAATCATGGCATAGCCTATTCCGCAAAATACACCTGTGCACAATGCCGCAAGCAGTCTGTCGCCCTGATACACCGGAAATAACGGCGCAACAAAGTCAACAATAAATGAAGACAAAAGCATGCATCGTATCGAACTGACAAAAAATTTCCTGCCTAATAATTTGCAGCATAATATCGCAACCGGAATATTAAGCAGTACCGTTGATAAACCAATGGAAATATTAAACAACCTGTACAAAATAATCGAAATACCCGAAAACCCTGTCATAGGAAACTCAGCCTGCAAGGCGAAGTTATATATACCTATTGCATAAAAGATACTTCCCGCAAGCTCCCACATAATCTGTACCAATAATTCTTTTTTCTTATTCATATTGCATCTATCCTCCAAAATAAATAAGCGCCCGGAAACAAATCTTACAGTGTAAATTACTGCACCTACGATTTGTTCCCAGACGCTTTAACCACTCATCCGGTGAAGAGTGAACGTTTTCTGATGTATGCAATTATTATATTTGAGATGTTAAATTAAGTCAAGCCGGAATCATCAATTTTCCAGGTATCTATAGGAAGTGATTGGAGAAGCCATAGACTTATACCCTCCATGGATATAGAAGGTGCTGTCATGAAATTCATTGACGCAAAACCACAAAGCACCACACACAGCAACAAAGGTACACTGCCTGCAGTTTCAGCAAACATTGCATCCAACATGGCAAACAGTCCTCTGTCCTTCCACAATACAGCGATTGCAGACCGCAGTATACCACGATCCATATAATTGCAAAGGTCAGCTCGTTTTTCTCATATGCCATATATCGTATTCCGGAATATCATAATCATAAATCACCATGACATAACCAATCATAGTATCATCCTTATAGATTCCAAACGGCTGACATTGATTCCTGTAAACATAAGCCTGTGCAAGGCTTCGAATTGGATGGGAAACAAAGCGTTCCTGTCCGTTTGCAAGTTTCAAATTAAATGCTTCCATAAAATTATCTTCTGTAATTTGCCTTAGATATTCCACTGCCACCTCCGTACTACTGCACTCTTTGATAATGTTTCCAGAAGTTGATTGTTTCCTGAAGATCATCTTCACTGGCGAACAGATCCAGCTTCTTCGCAACTTCAACTGCGAAATCGACATATGCATTTGCTCGTGCAGTTATCACATTTTTATCTGTTACCCAATCTTCATCTGAGGAATGGGTTGATTTCACATCGCACAAAATTCCAGCGTGATCCAGCACATCGACTCCTGCACAAATCCCGGCAATCAAAATCTCTCGTTTCATTAAGGCTTGCAGATACGACTTCACCTCTGGAGTGTCAATTTCAGCAATGTTTCCGCCCGGAAGGATAAAACTTCTGATTTGATCTTTTTCAAGTGCTTCTAAAGGCATATCAACATTGACGGAAAAACCTTCCATAGTGCGAACAGGCTTTCCGTCCAATGAACAGAAAACCATGTCGCAGTTTGAAAAGCTCATAAAATAATTAAGTATCACGATTTCATAAAAACAGCTCTTGTCATATACAAGAAACACATCTTTCATCCATATACCTCCCTATTCACTGGCAAATCAGCTTTCTGGGTTCTCCCAAAAGCGTATTGATCGAGACATCAAATTCTTTCGATAATAGCTTAAGTGTATCCGTCTTCGGAATGGTATCTCCATTTTCCCAACGTGGTACTGCCTGCCTTGTTACCATAATTTTATCTGCCAGCTCGTCCTGTGACATTCCTTTTTCAGTACGAAGTTTCAAAATAATATTTTTTGTCTCCATCGTCGTCACCTCCATAACCATATCATACAGATAAATTCATGTTCTGAAAAGCAACCTGCTTTATTTACAATTACAAATATCCAATTGATTCTTTGCATGCTTCACACATGTTCTCCAAAGTTTCATTCCAAAATAATCCACAAGAAATTCCGGGAAAGCACTGATAATAAACACTTTATTATTGCCTGCTAAAGCCTGTTCACACATAAATATATCATATGGATTTGCTTCATCTAAATACTGTTCATAAGAAATAACTTCCGCATTTCCTAACAGGCATGATATTCTCATTGAAAAAACATTAACGATTTCTTTCCATACATCTATATTGTAATCTCTAAAATGCGGATTCAGTGAATTTCTCGAAGATATATTCTTATATTGAGCAAGATCACTAATTTCTACAAAGCAATTATCTCCATTTCCGCATTTACCTGCTTCAAAATCTCGCAATGCTTCAACCATCGGATAACTGATATATAACTTTCCATTCTCAGTTTCATTATCAAAGCTTTCAAGCATCTGTTTTATCACATCACCGTCATCTGCCTTTCCCAAATTTGTCTGATGTACATCATAATCAAAGAAAAGAAACACCTCCGAAAAATCATCTCTTGATAATCCTTCCAATTGTTCTCTGATTTTCTTATTACTTTCCCTTAAGACCTCAATAATATCTGTGTCGAAATCATCCGCCTTGAGTTTCTTCCAAAGCATATAGATATTTTCTCCGGCCGGAAGCGTAATAATTTTTAAATTTCCATACTTAAAGAACACTTTTGAAATATTATCAATAACCTGTGGTTCTCTGGCTTCTCCTTCAACTATAAATGCCTTATAGTCCTTATCTGCCATTAAACGCACCTGCCTTATACATTTTCTGAAGATTATGAGCCTGACGAAGCTCCTTTTCTGTCAGCTCTGAAATTGCATTTATGCTATTATTCTCAAGGAGGAAATAGCAATCTGGTCTGAGTAAATCATTGCTCATAAGGTCTGTGTTGTGTGTAGTTGTAAATACCTGCACATCGCTAATTCTTCTAAGTCTCTTCTGAACTGACTCTGATAATTCATAATGGTAAAATGCATCAAACTCATCAATGAATACAAATGATGCTTTTTCCATACGGATATACCAGTAATAGAATAATGCAAGAGATCTGGTTCCTGTTGAAGCAATCTTGAAGAAGTCAGCATCTTTATTGTCGAAATGACAATATATAGCCTTTCTTCCATCGACCTCGCATCCATATAATTCATAATCGATATCATTTTCTTTTAAAAATTCTTGGAAATCCTTAACTTTGCCACTATTAACAATTCCTTCTGCAATGCTCTCTGATCCGTTCATAAAACCTTCATATCCACGGCTATCAAGTGAATAAAATAAAAGCATCCTCTCGACAAAATCAATAAACTTCTTAAATACCTGATTCTGAACATTATCTGAAAGAATTGAATTACTATTTACATATTTCACTCTCGAGATCGGGCTTTCATTTCTTATTGATGCATTCAAAGTATCTGATCCCTCAAGCAAAGTAAATCCATCTCTTGTCAGGAAGTCAAAGAAAATGACTTCTTTTCCATCAATGGACAAACTTTCACTCTTTAAGGAATTCACATCCATTTTACTGTACTTATATACAACTTCATGTCCATCGAACACGAATGTGTACTCAAACTCCGCAAAAGATTTCCTTCCACTCATATTCAGATAAAAATCATAGCTTCCCAGGAGTTTTTGCTTTTCAGTCAGATGAGTAATGATATCAAAGATAGCCAAACCAAGATTCGACTTTCCACAACTGTTGATACCATATATAATTCCCTTCGTTATGCAGCCATTCTCTATTATTTCAGAATTAAAGCTGTAATTACTGGGTGTTCCTATATCTAATGTGATTTTATCCTTAAATCCCTTGAAATTTTCGACACTAAATTTCTTTAACATGATAATCACCTTCCATTTCTTTTTCTTTATTATATGATTATCTGTAAAAAAGTTCAAGTCTATCCGTATTTTTTTTACGGCAATATCGAATTTTTGTTTCGAATATCACTCCCACGATGAGGCTTGATATGATCCACGACTGTAGCCATAGTGATATGACCCTCTTCATAGCACTTCACACAGAAAAGATCTGAAGCTTGCAAAAAAGCAAAATAAAATTCTTGATAAGTTATTTAAGGTAATAAAAAATCTCTATGATAAACTAATCATCCACTTGCGCCTCTTAAAAATAACAAGTGATACAACCAGCCTGAATATTTCTTCCGTGGTAAGCAGCGTGTACACACCTACAATGCCCCACTTAAACACATACGCTGCAAGCAGACACAGTGGGATTCCGATGCACCATGTGCCAACAATATCAATCACCATAATGATTTTGGTATTACCGCCGCTTCTTATAATTCCACCACCAAGTATCATATTTTCCACCTTGATTGGTGCATACAGGGCAAACACAATAAGCAGTATCTTTCCAAGCTCTTTTACGCTGCCATCTACACGATACAGTCCGGTATATACTCCTGCCAGAAGAATGAGCAATGTCGATACGGCTACCGCTCCGGCTAAGCCTGCATACATGATTTTCTTCGATTCTGTGTAAGCCTCATCGTATTCTTTCCTGCCAAGACTCTTGCCGACCATCACACCTGCAGCCGCTGACAATCCGCTAAGTGCTCCTACGATAAGTCCCTGTATCGGGCAGGTAAGTGTGTACGCCGCCAGGTTTGATGTGCCAGATGACCATAGACAGCAGACTCCACATTCTGTCCTAGGCTCCACAAAAATTCACTGATGAGAATCGGCATAATCATGACCAGATAATCCTTGATAGTAATTTTACTGAAATGCAATGACCATACCGGTTTATCTCCATCCTTTCTGATGCATAAAATAAATCCTATAACAATAAATACGAGGTTAAACAACTGCGAAATAAGTGTTGCAACCGCAGCTCCCTTTATTCCCATACATGGCAATCCCAATTTTCCGAATATCAGCAGATAATTAAGGCCTGTGTTTACTGCAACTGCCCCAAAGCTTGCTAAAAACGGTATCGTGGCATGCTCCTTACAGCGCAGCCATGAGGATAAAATATTGCTGACTGCCATTGGAATATATGAAAACGCTACAATCCTGAAATATACCTCACCGGTATTTACAATACTCACATCCTTTGTGTACAGACCAAGAATCCACGACGGAAAAACTCCTGCTGCAAACAGGAACAAGGCTGATATCATAATTCCACAAATGAGACTCACATCAAAGCTACACCATGCCTCTTTTGTATCCTCCGCACCAATAAACTGCGCGATCAGTATACCCGCAACCGTGCTCACTGCACCGATTATCACTGAAAAAATGAGAGAAAAATTTCCACATAATCCAACTGCCGATATATTAGTCTCTCCCAGCTGTCCTATCATAATCTGGTCTACAATTGAAAAGGATGCCTGCAGCATGCTTTGCAAGGTGACCGGAATTGCAATTTTACACAATGATTTCATAAACTTTGACATTATAATTTCCTCGTACTTTCTCTTTTTATTAACTCAACCGGCAACACAATTTCTGTCTCACATTCCGCACCATCGCGCATTGCCTCAAGGCACTTAATTGCAGTTTTGGCCCTAAGAGGCGCCTCCTGATGAATGGTTGTAAGCGCAGGATTACTTTCTCTGCTTGCCAGGTTGTCATCAAAACCTATTATCTGGATATCCTTTGGAATCTGTATGCCTTTTCTGTCTTTGGTATTATCCTGAGCGTTCAAGCTCCTCTTTTTTATATTCTGATTATATGTTACAACAGAAATATGGATTTTACAAAGGTTAAGCGTATAACCCGTTACAAAATCTGTGTTTGTTTTTTGTTATATTTGCACAACAAAAGGACCATGTATCTCTACATGATCCTTGCATCAACAATTTTCCTATTTTGATTTGTAAGCTCTCTGCATAAATTCAAACACTGCCTCTTTCGTCGGAATCGCAGGTATTCCACCTCGCTTTTGCACACACAATCCTGCAACTGCATTTCCCAAAACAGCACACTTTCTGATTTCTTCCCATTCCATCTTTTCTACTGGCTTATTTATAGAAAGAATACTGCATAATACGCCTCCCCAGAAAGAATCCCCCGCTCCGGTTGTATCGACTGCATGTGCCTGAAATGCTTTGATGATTTCTTTTCTGCTTTTTGTTGCCATAAGAACGCCATGTTCTCCCAATGTAATGGCAACCAGCTTTGGTCCCATAGCAAGAATTTCTTCTGCAGCCTGCTCATAACTTTTAGCCCCTGTCAGTAGAATACTCTCTTCATCCGATACTTTCATGACATCTACCAGTTCTACAACAGACTTCATTTTTTTCACTGCATACTCTTTGCTCTTCCAAAGAGACGGGCGGTAATTTGGATCATATGAAATAAGCACCCCCGCTGCTTTTGCCATTTTTACTGCTTCGATTGTGGCGCTTTCTGCCGGTTCGTCTGTCAGCGATAATGATCCAAAATGAAAAATTTCACATCTGGAAATCAACGTCTGATCCAGTTCTTCTTTTTTTAACTGTGTATCTGCACCCGGTTTTCTTGCAAAAGAAAAATTTCTTTCTCCATTTTTACCGATTTCCACAAATGCCAGTGTTGTAAAATAATCTGGATCTTCGACGATAGCATCTGTATTGATTCCTTCCGTTTGCAGTGTCTTCTTTAAAAATTTACCATGCATATCGTTTCCAACTTTTCCAATAAAAGAGGTGCGATACCCAAAATGACTTGCAACTGTCAGAAGATTGGCCGGAGCACCGCCGGGATTCTGTTCAAACAGTTTTCTCCCACCCTGACTGTGTCCCGCTTCCGTAAAATCAATCAGTAATTCCCCCAATGCCACAATATCAACTTTTTCTTCCATTTTTCAGTTCCTCCACAATCTCATTATAACGTTTTTTATTTAACCGGTAGAAAAATAATACAACCGCAGTCACAATCCAAAGTGCACCTGGAATCGTCGTAAATGCATGTTTCATAATTGAAAGTACAGTTGCATTTTGTGTCTGATTTGCAATATAACCATATTTTCCAAGTAATCCTGCTAAAAGTGCTGTTCCAACTGCCATTCCGATTTTATTTCCAAGTGAAATAAATGCATACTGAAAACCGTCATTTCTAAGTCCGGTTTTCCACTCCCCATATTCCACACAGTCTGGAATAATTGCATAGATTGCGGTATTAAATCCAGAGAAAAAAAACTGTGTGAGACCAGATAATGCATAAAAAATAGCCGGTGATTCTTTGGCATTGAAGAAAAACATAGACAACATGGAAATTCCTGTAAATAAAGCAAAGAGAGATGCTGTTCTTCCTTTGTTATTCAACTTGCGGAATAATGGTTGAAAACAGGCTGCCCCTATGATAGCAGGAATAATGATGCACATCGAATAAGTTGTGTAGTAAGAGGCATTTCCTTCCACATATGTAAAATAATACAGAACATCTGCGTTTCTGCCATATAATGTAAATCCAAATAATATCTGTCCTGCCAATGCAAGAAGATATGGTCTGTTCTGCATGACTGCTTTCAACTGAACCTTTACAGAAATTTTTTCTTTTTCCGGAGTGATCACTGCCTCTTTCGTCTTCGCAAAGCAGAAGAAATGACAGGCTGTAAAAATACATCCATATATGACCGCAACCGTCAGATATCCTGTCTTTGCACTGTGACTGCCGAATTTGCTGAGCAGTGGAACTGTGATAATATTTAACACACCAATTGCAATCATAGCTGCAACCGAACGGGATGTATTTATTTTTGCACGTTCATCAATATCCTGTGTCATAGCACCACACAAGGTTCCATATGGAATATTCACACAGGTATACCCCAAAACCAGCAGACAATATGTAATTA
>ENA-OQCX01000028-OQCX01000028.1-human-gut-metagenome-genome-assembly--contig:-NODE-28-length-66217-cov-3.213784_pt1 | contig 66217 bp, 77 predicted proteins | sample MGYA00242762_ERZ504587 | MGnify/ENA primary metagenome ERZ504587 (study PRJEB26092, sample SAMD00036337) | human gut metagenome | host: Homo sapiens | study: EMG produced TPA metagenomics assembly of...
AGCTCTGAACCTTTGGTTTTTTACATTTCTTTTGAATTTTGCAACGGTAAACGCTTTTATCCTGTCTAAAAACATGATAGACATAATTAATTTCCGCACAAACCATAAGACACACCATAAGAAAGTAAAACCAAATCATAATAACGGCAATTCTTGTAAGACCTCCGTACACGGAGAATCCGTTGAAATCCGACACATAAACCGAAATGCCGAACGAAAGCACATACCACGAAACCGTGCAGAGAAACGCACCGGGCAACTGCGACTTAAATCCGTATTTCTTATGCTCGCTGCGTGAGATGTTCGGAAAGTTCCTGTAAATCAGCGCAAACAATACCGTGAGAAACATAAAGATAAGTATATATCTGAGATGATAGATTATTCCGATTATGTCAGGCAATGATTTTAGATGCGGTGAAAGAAAATCGTTAATTGTTGAGCCGAGGACAATAAGTACAAGTGACGCAAGCAAAATTACAAACAATGCAATTGTGTAGAACATTGCTCTTATTCTTAAAAAGAACCAGTTTCTGTTTTCGTAAGCGTCATAAATTCTGTTAAGACCGTTTGTGATTGCGTGGATTCCCTGTGCCGCCGACCACAGGGTGACTACAAGCGTTACAAGAGAAATTCCCACAGCACTTTCATAGGCAGAGGTCAGAAAGTATGTTAAGTCATCGGCAATTTTTGACGAAAACACACTGCTGAGTCCGTGATAAACAAAATCAATCGGAATGTGCAGGTTCTGCAAAAGTGACACAAAGAACATTGAGAGCGGCACAACCGATAATATGATGAAGAATGCCGACTGTCCGGCAATTGCAAAAATATTATCGTGAATGCATTTGCTTGTTATCGGTTCAAATCTGCCTGTTATTCTTTTGTAAAGTTTTATCGCCTTGTCAACGAATTTTACCCTCAATGCGTCACCTCCCCTATTTCTATATGATAATTATTTAATACCGTTTTTCTTCATCTGCACATTATAAGAGATTCTTGTGAGAAGTTTTTCGGGTGCAAAATGTCTGAAAAACGACACCGCTTTCATTTCAAAACCGGGTGTGATAATCATTTTGCCCTTCATGGTCATGTCAACGGCATACCTTGCAACAAACTTCGGGTCAAGTCCTCTTATGCAGAATTTTACATCCGCAACATTATTGAAGTTGGTTTTTACGGGACCCGGGCAAAGTACGGAAACCTTGACATTTTTATTATCCCTACGCATTTCCTCATGAATTGCCTGAGTAAGACGGACAACATAATTCTTTGATGCATAGTAGCTTGCAAATGTCGGTCCTGCAAGAAATCCTGCGGCAGAACCTACATTAAGAATATATCCGCTGTTTCTCTCCGCCATATCTTTAAGAAAAAGCTTTGTGAGAATGTGAACCGTTGAAACATTTGTGTGAATGAGTTCAAGCTCTCTTTCAAGCGGAACATCCAAAAATTTTCCGTATGCTCCAAAGCCTGCGTTGTTGACAAGAAAATCAATCTGTTCATTTTCATTCTTAATATGCTCATACAAATCCATGCTGTCACTTTCTCGTGAAAAATCAAGCGTAATTACCCTGACATTCACATTTGAAAGTTCCTCTTTCAGCTTGTTAAGCTTATCTGTTGAGCGTGATACAAGAATAAGTTCATAACCGAGTTCTGCAAGATATCTGGCAATTTCTTTTCCTATGCCCGAACTTGCACCTGTAATCAAAGCCTTCATTAGTTTTCATCATCCTTCGGTTTTTGTGCTGTGGCACAAAGCCATGTTGTACCTTCCTTAGTGTATGTGTTTATGTTTTCAAAGCCTGCCGATTCAAGTACGGCTCTGATTTCCTGCGGAGTTACCGACTTGATATTCAGCATATTTTCAACCTTTTCCCACTTGAACGGATCATCGTCTGTTCTGAGCATTTCAAAAAGCAGCATAACCGTTCCGCCCTGTTTGAGAACACGGAAAACTTCTTTTACATCATTTTCCTTATCAGGCCAGAAGTAGTAGGTTTCAACCGCCGTAATATTATCAAAAGTATTGTCCTCAAAAGGCATATCCGATACTGATGCCTGAAGAATTTTTGCTTTGTTGCAGAGTATATTTTTTGAATTGAGTTTTTCGGAGGATTTTACCGAGAGTTCGGAATAGTCGATTCCGTAAACCTTGCCGTTGGCAACAATTGAGCAAAGTCGGTCAACGGTTTTTCCGCCGCCGCAGCCTATGTCAAGTACAGTTGCGGTGCGTTCAATATTCATATGTTCAAGTCCCCATGAGGTAAGGCTTGAATGTCCTTTATTCATAGCCTTAATCATCATTTTGCCCCAAAAGCCGTTTGGCTTTTTAGCATTCTCCACCAACTTATGGTATTTCATAAAAATCACTCCAATCTGAAATTTTCATCTGTTTTCTGTCTGTTATTTACTTTTCCTTCCTATCGAATTAAGTTTTTGAAGTAAGAGTGCAAGAAAAAACGCACCGCCCACTATTACAATGAACCATACAAATGACATATACAACGGTTGATTCATCACACGCAAAAACGGGTATGGACCGTCAACTGCACCGACTATATTAAGTATAATAAGCAGAATCGCATATACTAATGTAGGGATTGTAGCCGTGAAAGCTGATTTTGTGTTAAGGTGAGGTTCTTTTTCAAAAAGCACAAACGATAAAATTGTAAGAATCGGACACAAAGTATGTAAAAAGGTGAAGTCTTTGTTAAAAAGCATATAGAGCCAACCGTTTATGCCATCTCCACGCATCGGAGAAAGCACGGCAAGAACTACGATAAATGTTACCGAAAGCACAGCCGCCGCCATATATTTTAACATTTGAACCGAGTGCGGAATTTCTTTTCCACTTTTGAGATATCGCACCTGAAAGCCTGCCATAACCGCACAGGCAACAAGTGCAAACAGGTTGCTGTCCTCAGTGTAATATACAAGCGGATAACAGCCTATTTTGAAAAACACGATAATTATTGCGGCAATCTCACAAGCGATAATCGCAAGATTAAATGCCAAAGCTGTTTTTGTTCGTTTTATTTTAAGTGTATTCTGCATTTTAATTCCTTTTCTATATTATTTTGTTAATTTCTTTCAATCAATGCCACGCTTTCTACATGGGAGGTTCCGGAGAACATATCGCAGGGGGTGATCTCTTTGGGGGTGTAGCCGTTTTCTGTGAAGAATTTTAAATCTCTTGCGAGGGTTGCGGGGTCACATGATACATAGACTACACGGCTTGGCGACATTCTTGAAATTGTCTTTACAAGCTCTTCGCCGCAGCCTTTTCTCGGTGGATCAAGAATTACGCAGTCGGGTTTTAAACCCTCTTTTTCAAGCTGAAATGCGGCATCTGAGGCATCTCCGCAGATGAATCGTGCATTTTCAATGCCGTTTGCTTTTGCATTTTCATTTGCATCTTTCACGGCATCTTCAACAATCTCCGCACCGATAAGCTGTTTACAGGAATCAGCCATTGTAAGACCTATTGTACCCGTTCCGCAGTATAAATCAAGCAGAATTTCGTCAGATTTAAGATTTGCATATTCTTTGGCTTTGCCGTAAAGCTTTTCAGCCTGTTTTCTGTTGATCTGCCAGAACGAAAACGGTGAAATTTTAAACTGCAATCCGCAAAGTGTGTCGGTAATATGGTCACTTCCGTATATTGTTCTGTTTTTTTTGCCGAGAACAACATTTGTTTTTTCTCTGTTAGAATTAATAATCACACTTTTTAACTGCGGAAGTTCGGATTTGAGCATTTTCACGAGTAAATCTTCCTGTTTAAGACCGTTTGCGTTGACAACATAGCACACCATAAGCTCGCCCGAAACCTCGCCGATTCTGATATAAATGTGGCGAAGTCTGCCCTTGCCTGTTGTTTCATCATAAATTTCAGTGTTGGTTTTTGCGATAAAATCTTTTGTGATTTCAATTACCCTTGCAAAATTTCGGGCTGTAAAATACAGTCGGTGCAATTGATTATGCGGTGGCTGTGGAATGAATAAAAGCCCGTCACAACATTTCCGTCACGGTCAAGACCGACAGGATACTGCGCCTTGTTGCGGTATCTTGTGATATTATCCGACGAAATTATCGGCTTGAAAACAACATTATCAAGACCGCCGATTCGTGTTACGGCATCCTCAACTCTTTGCTGTTTTATTTTGCATTCTTCTTCATAAGAAATATGTCGCCATGTGCAACCGCCGCACTTCATAAAGTTTTCGCAGTCGGGAGTAATTCTCGCCTTGGACGGAACAAGAATTTCTTCGATTTTGCCGAAAGCGTAGGTTTTCTTAACCTTTAATATACGCACCTTGAGTTCGTCACCGATTGCAGAACCCTGTACAAAAACGCAATGCCGTCATCTGTTCTTCCGACTCCGCTGCCCTCGGCAGTTGCCGAAGTTATTGTAAGGTTTACAATATCGTTCTTTTTTAAAGTCATTTTATCACTCTGCCATTTTATGTGTATTTTTATTTATAATCCTATTCACTTTTATTTTAGCATTTACTCTACAATTTGGCAACAATTAAAACACAGTATCCGTACAATACACAAAAATTGCACAAATATCAAATTAGGTATTTATTTTTTTGTCCATTCGTCTTATAATATGAGTATTGCAGTTCTGTCACGGCATTGCTCTTTGAATGCAAATCAACCTGTGTTCCGACTTAAATACAGGCAAAGCGGAATGATTTTTCTGACAGACAAATATACTTATCAGGAATGGAGTGGACTATTGTGAATTACGACAGTCTTATGGATAACATAAAAAGAATACATTTTATCGGTATAGGCGGCAGCGGAATGTGTCCGCTGGCTGAGATTCTTCACCACGAGGGCTATGAGCTTTCGGGTTCGGATATGAACGAGGGTGAAACTCTTGACAGAATTAAGGGTTACGGCATTCCCGTATTTATGGGACACGCCGCAGAAAATATCAAGGGTGCAGAGCTTGTTGTTTACTCAGCGGCTATTAAGGAAACTAACCCCGAAAGACAGGCAGCAAAGGAACTCGGTATTCCGTGTATTGAAAGAAGCGTAATGCTCGGTATTGTTACAAGAAGATACAGAAGAAGTATTGCGGTTTCGGGTACGCACGGCAAAACGACCACAACCGCTATGCTTTCACAGGTGCTTATCGGCAGCGGTTTTGATCCGTCAGCTATTATCGGCGGAAAACTTCCGTTCATCGGCGGTAACAGCTATGTCGGTCACAGCGATATAATCGTTTGTGAGGCCTGTGAGTATGTTGACACATTCTTACAGCTCAATCCGTTTATTTCGATTATTCTTAATATTGACGCAGATCATCTTGACTACTTCAAGAATCTTGACAACATTAAGAAGTCATTCAACAAATTTGCTCATCAGACAACAGGCTTGCTTGTTATCAACGGTGACGACGAAAACACTCTTGATGCCGTAAAGGATGTTGAGATTGAGAAAATCACCTACGGTTTTGGCGAAAACTGCGATTACAGAGCTGAAAACATCAGCGCAGACAAGGGTGTTCACGAGCAGTTTGACCTCTACTATAAGGGGGAGAAGCTCACACAGATTAAGCTTATCGTTCCCGGAAAGCACAACATTTATAATGCACTTGCCGCTGCGGCTACTGCACATTATCTTGGCGCTACTCCGAAGGAAATTCGAGAATCTTCACAAGTTCGGCGGTGTTCACAGAAGATTTGAAATTCTCGGCACACCTGACGGAATTACTGTTGCCGATGACTTTGCTCATCATCCCACAGAACTTACCGCAACACTCAATGCCGCAATGAAAATGGGCTTTAACAAGGTTGGGCAATATTCCAGCCGCATACATTTTCAAGAACAGCCATGCTCCTTGACGATTTTGCGGAGGCTCTTAAAATTCCGGATCAGGCAATTATTTCGGCTATTCTCCCTGTTCGTGAAACAAACACATATAACATCTATTCTACTGACCTCGGTGCAAAGGTTCCGGGTTCTGTATGTCTTGACACATTTGAAGAAATTACCGACTATGTTTGCAAGAATGCAAAAGAGGGCGACCTCATTCTCACAATGGGCGGCGGTAATGTGTATATGTGTGCCAATATGATTTACAAACAGCTTAAATATATGGAAGAAAATAAATAAGATTTTTAAACAAACAGAAGAACCGTGCTTTTATGACACGGTTCTTTTTTCTTTTATTGAATATTAAGTAAAAATGAACAAAGCTCCGTGCGGTTACGGAGCTTTGTTCGTTAAGAGAGAGTTTTTGTCTACAGCCTTGGCTGTATGAATATTTATATAAAAAGCTAAAAAGCTTGTTGACTGTTATTGACCGAACATGTAGTTCCAGATTGAGTCGCTGTCACCGTTATCGGAGCTTTTGCTCTGGGATTGTGACGACTTATTCTGTTTGTTTGAATTGCCTGTTAAAGAACTTCCGCTCGGTGAATATTCTGCAAGAGTGAGCTTAAGATTTGCGGTCTTACCGCTTCTTGTAACGGTAAAAGTTACTGTATCCCCCACCTTTGAATTCTTGAGGGCTGTTTCAATGTCTGATTTTGAAGAAACACTTGTACCGTTTACTGCGGTAATCATATCGCCTCTCATAAATCCTGCTTTTTCTGCATTAGAACCGCTTGTTACCGAAAGAACATAACAGCCTGTGTTGCTGAGTCCGTAGTAGAATGCGGAATCGTCGGAAGTGATATCTGTAAGCTCCATACCAAGGTCAACCTTGCCCTTTACATAACCGTATGTTTTGAGATCGTCAATTATATCAAGAACATTGTTAATCGGAATAGCAAATGCAATACCTTCAACCTCTGTTGCACTGTCCTTTGCGTTTACAATACCGATAAGCTCACCGTTTGAGTTAAAGAGTCCGCCGCCTGAGTTACCGGGGCTGATCTGAGCGTTGTGCTGGAGAAGCGTCATACTCTTACCCTCAACCGTTACCTGACGGGCAAGTGCGCTGATAATACCGTCTGTTACTGTACCGCCGAGCTGTCCGAGCGGATTACCGATTGCAACAACATAGTCGCCTACTGCAAGATCTGAGCTGTTGCCCATTGTTGCGGCTGAAAGACCTGTTGCATCTACTTTAAGAAGTGCGATATCGTTGTCCTCATCACTGCCGATTATCTTAGCCTTGTATGAGGTTGCACCGTCACGGAGTGTTACAGTGATATTCTCCGCACCTTCGATTACATGGTAGTTTGTGATGATGTAACCGTCCTCGGAAATGATAACACCTGAACCTGCACCCTGCTGAACATACTGCTGAGCAAATCCGCCTGTTACAACGCTTTCGGTAGCAATTTCAACTACGCTGTCAGCTGTTTTCTTAACAATTTCGGAAGTTGTTCCGCTGAGAGCGGCATTGCTTGTGGTTGATGTGCTGTTTGCGGATGCCTGCTTGATGTTTACACTTGAAGATGAGTTGTTGTTAAGTGATGATGCAAGCATACTGCCACCGAATCCTGCACCGCCGCCGAGAATGATTGCAGCTACAAGCATTGCGGCTACAAAACCTTTGATGCGGGTTTCTTCGGCTTTTTAGGCTTTTTAACTTTTACCTTCTTAGCCTTTGGTGCGGAATACTGTTGATTTGCATACGGTGAACCCGACTGTGAGCCGTATGGATTCTGTGACGGATTGCCGTATGAATAGTTGTTAGTCTGCTGTGAAGAATATGGGTTTGAAGAATACTGTGAACCGTATGAATCCGATGAGTAGTTCTGTGAAGATGTACCCGATGCTGTGTTTGAAGAATAAGCATTTTCATAACGGTTAGGGTTGTGTGACGCATTCTCGTTGTTACCGTTTATATACGAATGGCGGTACTCACCCGAATTTACACTTGATGTTGAATTTGTGTTCCATTCATAAGAGCTTTCTGTATTTTCTGCAGTTGATGCAGACTGTGAATCTGATGATGAATGAATATCATGATAGCTGTTGTCAGCAGTATTATTATCTGACGAATAACCGTCATAACCGTTTTTATTGTTTTCAAAGTTATCGTTCATAACTGTACCTCCGATTAAAAGTTATATTTTCAAAAGACTTCATCGAATGTCGGTGTTGTTTTTTGATGTTGTAGATATAATAAAGCCCCAAAGTGAAAAGTATATGAAATACGGCTGAATTAATGTTGAAAGCAAGAAAATAGTGTGTGAAAATTCGGTGTGCGTTGTGAGGAGTACGACACAATCATCTGTATTCATGAAAAAAGGGCAGAACAAAACGCTCTGCCCTATATAATGTTTAAGATAATAACAATTTTAAATATCAGTTATCCTTAATCTGATATTTACTAAATAATCCGTCAACAATACTTTTCATATTATTGAAGAACATATTAGTAAGTTGTATGAACACACAAAAGAATATAATTACAAAGCCTACACCTTTAAAACGAGGATTAAGCGTTCCTGTCAAAATAAGATTACAACCGATAAAGAAGAGAAACGAAAAGACTATGAAAGCAACAACAATCATCGGACTTGGAATCATTCTGACAGTTAAATTAGAATATCCACAATCTTCCTCTATCTTACCTGAAAAAATCGGACTCAGGCTATAAATTCCACCGTAATTTTTAGCCGGTACAAATTTCATTTTAAAGCCCTTATCCGTAAATTTTACATCATAGGAGTAATCCTCTCTCTTAATGTCAGCACCACACTTAGAATTACTTTTGATTATATCATTTATGTGTTCTTCGGATAAAGAAAGTTTATAATGAAGTTTATCAAAGAATTTTATAATCATAGAAATAACTCCATATACAAAAGGCACTCAGTTTGCCGAAACGGTGTTGACCTGTTCTTTTGTTTGGGGCTTCTTTTCAACCTTTTCGTTAAGCTTTTTCTTTACCGAAACTTCGTCAAACTTCTTTTTGAAGGATACTCTGCCGTTGAACTTCTTTCTGCAATATTTGCATGAAAAATTCTGCGGTAAAGCTTTTGTTGTGAAGTCGCCACTTTGAAAGCTGAACAAGCGGTTTTCCGCAATCTTCACAATCGAAAAACATAACGCTTTTGTCAACATCGGGACTGTTGATATCTGTAACGAAATGATTTTTGAACAGCAGTCTGTCATAGAATTCGTCACAAACAGCATCCTTAATGTACGGCTTTAACGGATACTTACCGTAAAAAGCCTTCATACATTCCAATGTTAGGTACACATCGGCAAGAGCCTGTGCTGATCATCTTCCGAAAATCAACACCTGCCATTTCGGCACAGGCACCGAGTCCCAGCTGACAGGATGAATCGTGCAAATCAAGACAATCTTCACAATAGCTTTGCAGATTGCAATAGCGTGAGAGAAACGGGAGTCTGGTTCTGCCCGTGTAGTAGCTGTAGTTTTCTATAAGAGCATGAAGGTCGGAGTCGCTCCATGTCATAAGCACACCGTCACCCAGAAAATCCGAGAACAGGCTGATTGCTCTGATAAAGCTGACGCCCTCGTCCTTCAACTCTTCATTTGTTATTTTAGTAAGCTGTTTTACCTTACTGCATAGCTTTTTGCCGATTTTCGGAGCAACAAGCATTGTAAAGGTGTCGCATACATTCAGTTCATCATCAAGCTTAACCGCACCGATTTCAATTATTTCATTGACAAATTTGTGCAGAACCTTGCTGTATGAACCGTTCCATTCAAGGTCAAGAATTACATAACTCATTATTTTAATTATTTCTTACGGAATGCCTGTTTCATACGCTGTTCTTTTGAAAGAATACGCTTACGCATACGGATATTTTCGGGAGTAACCTCAACAAGCTCATCATCAGCAATGAATTCAAGGCACTGTTCAAGCGACATAATTGTCGGAGGTGTAAGCTTGAGGGCATCATCAGAACCCGATGCACGGGTGTTTGTGATGTGCTTTTTCTTGCAGACATTAACTGTGATATCCTCAGACTTAGGACTTGCACCTACAATCATACCCTCGTAAACAGGAACACCGGGTCCGATAAAGAGTCTGCCTCTTTCCTGAGCGGCATAAAGACCGTAGGTTACAGTTTCGCCTGTTTCAAAAGCGATAAGTGAACCCTGATGGCGGGTTACGATTTCACCCTTATATGGCTCATAACCGTCAAATACATGGTTCATAATACCGTTACCGTTTGTATCTGTAAGAAATTCGGGGCGATAACCCATAAGACCTCTTGACGGGATTCTGAATTCGATGTGAGTAACACCGCCTTCACGAGTACCCATATTGATAAGCTCACCTTTTCTTGAACCGAGCTTTTCCATTACAGGACCGACATATGTGTCGGGAACTTCGATGATAAGAAACTCCATAGGCTCATGAAGCTTGCCGTCAATCATCTTTGTAATAACCTGCGGACGGGAAACCTGAAATTCATAATTCTGACGGCGCATTGTTTCAATAAGAATTGAAAGGTGGAGTTCACCTCTGCCCGATACCTTGAATGTATCGGCGCTGTCTGTTTCTTCAACACGGAGTGCAACATTTGTTTCAATTTCCTTGAAAAGTCTGTCACGAAGGTTACGGGAGGTTACATACTTACCCTCTCTGCCTGCAAACGGTGAGTTGTTTACGATAAAGTTCATTGAAACCGTAGGCTCGTCAATCTTTACGAACGGAAGCGGCTCAACACAATCGTTTGAACAGATTGTTTCACCGATGTTGATATCCTGAACACCGCTTACGCAAACGATGTCACCAAGTGTTGCAGTGTCACATTCAACTCTTTTAAGTCCTTCAAACTGATAGAGCTTTGCAATTCTTACATTCTGAGTTGTACCGTCTGTGTGACAGAGAACGGCAGCCTGTCCGTTCTTTGCAGTACCTCTTTCAACACGGCCTACACCGATTCTGCCGACAAACTTATCAGAGTCAATGTTTGAAATAAGGAGCTGGAGTCCTCCGTTCATATCACCCTGAGGAGCAGGGATTTCTTTTACGATTGCGTCAAAGAGAGGTTTCATATCCGTACCGGGTTCATGATAATCCTCTGATGCATAGCCGTCACGGGCAGACGCATAAATTACAGGGAACTCAAGCTGATCTTCGTCGGCACCGAGTTCGATAAAGAGGTCGAGAACTCGTCAACAACTTCCTCGGGTCTTGCACCGGGACGGTCGATTTTGTTAAGAACAACAAGCGGCTTTTTGCCGAGGCCGAGTGCCTTTTTAAGAACAAATCTTGTCTGCGGCATACACCCCTCAAATGCGTCAACAAGCAATACAACACCGTCAACCATCTGGAGAATACGCTCAACCTCACCGCCGAAATCGGCATGACCTGGGGTGTCAACAATGTTAATTTTGATGCCGTTGTACATTACGGCTGTCGGCTTTGAAAGGATTGTGATACCTCTTTCACGCTCAAGGTCATTAGAGTCCATTACTCTTTCTTCTACATTTTCATTTGCTCTGAAAACACCGCTCTGCTTCAAAAGCTGGTCAACCAAAGTAGTTTTGCCGTGGTCAACATGGGCGATAATTGCAATATTTCTTAAATTCTCTCTTACATCCATAAAAATACCTCGTTTTGCTAAAATCACTTAAATCTTATTGCATACATCAAGCATTATAACACTATAAAAGCTAAAATTCAATTTATATTTTTCATCACCTTTTATGCTAATATCCGACACTTTTTGAACATTTTTCCGATAGAAAACCGCAAAAAAAAATATTTTTTAGTGAAAAAAATAACGATTTTTACTCATTTTGCGTGAATTTTTCTTTACAATATCTCAAGATTGTTATATAATTAACATAGTGTTTTGCATTTTTTTGCATGACCTGAATTATGATAGGCATTAATTTTTAGGAGGTAATATTATGGGCTACACGATTGCGCAGAAAATCATCAAGAATCATCTTGTCTGCGGAGAAATGACCGTTGGCAGTGATATCGGTCTTAAAATCGACCAGACTCTTTACTCAGGATGCAACAGGTACTATGGCTTATATCGAATACGAGGCTATGGGCATTCCGAGAGTAAAAACAGAAAAAAGCGTTGCTTACATTGACCACAACACACTTCAGACAGGTTTTGAGAACGCCGATGACCACAGATTTATTCAGTCTGTTTGTAAAAAACACGGTATCTATTTTTCAAGACCCGGCAACGGCATTTGTCACCAGGTTCACCTTGAAAGATTCGGCAAACCGGGAAAGACTTTAATCGGTTCTGACAGCCACACTCCAACGGGTGGCGGTATCGGTATGCTCGCAATCGGTGCAGGCGGTCTTGATGTTGCTGTTGCCATGGGCGGCGGCGCATACTATATTACTATGCCGAAAATGGTAAGAGTTAATCTTACGGGCAAACTCAGTCCGTGGGTTTCTGCAAAAGATATTATTCTCGCAGTTCTTCGTGTTATGAGCGTTAAGGGCGGCGTCGGCAAGATTGTTGAGTACGGTGGAGAAGGTGTTGCCACACTTACGGTTCCCGAAAGAGCAACAATCACAAATATGGGTGCAGAGCTTGGTGCTACAACTTCTGTATTCCCGTCTGATGAAACAACACGAAAGTTCCTCAAGCTCAGGGCCGTGAGGAGGATTATACAGAACTCAAGCTGAATGATGACGCTGTTTATGACGAAGTTATCGAAATCAACCTTTCAGAGCTTGAACCGCTCGCAGCCTGTCCTCATTCACCTGACAATGTTAAGCCAATCAAAGAGCTTGAGGGCAAGAAGATTGATCAGGTTTGTATCGGTTCATGTACAAACTCAAGTTACCTTGACCTTATGAGAGTTGCTCACATTCTCAAGGGCAAAAAGGTTGCAGATAATGTATCGCTTGCAATTGCTCCGGGTTCAAAGCAGGTATTTAATATGCTCGCTCTCAACGGGGCTCTCGGTGATATGATTGCGGCAGGTGCAAGAATCCTTGAAAGTGCCTGCGGTCCTTGTATCGGTATGGGTCAGTCACCTAACAGCGGCGGTATTTCTCTTAGAACATTCAACCGTAACTTTGAAGGCAGAAGCGGAACGGCAGACGGTCAGATTTATCTTGTATCTCCCGAAACTGCAGCAGTTTCAGCAATTAACGGCGTATTCACAGACCCGAGATGTCTTGGTGCGGCTGCTGAGATTGAAATGCCCGAAAAATTCCTCATCAATGACAATATGGTTATTGATCCCGCTCCTGTTGAAGAAATGGACAGCGTAGAAATCCTCCGTGGTCCTAACATCAAGAGCTATCCCGAAACTCATCCGCTCACAGATTCTATCGAAGCATCGTGTTCACTCAAGGTCGGCGACAACATTACAACCGACCATATTATGCCTGCAGGTGCAAAGATTCTTCCGCTCCGTTCAAATATTCCGAAAATTTCAGAGCATTGCTTTACAGTATGCGACAAGGAATTCCCAACCCGTGCAAAGACACTCGGCAAGAGCATTATTGTCGGCGGTGAAAACTACGGTCAGTTCATCCCGTGAGCATGCGGCTCTCGCTCCCCTTTTCCTCGGTGTTAAGGCTGTACTCGTAAAGAGCTTTGCAAGAATTCACAAGAGCAACCTTATCAATGCAGGAATTCTTCCGCTTACATTTGTAAACGCAGAAGATTATGATAAAATCAAGCTTGGCGATATGCTTGAACTCCCGAATGTTAAGGACGAAATTGCAAACGGCAAGCAGGTTATTGTTGTAAACAAGACAACAGGCGACACAATTGTTGCTGACTGTGAGCTTTCAGACAGAACAAGAAACATTATCATTGCAGGCGGTCTGCTTGACTACACAAAGGAGAACAGCTGATATGGAAAAAATTAAAATGGTCACTCCTCTCGTAGAGATGGACGGCGACGAGATGACAAGAGTCATCTGGAAACAGATTAAAGACATTCTCATCACACCTTATGTTGACCTCAAAACAGAATATTATGACCTCGGTCTTGAGCACAGAAACGAGACAGACGATCAGGTTACGGTTGACAGTGCCAACGCAACAAAGAAATACGGTGTTGCCGTTAAGTGTGCCACAATCACACCTAATGCCGCAAGAATGACAGAGTACAACCTCAAGAGTATGTGGAAATCACCTAACGGTACGATTCGTGCTATCCTTGACGGTACGGTATTCAGAAGCCCGATTCTTGTTAAGGGTATTGTTCCCTACATTCCTACATGGAAAAAGCCAATCTGCATTGCCCGTCACGCATACGGTGATGTTTATAAGAACACAGAGATGAAGGTTGAGGCAGGAAGCAAGGCAGAGCTTTGCGTTACAAAGCCTGACGGTACCGAGGAAAGAAGTACAATCTTTGACTTTAAGACTGACGGTATTATTCAGGGTATGCACAACATTGACAAGAGTATCTCATCATTTGCCCGTTCATGCTTTAACTATGCACTTGATCAGAAGCTTGATGTTTGGTTTGCTACAAAGGATACAATCAGCAAGATTTATGACCACAGATTCAAGGACATCTTCAACGAAATCTTTGAGAATGAGTACGAAGAGAAGTTTGAGAACGCAGGTATTACATATTTCTACACACTTATTGATGATGCTGTTGCAAGAGTTATCAGAAGTGAAGGCGGCTATATGTGGGCTTGTAAGAACTATGACGGTGATGTTATGAGTGATATGATTGCAACTGCATTCGGTTCGCTCGCAATGATGACAAGCGTGCTTGTTTCTCCAGACGGCATCTATGAATACGAGGCTGCTCACGGCACAGTTCAGCGCCACTACTACAAGTATCTCAAGGGCGAAGAAACTTCCACAAACTCTGTTGCAACATTGTTTGCATGGACAGGCGCTCTCCGCAAAAGAGGCGAGCTTGACGGTCTTGACGATCTTATTAAGTTTGCAGACAAGCTTGAGGCCGCAACAATCAAGACAATTGAGGACGGCGTTATGACAGGCGATCTCTACGCTATCTCGACACTTGAGAACAAAAAGAAAGTAAACACAGAAGAATTTCTCAAGGCTATTGACGAGCGCCTTGCAGCATCTCTCTGATTTTAAAGTTAAAGGAGCATAGTGAGTAATGTCTAAGAATGACAGTATTTCAATGTCGGTTATCAGGCGTTTGCCAAGATATTACCGCTTTTTATCAGAACTGAATGACCAGAACATTGACAAAATTTCTTCAACTAAGCTTGCACAAATTATGAATGTGACCGCTCACAGGTAAGACAGGATCTTAACTGCTTCGGCGGATTCGGTCAGCAGGGTTACGGTTACAGCGTAAGTCAGCTGAAAGAGGAAATCAAGAACATTCTAGGACTTAACAACGATTACAAGGCCATTCTTATTGGTGCCGGTAATCTTGGTAAGGCCGTTGCAATGCATATGAATTTTGAAAAACTCGGTTTTGAGCTTATCGCCTGTTTTGACAGCAACGAACAAAAAGTCGGTTCAAAGCTCAACGGAATTACAGTTAAAAACGAAAGTGAACTCGACGATTTTTGTAATAAAAATCATATTGACACAGCGTTTTTATGTATTCCCCGTGTTTGTGTTGAAAATGTTCTCGATAAGCTTTATTCACACGGAATCAAGAATTACTGGAATTTCAGCCACTATGATATAAATGCTCGTTATAATGATACTATGGTAGAAAATGTTCATCTCAGCGACAGCCTTATGACTCTCTGCTACAGAATGAACAACAACTGATAAACCAATGACTCCCCGACAGTTTTATAAGCTGTCGGGGAGTTTTCCGTTACAGAGCAAGAAAATAACCTTTTTTAGCGATTAAAAGGGCTGACCGTTTAAGGTCAGCCCTCTTTTGCAATTTGTGTTTGTGATTTCAGATTAACCGAGTGTAACCTGCTCAGCGATTGGAGCGTTGGGGTTAGTGTCAGGGTTATCTGTGTAGAATGTAAGGTATGTACTGCCCATAACAGCAGAGTCATCAATTACAATCCACATTTCGTTATCTACAAAGCCCTTGTAGTCAATTGTTTGGTTAGTAGCGTTATCGGATACAATTACATTGTATGTACCTGCTCCCTTATATGTGAAGCTGTAATCAAACCAACCGTTTTCACCTTCAGTCATAGGATCACCCGGCCACTCTGACATAAAGTTGCCTGAGTCTTTGCCCTTGAGGTCTGAACCCCATATCCAGAGGTATGGCGTCCATGTAAGTGAACCGTTGTGCTTTACATGAAGTTTGATGTCAAGGCTTGATGCGATGTAGTAGTAGTTTACCTCAGCCTCACCGTAAGGAATTAAACCAGACTGATTTTCCGGCATTCTGTTCGGATCAACAGCGTAGCCAACAACCTTGAATGCAGTTGACTCATATGTGCTGCCTGCTCTGCCTGCGAATACGATTGAATCAGTAAGCTTCTGCTGTTTTCCGTCAGCGTCTGTGTAGTAGTAGTTTACTGTTACTTTACCGGAAGATACAGGAATTCCAGCAACATACTTCATTATCATTGTTGAATCTTCAATGTTGAAAGTACCGTCATAGTTTAGGTCAAGAACTGATTCATCAACTGTAGGAGTTTCAAGCTTTGCAATATACTTCTGAAGAAGTGTAGCGTCAATTACATTAATTTCACCGTCACCGTTAAAGTCAGCGTTCTTGAGTGATTCAGGAATGTAGTCTGTGTAGTAGTATGTAACCTCCTGCATATCGGAAGTATATTTACCTTCTGCATTTCCGCCAATACGACTTACGATGTATGTATCGGGAATAACTGCACTCGGAACTGTTACATAACCTGAGCCTACAGGACCCTGAAGGATTACAGAATCTTCAAGCTTTTCGCCTGTTGCTTCGTAAACATAGTTAACCTTAACCTTACCGTTTGAAGATTTGATACCTGCCGACTCATAGCCTGCCTTGTCAACAGCTACGATAGCCGAACGAGCAGGAACTGTGAATGTTGAGCCTGTTACCTCACCGAGTGAGTCAAGACCTGCTGTTTCACCGTTAGCGATAACAACCCAATCTGTTACGGATGTATCCGAAAGAGTTACATCTGCAGCTGTGGTTGCATTGTTATAAATAACAGCCATCTTGTTCCATTCACCCTCAACATCGTTCTGAATTGTGAATGAAATCTGATTTGTTGAAGCAGAAACCTTTTTTGTGAATGTGTATTTGTCAGCATATGAATTATCCATAGCTGTGAGAGGCGAGAATGCTGACTTAATCTGCATCATACCCTTGTAGTAAGAAACTACATCGGCATAGTCAACAACATTCTGCCATTTAATCATATTAAGGTCGGCTGCCGACTTGTAGCTGTTAGTGTCACCGTCTTTTGAACGAGCCATTTCTTCACCGGCAAGTGTGAATGAAATACCCTGTGATGTGTAGATAATTGCACTTGCAAGCCTGTTCATCTTAACAGCCTCGGAATTTCTCTCTCCGTATCTGCCAGACCTGTAGACGCAATAATCTGATCGTAAAGTGTTGCGTTATCGTGACACGCATCATAGGTTACGCACTGTGAAGGAGCCTGAGCCTTCCACTTGTATGTACCTGAGCTGTTGGCACGAACACCGTAGCTTACACCCTTTGCGGATGACTTTGAGCCCTGTATAAAACCAACATCGCTGATTTCCATTGCACTTCCCTTTATACCGTCACGGATGCCGTCATTGAAAATAGCGATTCTGTCGCTGAGTCTTGACGCATTAGCCTGTGTTGCAGGATAGAATTTTGTGCCTGAGCAAGTGTTAGTCGGGTGGTAGGAGTCACCGCCTGCCCAGCCTTCACCCCACATTGTGATTCGTGGGTCAATTTGGTCAAGTGCTTCTCTTGCCATATTCATTGTTTCAACATCCATAAGACCCATAAGGTCAAAACGGAAGCCGTCAACATGATATTCGTTTACCCAATACTTGAGTGAATCAATAACATACTGTCTGTACATTGCACGCTCTGTTGCACCTTCGTTGCCGCAACCCGAACCGTTTGAGAATGCGCCTGTTGTTTTCATTCTGTAGTAGTAGTTAGGAACTGTGTACTGGAAGCATGAATCAGTTGAATAAGTATGGTTGTAAACAACATCCATTACAACGGAAATGCCGGCGTCATGGAGAGCCTTGATCATTTCCTTACATTCTTTGATTCTTACTTTACCGTCATACGGATTTGAAGAATATGAACCCTCCGGAACATTGTAGTTTGTCGGATCATAACCCCAGTTAAACTGAGAATCATCGCCTGCCTCATTTACTGACTGGAAGTCATAGAACGGGTTAAGCTGTACTGTTGTTACACCGAGTTCCTTGAGGTAATCAATACAGGTTGAAACCTTGCCCTCGCCGTTAAGAGTTGTACCTGATTCCGTGAAAGCAAGGTACTTGCCTCTGTTAGCGTCGCTTACGCCCGAGGCCTTGTCATAAGAAAAGTCTTTTATATGGAGTTCCCATACTGATGACTTTGTTGATTTGTCAAGAAGAACATGGTTATCGTTTGACCAGCCCTCAGGATCTGTCTCGTCAAGGTCAACAATCATAGAGCGCTTGCCGTTTACGCCTGTTGCCGTTGAGTATACATCCTGTGTTTCATAAGTCTTTGTTGCGTCTGAACCGATGTGTGTTGTGTCTGTTGTTGTGACTGAGTATGTGTAATAATAATCCTTCCAGTTGCCGACGAGTGTAATCGTCCAAACACCGTTCCACTCACCTTCAACGAGCATTTTTTCAAGTGTGTAGCTGGCAACTTTAGTTGCACCCTGCTCGTCATCCGAACCTGTTGTAAAGATATTGAGCTTAACACCGGTTGCTGTCGGTGACCAAACCTTGAATGTTGTAGCATCTTTTGTGTAAGTAACACCAAGATCATTGCCGGAGTAAGCATACTGAGCGTCAATATCTTCAGCAGCCTTTGTGTAAGAATTGTCTCTTGCGTAGTCGCTTGAAACTGCCGAACTGTCATCGGCTGTTGCGGCAAAGCTTGACACAACTGCTGTTGAGGCAAGCATGCACGCTGCAAGAACTGCAGAAACAATTTTCTTCGTAGTTCTCATAGATAATATTCCTCCTTATTAATTTTTATAATCTATTCCGTCAGCATACGGAAATAACTACCTTTAATTAATCTTCTTCAATATCAAGCTCTGCCATAATGCGTTTTTTACGCTTGTTTGAAGAATAAATAACCGACGCCGCACACAGAGCAATTATAAGACCGGTGCCGACATACACGAACGGAAGCATCTGCTTGAGCGGATCGGGGGTTGACGAGTAGCTGAACACTACATTGATTTCGCCCGATTTAAATGTTCCATTTGCCTTTTCGGGAACACTTACAAGATCTTTTTCCTCATATGTATTTTGAGAGAGTGAATAAGTCTGTCCTTCAACACCTGTGATTGTCTTTGTATCAAGAATTTTACCTGAATCGTCCATATAAATGGCATTGACTCTGCAAACAGTCTTATCCTCATCATCAGTCACACGGTATATTTGTATGTAACGGTCTTGCTTGCGGAATCAAGCTTGCCTGCACCGTTTGTCGGGAGGTCGTCAAGAACAAGTTTGTAATTTTTAATTGACGGAAGGTCGGGAGTATAATACTGCTCGCCCTTTCTGTTTTTTACAAGAAAAGAATCTTCAATTTCCGTATTATTTGTTTCGTCAACAAACTTTACGGTAACTGTTGATATCTCACCGTCATATTCTTCAACATAAACCTTTGCATGACCTACCTGATCCGTGAACACACCTTTGATTTCACCGTCGGTTTTCTTAACATCATAATTAAGAGTTGACGCAAGATTTGTCACATCATAGCTTGTGCCGAGTTCGCCTGTGAGCGTCTGTGACTTGATGAGTTTTTCAGTTTTGTTGTCATAATAATCAATGACAACAGCGCCCTCATCATCCATAATTCCCGCAGAATCATAGCTCTTTGTGTCAACCATAATAACGGCTGAATGCGCCTCAACCTTTACGCTGTTTGTAACATTCTTTATGTTGCGAAGTCCTGCTGTCTTGTTATCTGCAAGAACAACCCAGTCGCCTTTTGCGGTAACATTCTGTGCAGAATCGGAGCCGTTGAAGATTACGCACATCTGACTCCATTTTCCACTCTCGGTGTTATTTATTGTGTAGCCCATAACACCCTTTGGAACATCGGAAAGATATGTAAGGCTGTTGGCTGTTGCAGCAGTAGAATCCGAGAATGCCGCAAAAGCGTCACGGATTTTATAAAGACCTCTGTAATATTCAATTACATCTGAATAGAGATCGACATTTTCCCAGTCAAGCATATTTTCTTTTCTGCTTGACGCATAGCTGTTTTCATCACCGTCTTTACTGCGACAAAACTCCTCACCGCCGAGTGAGAACGGAATACCCTGTGAAGTAATAACAATTGCCGCAGAAAGCTTGTTCATTGCAACAAGATCTTCATATCTTTTGCGATATTTACCGTCGGCACCGTAAACAGAGCCGACAAGCTTATCGTAAAGACAAAGGTTATCGTGACATGATGCATATGTTACGCATTGTGACGGAACATTTGCCCAGCCTGTTGTTGTGTCACTCTGACCTGCTATGCCTGTTTTCAGGTTGGCTCTGCGTGAACCTTCCTGAACAAAAGCACCGTCCGTACCGCCTGTACTGCCCTTGATTGCATCACGGATTGTATCATCAAACGCACCGATGCGGTCGCTCAACTGCTTGAGATTTTTCTGACTTGCCAATACTGTGCCTTCGTCACAATTGGTTGCATATCCCACGCCTCACCGTACATAAGAATCCGACTGCCGCTGCCGTCTGCATAAAGATTGTCAAGTGCGGTACGAATTGAATTCATAGTTGTTACATCATGAAGTCCCATAAGATCAAAGCGGAAACCGTCAATGTGGTATTCGCTTGCCCAATATGTAACGGAATCAATCATATACTTTCTGAACATAAGATGTTCGCTTGCTGTATCATTTGAACAGCCCGAACCGTTTGAGAAAGTTCCGTCATTGTTCATTCTGTAGTAATAATTCGGAACTGTTCTCTGAAGCCAAGAATCAGAGGTGTAGGTGTGGTTATAGACAACATCCATAATAACACCGATTCCGGCATTATGAAGTGCCTGAATCATCTGCTTACATTCCTTGATTCTCACTTCACCCTTTTTAGGATTTGATGAATAAGAACCCTCGGGGCAGTTGTAGTTGACGGGATCGTAGCCCCAGTTGTACTGATCCATAATGTTCTTGCTCTCGTCAACAGAACCGAAATCATAGAACGGCATAATCTGCACATACTTAACGCCGAGCTTTTTCAGATAGTCAACGCAGGTTGATGACGCACCCTGAACACCGTTGACTGTTGTACCTTCTTCGGTAAAAGCAAGGTACTTGCACGGTTAGCCTCACTCACGCCGCTTGATTCGGATGATGAAAAGTCTGCTACAGAGATTTCCCAGACCGACGCATCAGTCTGATTCTGTACAAGCACATGCTTATCATTTTCCCAACCTCGGGATTGGTTGTGCTTAAATCGACAACCATTGAGCGTTGACCGTTCACACCGCACGCCTTTGCATAGACATCGGCTGTTTCCTTGGTAGTTTTTCCGTGTGTTACCGAGTAGGTATAATATTTGTTAAGCAGGTCACCGTTAATTGTAACGGACCACACGCCCGTTGTTTTGTCAAGCGACATGGCTCTTGACATTATAGAACCTGCATCTCCCTCATTATCACTGCCGTGTTCAAAAATATTCACACGAACAGACGCCGCATTAGGCGACCATACCTTGAAGGTAGTTGCCTTTTTTGAGTAAGAAGCCCCCAAATCATTACCTGAATATGCCGACTTATCCAGATTTGCAGCATATGCCTGATAATCTGTTACAGTTTTCTTTTCCGCTGCCGAAACATCAGCCGCACACATTCCTGTAATCATCATAGCTGTCATTACTCCTGCCAATAATCTTTTTAGAAACAATCAAAAATGCCTCCTGACTTATTCGGATATGAGCAAAACAAAGGTTACAATCAGCACTGTTTTACAATAGTCCATACGAATTCCAATGTTAGCATTTCATTAGTTAATTTTATCATATAAGGCAATATATTTTAATTCCGATTAAGAATATAGCAATTGATAAAGGCTTTATTGTTGTAGAATTTTTTTTGACAAATATGTGCAATATGCTGAATTTCTAAAAGCTTATTTTTAAATTAATATTCAGCAAAGAAAAATCTGTCAAAAAAAATACAATTTGGCAATTAAATTTACATAATAATAAAATTTTGTTCTTAAAAGACAAACACCCCAACCTCGGTCGGGGTGAAATCTGTTATATTCCGTAGGTTGAAGTGTTAACAATTGCGCTCTCAATCCGAAGAAGTCTGTTATATTTTGCAACTCTGTCGGTTCTGCACGGAGCACCTGTTTTATCTGTCCCGAATTAACCGCAACGGCAATATCCGCAATGGTTGTGTCCTCCGTTTCGCCGCTTCTGTGTGAAATAATCGTGCGATAACCTGCCTTGTGAGCCGTGTCAATTGCATCAAGCGTTTCCGTCAGCGTTCCTATCTGATTAATTTTAATCAAAATTGCGTTGCCTGCTCCAAGCTCTATGCCTTTTTTAAGTCTTTTTGTGTTTGTAACAAACAAATCATCGCCGACAAGCTGAACTTTGTTGCCGATTTTTGAAGTAATATTCTGCCAACCGTCCCAGTCGTGTTCGGAAAGCGGATCTTCAAGCGAGATAATCGGATAATCAGAACAGAGCTTGTCAAAATAATTAATAAGTTCGTCGCTTGAAAGCGAATCGCCTCTCTTTGGAAGAATATATTTTCCGTCGGAATACCATTCGGAAGATGCGGCATCGAGCGCAATTTTAATTTCATCGGTAGTATAACCTGTTTTTTCAATTGCCTTAATTATATACTCAATTGCATCCTCGTCACTTTTCAGGCTCGGTGCATAACCGCCTCATCACCTACACCTGTTGACATATTATTCTTTTTTAGAATTTTACCGAGTGTATGGTAGATTTCACAGCACTGCATCATTCCCTCGGAAAAACACCTTGCGCCGACAGGCATAATCATAAATTCCTGAATGTCGATATTGTTTGACGCATGAGCGCCGCCGTTGAGAATATTCATCATTGGAACAGGCATTCTGACCGCATATGTTCCGCCGATATAACGGAATAACGGCAGTCTGAGATTCTTTGCCGCCGCCTTTGCACAGGCAAGCGATACGGCAAGAATAGCATTTGCACCGAGCAAATCCTTATTTTCTGTGCCGTCAAGTTCAATCATTTTGCTGTCGATTGCACACTGGTCAAAAGGTGAGTCGCAACAAAGATTAGGCGAAATTATGCTGTTGATATTTTCAACGGCTCTCTGCACACCTTTGCCGAGATAGCGTTTTTCACCGTCACGAAGTTCAACCGCCTCAAATTCTCCCGTTGATGCACCCGAAGGGACAGATGCTTTTGCAAAGGTTCCGTCAGAAAGTCCAACCTCCGCCTCAACCGTAGGATTTCCTCTTGAATCAATTATTTCTCTGCCGATTATCGTATCTATTTTTATTTCCATTTATATGCCCTCTCGTATTGAAATTTTATAACATAAACCGTTTTCAGATATTTTTAATCTGAACAACGCTGTGTTTTGTCTGCATTGTTATTTTTCCGTACACGGTTTATTTTATGCAGGAGTAACGCATTTTTGTCACAGGCATATATTGTTACTATGAAAAGCAAGGAGGACAGATATGGAAATGGTTCAGTACACCGTTCGTCCGGGCAATACGCTTTTTGGCATTGCGCAGTTCTTTCAGACAACGGTCAATGACATATTAAAATACAACAACATTCAAACTCCTGACGCTATTTTTGTAGGTCAGTTCTTACGGTTCCCGCCGGCAGTGCGGAAACGCAGTATCATGTTGCCCGTCCGGGTGATTCACTGTGGATAATTGCACAAATGCACGGAACAACCGTTGACAATCTCTCACGGCTTAACGGACTTTCAAATCCGAATGTAATTTATCCGGGGCAGATTATAAAGGTAAGATAACAAAGGAGGACAGCTTTCTGTTTGAAAAAGCTGTCCTCTTAAAATTTCATTTGATTATTTCCTGTGTTTTCTAAGGTAATCGTCAATCTGATTTCTGTCAAAAATTCCGAGGTCATCACAACCTGCAAGATACTCGTTATGATGGCGAACCTCGTGATGAAGTATTTCAACGAGCTTTTTTCGGTATTCCTCATTATCAAGTGAGCCGTATACCCTGTTGATTGAACCATAGTAAAACACAATTGCATTGCCGAGAGAATTGCGTATGTACTCACCCAAAATGAACAAATCATTGTTAAGTGCTTTTGGATGAACCTTTAACTGCGGAAGAAGTGAAATCCCTCCGTTTAAATCCCTGTATAATTCATAAGGCATGGAATCTGCAATTTCGTCAAGCATTGCGCCGCATTCATCAAAAGTAATCATAAAGTCTGATTAATAGTCAAGATAGTCCTTGAGCTTTCTGCTTCTTGAGGGATGACGGAGCTTGCGGAGAGCCTTTGCCTCAATCTGACGGATACGCTCACGGGTTACATTAAACTCCTTGCCGACTTCCTCAAGGGTTCTGCTTCTGCCGTCCTCAAGGCCGAAACGGAGTTTGAGAACCTTGGCTTCACGGGGAGTGAGGGTTGAAAGAACATCCGAAAGCTGTTCACGGAGCATTGTGTGTGATGCAGCATCGGCAGGTGCAGGAGCATCGTTATCGGGGATAAAATCACCGAGATGGCTGTCTTCCTCCTCGCCTATAGGAGTTTCAAGTGAAACAGGCTCCTGAGCAACACGCATAATTTCACGAACCTTATCAACAGGCATATCAATTTCTGCGGCAATTTCATCGGCAGACGGCTCATGACCGTTCTGGTGAAGGAGCTGGCTCTGAACCTTTTTTACCTTGTTGATAGTTTCAACCATATGAACAGGGATACGGATTGTACGAGCCTGATCGGCAATTGCACGGGTAATGGCCTGTCTGATCCACCATGTTGCATATGTTGAAAATTTAAAGCCCTTTGTATAGTCAAACTTTTCTACAGCCTTGATAAGACCGAGATTGCCTTCCTGAATAAGGTCAAGAAACTGCATACCTCTGCCGAGATAACGCTTTGCAATTGAAACAACAAGACGAAGGTTTGCCTCGGAAAGACGCTGTTTTGCGGCAACATCACCGTCAGCGATTCTGATTGCGAGGTTGATTTCTTCATCGGAAGAAAGTAGCGGAACCCGTCCGATTTCTTTAAGATATACCTTTACGGGATCGTCAACCGAAACGCTGCCTGTTTCTGCAATCTGAGCGTGTGAGTCGCCGTCTTTGCCTTCATCAAAGCCGAGGTCGATATCGTCAATTTTAATATCGCCCGAATCCTCTACGATTTCAATGCCAAGCTGTGCAAGTGCATCATAAAGCTTTTCAAGCTGTTCGGGATCAAAGTCAATTTCACCGATTGCATCAAGAATGTCCTGGTTTGTAAGCTGACCTTTCTGCTTACCGAGTTCCATAAGTTCTCTTACGACTGTTTTCTTATCGGGTGTAGCTGCCATACTCATTTTCCTTTCCTGCGTTTACTGTTTCTTTTTCCTTATTTTATCAAGATATGCCATAAGCTCCTCATTTGAAACATCGGCTAAATCGCCGGAATTGAGCTTTGAGCTTTCCTCGTTGATAACATTTATGTATTCATTCATTGCCTCAGCGGTTGACGCCCCCGGAATTGCCTGTGACATCAGCTGATAAAGCTTTGAATTTTCATCCTGTGTAAAATCTGCCGCCGTATTCGTAAGAGGATCTTCTCCCCTCTCAATGCGAGCGCTGAAATATTCAAAAAATCTCCGCATCAGAGTATTCTGAAATTGTTCGGGCTTTACCCTTGCAGAAATCTCCTCATATGCATCGGGATTGTTTAAAAGATAAACCAAAAGTGCTTCTTCGGCACTTGAACTGCGTGGCTTTTGGAAATGCTCAGGATTGATTTTGTCATTTCTTCGGCTGAGTTCAAGCTGAATTTGACGAGCCTGTTTCTTTTCTTCTGCCCTTTCACCTCTGCGTGACACCCTTGACACCTGCTGTTTGAATGCATTTTTGTCCACTCCGAGTTCGGATGCAACCTTTGAAGAATAGACATCCCGTTCAATCGGACTGCTGATTGTTGCAATCAGCTTTGCCGTCTCCTCAAGAAAAGCAACCTTGCCCTCCGTCAGCTGAATATTGTGTGCATTTTTTAGCTTTTGCAGTCGGTATTCAACATCGTTTCCGCATTTGTCAAGCAACGCTTTGAATGCGGCAGGACCGTCATTACCCTTCGATTTGATAAATTCATCGGGATCCTTACCGCTTGGAATTGTAAGAACCTTAACATTAAGTCCCGAATTTCTGAGTATAGGAATTGCCCTTGCGGTAGCCTTTTGACCTGCCTCATCGGCATCGTAACAGATAATCACCTCATCGGCATACCGTTTCATCAAAACAGCCTGTTCACCTGTAAGAGCCGTTCCCAGGGTTGCAACGGCATTTGTAAAACCTGCCTGATTCACAGCGATGACATCCATATAGCCCTCGCAAAGAATCAGAGTTCTCTTGCCCGAATTTTTTGCGTTGTTAAGTGAAAACAGGTTTGCACTCTTTTTAAACACGGGGGTATCGGAGGTGTTGAGATATTTAGGCTTTGCATCGGACATAATTCTTCCGCCGAATGCAATAACATTTCCTCTCAGATCAATAATCGGAAACATAACACGGTCTGTGAATCTGTCATAGATTCCGTTGCCGTTTCTGTGCCGAACCGCAAGATTTGCGGCAACAAGTTCGCTGTCATTAAAGCCTTTTGATTTGAGATGATTACATAGTGACGACCAGTTATCATCGGCATAACCGAGTCCGAAATGACGGATTGTTCTGTCGGATAAGGCTCTTGAATGAAAATAATCAAGACCTTTTCTGCCTGTGGAGAACACAAAGCGGCATAATAAAACCTTGCCGCCTCACGGTTAGCTTCAAACACTCTGTTTCTAAGACGGCTCATGCTGTCATCATAGCTGTTTTCGGGCATTTCAAGTCCTGCCCGCTGTGCAAGATACTTCACGGCATCGACATAGTCAAGATTTTCAATTTTCATAATAAAAGAGATGACATCTCCGCCTACTCCGCAGCCAAAACAATAGAACGAACCATTTTCGGTATATACATTAAAAGAGGGAGTTTTTTCGCCGTGGAACGGACAAAGACCGACCATATTTCTTCCCCGTCTTTTGAGATTGACATAACCCGAAACAACATCAGTGATATCGTTTCGCATTTTTAAATCCTGCAAGAAACTTTCAGGGAAAGCCATAAAACTCCTCCTCTCGCTTACCTATTAGCTTTTTACGAAATTTTTTTGAATATTCCTTTAAATATTTGAAATTATTTTGAAAAGTATCTCATTTTTTAGCTTTTGAGGTCGAAAGCATAAAAAGTTTTGTCATAAAGAAAACTTTATAACTCAACGGCATAATATTTTTCCTCATCAAAAACCGCCTGAACCTCACCCGCAGTTGCATCTGCAAGCTTTTTGTTAAGCTGTGGCAGTAAATCGGGTTTAATATGAAATTTAATCAGCACATCGCCTTCATAGACAGTATCGTCAACAGCACCGCCGTTATCATTTACAAGTGCCGAAACCTTGCCGTACTGGTTGTATGTACAACGAGCAGAACAGACAAGACAGTTCTGCATCATAACGATTTTTGCGGCATCAAGGGCAATTTTTGCACCGTGAGAATATGCTCTTACAAGTCCGCCAGTGCCAAGCAAAACACCGCCGAAGTAGCGGGTAACAACAACACATACATCATAAATTTCATTTTTTACAATTACATCAAGGCAAGGCATACCGGCTGTACCCGAGGGTTCACCGTCATCGCTGTAACGCTTTATGTTGCCCTCACGCAGAGAATAGGCATAGACATTGTGAGTTGCGTTCCAATGTTCACTGCGTTTTTCGTTGATAAAATCAACAGCCTCCTGCTCACAGGTTACAGGCTTGCAATAGCCGATAAAGCGTGAACGCTTTTCAACAAATTCGTCTTTTGCGTTACTTAAAACGGTTTTGTAATCCTTTGCCATAATAATACCTCAATTATACAGACACTCTGCACACGGTTATGCAAAGTTTCCGTAAAGTAAACAAGGCGGCACAATGTGCCGCCTAAACAATTACATAATAAATTATTTATCCATACCGAAACGCTTCTTGAATCTGTCAACGCGTCCGCCGGTATCAACTAATTTCTGCTTTCCTGTAAAGAATGGGTGGCATTTTGAACAAATTTCAACACGGATGTCCTTCTTTGTTGAACCTGTTTCAATAACATTACCGCAAGCACAAGTAATTGTTGTTTTCTCATACTTAGGATGGATATTCTCTTTCATTGTTTTCACCTACCTGACATTACACAATTAACGGATTAATTATACAACATAATATTGCAAAATGCAAGCGTTTTTTAAAAATATTTATTTTATTTTGGGATTGCCTGTTTTTGAAGGTAGCTTTTGTACTCTTCAAGGCACATTCCGTAGGAACGCATACGCTTTGCGTTTTCAATCCCCACATATCTGTACAGTGAGTCTGACGGATTCATTCGTGTTACTGAGGTTTTGCTTTCGGTATATCTCTGAACAAATCCGTATTCAACGCAGTTTCGCTCAAGAAATGCCTTTGAACCCGAATTTGAAAAATCAAATTCAACAAGCAACCCCGTCTGTGACTCCGACTGTCCTCCGTGAGGCGTGGTTTTAAGACCTCCGCCTCTGCTCTGACAGTTGTATATTTTGATGATTGCAACATCTTTTGAAGTTCGGACTGAAACCTTTCTTCCTGTTCATCATAACTCACATATGCAGTCTTGATTTTAAGCTCGGTGCCGTTTTCTTTTGACGCTTTCAAAAGATTCTCAAGCGGTTTCAGTGCGTCCCTGTTCACTTTGAATCCGTTCACGGTTTCAAGATCGGCACATAATCCTTATCAAGCGGATTTGCGCTGTCAACAACCGTCAGCAGCATTTCGCTTTCTGCCTGAATCTGTTCGGGAGTTTCGGGATTACTTTTCTGATTACTTTTAAGTATTGAAAAAATTCCGAACGCAATAGCTGCGACAAGAATCACACCGACACAAGCTAACGCAATGTACCTTCGGCGAGGATTTGACACGGAAGAATTCTTCCCGTTCTCTCCTCAATAAGCGCCTGTTTTCGTCTGCGTTTGATTCTCTGTAGCTGTTTTTATCAAACGGAGTGAATCCTCCGGACATCAGCATCCCTCCGAAAAAATTTCAGAATTATTTTTCCTTTGTATCTACTTCGTTCTTAACAAGAGCAACAAACTCGTCAACGGGCATATTCGGGATTTCTCCTCTTTTTCTTGAACGAACCGTAACTGTTGATGAATTCATCTCGTTGTCGCCGATTACAAGAATATACGGAATTCTTTCAAGTCTTGCAGCCTTAATCTTTGGACCGATGTTTTCATCTCTGCTGTCAACAGTAACTCTCATACCGAGTGAAGTAAGTCTGTCTGCAATACCCTGTGCATACTCAACATTACCCTCTTTTATCGGAAGAAGTCTGATCTGCTCGGGAGCAAGCCAAAGCGGCATTACACCGGCAAATCTCTCAATCATATATGCAAGAGTTCTTTCAAAGCAACCGAGTGAAGTTCTGTGAATAATATACGGAAGCTTCTTCTGACCGTCCTTGTCGATGTAGTACATACCGAATCTTTCGGCAAGGAGCATATCAATCTGGATTGTAACAATTGTGTCTTCCTTACCGAATACATTCTTGTACTGAATATCAAGCTTCGGACCGTAGAATGCGGCCTCGTCAATACCAATCTCATAGTCAACATCAAGGTCATCGAGAATAGTTTCATAACAGCCTGTGACTCTTCCCACTGTTCCTTTGTACCCTCATACTTATTATTCTTGTTTTCAGGATCCCACTGTGAGAATCTGAAAGTACAGTTTTCAAGAAGTCCTACCGTGTCAAGGAAATATTTAGCAAGCTCAAGACAACCCTTGAATTCCTGTTCAAGCTGATCGGGACGGAGAATGTAGTGTCCTTCTGAAATTGTGAACTGACGAACACGGATAAGACCGTGCATCTCACCGCTTGCTCGTTACGGAAAAGTGTTGATGTTTCCGTAAGACGCATCGGAAGGTCACGATATGAACGCTGTTTGTTAAGATAAACCTGATACTGGAACGGGCAAGTCATAGGACGAAGTGCGAAGCATTCCTTTTCTTCATCATGCGGATCGCCGAGTACAAACATACCGTCAAGATAATGATCCCAGTGACCTGAAATCTTATAAAGATCTCTCTTTGCAAGAAGAGGAGTTTTTGTAAGAAGACAGCCCTTTGACTGCTCAACATCTTCAACCCATCTCTGTAAAAGCTGAACAACTCTTGCACCCTTTGGAAGAAGAATAGGAAGTCCCTGACCGACATAGTCAACAGTTGTAAAGTATTCAAGTTCACGGCCGAGCTTGTTGTGGTCACGAAGCTTTGCTTCTTCAAGCTTTTTGAGGTGTTCTTCAAGCATTGATGCCTTTGGGAAAGCTACACCGTAAACACGGCAAAGCTGTGCGTTGTTTGCGTCACCTCTCCAGTAAGCGCCTGTGCAGGCAGTGAGTTCAATAGCCTTGATCGGTGCAACACTCATGAGATGAGGACCTGCGCAGAGGTCGATAAACTCACCCTGTTTATAGAATGTGATATGCTCGCCCTTGTCGGAATGTTCCTTAACAAGTTCAACCTTGTAAGGCTCGTTCATCTCTTCAAGTTTCTTTTCAGCCTCCTCGGGAGAAAGCTCAACTCTTTCAAGCTCAAGACCCGATTTTACGATTTTCTTCATCTCAGCCTTGATTTTTTCAAGGTCTTCGGGTGAGAAAGGCTTTTCAACATCAAAATCATAGTAAAAACCGTTGTCAACGGCAGGACGATTGCACACTTTGCATTCGGATAAAGTCTTTTTACTGCCTGAGCAAGAACATGAGAGGCTGTGTGCCAGAAAGTTTTCTGACCGTCAACATTATCAAATGTGAGAAGTTCAACCTTACAATCTTTTTCAAGCGGTGTTCTGAGGTCACAAAGGTCGCCGTCAACCTTTGCACAGCAAACAGACTTGTACAAGCCTGCACCGATTGATTTTGCAATTTCGGCAGGAGTTGTACCGTTTTCAAATTCCTTGACTGCTCCGCCTTTTAATTCAACATTAATCATAACCATTCTCCTTTTATGTGATGAAAACAAAAAATCCCAATATTCCAAAAACGGAATATTGGGACGAATAAATCGTGGTTCCACCCAAGTTCGGCTTAAAGCCCTCTTGACGGTTTTAACGCAACCAAACGCCGTGCCATTTCCTGCACAGTCTTAAAGGTGGTAACTTGCAATGCTTTTTGCGAAATATCACAGCAAATAATTTCGCTCTCTGGAAAAAGCAGGACTGCAAATCATGTCCTCATCAAAAATCAATTTTCTTTTCATTTGTATGGTACCACTTTAAAACCTGAATGTCAACACCTAATTCGATGTTCTTAATTATTTTTTATCTTCGAGTTCCTTGAGAAGTTTGTCGATTTCGCTCATTCTGTCGTCTGAAACCTCTGTGTCTTCAACAGGGGCTTTAACAGGAGTTTTAACAGGAGCTTCTGCCTTTACAGGCTCGGTTTTTTCCTCTGAAACATCAAGACGCTTTGCGTGCACGGGTTCTTCGGGAATTTCAGGCTCTGCAGGAGCTTCTGCAACAGGCTTTGCAGTTTTCTCTTTTAAAGGCTCGGTGGCAATTTTTTCTGCAGGCTGAGTCTGATTTTCATCGCCGTAACCGAGAACAAGACCGTCATTTATATTTTCGTTTTTGATTGTTGCATCGTCATATTTTTCCTCATCGTAGCCCATCACAAAATCGGAAAGTCCCTGTGCAACTGTCTCGTAGCTGTCATCGCTTGCAGGAACATCATCTTCTTTTCTATCGGAAGCAACAAGCTCATCGTAACCGCCTGAGCTGATATAGCTGTTTTCGTATGTATCATCATCTTCGGGAAGGCTTTCGATAATCTCAACCTCCGCCTTTGTAAGGCAGCCTGCGAACATTTCAACAGAAAACGAAACAATATAAATGCCGAGAACAATAAACATAACTCCGTTCACAAGAGCACTGATGCCTGTGTTTTCAACGGATGATGTCAAAACAGCACCGACACCGTATGAAAGCGAAACAGCGGCAGCGGGCATACCGTAAATAAAGCAGGCCTTAACAGGGTTTCTGCCCTTTACCCTTGAAACAACCATTGAACTTGAGAAAAGGTAAAGTGTGATGAAAATGTAGCAGAAGAGCGGTGTCATATCGCTTGCTGAGATTGAAACCTTTGTTGCGGCGAGAAATTCCGTAACGAGTTCACTGCATCCCCAGAGTGCCGGGAAAACAAAGAACATCGACACATTTGATACGATTGATTTGCCTGAAAAATGCACCTTGCCGATCATAATCATAGCAATAGCCGCAGGAATCGAGAACAGAGCCGCAATGATGCTCAAAAGATAATTATCCGTGTTATCCGGAGTTGCGTTAATCAAAGCCAAAAATGACGAACCGACAATCGCAATACCCGAAATTACTGCAAACACACCCGAAACAAAATTCTTTTTAACGGGATATACGGGAGCCGTCTTTCTGTCAAAAAGGTTAATTAAAACACAAACCGCAAAAAGCCCGAGTATGATTTCAATTATGAAATAGTTAATGCCCGACTTGTTCATGCCGAACAACAATCCGTTGCCGTCAACTGCGAACATACTCATAATTTTAAGACCTATAGCAGCTATTACAGCCGGAATAAATGGTATAACTGAATATTTGGTTTTCATAAAAATCTCCGTTTCTGTACCGTAACAAGACAATTTTAAAAAAACGACTTTGTTACACGATTATTGATATGCCGCCGAAAAATCAAGCAGCAAAAACAAATACAAAATGAATTGTAAGTAATTATTATTTCGAATCAATCATATATTATTTTAAGCCAACATAACCGTTATGTCAAGAAAAAATAAGTCACAAAATACAATAGTATTATTTATTTTTTTGTGCGAAATAAAGGAGCATGGTAATGAAGGAAAAATTAATTGCAGTTGTCCTTCTGCTGATTCTCACGGCAATCCTCCCTATTACAGTTTCAAAATGTTCTGAACGGTCTTTTGCAAAACCGACAGTTTCAACATCCGACACCCCCGAAAAGCCAAAAGATTCGGGTGAAATTCTCTGTGCGTTGACGGCAGGATTGTATAAAGACAGCTACTCTGCCGAAACACTAAAGGCGATTGCAATTCTTATGAACACAAATTACAAAGCTAATCCCGATTCTTTCAAGGCAAACGATTTTCTGTATGAAGAAAACGCATCGGGAAGTATAAAGGATGTTTACGGTGAAATAAAAAAAGCCGCTGAGAGTGCAAAAAACAAAACGCTCCGCAAAAACAGCGAAGCGTTGTTTGTTCCCTATTCCGAAACTTCAAACGGTACTACATACAAAAACGAAAATTACAGGTACATTCACAGCGTTGCATCTCCGTGGGATTGTTACCAAACAGATTTTGACGCAAATGCCGAATGTGTCGGAGTGAGTCTTTCGGGAATTGATTACCTTTGCAAAAACGGCTACAGTGCCGAAGAAGCATTGCTGTGGTATCTTCCCGATTTTGAAATTGCTGACGATTAATTTACATAATAAGACGCAATATGTCTGAGTTTATCCCTTGCCTTCATGATGTGACGGGAAACCGTTGACGAGTTGACTCCCAGCTCTTTTGCAATCTCCTTTTCCTTTTTCCCGTTGAGATAGTAATCTACAATACAGATTCTCTGTCTTTCAGTAAGCTCGTTCAGAACAGCCATTGAAAGAATTTTCTTCATCTTATCACGGGAGTTTTCATTTGTACTGCCGTGCCAAAATCCCGAATCCGACATTAATCTGTGTTTGTTGTTGTCTGTAATATGTATAAATTCTCTTTTCATTTTATCATGCTCCGTAATATCTATCCATAAGATGATTTGAAATGTGAATGCATTCATTATAATAAATCTTGTATTTTGCAATTTTCAAATCAAGTTCTTTTTTGTTGATTTCCGATTTGCCTCTTTTTTCTGCTTTGAGTCTGTCGATAACATCCTGAATGCTGTCGGCAGTATTTTTATATTCCATTGACCATTCAAAATAATTAACCATACCGATATCCTTTCCTTGATTTTATTCATTTAGAAGGTCGGCGGGGCTTTCAACCTTCTAATTCCATTATACAGAACATATCGAGCAAATTCAAGAACATTTGTTCGATATTATAAGTGACATACATTCACTGTCCCTTTGTACGGACTATGCTCTGTTTTTTCAAAATTTCTTTGTTTATGACATATAATTCGGATAATCAACAAAAAGATTTTCGTTTTTACCAAAATTTTGGTGTGTAAATCAATTACAAAAGCATAATAAAAAGTGTATAATAAGAGTAATCGTGCAGCATTGAATGGCATAAGTCCGGATTTTCAATGCTGCACATTTTTTTGTGTCAAAAACATCGGAGGTTATATAATGGAAAAAACGCAAAAAATGAATAAAATGGGAACTAAAAAAATAAGCAGGCTTTTGCTTACTATGGGTGTTCCGATGATAATTTCAATGGTTGTACAGGCTGTGTACAATATCGTTGACAGCTACTTTGTAAGCTGTATGAAAGATCCGAATATACCCGCACTCGGTGATTATGCGGTAAATGCACTCACGCTGGCATTTCCTGTTCAGATGCTTATGGTTGCGGTCGGAGTTGGTACGGGGGTCGGCATCAACTCGATTTTGTCAAGAAGTCTTGGTGAGGGCAATAAAGAAAAGTGCAGTAAAATTTCGGGCAACTCAATTTTTCTTGCACTTTGCACCTGTGTTGTATTTGTGCTTTTCGGAATTTTCGGAGTTGACGCATACATAGCCTCACAAACAAGCGATCCGATTATCACATCAATGGCTGTTTCGTATCTTAAAATCTGCACCTACAGTTCACTGGGCGTTAGTATGTACATGATTTTTGAAAAGCTGTTACAGGCAACGGGATATACAATGCAGACAACAGTTGCACAGATTGTCGGTGCGGTTGTGAACATGATACTTGATCCGATTATGATTTTTGGTTGGTGCGGTTGCCCGAAGCTCGGTATTGACGGTGCGGCTATTGCAACGGTTATAGGTCAGTTCATTTCATTCTTTATTGACGCATATTTCTATTTCAGATGCAATTCAAAGCATTTCAACACATCATTAAAGTATATGAAACCCGAAGGCAGGATTATCAGGCAAATTTATCAGGTTGGTATCCCCGCTATTATTATGCAGGCGCTTATGTCGATTTTGACATACAGCATTAATGTTATTTTTGTAAGAGTTTCAACGGATGCGGTTACAGCTTACGGTATCTACTACAAAATTCAGCAGTTTGTATTTTTTGCCGCATTCGGCATGAACAATGCGATGATTCCGATTATAGCGTTCAACTACGGCAAACAGGATAAAAAGCGAGTAAACGACAGCATTAAATACGGACTTATTTACACGGTATCAATTCTTTGTGCAGGAATTATAATTCTTCAAATTTTTGCAAAACAGATACTCGGAATATTCTCGCTTACAGAATCTACAACCGAACTTGCAATGCTTGCAATTAGAATTATCACACCCGGATTTATATTTGTCGGTGCTAACATTGCGTATCAGGGAATTTTTCAGCACTCGGCAACGGTGTGCATTCGCTGATACTTTCGCTTGTACGACTTATTGTTGTTCCTCTGCCCCTTGCATACATCTTTTCATGCTTTGATTTTGCATCTTCAATAATCTGGATTGCATTCCCGATCGGCGAAGCTGTAGCCTTTATCGTTGCACTTGTTTTTATGGCAAATATCCGCAGAAAAAAGATTAATCCAATTAAAAATGGTGTTTAACAGTAAAAACAATATTTCTTATTGATTTACTTTTTGTTTATTTTGTATAGAGCCAATTATTAAAATCATCGTTTTTGTCGGGTAATTTAAGATTCTAAAAAAATACTGCACAAACATCTTCTTGATTTTTTGTACAGTTTGTCTTTTCGACTGTATGAATATTAGAATTGCACCCTCTCACCTTGAATTTACCCCTGAAAATCGGTATAATATAAGACAATGAACAAAGATAAAGTTCAAAACTTTAATCTTACCTGTTCATTAAATATTCGGCAAAAATGTTTGCTTCTTTATTGAAACATTCATTTTCATAAAACACACAATCGCGAAAAGGATCGTCATTTGACGGTCTTTTTTGCGTTTGGAAAAAATTTCATAATTACATAATTTCTGCATAAAAATCGGAGCCGTGAAAAATCACGACTCCTTTATTGCTTTATCTTATTTTTTCGGTATAATCAAGTGCTATCCAGCCGGCACCGCTTTTGAGTTTGCCCCACTTGGCTGCACCTGCACCCGACTTTTCATCGACTATCGTGTACGCTCCGCCCTTTGGAACAGCACCGTTCACATCGTAATTTGTACCCGGACCTTACGGATATTCACGCCGTTTGACGAGGTTATTCTCACGATATAACGCCTGAAAGCTTTATCCGAACCCGCTTTTGAACTGTCTGAGCCTGCAGAGTCAGTTTTGTATTTCACATCAAAATAATTGCACATACCCTTGCAGATTGCCTCTCCGATTGCAACTGTATTCTTGCGTATCCAATCCGAGCCTGTCACGGTGTCGTGAAACTCACACTCAACATACACGGTTAATGCCTTCGGCACATTGATTTCGTAGAGATCGGTTTTGTAGCTGACTGAATCGTCCTTTGCCCGGTGAAATTGGCTCCGAGGGCAGACTTGACCGCCTCGGCAGCCTTTCTGCCGTTTGAATTGAGGCAAAACACTCTTGTACCGCCCGTATATTTGCCGTTAAACGCATTAGTGTGAATCGGCATATGAATGTCTGCTCCAAACTTATCTGATTCGGGACAGCGTGTCTGCATAAGCGTACCCGACTTTGCGACCATAACATCGAATCCGCAACGCCTGAGTGCTTTGGCTGCTGCAGCGGCAATTTTGTCGCACTGAGCCATTTCATTCGTACCGCCCGTTGCATAGGTGTTGCCGTTTTGGTTTGACGGACTGAGATATATTTTTTTACTCATTGTCTTTATCTTCTCCCTCTTTTAAATTCATTACTGCCGATGCGCCTGCCGCAACAGCCGCAACAGCAAGACCGATGAGAGCGTTCTTTACAACATCACCGTCATTAAAATCAAGACCGCCCAAAGCGAGCGTTACATTGGTGATAACATAACCGAGAGCAGTCTGAATAAATGTTCTGAACGCTCTTTTTAAACACGGCTTTTTTAAGCATATTTTTATTTTACTCATTATATTATATTTTCCTTTCCTTGTTTTGTTCGTTTTCCAAATCCGCTATTCTGTGTTCCGCTGTTTTGATTTTGTTGTCATTAACTGCCTCGTGCTGCTCAATAAGATATACACGCTCAACAAGATTATTATGCTTGTCAACCTTTTTTTCGAGCTGTTCAATGCGATAATTTGATAATCTTGACGCTGTAAAAATGCCTGCAAGTGAGCCTGCAAGAGTTCCTGCAAATGAAATCAACGCTATAAGAATTTGGTCTGTCAAAAAAATCACCTCCCACTTACAGGCTCAAAAAAAGGAGAAATTGCACTAAACAATGCAATTTCTCCGAAATTTCTTTATATTTATTTTTAAAAACGATTATTTTTTCTCTATAAGAATTATAACAACGGTTTAAGGTACTGTCCCGTAAATGATTTTTCAACCTTTGCAACCTGTTCGGGAGTGCCTTTGGCAACGATTGTACCGCCGCCGTCACCGCCCTCGGGACCGAGGTCGATAAGATAATCGGCTGTCTTGATAAGGTCAAGGTTGTGTTCAATTACAACAACCGTGTTTCCGCCGTCAACAAGAAGCTGAAGAACATCAACAAGTCTGTGTACATCGGCAATGTGCAAACCCGTTGTCGGCTCGTCAAGAATATAAATTGTCTTGCCCGTACTGCGTTTTGAAAGCTCTGTTGCAAGCTTAACACGCTGAGCCTCACCGCCCGAAAGCGTTGTTGCAGGCTGACCGAGCTTTATATAACCAAGACCCACTTCATACAGGGTTTTCAGCTTTCTGTAAATCTTCGGGATATTTGAGAAGAACTCCATTCCCTCCTCAACGGACATTTCAAGAACATCATTGATTGACTTGCCCTTGTACTTTACTTCGAGGGTTTCACGGTTATATCTCTTGCCCTTGCAGACCTCACACGGAACATAAACATCTGACAAAAAGTGCATTTCAATCTTGATAATACCGTCACCCTGACAAGTCTCACATCTGCCGCCCTTTACATTGAATGAAAATCTGCTTGGTGTAAAACCACGCATTTTCGCATCGGTTGTAGCGGCATAAAGCATTCTGATATCCGTAAACACACCTGTGTATGTTGCAGGATTTGAACGAGGAGTTCTACCGATAGGACTTTGGTCAATGGCAATTACCTTATCAAGATTTTCCATACCCCTGATTTCGTTGTGCTTGCCGGGAATTGTCTTTGCTCGATTAAGGTCACGGGCAAGGGCTTTGTAAAGAATTTCGTTTACAAGTGAGCTTTTGCCCGAACCCGAAACACCTGTTACGCAGACAAATTCACCGAGCGGAATTTTAACATTGATATTTTTAAGGTTATTTTCAGCCGCTCCTCTGACTTCAAGGAAAAGTCCGTTGCCTTTTCTGCGCTTTTCGGGAACGGGAACTTTGCGTTCGCCCGAAAGATACTTGCCTGTGATTGAATTCGGACATTGCTTAATCTTTTCAACATCACCGACACAAACAATTTCACCGCCGTGAATACCTGCCCCGGGTCCTACATCCACAATGCAATCTGCGGCATACATAGTGTCCTCATCGTGTTCAACAACGATAACAGTATTTCCGAGGTCACGAAGTCGCTTTAAGGTTGCAAGAAGTTTTTCATTGTCACGCTGATGAAGTCCGATACTCGGCTCGTCAAGAATATACAGCACACCCATAAGCGAACTGCCGATTTGCGTTGCAAGGCGGATTCGCTGGCTTTCACCGCCGCTGAGTGTTCCCGAGCTTCTTGAAAGAGTAAGGTAGCCGAGTCCTACGCTCTTGAGGAAGTTAAGTCTTTCGTTAATTTCTTTTATAATTTCAGCACCGATAATCTGCTCTTTTTCTGTAAGCTTGAGCTGACCTACAAAGTCGAGTGCGTCAATAACCGACATTTTGCAGAAATCGGCAATGTTAAGTCCGCCGACTGTTACTGCAAGGCTTTCGGCTGAAAGTCTGTCGCCGTGACAGAGATCGCACGGAATTTCTGCCATATACGAACGGATTTCATCCTTAATCCAGTTACTGCTTGTGTCATGATAACGGCGTTCAAGGTTGTTGATTATACCCTCAAATTTATGCTGATAAGTACCTCCGCCGTAAACCGATTTTTTATTGATTGTCAGCTCATCATCACCTGTGCCGTAGAGGATTTTGTCGATAGTTTCCTTCGGGAGATTTTCAAGCGGTTCATCAAGCGAAAAATTGTACTTTTTCGCTAAAGCCTCCATATACATTGCGGCAATTGTACTGCCTTCCATTGCCCAACCGCTGCCCTTGATACCGCCGTCACGGATACTTTTTGACATATCGGGAATAATTTTGTTCTCATCAATTTTGAGGAACACGCCGAGTCCCGTACACTTTGGGCACGCACCGAACGGATTGTTGAATGAAAACATTCTCGGTGAAAGCTCGTCAATGCTCACACCGTGTTCGGGACAGGCATATTTTTGTGAAAAAGTCACATCCTCATCGCCGTTGAAGTTCACCGTAACAAGACCGCCGCCAAGCTTTGACGCTGTTTCGATGCTGTCTGAAAGTCTTGACGCTATTTCAGGCTTGATTACAAGACGGTCAACAATGATTTCTATATTATGCTTTTTATTTTTCTCAATCGGAATATTTTCCGACAAATCATAGATGATCCCGTCAACTCTTGCACGGACATAACCCGATTTTCCGGCACTGTCAAGAACCTTTGCGTGTTCGCCCTTTCTGCCCCTTACAACAGGAGCCATAACCTGAATTTTCGTACCCGTTTCATAGGTCATAATCTTGTCGACAATCTGGTCAACTGTCTGCTGACGGATTTCCCTTCCGCAAACCGTACAATGCGGAACACCTATTCTTGCGTACAAAAGGCGGAGATAATCGTAAATTTCCGTAACCGTACCGACCGTTGAACGGGGATTCTTTGAAGTAGTTTTCTGATCGATTGATATTGCAGGCGAAAGTCCCTCTATGCTTTCAACATTAGGCTTGTCCATCTGACCGAGAAACATTCTTGCATAGGAAGAAAGGCTTTCAACATATCTTCTCTGTCCCTCGGCATAGATGGTGTCAAACGCAAGCGAGCTTTTGCCCGAACCCGAAAGTCCTGTAATTACGACAAGTTTGTTACGGGGAATTTCAACATTTACATTTTTGAGGTTATGCTCTTTTGCACCTCTCACAATAATTTTATCCTGTGCCATTTCATCTACCCTTTACTGTGTCAAACACCTGACACAGCTTCATACATTCGTTTAAATTTTGATTCATATACACGCATAGCCTCTCATTGTGAGAGGCTATGTTTATTTGATATTAACCTTCTGTGGACTCGTCAACCTTTGTTTCGGCTGAGGGTTCTTTGTCGGCAGTTTCCTGCTCAACTTCTTCGGGTTCTTTATATGTGCCGTTCATTACGGCAGTAAAGTCCTCGCTGCCCATCTTCTCATGCTTGATAAGATATTTTGCAATATCGTGGAGCTTATCCATATTATCGCTGAGAATCTTAGTAGCGTCGCCATATGCCTTGTTGACCATATCAAGAACAAGCTGATCGATTTTAGCAGCGGTAGCCTCGGAATAATCCTGAGTTCTGCTGCCCATATCTCTGCCGAGGAATACGGAATTGTTGTCTGTGCCGTAGCATACACAACCGAGTTCCTTAGTCATACCGTACTTTGTAACCATTGCACGGGCTGTTTTTGTAGCCTTTTCGATATCGTTTGACGCACCTGTTGAGATGTCATCCATAATAAGTTCTTCGGCAACTCGACCGCCAAGACTTACAACGATATCCTCATACATACCTCTGCGTGAGTTGTATGACTTGTCCTCGCTCGGGAGCGGCATTGTGTAACCGCCTGCCATACCTGTCGGGATAATTGAAATCTCGTGAACAGGGTCCTGAGTTTCGAGCTTATCAAAGAGAATTGCGTGACCTGCCTCATGATAGGCTGTGAGCTTTTTCTCTTTCTCACTCATTACTTTGCTCTTTTTCTCTGCACCGACAACAACCTTGACTGTTGCCTCCTTGATTTCGTCCATAGTAATGGCTTTTTTATCTTTCTTGCGGCAAGAAGTGCGGCCTCATTAAGAAGATTTTCAAGGTCTGCACCTGTAAATCCGGCTGTTGTTTTAGCAATAGTCTTGAGATTTACATCGGGTGCAAGAGGTTTCTTTCTTGCATGAACCCTGAGGATAGCCTCACGGCCGTTTACATCGGGATAGCTTACAACAACCTGACGGTCAAATCTGCCCGGACGCATAAGAGCCGGATCGAGAACATCGGGTCTGTTGGTTGCGGCAATAAGGATTACACCTTCATTTGCACCGAAACCGTCCATTTCAACAAGCAACTGGTTAAGAGTCTGCTCACGCTCATCGTTGCCGCCGCCAAGACCTGCGCCTCTCTGGCGACCTACGGCGTCAATCTCATCGATAAAGATGATACAAGGTGAGTTTTTCTTTGCCTGATCAAAGAGGTCACGAACACGGGACGCACCGACACCGACAAACATCTCAACAAAGTCTGAACCTGAAATTGAGAAGAACGGCACACCTGCTTCACCTGCAACAGCTCTTGCAAGCAATGTTTTACCTGTACCGGGAGGGCCTACAAGGAGAACGCCCTTTGGTATTCTTGCGCCGAGTTTGTTATACTTTTCGGGAGCCTTGAGGAACTCAACAACCTCTGCAAGCTCTTCCTTTTCTTCATCGGCACCTGCAACATCATCAAATGTTGTCTTGCGCTTTTCATCGTTTGTATTCTTAATCTTGGCTTTGCCAAAGCTCATTTCCTTGCCGCCAAGACCGCCGCCGCCCATTTTCTTCATAATGAGCACCCAGGCAACGATGAGAATAATCATAATGATTAGTGTCGGAATCATTTCCATAAGTATGGAATTATCCGTTGCACGGGTAAGGTTATGCGGAATTTCATCAGTTGACGCCGGATTGTAGTACGGCTTGATGTCATCAAGGAAACGCTGAATGTCGGCAAGCTGTCCTTTTACAACAATCTTTGATTTTTTGCTGTTTGACTGGGTTTTCTGCTGTTCGGTTGCGGGCTGAGTAGCAGTTGTTGCAGATTGAGAGTCGGAATCGGTTGATTTGATAGGACTCATGCCCTCTTTAAGGGTAATTTCAATCTGACCTGAACCGTAGTCAATGTTAAAGCTGTCAACCATATCCTGAACAAAATACTGCTCAAGCTCCGAGGTTTTCGGTGAAGTTGACTTATTTGTGCTCAGCACAGCCGCTGTTATAATGATTATCAGAATGGGAATTCCGAGATAAAGCAGCAGATTGCGCACTTTCTTTTTATTGTCCAATGCTGTCACTCCTCTGTATAGTATTATTTTTCCGAGGTGGAAATATGTAATGCCACGAAAATTTGCGGCTTATTTTCGCATTAAAATCACGAATAAACTGACGGCTTTAATACGCTACATAAGGAAGATTTCTGTACTTTTCGTCATAGTCAAGACCGTAGCCGACGATAAATTCATCCGGAATTACCGCACCTGCGTAGTCAATATGGATATCGGCAACCCGTCTGTCCGGCTTGTTGAAAAGTGTACAGAGCTTTACTGATTTTGCCTTCTTGGCTTTGAGATATTTTGTGATAAAGTCAAGAGTATTGCCTGAGTCGATAATATCCTCAACAATGAGAATATCCTTGCCCTCAACAGACTGGGAAATATCCTTCTGAATATTAACTCTGCCTGAGCTTACAGTACCGCTGCCGTAGCTTGAAGCAACGATAAAGTCGATTGAAAAATCAAGATTAACCTTTCTCATAAGGTCAACCATAAAGGCAACGCTGCCCTTGAGCAGACCGACCATTATAAAATCTTTGTCATTATAATCTTTTTCAATCTGTTTTGCAATAGTGTTCACATATTTTCAATATCTTTTTCTGAATACAGAATTTTTTCAATATCCTTATGCATAATTAACCCTCTTTGTCTATATTTATGAGTAATTTTTCGGTTTTTTCGGTGTCATCTGCCTTTCCCTGCAATGAAACACCAAGCTTTTCACACCACAAAACGGTGTTGGATACCGCAAGCAGTAACAGCCTGTCCCTCATTTCGGACGGGATTTTCTGTTCGTTAAAAACCTTGCGGAGCGGTTTTGTGACCATGCGGTCCGGATATGTAAACCTGTCGCCTGCTCTGCGTGTGCGAAAAACAGGATTTTCGCCAAGCCGCTTTTTGGAAACGAGGTTATTTTGATTTGTTACTTTTTCGGTAATTTCATTTACCGTGTATATTTTTCCGTCATAAGAAAAGGTCATATTATTCTTTAACGGAATTTCATTAAAATCAGGGGAGTTTTTAGGACATACAAAGCGGAGTATTCCCTGTTTTGAAACGGCTGTGCATTGTTTTGACAGTTCAACGCTTCCTCCGTTTCTGATTATTTCACACAATAGTAGAATTGTTTTTCTTTCGGGAGAAATGTTGCAATTATTCTTTAACAGAATAAACAACATTTCCTTCAGAACGGCAGAATCAAGGCTCAACAGCTTTTTGCAGTCGTAGCCAAAATCACTTTTGCAGTCATGCACGGCTTTTTCGGCACATTTCTTAATGAAAGCAGCCGACTCTCCGGCATTTTCACTCAAGCCTAAAAGCCGTCCGTTCAAAAGAAGGATTCAGCTTTTTAAGACACGGAATAATGTTATGCCTAATGTAATTTCGTGTGTAATCATCGGCAAGATTCGTACTGTCGGTAACATATTCAAGGTTGTTTTCCTCGCAATAGCTTTCAATGTCACCTCTCGAAAGTTCAATCAGCGGTCTGATTATGTTCCCCCGTTTTGGAGGAATTGCCGACAAGCCTGTCAAAGACGCACCCCTTGCAATGTTGAATATCAGCGTTTCGGCATTGTCGGATGCCGTGTGAGCGGTTGCAATCTTTGCACAAAGTTTTTGTGAAAGCTCTTCAAAGAAAGCGTAGCGGACATTTCTTCCGCAAAGCTCTTCGCTGATTTTCTGCTGTTTGGCAAGTGTGGGAACATCAACGCTTTTTATGAAAAGTTCCGTGTTAAATTTCTTACAAAGAATTTTGCAGAAATTTTCATCACGCTTTGCCTCATCACCACGGATATTGTGGTTGATATGAGCGGCATAAATCGAAAGATTGTATTTTTCTTTCAGAGAAACAAAAGCACTTAACAAAGCCGTGGAATCAGCTCCGCCCGAAAGTGCAACGATTACGCTGTCACCTTTTTCAAGCAAGCCGTATTTTTCAATGGTTGCTATAACACGGTTAAGCATCTCGGTTGTCCGTTCCCGTAAAGCGCATAAACTCGCCCTGCCAATGCAGTTTTACAATATTAGTTTCACCGTGACGGTTCTTTGCTACGATACACTCGCCCGAATTCATATCGGCTGTCGGTGCGGCAGAATCCTCTCCGCCCTCTTTGTCATAGTAGCCCTCACGATAAAGGAACAGTACGATATCGGCATCCTGCTCGATAGAACCCGAATCTCTCAGGTCGGCAATCTGCGGTCTGTGGTCATCACGCTTTTCTGCGGCACGGGAAAGCTGTGACAGGGTGATTACGGGAACATTCATTTCCTTTGCAAGAATTTTCAGATTTCGTGTGATTTCCGAAATTTCATTTACACGGCTGTCAATCTTTCTGCCGCTCGACATAAGCTGAAGATAGTCGATTACAACGAGGTCAAGGTTGTGAAGTCGGCGAAGTCTTGACTTCATCTCAGGAATTGTAATACCCGGAGTATCGTCAAGATAGAGGTCGGTTTTGCTGAGAATATCGCTTGCGGGGATAAGTCTTGACCACTCCTCCTCGGTAAGCTGACCTGTTCTCAATTTTGTACCGCCGATAAGCGCCTCACTTGAAAGCAGACGGCTTGCAAGCTGTTCCTTTGACATTTCAAGAGAGAAAAACGCAACGGTCTTTTTTGACTTGCACGCAACATTTCGTGCAATATTGAGTGCGAAACTCGTTTTACCCATACCCGGTCGGGCGGCAAGAATGATGAGGTCGGAACGGTTAAGTCCCGTAATCATTCGGTCAAGGTCGCTATGCCGTTGGGATAGGTTTCATACTGTTGTCGGTTTCGCTGTTGAGTGCGTCAAGTCGGTCAAAAGTCTGTAAAATTACCGAGTTGATACGCTCAAGACCGTGCTTTTCATTGCCCTGTCTGATGTCAAAAATCTTCTGTTCTGCCGAATCAATCAGAACCGAAGGATCCTCGTTGCCTGCAGTTGCGTCATCAATAATTTCACGGGACGCCGTAATAAGTCTGCGAACATTGTACTTTTCCGCAATAATCTTCGCATACTCCTCGGCATTTGAAATTGACGGACAATTGTTGACAAGATCCATAAGATAGGTTTTTCCCGTTGTCTCGTCAAAAGCCTTATTCTGTTTTAATTTTTCAAGCAGAGTGACAAAGTCGATGCTAAGGCCGAGTCCGATCATCTCCTGCATCTGTGCAAAAATCAGCTTGTGCAAAGAAACATAGAAATAATCGGGGCTTTTCAGGGTATCAACAACCTTGTCAAAGGTGTCGCTTTCAAGAATGATTGCACCTAAAACCGCTTGTTCCGCTTCGGGGCTGTACGGCAGATGAAGTCCGTCATAACTGCCCGCAAAATTTAAATCAGCCATTTCTACTCCTGTTTATTATGCCTCGGATACCTGAACATCAATCTTTGCAGAAACGCCTGTAAAGAGCTTTACCTCTGCGTGATATGTACCGAATTCCTTAATGTCGCAGTCAAGAACAACCTTGCGCTTGTCAACATCAATGTTGTACTGCTTTTTGATTTCTTCGGCAACCTGCTTTGAAGTTACGCTGCCGAAAAGTCTGCCGCCCTGTCCTGCTTTTGCAGTCATCTTGAAGGTTTTGCCTCAAGAGTCTTTTTGTCATGTTCTGCCTGAGCCTTTTGGGTTGCAATTTTATAATTTTTGGAATTCTCGGCATTCTTATATTCATTCATAGCCTGAGCGTTTGCCTCTTTTGCAAGCTTTCTCGGAAGGAGAAAGTTTCTTGCATAGCCGTCAGATGCCTCAACAAGCTCGCCTTTTTTGCCGAGTGATTTTACATCCTGCATTAAAATTACTTTCATAACCAATCAACCTTTCTTACGAGTTTTCTTCATCATCAAGTGTGTTGTCAATTTCAGACAGCAACTGTTGATAAGCAAGCTCTTTTGTAGTGTTTTTAAGCTGTGTCGCCGCCATGGTCTGATGACCGCCGCCGCCAAGCTTTTCCATTATAATCTGAACATTAACATTACCGTAGCTTCTTGCTGAAATGTTAATTTGACTGTTGTCTTCAAAAAGAACGAAGGATGCGTCAACACCTTTGAGGTTGAGCATTTCATCAGCCGCCTGAGCCGACGCAAGCCTTATATCGCCGTCACCGCTCGGCGCAATCGAAATTGCACAGCCACGGTAAACATGAGCCTTGCACACAATGTCAACCTTTTCACGGTAGGTTTCGATATTATCGGAAAACATACCCTTTACGGTGAGTGTGTTTGCGCCCCTTTTTCTCAGATAAGCCGCCGCCTCAAATGTGCGCACGCCTGTTTTAACGGCAAAATTCTTTGTGTCAAGCGTAATGCCTGCAAGCATTGCGTCTGCCTGAACATATGTGAGCGGTGAATCATCAAGGCAGCTGATTATTTCACTGCACATTTCACAGGTTGAAGACGCGAGGGTTCGTGCAGAACACAAGAGCGTTGTTTATGTAATCAACCGCCTTTCTGTGGTGGTCGATAATGATAACCTTTTTACATTTTTCGTAGAGCTCCGTACTTTCAAGAGAACGCTTCAGGTGCGTATCAACTATAATGAGAAGCGACTTCTGGGTAAGTCCCGAAAGAGCGGCTTCCGGAGAAATGAATATATCGGTGTCGAGTTTTTCATCAGTATATTCAATAAGCTGTTTTGCCATTGAGGTTTCTCGGTTAATGACAACCTTTGAATAACGCTTGAAAGTTTTCTCCATTATGCATTGAAGTCCGATTGCCGCACCTACACAATCAAGGTCGGAAAACTTGTGTCCCATAATAAAGATCTTGTCGCAGTCGGCAACAACACGGCTGATTGCGTTTGCAATAACTCTCATACGCACCTTGCTTGCTTTTTCCGCTGCGGCAACCTTTCCGCCGAAGAACTCGTATGTATTGTCTTTTTTAATGACAGCAACCTGATCGCCGCCTCTGCCCAGTGCCATTTCAAGGGCTTTCCTTGCGTTGAGCTCGCTCTCTTTGATATTATTATAACCTCGGCAAAGACCTACCGAGATTGACGCACTGTGGTTATTTATCGTGATTTCTCGGATAGTTTTAAGAATCGGGAACTTATCGGCTGCCATTTTCTCAACATCGGCGTCTCTGAAAATTATCATATAACGGTTGTTGCCGATTTTTTTGTAAAGGGCCGAATACTGCTCCGCCCACTTTTGCAGGCAAACTTCAATATCGAGCATTGCCTCGGAAAACGACTCATCCGAGTTATCGGAAAAGTCTCTGCATTGTCAAAAACGGCAATCGCAACGCACGGCTTGGAAGCAAGATATTCCCTTGTAATCTGCTTGTAATAGGTGTTTTCGATAAATTCACAAACAGCGCCCTCGCCTGTAGGACGGCAATAAACCGTGTATTCTCTGCCGTCAATGGCAACATCACAGCCCTCACCCTTTTTCAGACAGTCAATTTCTTTTCCCGAAAGGTAGGCTTTGATATTATCGCCCTCTGCACCCTTTCCGCCGCACATAGCCTTGCGAAATCGTGAATTGCACCATACAATGTCACCCTGTCTGCCTATAACGGCTACAGGGCAACTGAATTTTTCAAGGTACTCTTCGTTAATACCCTTTATACTTCCGACTATATTTTTTACCGTACTTTTTACATAGCTTGTAAATCGCAATGAAGTTATAGCACAACGGCTAAGGAAAGAACAGACACACCGAGTTCGATATAGAACACAACAGGCGAATAGTCATAGCTGACAACAGCCATGGCAAACATTATCACCGAAAAAATTATGAACCACGGTGTAAGCGTCCAATTTCTTTTTCTCATGTCAAACCTCTGTTAATAACAAAATAGCAAAAAATAAATCAGCGAATAAAACTTAAACCTCCTGAAGAATAGGAAGAATCATCGGAGCTCTCCTTGTACGCTGACCGATAAGTTTTGAAACATCATCCTTGATTCTGTTCTTAATAATGCCCCATTCGTGAACATTATTCTCTGCACAATCCTCAAGAATTGCAAGAGCGGTCTGCTTGACCTCTTCAAGAAGTCTTTCGCTCTCACGAACATATACAAATCCTCTTGAAACAATATCGGGACCGCTAATAACATGACCGTCATAAACATCAAGAGAAGCAACAATAATGATAAGTCCGTCCTGTCCGAGGTGCTTTCTGTCACGAAGAACGATACTTCCGACATCACCAACGCCAAGACCGTCAACGAACACCTTGCCTGCCTGAACAGGCGGAAGCTCTTTCATATAATCCTCGTTGATTTCAAGAACACTTCCGACATCACCGATATAAATGTTCTTGCGTTCCATACCGAGAAACATTGCAAGGTCGGCATGTTTTCTGAGGTGTTTCTGTTCGCCGTGAACAGGGATAAAATACTTTGGCTTTACAAGCTTCTGCATGATTTTGAGTTCCTCCTGACAGGCATGACCTGAAACATGAACTTCATACATTGACTCATAAATTACCTTACAACCCTTTTTAAGAAGTTCGTCAACAACATTGCCGACTGTTTTCTCATTACCGGGAATCGGATTGGCTGAAATTATGATGAAATCACCCTCACCGACCATTACCTTGCGGTGGTCTGAATATGCCATTCTTGAAAGTGCGCTCATTGGCTCGCCCTGACTGCCTGTTGTAACAAGAACAACCTGCTGCGGCATATACTTGTCGAGCATATCAAGGTCAATAAGAATATTTTCGGGAAGATGCAGATAGCCGAGTTTTTGGGCAACATCCATATAGTTGACCATACTTCTGCCCGAAAAAGCAACCTTTCTTCCGTACTTTTCTGCACAGTCAATAATCTGCTGAACACGGTTTACATTTGATGCAAAAGTTGCAATTATAATTCTGTAATTTTCCGCACTCTTGAAAAGATTGTCAAGGCTGTCGGATACAGTTCTTTCCGTAGGGGTGTATCCGGGTCTTTCGGCATTTGTACTCTCCGAAAGAAGTGCAAGAACACCTTCGTCGCCCACTCTTGCAAAGCTTGAAAGGTCAATCATATCACCCGTGATAGGTGTGCAGTCAATCTTGAAGTCGCCCGTGTGAACAATAGTACCGCCCGGTGTGTGAATTGCAAAAGCAACAGCATCGGGAATCGAATGGTTTACATGAATGAAGTCAATCTTCATACAACCGAGCTTTATTGACTGACCTGCATTTATTACATTAAGCTGAGATTGATTGTAAAGACTATGCTCCTTGAGCTTGTTGCCTACAAGACCGAGCGTAAGTGGTGTACCGTAAATCGGAACACTCACCTTTGAAAGAAGAAACGGCAAACCGCCGATGTGATCCTCGTGACCGTGTGTAAGGATAATACCCTTAACTCTGTCGGCATTCTGTTCAATATATGTGAAATCCGGAATTACAAGGTCAACGCCGAGCATATCCCCGTCAGGAAATGCCATACCGCAGTCGATAATGATTATATCGTTTTCACATTCAACAAGGGTGATGTTCTTCCTATTTCGTTAAGACCGCCGAGAAATGCAATCTTAATTGACGGCTTCTGAGCATTCTTTTTGGGATAACCCTTTGACTTTGACGGATATTTCTTTTTGCCGTAATTTGACTTTCCGTTCGATTTCGGCTGAAATCCGTCATCATTTTTCTTATAGTAAGCGTTGTAGGAGTTTTTACCCGAACCGCCCTTTTTTGAAGCATTGTTTTTAGAGTATTGCTTCACATTCTTTTTGCCTTTTGAGTACCTTGACTGTTTAAGCATAAAGTTTTCGTTCCTCTTTCTGTACTCACAAATTTACCTCCGTTTTCTGAAATATGTACTGAATAAAAGAAAAATAAATATATCAAAGACCTCTGAGCGCCCGTGAGGTCTTAATTTATTTATAAATTTATAAAATAAATTCTCCGTTCTAAAAACGGTGAACATCAGATTTATATATAATATCCGTAAATATACGAATTTTATTCCCGTAATTATGGCAACACATAGCTACCCTATCATAGTTTTTCATTTTATTTTACCGCATATCCTACTGTAATGTCAAGAAATTTTCATAACAAACACAAAATCCAAGGCTTGCAATCCGCATAACAAAGGCAATTTTATGCATAAAATTTGAAATTTCCGTAAAATAAAACCCGTAAGCGATTTTTTAATTGCAATATATATGTATAAATTTCAAAATTTGTTCAAACACCTACCAAAGTTATCAGAATTATATCAAATAATGGGTTGCAATTGTCGTTTCAGCGTATTATAATCTATAGTGCGGATTTTAATATTTTGAATAATTAGTACACTCTGAATTAAAGGAGAATTATTTTTGAAACAAGTTGAAATTTTTACAGACGGTGCTTGCAGCGGAAATCCCGGACCGGGCGGTTGGGGTGCTGTTTTAAGATATAACGGTCACGAAAAGGAAATTTCAGGCGGTGAGGCAAACACAACCAACAACCGTATGGAACTTTCGGCTGTTATCAACGCACTTGCTTTGCTCAAAGAACCGTGCAAGGTAACGCTTTACAGCGACTCGCAGTATGTTTGCAACGCACTAAAACTCGGTTGGGCTAAAAAGTGGAAAGCAAACAATTGGATGCGTAATAAAAAAGAAAAGGCTTTGAACCCCGAACTTTGGGACAGGCTTCTTACCCTGTATGATACTCACGAGGTTGAAATTGTGTGGGTAAAAGGACACGCAGGTCATCCCGAAAACGAGCGTTGCGACAGACTTGCCGTTGCAGCCGCAAAACAATTTGCATAACAATAAACTTATATAAAGGTGGATATAAAATGAGATATGTTTATGCCGACAACTCGGCTACTACAGCACTTTCGCCGAAGGTGCTTGAAAAAATGATGCCGTACCTCACCGAGGTTTACGGAAACCCGTCAAGCATTTATACAATCGGTGCAAAGGCAAAGGCTGCCGTAGAAACTGCAAGAGAAAACATTGCAAAGAATCTCGGTGCGGCTAACCCGAATGAAATTTACTTTACCTCAGGCGGAAGTGAATCCGACAACTGGGCGCTCAAGGGTGTTTGTCACGCTCTCAAGGCAAAGGGCAAAAAGCACATCATTACTTCAAAATTTGAGCATCACGCTATTCTTCACACATGTGAGGCTCTTGAAAAGGAAGGCTTTGAGGTTACTTATCTTGATGTTTACGAAAACGGTATTGTTCATCCCGAGGATGTTGAAAATGCAATTCGTGAAGATACGGCTATAGTTTCGATTATGTATGCAAACAACGAAATCGGTACAATTCAGCCGATTTCCGAAATCGGTGCAATTTGCAGAAAGCACGGTGTTCTTTTCCATACAGACGCAGTTCAGGCGGCAGGTTATGTGAAAATTGATGTTCAGAAAGAAAACATTGACCTTCTTTCAATGACAGCACACAAGCTCCACGGACCGAAGGGCTGCGGTCTTCTCTACATCAGAAAAGGCGTAAGAATTGAAAACCTCATCTGCGGCGGTGCTCAGGAGAGAAACAAGCGTGCAGGTACAGAAAATGTTGCAGGTATTGTCGGTCTTGATGCCGCACTTCAGCTTGCAGTTGACGGTATGGACGAAAGAAATGCAAAGCTTGTAAAGATGCGTGACAGACTTATTGACGGTCTTTTAAAGATTGAGCGTTCAAGAATCAACGGTGACAGAGTTCACAGACTCCCCGGCAATGTCAATATGTGCTTTGAGGGTATTGAGGGTGAAAGCCTTCTTTTAAGACTTGACCTCAAGGGTGTTTCGGCATCATCGGGTTCTGCTTGTACATCGGGCAGTCTTGATCCGAGTCATGTACTTCTTGCAATCGGTCTTCCCCACGAAATTGCTCACGGCAGTATGCGTCTTTCATTCTCTGACGACAATACAGAGGAAGATATTGATTATATTCTTGAAATCGTTCCCGAAATTGTTTCGTACCTTAGAAGTATGTCACCTCTTTGGGAAAAGATTAAAAAGCAGGAAGCTCAGGTTGATTGACAACCCGTTAAAATTCGTATAGAATTGAATAGATATTCGGCAACAATATATTCAGGAGGATTAAAATGGCTTATTCGGAAAAAGTAATGGATCATTTCGCTAATCCGAGAAATGTAGGCGAAATTGAAAACGCAGACGGCATTGGCGAGGTCGGTAACTCAAAATGCGGCGATATTATGAAAATGTACATTAAGGTTGATAACGATATCATCACTGATGTAAAATTTAAAACATTCGGTTGCGGTGCGGCTATTGCAACAAGCAGTATGGCAACAGAGCTTATCAAGGGCAAGTCAATCAATGACGCTCTCAAGCTCACAAACAAGGCGGTTATGGAGGCTCTTGACGGACTTCCGCCTGTCAAGGTTCACTGCTCTGTTCTTGCAGAACAGGCAATCAAGGCAGCCGTTTCGGACTACTACAAAAGAAGAGGCGTTGATCCCGAGCCAATCGTGGGCAATGTTCCCGAATGTGACAGCTGTGGCTGTGAAGGCTGATTAACTTAAAATCATACATCTGCCCGACTCCGTAAAGTCGGGCATTTTTATTTTAAACTGCAAATAATACCGTTAGGAGGATAATTATGACAGAGTTAAAAGTCGAAAACGGCAAAATAAAAAATATCAAAAAAAGTCAGGTGCTTGCGCTCAAAGAGCAGGTAAGCTGTCAGAAAGGTCAGGTTGTGAGCAAAACTCTTGTACAGAACAACGCCGTAAGCGTTACTCTTTTCGCATTTGACAAGGACGAAGAAATCAGCACGCACGAATCAGAAGGCGACGCATTTGTGACTTGTCTTGACGGGTGGGTAAAATTACAATTGACGGTGTTGAACACATTCTCAAAGAGGGTGAATCAATCGTTATGCCTGCAAAGCATCCGCACGCTGTATACGGCAGAGAGCAATTCAAAATGTTGCTTGTCGTGGTATTTTAAATTTTTACAACCGATAATTTTAAGAACATTCCGAACAACACAGACAGCATTATTGACGCAGCTGACATTCGGAATATGTCACTTGGCAATTTTCAATACAAATACGCACCGAGAGAACGGTTTCAGCTGTTTCTCTTTCAACACATCGGCAGTCAGTACAAGTATTATTGTACGCTGCAAAGAAAAAACGATTGAAATTCAAAAGGAAATCAATCGTTTTTTATTTGTATAATTATTATTTTTGCAATATATCAGCTGATTGCGGCATTAAAGATTTTTTCGCTGTTTTTCATCAACCTGTCAACCGCCTGCTGACCGCATTTTTTTGCAATACATTCGATTGCATCGGAATAAAGCTCAGGTGTATTATGATCGAATGAATGTGCGTCCGTACCGATAATGTCGATAAGCCCTGCACTTACAAGCTTTAACATTCTGCGGCGTTTCATCATCGGAGCTTTCTTTGTGTAATTTGAAATATTTGTCTGAATAACAACACCGAGCCGTTTTAAATCTTCAATCACATCAGGATTGTCAACAAGAAAGCTGTAACGCTCAACATGAGGAATTACGGGAATAAGCCCCTGTTCACTCATAAGCCTGTCGAGCATTTCATACGAATTGTCCGAAAATGTTGCATTATACGGAAACTCAGTGAGAATATAGTTTGAATTTCCGTAGTTTATACCTTTGATATTTTCATTGTTGAAAAGATACTTTGTAACATAAACCTCTGTTCCGAGAACGATATTCACACCGTCCGGAATGTGCGGCTTGAATTTTTCAAACTTTTCCGCCCTCTCGGCAATAAAATCTTCAAGGCTGATTTCATTTGTATAAAAATGAGGTGTAAGACAAACATTCGTTACTCCCTGCTTTTCAAGGCAGGAGAGCAACTCCAGACTGTCCTCAACCGTTTCTGCACCGTCATCTATACCCGGAAGAATATGAGAGTGCATATCGAAAAGCTGCATACCGTTCACCAATTAAAGTGCTTCACAAACACGGTCGCCCATTTCGTCACAGCCAACCTTTGTGAAACCCTCTTCATAGATATCGGGCGTACGGTAGGTTTCAAGAACCTTTGCAACAGCTGCCTCAATTGCGTCTGCCGCCTCGCTCTGATCAAGTGAATAACGGAGCATCATTGCAACAGAAAGAATTGTAGCAAGCGGATTTGCGATATTCTGACCCGCAATGTCAGGAGCAGAACCGTGGATAGGCTCATAAAGACCGAGCTTGCTGCCCGAAAGGCTTGCAGATGCAAGCATACCGATTGAGCCGGCAATCATTGATGCCTCGTCAGAAAGAATATCACCGAAGATATTTGATGTGAGAATAACATCAAACTGACGGGGATTTCTTACAAGCTGCATAGCGCAGTTGTCAACATACATATGGTTAAGCTCAACCTCGGGATAATCCTCGGCAACTCTCTTAACTGTTTCTCTCCAAAGTCTTGAAGACTCAAGAACATTTGCCTTATCAACGCTTGTGAGCTTTTTATTTCTCTTCATAGCAAGGTCAAAAGCAACTCTTGCAATTCTCTCAACCTCACCGATTGTGTACATTTCCGTATCCCAAGCCGCAGGCTGACCGTTAACTTCTTTTCTGCCTCTTTCGCCAAAGTAGATACCGCCTGTAAGCTCACGAACAATCATAACATCGAGGTTGCCGCCGATGATTTCATCCTTGATAGGTGATGCACTCTTGAGCGGTCCGAAAATAACCGACGGACGAAGATTTGCGAAAAGTCCGAGTGCGCCTCTGATACCGAGAAGTCCTGCCTCGGGACGGTTGTTACCCGGCTGTGAATCCCACTTAGGGCCGCCTACCGCACCGAGAAGCACGCTGTCCGACGCCTTACACTTTGCAACTGTTTCATCGGGGAGCGGAACGCCTGTTGCGTCAATAGCACAACCGCCGAGAAGTGCCTCGTCATATGTAACGCCAAAACCAAATTTTTCAGCGGCACAATCAAGAACCTTTACAGCCTGATTTACGATTTCAGGACCGATACCGTCGCCCTTTAAAAGAGTAATTTTATAATCTGCCATTTTTATATCTCCTTAATCAATTGTTTATCAATGGATATTATCCCACAATATACGGCAAAAGATTGTAAATTGTGCTACAATTCTGCCAAAGTTTCAAAAAATCAGTCATTCTCTGACGGAAGCGGAATCGTCTGAAAAACTTCGCAGACTTTATCCCTCTGCCAAAGTACAGGAGTAACTCTGAGTGAATAGCCGAAACCGTTGTCCATTGTCCATTCAAACGGTTTTGCCTGCGGAAGTCCGTAGACTGCAAGCAAGGTCATAATAACACCGCCGTGAGTGACAATTACACTTTCGGTTGTGCCTGTTTTCATAAGTCCCTCAACAATACTTTCAAACATTTTGCATACTCTGCGTGTAAAATCGGCATTGCTCTCCCCCCTCGGAGGTTTTACGGAAGAATCGCCTGCAAGCCACTTTTCAAAATCGGGATCGTTTTTCAGCTCGTCGGCAGTTTTACCCTCCCATTCACCGAAATTACATTCGGAGAGGTTGTCGATAACAAGCGGATTTTGTTCGGGATAAAGAATTTTTGCGGTTTCGGTACAACGCTTTAACGGACTTGTAAACACAACCTGCGTACCCGGATATTTATACTCATAATCGAGTTTTCTCAAATCCATTCTGCCCCTGTCGGAAAGCGGAGCGTCTGTTGTTCCGATATATTTCCCCGCAAGTGTATCATCAATCGAACCGTGTCTTATAAAATGAATTATGTATGATTTCATAGCTTCTCCCATAAACCGACTTTTTTAGCAAATCGGCACTAAATTTGTTTACAAAAAGTAAATTTTGTATTATACTGTCTGTATAGAAAGTATATTGCTGTAAATGCTTTCAATGCACTATATATTATCAGAGCAAATTTTGCTTTGCTTTTTCTGACAATCAAGTTAATTATACTATCTTTAAAAATGAGGTGTCAAGTATTGAACAAAGATTTTCCGAGAATTATAACATTTCTTCGTAAAGAAAGAGGTTTGAGTCAAAAACAGGTTGCAGGCGATATGGGAATTTCGCAGGCACTTTTGTCACATTATGAAAAGGGAATCCGTGAATGCGGTCTTGATTTTCTCGTAAAAACAGCCGAATACTACGGTGTTTCAACCGATTATCTTCTCGGCAGAACCGTACAGAGAAATTTCACAGCCGATCCTTTGAGGCTGCCGAAAAAGAGGTTGTCATCAATACCGAAAAAGGCAGTATGATCAATAAAATAAACCGCAGTCTTTTGATGAACACCACCTCGGTAATCTACGATTTGCTTGCAAAATCGGCAACAAGCACCTTACAAACGCAGTCAGCAACTACCTTATGAGCGCCGAATATGTAATTTTCCGCACAATTTATAATTCCGAAAAAAATAACTCGCAAACTATGTTTTCGCTTGATAAGAACCGCTACAGAAATCTCACGGACGCATCAATGATTCTTGACCTTGAAATCATCAACGAACTTATTGAAAATGATAAGCTTACCCTCACCCTCTCTCCCGATGTTATTTCGGTATGTTTTGAAAAAGACGCCCCGTCACTGTTCAACCTAATTCAATATTCCGAAAGAAACATAAAAAATGTCTATGCAGGAAAAAGGTGATTTTTAACTGCTTTTCAGAATAATAAGTTTACTTTCGTGATACATATACGCTTATAATTATACGCTTATAATATAGTATGAAAGTAAAGTAACACAACAAATAACGGTCGGTTGGCTTGGAGTTTTTCTCAAGCTGAACCGACCGTTTTGTTGTTTGTTTATTTTCTTTTTTAGCATTATCCGTATGTAATGCGGAATTATGCATTAAGACCGAACGAGATTGATATTGCGTTATTTATTTCGTTCATAGAATTTTCATCAACAGTACCCATTTTTTCTTTGAGCCGTTTTTTGTCGATTGTTCGTACCTGTTCAAGCAGAACAACGCTGTCTTTGGCGAGTCCCGAACTGTCGGCGTGCAATGGAATGTGGGTAGCAAATTCGCCTTTGACTGCTGACTTGTGATTGCGGCGGCGATTACAGTCGGACTGAATCGGTTTCCGACATTATTCTGAACAATAAGCACAGGTCTGATTCCGCCCTGCTCTGAGCCTACAACGGGACTCAGGTCGGCATAATAGATATCTCCTCTTCGTATATTCAAGGCTTTCACGCTCCAAATAATTGTTTACTTGTATTTTTGCCTTTCCAAAAGCTTTTTATACAGCTATTACATAATATTTTTGAGCGTAAAATTTGTGAATCGGTTCAGCCGTTTTGCATCTTTCACATTGGAAAGCACCATTTCGTAATCTTCGCCGTCAACGCTGATTTTGCTTATACAGCCCTTTGAATTTGTGCTGACAACAGCTTTGCCGAACGCTGAATCAAGTCTGTATGTACACACATCTTCGCACTTCCCCTCAAAAACCGCCCTGCCGTCTGCAATTCCGTATAAAATTTCTTTTGTAATATTCGGGAAACTGCTTTCGGGAATGTACGCTTCATCGGCGGAGCAAATCATATTCTCCCTTGAAATTTCAAGATCAGAACCCTTATATGTAACCGACAAACCGCTGACCGTGTTCGGAGAATCAAGCGAAATATTGATGAGCTTTTTGCCGCTTGCCGACAGCTTTCCCGTGATGTTCATTTTCCTGTATTCACAGCTGAAATCGGCAATAAACGAGGATTTCGGAGAAAGATTTTCCTGCGGTTCATCACACCCCGTAATGACAAAAACAGGCATAACAAAAAGGACACATAATGCAATCAAGATTTTCCGTGCCATAAGACACCTCCCGATACATTATATGTCCTGTGAATTTTTTAATACATTGTACAAATAAGTGTGTGGTTTGAAATTTATAATTGAAATACTTACTGTTCTTTAATTAAATTGCAGAAGTCTTTTATTTCTTCCAATCTGTTTTCTAAATCTTCTTTATATTCAACTCCGCACAATCCTAATTTCCCGCAAGGCTCAATTTCCAAATGTCCGTAAAAATGTTCTATACTGCTGATGATTCTTTCGCACTCAGGCATACTCGGACCGGTTCTTAACGCAATTGTGTACCCCTTTTTACCACTTGATAATTTTGCGTGTGGCTCATGCGTATTGCACCAAGGAGTACACCTATCTATAAACACTTTGAACTGACCCGGAATATCAGCCCAATAAGACGGTGAAACCGAAACAATTTTGTCTGCCCAATCATATGTTTCCATCAATTTTGTAACATCATCTTTTTGAAAACATTCAGCAGTTTTGTGGCATTTACGGCAACCTCTGCACATCTTTATTTCAAAATCATCTATACATACGGTCTTTACTGTATTCCCATTTTCAACATACTGTTTAACTGTATTTACAATTTCTGCTGTAGCTCCATTTCTCACAGGGCTGCAATTAATCACTAATATTTTCATATTTCACCTTTTATTTATCACAAGATAAAAGTTTCTTCTTAATACAAAGCCGTAGGGGCGGATATTATCCGCCCGCCATAATAAATTTATATGTTTCATAAAAATGTTTTTATATAACAAATTCCGCTACAGTAAAACATTATCTTTGCTACATTTATATAATCTGACTTAATATAAAAATTGAGTCGTTACTTGCGGGCGGATAATATCCGCCCCTACTAAATTATCTTCATTTTCAAAACTTTTTTCGCAAAAAGATTCCCGTTTCTACTTGTATTTTAAATCAAAAACCGCAACGCTTATAGGCAAGCGGGATACAATTTATCAGGTCTGTCGGCAACATTGAGATTTTGCCGTATTTTTCGGCGGCAATGTCACCTGCAAGGCCGTGGAGATATACTGCCGCTGCGGCTGATGAAAACGCACTTGCGCCCTGTGCAAGAATTGATGCAGTCATTCCTGCAAGCACATCACCGCTGCGCCTGTTGCCATTCCCGAATTGCCTGTCGGGTTCACAAGCACCTTGCCGTTTGGCGAGGCAATTACCGTGCCCGCTCCTTTGAGAACGGTTACAACACCGTACTTTTGTGCAAAATCGAGGGCAACTCTCTCCCTTTCCGCATTTACAAGCGAAGTTGCAAGACCTGTAAGTCTTGACATTTCGCCCGGGTGAGGAGTAATTATAATCGATGCTTTTTTCCTTAAAAGAATTTCAGGCTGTTTTGCAACACAATTGAGTGCATCTGCGTCAAGCACAAGCGGTGTTGTGGAATTTTCTATTAAAGAAAATACAATTTTTAATGTATCGTCGCACACACCGAGTCCGCAACCGACAAGAGTTGCAGATGATTTGCACGATTCGCTGACTAAAAACGGAACATTTACCTTTGAGATTCTGCCGTCTGCATTTTCGCTGAGAGGATAGTAAACGCTCTCAAGAATCGTTTGGGCAACAATCGGGTAAATACTTCTCGGCAAGGCACATTTTGCAAGACCTATGCCCGTTCTTAACGCACCCTTTGCCGACATAACCGCCGCCCCTGCCATTCCGTAGCTTCCGCAAACGCAGAGCAATGAACCCAGAGTTCCTTTGTTTGCATCATCGGGGCGTTCAAAAATTGCACTTTTTACAACATTTACATCTGTTACTGCCATACAATCAACTCATTTTTCTTTTATAGAATAACTGAACCACAATATTCTTGTTGAGGTGCGGTTTCATACCGTTGAGAATATCCTCGTTCGGAGTAAAAACAAGAAGACATCTGCCGTATGCAGGACTGTTAAAAACAGCGAAATAGTTTTCGTCCTTGGAGTCAATATCTCTTGCGGCGATAAAAGTTTTGAGAAATCTCATCTTCTTGATTTCGGTATCGTCTTTTTCAAGTCTTTCAATCTCGTTAATCTGAACCTTGCACATGGTTTTTCTTTTGCGCAATGCAACAACCTTTGCAATTTCAAGCTCATTGCCCGAAACCGAATATTCAAAATCGACCTTCTGAATACTGAACACATACCAAACAACATAAATTCCGCCTACAAACACGAAAAAAGCCACATAGATAAGATATGCAATTGTTGCAAAAGCAAGTAAAAACAATGTTGTCGGCACTAAAATAAGCAAAAGCACCGAAACAATTTTTATAATCAGATTTTTAGGTTTGTTAACCCGTCTTACAACCTGTTCGTTAAAATTATTCAATGTATTTTCTCCTTTATGATTGATATTTCATATGATATCACAGGCTGTTGTATTTTTCAACAAAAGATACAAAAACTCTTGCAAAAAAAAATGTTTTGGTGTTATCATAGTAAAAGATAACATGATGACGAAGAAGTAGCGTTTGCGTGATACCGTCAAAGAGAATGTGTGCCGAGGCTGAAAGCATATAACGGTGTTGCAGGTGTGAAGTTCCCTTCCGAGTGGTGAGGTTGAAATTTTCAGTAGATCTCAACGGCTGACTCCGTTACAGGTTGTGAAAGTGTCTGCTTTCGGGAGTGTTTGCTTTGATGCAAAAATCAGGGTGGTACCACGGATTATTTCGTCCCTGCGTAATTGATTTTACGCAGGGCTTTATTATTTTTACGGAGGTAATTTATGAACGAGAAATTATTAAGTTTAAAAGACGAAATCAAGTCAAGACTCGGCGAAACACAAGATTTGACCGACCTTGATAAAATCAGAGTTTCTTATCTTGGCAAAAAGGGCAGCATCACGGCTCTTTTAAAGGGTATGAAAGACCTTCCCAACGAGGAAAGAAAAACTTTTGGTGCTGAGGTAAACAAGCTCAAGGCACAGGCCGCACAGCTTATTGAAGAAAGACTTGCGGAACTTAAAGAAAAGGAAATTCAGCGTGAAATCGCCTTGATGCCGCAGTTTGACATTACATCGCCTGTTGCACTTGCAAGGGGTTCTTATCACCCAATCACCCTTGTTCAGAGAGAATGCGAAAAGATTTTCTCATCAATGGGATTTAACATTGAGGACTACTCCGAAATCGTAACCGACTACGAATGCTTTGAGGCTCTTAACATTCCGAAGCACCACCCCGCAAGAGATATGCAGGACACTTACTACCTTACAACGGTCAGCTTTTAAAGTCACACACATCAGCCGCACAGAACGCAATTCTTAAAAAGTACGGCAAGGGACTTATTGAAAACGGCACACCTATAAAAGCCATCTTCCCCGGCAGATGCTTCAGAAACGAGGCAACGGACGCTTGTCACGAAAACACATTTTTCCAGATGGAAGGCGTTATGGTTGACAAGGACATTTCAATTTCAAACCTTATCTACTTTATGAAAACAATGCTTTCCGAGGTATTCAAAAAGGATATCAAAGTTAGACTTCGCCCCGGCTTTTTCCCGTTCGTTGAACCGGGTTTTGAACTCGACATCAGCTGTCTTATCTGTGGCGGCGAGGGTTGTCCGTCATGTAAGCACAGCGGTTGGTTGAGCTATGCCCCTGCGGTATGATTCATCCCAATGTTCTGCGTGAGCGGAATTGATCCCGAAAAATACACAGGCTTTGCGTTTGGTCTCGGTCTTACAAGACTTGCAATGATGAAGTACGGAATCAAGGATATCCGTGACCTTAACAGCGGCAGTCTTAAAGCACTTTCACAGTTTACTGATGACGAATAAGAGAGGAGATACAAAATGTTTTTATCTATGAACTGGATTCAGGACTTTGTTGATTTGAGCGGTCTTGATAAAATTGAACTTATCCGCAAATTTTCTCTTTCCACAGCCGAGGTTGAAAACGATATTCTCCGCAAGGGCAGTGAAATCAGCGGTATTGTTGTAGGTGAAATTAAGTCGGTTGAAAATCATCCCGATTCAAAGAAACTTCATCTCCTCAAAATTGATGCAGGCGAAGATGAACTTATTGATGTTGTCTGCGGTGCTCCGAATGTAAGAGTCGGTCTTAAAACCGCTTTTGCAAAGGTTGGCGCTAAAATCGGCGAAATCACGATTACACCAAGACCTCTTGCAGGCTTTACATCAAACGGTATGTGCTGCAGTGAGGCTGAAATCGGTATCAGCGACGACAACTCGGCATTATGGAAATTACAGATGATGTAAAGAACGGCACAGACCTTAAAGATATCTACGAAATTGACGATATCGTTTTTGAGGTTGATAACAAGTCGCTTACAAACCGTCCCGACCTTTGGGGACACTACGGAATTGCAAGAGAATTTGCCGCACTTGCAGGCAGAGAGCTTAAGCCTCTTGACCTTGACAATTTAAAGGCATATGACGGTCTTAAAAAGATTGATATGAAGATTGAGGACACTCTCTGTCAGAGATACAGCTGCTTACAGATTGAGAATATCAACCGCAATGTAAGCCCCGTAAATATGAAAATCCGTCTTTTCTACTGCGGTATGAGAGCAATAAACTATCTTGCCGACCTTACAAACTACCTTATGCTTGAAATAGGACAGCCGATGCACGCTTTCGATTCAAGAAAGGTTGAAAAAATCAGAATCAACGTTTTGACAAGCCTTTCACTTTCAAAACACTTGACGGTGTTGAAAGAAACATTGACGAAAACACACTTATGATTTGCAACGGCGACGCCCCTGTAGCAATTGCCGGCATCATGGGCGGTCTTGATTCGGAAATTGTTGACGATACAACCACTCTCACACTTGAATCTGCAACATTCAACGCAGTTTCCGTAAGAAAGTCAACAGTAAGACTTGCTCACAGAACAGACGCATCAATGAGATATGAAAAATGTCTTGATCCTGAAATGACCGTTACTGCAATTGCAAGATTTGTATATCTCCTCAAAAAGTATGACAGCAACATCAAGGTTGTTTCTTCGCTCACAGACGAGTATGCATTCAGGTATGACACAGTTGTTCTTGACTTTGACAAAAACTTTGTTGACCGCTACACAGGCATTGAAATCAGCAACGACAGAATTGTTGCAACACTCGAAAGCCTCGGCTTTAAGGTTGAGCTCAACAACGATAACTTCAGCGTAACGGTTCCAAGCTGGAGAGCAACAAAGGATGTTACAATCAAGGCTGACATCATTGAAGAAATCACCCGTATTTACGGCTATGACAACTTTGAAATTCACACAACACGCTCTCCCCTCTACCCCGTAAGAGCAAGCGTTGTTAAAACTACGGAAAACAAAATCAAGGATATGCTTGTTAAGAGGTACAATCTCCACGAGCTTCACTCATATGTATGGGCATACAACGATGAACTCAAGGCAATTGACATTCCTGTTGAGGATAATGTTAAGCTTGCAAACGCAACTAACCCGAATATTGAAACATTAAGAAATTCAATTGTTCCCACACAGCTTTGTCAGATTAAATCAAACCTTTCATTCTCAAACGATTTCGGTATTTTTGAAATCGGCAGAGTTGTAAACGGTCTTGACGAAAACGGTCTTTGCATTGAAAACAAAAAGCTTGCAATCACACTTTACAGCAAGACAAGAAATGTTAAGGACATCTATTTTGAACTTCGTGACATTCTCGCAGTTGTAACAGATGAAATCAAGCACAAGGCTCTCACATTTGAAAAGGCTGAACCGACTCACAGCTACGAACACCCCGTAAACCTCTATTCGGTATGCCTTGACGGCAGAAATATCGGTACAATCGGCATTGTTCATCCGACAGTAAACAAGAAGATTGACAAAAAAGCCGCAATTGTATTTGCAGAAATTGATGTGAACGCTTATGCAAACACAGATGCCGCTCCGATTGTTTATGACGAACCGTCAAAGTTCCCGCCGATGGACTACGACATCAGCGTTGAAGTTCCTCAGGGAATGTTCTTCTCACACCTTGCAGAGTGTTGGAAAAACGAAGGCGGAGAGATTCTCAAAAGCACAAAGATTGTTGACACATATGACACAGATACAGTTCACAGCGTAACAATCCGCTTTGAGTTCTCATCAAATGAAAGAACACTTTCATCAGCGAGGTTCAGAAGATTATGGACAAGATAATTTCAAATCTTTCTGAAAACGGAGTAAAGCTCAGAGGCTAAAAATTATGGGGGCGGTTTTTCCGTCCCCTTTTTGTGACATAATCTGACAAGCATAAGATAAAATTAAAAAATATTACTGCTGTTTTATCACACAAAGCAATGTTTTTGACATTGAAATAACATAATTAGGCATATTTATTAAAAAGTGCTTGAAATTTACTTTGAAATATGGTATAGTAGCAGAATAGGAGGTGTTTCAGTATGTTGGATAAAACAATGATTTTTCTCTTGGTGAGGAAAAAGATGACCAGATAAAAGCAGGGCTTACAATCGTTTATGATGCCCTCCGCCAAAAAGGATATAACCTATTAATCAGATTGTGGGATATATTTTAAGCGAGGATCCGACCTATATTACAACATATAATAACGCTCGCAACATCATCAGCAAGATCGACCGTGACGACCTACTTGAAGCACTGGTAAAATCGTATCTTAATGTTTAAGAAAGGATGATGCCTTGTGGCAGATACCAAAAAGACCGAAAAGAAATTTTCGACTTACAAGGGCAGACCGCTCGTTCGTTGCAATGACGAGATTTACTACGGCAGTATGGAAGAACCGTATGTTATAAGAATGCAAATCAAAAGCAAAAAGGATGTCAATGGAACTGAGATTGCCGATAAGGTAACAGTTCAGCTAATGGCTACAGACCTTATCTTTCACCGAGAAAACAGCTTGTTAAGTCAAGCGAGAAAAAGGGATTGTTCCTTGCTATGGATATTGCAGACATCTGGCTTGAAAGAGCCCTTGCAAACAAAATGTAATTTAACATTGAATTTACGGAGTAATCGGTTTTGGTTACTCCGTTTTTTCTTATGTAGAACAATATCTTTGTTGCATTTTATACAGAAAAAGCACTCTGCATTTCTGCAAAGTGCCTTAATTTAAAATATTAAGTTCAGAATAAATCGCTATGTGAACCTGTTCTTGACAAAACAAGAACGAGTTCGTTGTTGTTGACTTGATAAATGAGTAACCAATCGGGTGCAATGTGACATTCTCGAAAGCCGTTATAATTACCCGAAAGATTGTGATCTTTGAATTGCTCGGGCAACGGTACTTCATTTGCAAGCAATTCAACTATCTTTTCAAGCCTTGAAATATCATAACCACGCTTTTTTATTCTTTTAAAATCCTTTTTAAACAGGGTATGATACTTAATCGTCAGCATTCAAGTCCTCCATAAGCTCGCTTACAGAACCAAAAGGACCGTGAAGATTTTTGCCCTCCCTGACATCCTGCATAGCCTGCAAGGTTTCTGCATTTGGCTTATCAAGTTTGATTTCAAACGGTATGCCGTTCTCCCTGACAATTTGTTTGAGATAGATATTGATTGCTGTTGACATATTCAAACCAAGTTCGTTAAGCAATGTGTCAGCTGTTTTTTTAAGATTTTCATCAACTCTGACATTCAGATTTGTTGTTGCCATAAAATCAACTCCTTTATATCTGTATATGTATAATACCACATACAAGTTACAAAGTCAAGCAACTATAATTACGCTGTCATTATTTTGCATAATTTTACATACAATAAAACGGCTCTATAATAAAAGTTGTGGTAAGGGATAGAGCCTACAAAAAAATTTCAAAAAAGTAGAGCATATTTACCTAAAATCCGTTAAAATGGAATTGACTAGAAACCAGAACGGAG
>ENA-OQCX01000029-OQCX01000029.1-human-gut-metagenome-genome-assembly--contig:-NODE-29-length-65997-cov-8.855230_pt1 | contig 65997 bp, 70 predicted proteins | sample MGYA00242762_ERZ504587 | MGnify/ENA primary metagenome ERZ504587 (study PRJEB26092, sample SAMD00036337) | human gut metagenome | host: Homo sapiens | study: EMG produced TPA metagenomics assembly of...
TTGGAAAATAAAATTTATAAAAAATCACAAACAGTAAGAAAATGATTGATAAATTATAAGTCAAAAACAACAAAAAATAATTAAAACAAAGATCAAAATATCATTATAAAACAAAAAGACATATTTGATATAACTGAGATTATTCAAAATCATATGAGTTTGTAGAAACTGAAATTTGCAAATTTAAAAGGGAGAATTCTTATTGTCTAATATCAGACAGGGTTTTAAAGGAGGTTTTTATGAAACGAAAAATAATATCAGTGATGCTAACGGGCACTATGATCGCAGGAATGCTTACAGGCTGCGGTTCAGACAGTAGCAGTAAAAGCAGTTCAAGTGTAATTTCCGGGTCGTCAGAAACTGAAACGGAGACTACAGAAGCAGACGAAAGTGATGATAAGACACCAGTCACATTTGAATATTTCAATGCAGACGGCAAAAATGGAAATTGGGATAATCCGGTAGCAAAAGCGATCACAGAGGCGACTGGTGTTACGTTGGATGTCAGCTATCCGGTTGCATCGCAAGGAGATGCAAAAGAGGATGTTGCGTTGATGATTGCAAATGATGAATATCCGGATCTGATTTATGCAAAATCAAATGCAACGGATCTGTATGCAGCCGGTGCCTTAATTGATATGACAGATCTGATTGAAAAATATGGACCCAATATAAAAAAAATGTACGGAGATGAGCTGGAAAAATTACAGTGGAGTAAAGATGATCCGGGAATTTATCAGCTTTCTTATGCGGGTGTAAATCAGAAAACACTGACAACAGGAGGAACCTGCCAGATCCAGTGGGCTGCACTGAAAGAGAATGATTACAAATATCCAAAAACAATAGATGAATATGAAAAAATGATCAAGAGCTATTTGGCAGCTCATCCAAAGACAGAAGATGGTTTGGATATGATTGGAATTACTATGAGTGCATCAGACTGGCATTGGCTGATTACACTGAGTAACCCGGCAGGCTTTATCGCAGATGCAGCGCCGGATAATGGACAGTGGCTGATTGATGATGACTATACAGTACATTTAAAAACGGTTACGCCGGAAGAAAAAGAGTATTTTAGATGGTTATGCCGTATGTACAATGAAGGAATTCTGGATCCGAATTTTGCAACACAGACGATGATGACTATATTGCAAAGGTTGCCAGCGGCCGTGTTGTTGCCTTGACAGATTCAGAATGGCACTATAGTCAGTGTGAAACAGCATTGATGGCTGATGGAAAAGTAGATCAGACATATGTTGGACTGCCGGTAACCTTAAGAGAGGATCAGTCTGCAAAGCTCTTTTGTATCAGGGAACAACGGTCGGATATGGAATGGCAATTACAAAAAGCTGTGAGGACCCAGTTCGTGCAATCAAATTCATGGATTATCTGTGCTCGGATGAAGGACAGATTTTATATCATTGGGGAATTGAGGGAGAAAATTATTTCCTGGACGAAAATGGAAAGCCGTATCGTACCGATGAAGAAGTTGCCAAAGCACAGTCAGATCCAGACTATCATAAGAACACAGGTATTGATAACTATACTGGATTTCCAATCTATGGAGCAGGTTCTTACACTGAGGACGGATTCCCGTATACTCCAACGACGAAAGAATCTGTGATTGCAAATTATAACGAAGCGGAAAAAGCCGGATGCGAGGCAATGGGAATCGAAATGCTGACAGATATGTTTCCGCAGCCAGAAGAATTTGAGCTTCTTCCATATTCTGCACTCTGGGCATATCAGCAGCCACAGGAACTGACCGAGCAGCAGAATACAATTTCGGATATTACTTGGCCAGGGCTGGTAAAATGTGTTTCGGGTACAGAAGAGGAATTTGACGCAAATTGGGACAACATGGTAAACGAACTGAAAGAAAATGGTCTGGAGGATACAGAGAAGGCTGTTACTGAATTCCTTGCTACGAAACTTGTGAATACTGATAAATGAAAAATCTAAATTTCCCGGCTATACTGGGAAGAATAGAGTAGTTGAAAACGCTGATGATTGCAATAAAAACGCCAAACTTCTATGCAGCAATGAAGTTGACACTGCAAGCTAAATTTACGTATAGAACAGGTACGAATCTTACATACAAGTCGCTGTATACCAGTGAACTGTAATCAACTTTAGTCCGCGATTATGATAGCCTGGTTGATTTTTTACTTGAAGTGAGTATAATTAGGTAAGAACAGAAATGTTCTCGATGTAAGAGCATCGTTAAAAGTTGGACTGCAGATGGAGCAGGATAAATTTCCATCTATTTAGGTCCTTTAATAAGACATTGAGTCTGACAGCTTGGAGTAAGTTATAGTCCACGTGGGGACTTAATGATTTCCATGCCGTTAAAGGTATCTTAACTGGATACCGAGGCTGACAACCAGCAGAAAACTCTTTACAAAAGATGTTCTTAGAGGAGTGTGGTTAAGTATCACACTCCTCGTTACATATGAGATATGGATAGTAAAAAAGAAAGGGATTTCAATATGGAAAAACAGACAGGCTGTGTCCACATCTACTGTGGGGATGGAAAAGGAAAGACGACTTGTGGTATGGGACTCTGTACGCGTGCGGCAGGGTATGGATACCGTGTTTTGATTTATCAGTTTATGAAAGATAACAGCACGAGCGAGCGGAAGGTGCTCTTACTGTCGCCGAATGTGACGTTTGTGCCGGGGCAGGACAAGATAAAGTTTTCGTTTCTGATGACACCGGAGGAGAAGGCAGAGCAGAAACGGTATTATGAAGAGCAGTTTCAGAAAGTGACAGAAAAAGCAGTTCAGGAAGAATACGATGTACTGTTTCTGGACGAGCTGGTTTATACGATTGGAAGCAAACTGTTTGATGAGCAGCTCCTTCTGGATTTTCTGGATCACAAGCCGGAGAAGCTGGAAGTGATTCTGACCGGGCAGGGACCGTCGGAGGCGCTGATTGAGCGGGCGGACTATGTTTCGGAGCTGAAAAAAATCAAGCATCCGTTTGACAAGGGTCTTGCGGCAAGAGATGGAATCGAGCGGTAACGCTGAAAAAACAAGAAAAAAGATACTGTTTTGCGGGGAAGGTGATTCCATGCAGAACAGTATCTTTTTCTTGATTTTGCGGCAATGAACCAAAATCTGTGATGGAACAAGTTTCTGGTGATTGCCGCGATAACCTGAGAAGTATCTGGAAGGCGCTGTAAGACAGAAAATAACGTTATTATTTCGCACCGCGATCCGCAATCATTTTCGTGGATTTCTTCACGCAGTACAGACATGTCGGTGCGATATAGCAGCAGGCGGCGAGCCACGCAGCCTGATCCGCAAAGCAGATTGCGGTGAAGCCAAACGCACCGACAAATCCCAGGCAGACAATCGTTCGTGCCAGCATCTCCATTACGCCGGAGAAAACGGCTCTTCCCGAGTAGCCAAGTCCCTGCGTTACCATACGGCAGACATTCAAAATACCAAGCATCCAGTAGAAAAATCCGAGGCAGCGCAGATATTTTGCCGAAGCGTTGATTGCTTCGAAAGCAGAGCTGACAATAAAGAGCTTTGTCAGCGGCCGTCCGAACAGAATCATGATGACACCTGCAAACGCACCATAGCCGACACCGACAAGCACACCCTGGCGGAGTCCCTGACGGATTCGTTTTGCCTGGCCTGCTCCGAGATTCTGACTGCAGAAAACGGAAGCCGCGGTACTGATCGCATCAAACGGGCACATCATAAACTGTTTGATTTTCATAGCAGCTGTGAACGCCGAAACATAAACACTGCCAAGTCCATTATTCGCTGACTGCATTACCATACTGCCGATCGCCGTGATCGAAAACTGCAGTCCCGTCGGAATGCCCATTGCGAGGAGTTCCTGCGCGGCATCCTTTCGCAGAGTGCGGTTTTCTTTTGTCGGAAGCAGGAGCTTTACCCTACGGGAAATAAAAAACAGACATAAGAGTCCGCTGATCGCCTGGGCGGAAATCGTCGCAATCGCCGCTCCTGCGCATCCCAGATGCAGAATGATAATACAGAACAGATCGAGGAAAATATTCAGGATTGCCGAAAATGCCAGAAACAGAAACGGCGTGCGGCTGTCCCCGACGGCACGCAGGATGCTGGAAAGATAATTGTACAGAATCGAAAACGGAATCCCGAGGAAAATCACAAGCTGATATGCGTAGGCATCCGCGAAGATATCGGACGGAACCGACAGCAGGTGCAGAATCGGTGCACAGAGTAAACTGCAGAGTGTGGTCAGAATGGCCGCAATCAGGACAGCAAGTGCAGCACCATTAAAGATATAATCGCGCATTTTATCAAGCTTTCCGGCGCCGAAATACTTGGCAACCGGGACACTGAATCCCGTGCAGCTTCCCATACAGAAGCCGAGCACCAGAAACTGTACACTGCTGCTTGCACCGACGCTGGCGAGCGCTCCGGGCCAAGTGCCTGGCCGACAATCGCCGCATCGATGATGTTATACGTCTGCTGCAGCAGATTTCCGATGAGAAGCGGAAAGGCAAACGAGAGCATCAGCTTTACCGGATTTCCCTTTACCATAGATGTTGCCATAAAAAACGCCTCCCCTGCTTAATATGCACGTGAATTATAAACGAGTGCCGTCTTATTCAGGTTCTGGATCATGAAATAGTCGGCAACGAGCTGGCCGATGCCGCCGGTCAGGTAGCCAAGCAGCGTCCACAGAAGAATGGCGGAACCGTTTTCCTCAATCATCACACCGTAGCGGTCGTAGGATTCGCGGTACATGCGGTTCGCCTGCTTGTAACGCCAGTAAACGCCGTAAATTCCACAGGTAACCCAGGACAGAAGCAGCACAATAATGTAGTTCGGGCTGTCTTCGCCGTCACCGTAAAAGATGGTGTTCAGGTCTTCCACATAAACATACCAGAAGTAGATCGAGTAGAGTCCGCACGTCAGAAATGTGAGCAGAAGATAGAACCAGAAACTGCGGTTGTCTTTTACATTCATTTGTAAATACCCCCTTTAATTAAGATAGAACCATTGTAGCACGCGCCCGAGAGAGGGGTCAATAGAAAGGAGCGGGTCGTGGTAATAAATGCGCCAGGCATAAACGGCGAGAAGCAGCACGACAATCACCGTAATGATCCCCTTTTTAAAACGCCGAAGTCCCGCCGTCTGTTCCGGCCCGAAGAAGAGCCATATCCCTGCGGGCAGTACGGCATAGACGAGCGGATGCATCCGAAATGCCGCCCGAAAATGACCCGAGAGCAGAAGCAGTACCGCGCGGCTCATTCCGCAGCCCGGGCAGGAAATGCCGGTGGAAAACCGGATCGGACAGCCGATGCCTGTGAGGGTGATGAAGGCGACGTAAACGCCGAGGAGCAGGCAGAAGAAAAAGAAATCACGGCAACGTTTCTTCAGAAAAGAAAGATACGCGCTGCCGCGGCCGGGATCACGTTTCATGGAGTTTGGTGACGGCGTATTCATATAAAGCCTCCTTGCGCTCGCTGTCGGTCGTGAGAAAATGCGAGTACAGAACGTCGATCATAACGAGAATCGGGAACTGCGGAGAGATTGCGCCGCCGTTTTTCAGATGCTCTTTGACCGCAAGCAGCAGGACTTCATCGCAGAAGGCATCGTAATCGCTGGAGCTGCGGGAAGTAAAGAGAATGGTAGAGGCTCCCTTTTCCTTCGCGGCTCCGAGCGCACGCAGCACCTCCGGTGTCTGTCCGCTGACGGTAATGCCGATTGCAGCGCAGCTCTCATTGAGCAGAACGGCATTCATTTTCATGATGTGAATGTCGGTAATTGCTTCAATATCCACGCCCGCAAGCATAAAACGCAGCTTCATTTCCTGGGCGGAAAGTCCGGAGCTTCCAAGACCGTAGACATACACCCGACGCTTCGAAGTGAGAATATGGCAGATGCGGTCAATCTGCGCGCGGTCGGCGAGCGAGTAGCTTTTATTCAGCAGCTCCTGATACGTATTCAGCACCTGTTTGATGTGATCGTCCGTGCCAGGCAGTGCGGCGTTTAGACCTTCCTGGTAACGGTAGACAAATTCGCGGTAGCCCGTGTAGCCGCATTTTTTCGCAAAGCGGGAGAGCGAAGCCTCCGAAACATAGAGCAGTTCCGAAACGTGGCGCGCGGACAGATCCGACTCGTCGGTATTATGAATAAAAAAATCTGCTACCGTCCGTTCCAGGGGAGTGAACGAGGGATAGACAGACTCAATGACAGGAATAATTGATTTTTCAAAGTGTTCCATGGAACGTAAGTCCTCCTGGTATCTGTAAATATCTGAAAGAAATTCAGATCAGTTCTTGCTTTATTGTATCACAGGCAGAGTGGTGAATCAACTTTCAATTGTGTGTGAATTGTACGGGAAAGCGGGCGGAAAAATGGAAAGAACTTTAATGACGTGAAAGTAATTTCTAAAATATAAAAATAGTTGAAAATAAAATCAACATAAATTATAATCAGAACAGATCAAAGAAAGAAGGCAAGACAATGATTATCAAAAACGGACGTGTATTTCAGGAAGACGGAACGTTTGCGGAAAAAGATCTTTATATAGAAGGAAAACGTTTCGTTTCCACAAAAGAAGAAGTGATCGATCAGGAAGTGATCGATGCGAAAGGCATGATGGTTCTGCCGGGACTGGTTGACGTACACAGCCACGGCGCTGCCGGACATGATTTTTCAGACGGAGACGTGGAAGGTTTAAAAGAGATCCTGCGCTACGAGAAAGCGCACGGCATTACCTCTTACTGCCCGACATCCATGACACTGCCAAAAGACGATCTGCTGAAAATCTTCGGAACCATCGAAGCAATCAAAGATGAGCCGGAAGCAGAAGTGATCGCCGGCGTCAACATGGAAGGACCGTTCATCGATCCGATCAAAAAAGGCGCACAGGCAGAGGAGAACATCGTGGCTCCGAACGCTGAGTTCTTCCGCGCATGCAATGCGGCGAGCGGCGGAAAAATCCGTCTCGTAACCCTAGCCCCGAATATGCCTGGCTCACTGGAATTTATCAAAGAAGTTTCCGATGAAGTCATGGTTTCCATCGGCCACACCACAGCAGATTATGACACGGCGCTGGCAGCCATGAAAGCAGGTGCACACCATGTCACCCATCTGTACAACGCAATGCCGCCGTTCGCACACCGCAACCCAGGTGTCATCGGCGCAGCATTTGACGATTCGGAGTGCCGCATGGAGCTGATCTGCGACGGCTATCACATTCACGGTGCTGTTGTCCGCGCGACCTTCTCCATGATGGGAAGTGAACGTATGGTTCTCATCAGCGATTCCATGATGGCAACGGGAATGCCGAACGGAACGTATTCCCTCGGGGGACAGGCTGTCTGGATGAAAGACGGAAAAGCGACCCTGACCGACGGTGAGACCATCGCGGGTTCCGCTACGAACCTGTACGACTGCATGAGAAAAGCAGTTTCGTTTGATATTCCGCTGGCAGATGCCATTTTTGCGGCAACAAGAAATCCGGCACAGAGCATCGGTATCTACGATGAAGTAGGATCCATTGCACCGGGCAAAAAAGCGCATGTACTTCTGGTGGACGACGAACTGAACCTGAAACAGGTTATTATGTAATTTATTATATAGAAGAAATTTGGAGGAAAAACAAATGTTATTAATTGAAGCAAAAGATTACAATGATATGAGCAGAAAAGCAGCAAACATCATCTCCGCGCAGGTGATCATGAAACCGCACGCAGTGCTCGGCCTTGCAACCGGATCTACCCGGTCGGCGCTTACAAACAGCTCGTTGAGTGGTACAACAAAGGCGACCTTGATTTCGCAAATGTCACCAGCGTAAACCTGGACGAGTACAAAGGACTCTCTCCGGAGAATGATCAGAGCTATCGTTACTTCATGAACACCAACCTGTTCAATCATGTCAACATCAACAAAGAGCGCACCTTCGTTCCGAACGGGCTGGAGCCGGACAGCGAAAAAGCATGCGCAGCTTACAACGAAATCATCCGCAGCGTCGGCGGCATTGACCTGCAGCTTCTTGGACTTGGAAACAACGGCCACATCGGATTCAACGAGCCGGGCGCAGCATTCGAGAAAGAGACACACTGCGTTGACCTGACCGAGAGCACCATTCAGGCAAATAAACGTTTCTTTGAAAAAGTAGAGGATGTTCCGACCCAGGCATACACCATGGGAATCAAGAACATCATGCAGGCAAGAAAAGTTCTGCTGATCGTCAGCGGCGAAGGAAAAGCAGAGATCCTCGACAAAGTTCTGTACGGACCGGTTACTCCGCAGGTTCCGGCTTCCATCCTGCAGCTTCACAACGATCTGACAGTTGTAGCAGATGAAGCAGCAATGTCTGTGATCAAAGCAAACCACAGATAATTGTTACGATGAATGAAAAGTCCGCCGAATGGGGAGAATATGAAAAATCCCCGTACGGCGGGCTTTTTTGCGGTTTACAAATTGATGTAAATGTGTTAGCATAAAACCAGTGCATAAAAACAAAACACAGTGACGAAGAGAGTACATCTGCATGTGCGAATTTACAGAGAACACCCCCGAAAACCATTCCGGTTTTGCAGGCTGAGAGGGGAGGAGGAGCGGCAGATCGAACATGGCTTCCGAGAGGCGCACCGAACCGTGAAAACAACAATCTGAAACGGTAAGGCTGCGACAGGTTCCGCCTGTTACAGCGGAGAGGTATAGCACATGTACCTGCAGAGGTTTCTGCTGTGAGGCAGGGACGAAAAGAAGTGGTATCACGGGTAAACAAACCTGTCTTCTTCCGACTACAAGAGAGCGGAATAAGGCAGTTTTTTATTTGAAAGGAGAAATGAAAGCAATGGAAAAAATCAGACCGAAATATTATATCACCACGGCGATTGCCTACACATCCGGCAAGCCGCACATTGGAAACACCTACGAGATCGTACTCGCGGACAGCATCGCCCGCTTCAAACGTCAGCAGGGCTACGATGTATTCTTCCAGACCGGAACCGATGAGCATGGCCAGAAGATCGAGCTGAAAGCAGAAGAGGCAGGTATCACGCCAAAAGAATTCGTAGACAACGTATCCACCGAGATCAAGAGAATCTGGGATCTGATGAATACGTCCTACGACAAATTCATCCGTACCACCGACGCCGATCACGAGGCACAGGTACAGAAAATCTTCAAAAAACTGTACGATCAGGGAGATATCTACAAAGGATATTACGAAGGTCTTTACTGTACACCGTGTGAATCCTTCTTCACCGAGTCCCAGCTTGTAGACGGAAAATGCCCGGACTGCGGACGCCCGGTTACCCCGCAAAAGAAGAGGCATATTTTTTCAAAATGAGCAAATATGCACCGAGACTGATCGATTATATCAACACCCATCCGGAGTTCATCCAGCCGGTTTCCAGAAAGAACGAGATGATGAACAACTTCCTTCTTCCGGGACTGCAGGATCTCTGTGTATCCAGAACCTCCTTCACCTGGGGAATCCCGGTATCCTTCGATCCGAAGCACGTTACCTACGTATGGCTGGACGCACTGACCAACTACATCACCGGAATCGGTTATGACTGTGACGGAAACAGCTCCGAGCAGTTCAACAAGCTGTGGCCGGCAGACCTGCATCTGATCGGAAAAGACATCATCCGTTTCCATACCATTTACTGGCCGATCTTCCTGATGGCACTCGATCTGCCGCTTCCGAAACAGGTATTTGGTCATCCGTGGCTGCTGCAGGGCGACGGCAAGATGAGTAAATCCAAAGGAAACGTGATCTACGCAGACGATCTGGTAGACCTGTTCGGCGTAGACGCTGTCCGCTACTTCGTTCTGCACGAGATGCCGTTTGAGAACGACGGTGTCATTACCTGGGAGCTGCTGGTTGAGCGTATGAATTCCGACCTTGCCAATACTCTTGGAAACCTGGTAAACCGTACCATCTCCATGAGCAACAAATACTTCGGCGGCGTTGTGACAAAGACCGGCGCAGCAGAAGAGGTGGACGATGATCTGAAAGCAGTCGTTACCGCAACAAAAGCAAAAGTTGCTGCCAAGATGGAAGAGCTGCGTGTGGCAGATGCGATGACTGAAATCTTTGGTCTGTTCAAACGCTGCAACAAATACATCGACGAGACGATGCCGTGGGCACTGGCAAAAGACGAGGCAAAGAAAGATCGTCTGGAAGAGGTTCTGTACAACCTGGTAGAGAGCATCACCATCGGCGCATGCCTGCTCGAGTCTTTCATGCCGGAGACCACCGAGAAGATCCTGGCTCAGTTGAATGCAGAGAAACGCAGCTACGAAGAGCTGGATCAGTTCGGACTGTATACATCGGGCAATCAGGTAACCGATCAGCCGCAGATCCTGTTCCAGAGACTCGACGTCAAAGAGGTTATGGAAAAAGTAGAAGTGATCCAGGCAAAACAGAAAGCTGCCATGGCTGCTGCAAAAGAAGAAGAGGAAAAAGCCGAAGAAGCTGTTGTAGATGTAGAGCCAAAAGAAGAGATTACGTTCGAAGACTTTGGAAAAATGCAGTTCCAGGTAGGTGAGATCATCTCCTGCGAACCGGTGAAGAAATCGAAAAAACTCCTCTGCTTCCAGGTCAAAGTCGGAAGCCAGACAAGACAGATCGTCTCCGGAATCAAAGCATATTACAAACCGGAAGATACCATCGGAATGAAGGTTATGGTCCTGACCAACCTGAAACCGGCCAAACTGGCAGGCATGATGTCTGAAGGAATGCTCCTCTGCGCAGAAGACGCCGAAGGCAACGTATGCCTCATGACCCCGGAAAAAGCAATGCCGGCGGGTGCAGAGATCTGCTAGAGCGGAAAATAGAATAGAATGAAAGTTGAAATCCCTTTCCATGCGTGATGTGTGGGGAGGGATTTTTTGCGTTTTAAAAAGTTAAGGAAAACGTCATATAAAGATTCTGAATCTTATGATAATATAATGATAAAGAGAGAATATTTGAACGGGTTTATCGAATATGACAACAGGAAGGAGGAGCGTTGTATGAGAAAAATGCGGACGTTATTTCTGGTTTTACTTTGTTGCGGACTGTCATTGTATGCGGGGGTATCTTATGTGAAGGCAGAGGAAAAGGTTCCTTCTGATTACGATGCTTATTTGCAGGAAACAGGGATGCCAGAGAATGAGATACAAAAGCTGGATGAGCATGTGAAGCAGTTTATCGTCGATGATTTAAAAAGCGGAGATGGAAAATTCGGGTATATGAAAATCAATGCAGAAGAACAGATGATGAATGGAAGTGCGGAAGATTTTACGGGAATTGAATTTTATGCATCAGCCTTCAAAAATGGTTCGGCGATTTATGTTTATCCAACCTATGGATTCACAGAGAACAAAAAGCCCTGTGGAAACGACAGCTTCTCGTTTTTACTAGGAGAGGCGATCAGACCGTATGAATTTGGCGGAACCTTATGGTACAAAGACAACACAATGAGCGACTGGGCAGTCAGTGGAAATCTTATTGCAAACAACCAACAGCTAAACGGCGCCAGCTACTCCGGAAGCCAGCTGGGAACACCGAGATCTGCGATGAAATTCATGGGAACCACATACTGCCATGCGTCGGTGGGGACGGGGGATGATAACAGAATTTTGATGGGGTATTCGTATCAGCCGAAGGAAGTAAGAGTTGAGTTATTCGGATGGAGGCTTTCGAGAAAACAAATAATTTTTGTGCTGGCGGGAGGAGTTGTTGTAGGAAGCGTATGGTGGAGAAAAAATAAGGGTAAGACGCAAAAATAGCCACCCCTGTCTGCAAACTAGGCGACCATTTTTGACATAATTAGTAAACAGGCTGACCGTCTGTCGGCAGCGCTCTTTTTCGACATCATAGCATCACGCTTTTGTAAAAATGTCAAAAGTTCTTTCAAACGTATTTTCTGAATCCAAATTTTTCTATTTGTTGTTTTTATACGCCTTTAGGAGTATAATTCGAAGCAGAGGTGGTAAAATGAAAAAAACAGTTTATCATGGTTCGGATCATATTATTGAACGGCCGAAATATGGTTATGGAAAAATTTATAATGATTATGGTGTTGGATTTTACTGTACAGAAAACCAAAATATGGCCAAAGAATGGGGTGTCAGTGCGGATAAAAATGGTTACGCAAATAGATATGAGATTGAATGTGATGGATTGAAAGTTCTCAATTTGAATATGCGCGACTATACAATGCTCCATTGGCTTACGATTTTGTTGGAAAATCGAGAATTTGATGCATCCACACCGTTGGCGGCAGAAGCAAAAGAATATTTGCTACAAAATTTTCATCTTGATTATGAAAAGGCAGATATTATCATTGGATATCGTGCTGACGACAGCTATTTTTCTTTTGCAGCGGATTTTATTAATGGTGCAATTTCTTACCGTCAGTTGAGTAATGCAATGCGTCTGGGAAAACTGGGACAGCAGTTTGTTTTAAAAAGCAGAAGAGCATTTGAACATTTGGAATTTACAGGGTATGAGATTGCAAGTGTGCAGGAATGGTATAAGAGGAAAGCATCCCGTGATCATATGGCGCGTCGGCAATATTTTGATCTGGAACGAAACCGCCGTCAGCGGGGTGATTTATATATCACCACAATTTTAGATGAGGAGATGAAACCAGATGATCCACGCTTACGATAAATTATATCTTTCTGTTGCACAAAAAAATCTTGCCTGCATGCTGGATTATATGGTCAATGATTTAAAACGGCCGTTGGAAACTGTATGGCAGTGGTTTTGTATGAGTAATACAGCGTCACGGTTTGAACGAGGTGACTGTTCTGTGGTAGCGGGAATGTCGGGAGTTGAAATTGCATATGAAGTATTACAGGAAGCAGGGGAACCAAAGCCGGAACAAGCCCCCTCTTATTCTTACGATCGCAGCCCTGAATATTGGACAGGCTGGGCGTTGGCCTATTATCAGTGGAGTACCAGTTTGTCTTTTGCGGAAATAAACCAGGCTATTCCTGTAACTGAAGTGCGAATGCTCTACACGCCATATCATGAAATGGATGTTCGTCAGTTTGTAGATAAAATGAATGAATTATATCGTGAAGCAAAACCGGAGACAAACTTGAAAGAATTGCGTACTTTTGCAAATCTAAGTCAGAGTGAACTGGCACAGCAGGCAGGTGTTTCGGTTCGGACCATTCAGCAGTATGAACAGCGAAGAAAGGATATTAACAAGGCGCAGACAGAGACCTTGTTGAAGATTGCGCGGGCATTAGTATGTACGGTAGAAGATCTGGTGGAGAAAGTTCCAACTTGATAAAATGAATAAAAAGTTTTTTGTTCAAAGTTTCAGAAAGCGTCATAAACTTTTCCCCTACGCAAGGTTATATCTTCAGCCCCGGGAGGCCGCTGGGAGAGAGCTTAAGCAAAACTCGATTATCAGAACAAGCGAACTAATTGAAAATAGACGCTCCCCTTGCGTTATAGATACTGGGGGAGCGTTTTTTTAATAGCGGTAGAGAATTTCTATAAGGGATGTTGTTGCTTTTTCTTTGATTTAAATCGAATGCATAAGAAAAATGTAAGAAAATTTTCACCAAACGTCATAGATTTTCAGAAGAATATATGGTAGTATAGGGCTAACAAAAAAGTATGTGAAAAAAATAACAAAGCGGAAAGGAGATGCAGGTGTATGAATAAAAAATTAACAGGTATTTTTGCAATGTGTGCTCTGTTGCTGACTGGATGTCAGGGAGCGAAAGAGAGTAGCAAGGAAATTACGCCGCCGGATACCGGATGGGGGAAAACGGTGGATGAAGTGCTTGCCGACTGGAATCTGGATCGGGACCAGGTGGAAATTTTCTCCGAAACTAACAGTGCAGCCGCGATCGCAGTAGATACAGAAGCCACTGTTTTCGGCGAGCAAACTTCCAGAGTCATGTTTCAGTTTATCAACCTCGATCAGACCGGAGCGACGGGAAAACCAGTATTGTGCGAAGTAGACATCACCTACCCTGATGATGCCGATATGGATACCGTGAAAAAAGAGATGGAAAAATCCTACGGAAGTTCCAAAGACTCCATTACCCGCTATGAGCTGTACCAGTCGCTGGGCGACGATCAGCTCCCGGAATATACTTACAAAAAAGCAGATCAGCTTGCCGTCTGGTCCGGCGAGAGCCTGAAAGATGCGATTCCTTCCGATAAGAGCACCGAATACGAAACCGCCTGGGAAGCATACCAGCCTGGCCTTACCACCGACAACTGGGAGAACTACACCGAACAGGCAAGCATGGCAACCGCCGTATGCGCATACGGCGCAGAAGCATTTCCAATGTTTGAAAAAAACGGTGTCAGCCTCGAAGCTTATCCGGGACTGGTATATGAGCAGGTGAAAAAGTAATATGAAATGTAACTATTCAGAGCCATGCGAAATGGAAGAAAATCGTGAATCATGCTTGCATGAATGAACGGTTTTCTGGAATTTCATATGGCGAGAAGCAACATCGAGATGCAGCGCAAGCGGAATCGAGATGGGGTTCTGAATAGTTACTATGAAATAAGAAAGTCATAAACTCCCGGCAGTGCCGGGGAGTCCGTGCATAGGGAGAAGGAAAAGAGTGTGTCCCGGAAAAATTCATGATATACTGAAAAGAGAAAATTCAACTTTTGGAAGGTTCCCGGAATGTCTGTTTTGGAAGAGAGGTGATTTCCTTGAAACGTATGAAAAAGAGAAAAATCACTGTGTTAGCTGGAGTGATCCTTTGCGTGATTGCAGGATGTCTGGTAAAAAGAATGACGGCGGTGTATACACAGAAAGAAAATCCCATTGGTCCTGAGCGGGGTACGACAGATGTTTTCCTGACGGCAGCAGATTTCATCTCAGAAAAATCGGATCAGGAACTGCTGCAGGAAATCGAAACCTTTGATACGGACAAAGCCGAGATGATTTATCTTTATATCCCGGAAGACACCGGAGCCGGAATGTCCTTTGCGATCACGCGCGAGGATCATCCGGAGGAGATGGACGAAATTCTCTCGACCATTTACGGAGAAAAAATTTCCTGCCAGAAGCCAAAACAGGTATTCAACATGACAGAGAGGATTTTGTATGATTATAACTGGTATGTTCTGATCTACGATCATGAGATGAATCAGATGGCGCTTGTATTTCTGTATTCCGATGATGTGATTGTATACAATGGTCATGTACTTCAGACAACAGAAACGTATGATGAAAGCATTCGCCCGTGTATTTTAAAACTGAAAGAGGAGAATCAGGAAAAACTGAAAAGCGGAGAGGCAACACAAAGAAGGGTTGCGATTCCATAGAAAAATAGAGAAAAGCGTGCCTGGAGAACAGACACGCTTTTTAACGTCATGCAGAATGAAAAAGTCTGATGAATATTTGGAAGTACGATTTTAATTTGCACAATTCCGCTCACACAGGAACGCCAGCCCTTTCAGCAGAAGGTTCGGGTCATAGATATGAGGATGTAAAACGAGCGGTTCGACGAAGCGTGCCGCGCCGCCGGTGAGGATGAGGGTGGCGGGGGAGCCGAGTTCGGCTTCGATGCGCTGGACCATTCCGTCGAGCATCGCGGCCATGCCGACGATGGTGCCGGAGAGAATGCATTCTTCGGTGTTTCTGCCAATGATGCGTTTCGGGATCTGGAGGTCGAGCCGCGGGAGCTGGGCGGTCCGCTCGGAGAGGGCGCCAAGTCCCATATCGAGTCCCGGTGCGATGGCGCCGCCGCAGAAGACGCTGTTTTCCCGGATGACATTGAAGGTCGTCGCTGTTCCAAGATCCACGGTGATGACCGGCAGCGGATAATGTGCGGCGGCCCAGGCTGCATCAACGAGGCGGTCGCGGCCTACTTTTTCCGGTTCCGGGATGGAAAATGTCATGCCGAGATCACTTTCGGATGTGACGAGCAGCGGTTCTGTGCCGAACAGATTACGGACACATTCCTGCAGAAGCGTCAGAACCGACGGAACAACGCTGGAAATGATGACGCCCCGAAAGTCGGACGGGGAAAGATTCTTGTCTTCAAAAAGCTGCTCGATCGCAGATTCATACTGGCTGGCAGACCAGGTGTGGTTGATGTCAATCCGGGCTGTGAATTCGAGGGAATACGCTTGCTGCGGTGCGATCCGGACGCCGCCGAGCGTAACGGTTGTGTTCCCGATATCAATGGCTAAAATCATAAAAATACCTCGCGATTATTTTAAAAGTAGAGTTCTTTTGTACTTTTATTATAAAGCCTTTTTGCATCAATGGCAAACAGGATTGGTTGTAATCTGTTTTTCTGTCTGCTATACTTAAAACTATCATAGGAAAAAAGCTGCTTCGAGGCAGCAGAACGGAGTTACAATGGAAAATCTTGACGGAAAATGTGTTGTACTTGGTGTGACAGGCGGAATTGCCGCCTATAAAATGGCAAATGTGGCGAGCGGTCTTCGGAAAGCCGGAGCAGACGTGCATGTCATCATGACCGAAAACGCGACGCAGTTCATCACCCCGCTGACGTTCGAGACGCTGACCAACAACCGCTGCGTGTCGATACGTTTGCGCGTGATTTTAAATATGAGGTGACGCATATTTCGCTGGCAAAAGCGGCGGATCTGATTATGATTGCCCCGGCTACCGCCAATGTGATTGCAAAAATGGCACACGGCATTGCAGATGATATGCTGACAACGGTGGTGCTCGCAGCGAAGTGCAAAAAGCTGGTCTCTCCGGCGATGAATACGGCAATGCTGGAAAATCCGATTACGCAGGATAATCTGGCGACGCTGAAAAAATACGGTTTCGGCATCATCGAGCCGACCGTGGGAATGCTGGCGTGCAAGGACGTCGGAAAAGGAAAACTGCCGGACCCGGAGGTGCTGCTCGATTATATCGCGATGGAGCTTGCCCGCGAAAAGACGCTCGCTGGTGTGCGTGTCACCGTGACTGCAGGCCCGACGCAGGAATCCCTCGATCCGGTGCGGTATCTGACGAACCACAGCAGCGGCCGCATGGGATACGCGATAGCGCGGGAGGCGATGCTCCGCGGCGCGCAGGTGACGCTGATTTCCGGCCCGGTTTCATTAGCCCCGGTTCCAGGCGTTGCGATGCGACCGGTGACGACGGCGAAGGACATGCTGGAGGCGGTGCGGGAGACATTGCCGGAGACGGATATTCTGATTAAGGCGGCCGCGGTTGCTGATTACCGGCCTGTGACGGTGGCGGATCAGAAAATCAAAAAGAAGGACGGTGACATGAGCATTCCGCTGGAGCGCACCGACGATATTCTGGGATGGGTGGAAAAGAACCGTCATCCGGGGTTGTTTGTATGCGGCTTCTCGATGGAAACCGAGAACATGGTGGAAAACTCGCGTGCAAAGCTGGAGAAGAAGCATCTGGACATGATCGCGGCAAACAATTTGAAGACAGAGGGTGCCGGCTTCGGTGTGGCGACGAATGTGGTGACGCTGATCACGAAGGACGGCATCAAGGAGCTTCCGCTCATGGGAAAAGACGAAGTGGCGGGCTGCCTGTTGGATGAGATTGCGGCGCGGCGGTGATCATGTTGAAGAGTGACTTTTTTTCGTTTCCTGGTTGACGCGGGAAAAATGAATGCGTTATAATAAGCACAGGCGCAGCGGCGCACTTTACTTTTACGAAAACAACGAACGATAGGATGGATAAACGTGGAAACGGAAACAGGGGAAGGCTATGCAGAGCTTTCTTCCGTTTCTGTTTCGTTTTTTTAAGGAGAAATTCGGATATGATATTTGAAACACATGCACATTATGACGATGAGAAATTTGATGAAGACCGCGCAGAGCTGCTTTCCTCGATGCAGGAAAACGGAATCGGGCGTATCATCAATGTCTCGGCAAATCTGGAATCACTGGAAAATACAAGAAAACTGATGGAAGCGTATCCGTTCATCTACGGCGCGTTCGGCCTTCACCCGGATGAGGTGGGCGATCTGAACGAGGACGTGATGGCGCGGATGCGGGAACTCTGCCGCATGGAAAAGGCGGTCGCGGTCGGTGAGATTGGCCTTGACTATTACTGGGACAAGGAGAATCACGAGAAGCAGGAATACTGGTTCCGCCGTCAGATTGCGCTTGCTCGGGAAGAAAAACTTCCGATGATTATTCACAGCAGGGAGGCGGCGGCCGATACGCTCCGCGTCATGAAAGAGGAAAAATCGGAGGAGATCGGCGGCGTCATTCATTGTTTTTCCTACTCTGTGGAGATGGCAGAGGAATACCTGAAAATGGGATTTTATCTTGGCATTGGCGGCGTGGTGACGTTCAAAAATGCGAAGAAGATCAAAGAAGTGGTTCAGATGGCTCCGATGGAGCGCATTCTGCTGGAAACAGACAGTCCGTATCTGGCACCGGTTCCGTACCGGGGAAAACGAAATTCATCTCTGTATCTGCCGTACGTTGTGCAGGAGATCGCAGAACTCAAGGGAATTTCGGAAGAAGAAGTCATTGAGACGACAGAAAAAAATGCGGTCAGACTGTTTCGAGCAGAGGAATAGGAAGCGATACCAGAGGTGTTTCTTCTGTTTTATTTGTTCGGATCAATTCCGTCTGGCCGGACAAATTGAATAGGAGAAAGCGAAAATGGTTGATAAAACAATGATGGGCGACAAATGCGCCGAGCTGGTGCGCGCCGCGATGATCGGTGCGCTCGCAGTGACACTGGGAAACCCGACAGCGTTTATGCAGCAGAAGAGGAAACGGCCGATCCGGGACAGATTGGAATTGAGATTGCAGGGGAAGCAGCCGTTGGGGCTGCTTCTTTTTGCGTGGAGGAAGATGCGGCGGAGGAGGCACCTGCGGAAGCGGAAGAGGTGACAGAACCGGAAGGTACGCAGAATGATGAGATGGAAGAGGAAAGTGGATCCGAGGGAAAAGAAGATGAGACAGTCCCGGAGGAACCGGAACCGCAGGAGCTGACGGCAGAGATAATGCAGGAATGACGGAACCGGGAAAAACGGGCGAGACAGAGCCAGAGGGGCCGGAAAATGCAGAACCGGGAGAGGCAGGCGAGACAGAGCCAGAGGAGCCGGAAAATCCAGAACCGGGAGATCAGGGAGACATGCCGGAAACACCGGGAAACAGCGAAATGGATGGACCGTGGCCGGGCGAAGGGGAAGATATTTCCAACGATCCATGGCCGGGGCAGGAAGAAATCGGCGGCGGAGATGGGGAGCAGATGGAACCGCCGGAGGAAGAAAACGGATCTGCAGGAAGTGATGATGCAACTGGTGGGGACAAGACGGCAAAAGTCTCTTCGGATTCTGACTTATCACAGTCTGCGGAACCGCCAGCCGCCGAGGCTGAACCCGTCTTTTCGGCAGAGCAGGAAGCTGAGCGCACGCGGGAAAGCTACAGTGAGTGGCAGGCGGCAGAAGCTGAAAAAGTCACGATTTCCCGTATGCCGTGGCTGTTTCATACGGTTGAAAAAACATATGCTATCGCCGATGTGAATTCCTGGCTTCACGTCCGCGAAGGAAAAGGCACAAATCAGAAAATCGTCGGAATCCTGCCGAAGGGAAGCCTCTGTTATATTTTAGCGGATGCGGATTCTGACTGGGTTTATGTGGAATCCGGCGATGTCCGTGGATTTGTCTGCGCGCGGTATCTCCTGCGCGGAGAAGAGGCTGAAAAAGAGGTAAACCGTTGGCAGGAGGAAAGTTTTCCCATGGCGGAAATGTGGGTGAAGCCATGGAATAATAAGGCGTACACCTATACATATGCAACGACGAGAACACTTCTTTCTTCTGACGAAGCGCGCGGCGAGGTCCTGCAGTACGCGAAAAAATTCCTGGGAAATCCGTACGTCTGGGGCGGGACGAGTCTTACAAACGGCTGCGACTGTTCCGGCTTTGCCCAGCAGATTTTTGCTAATTTCGGGTATACCTTCCGAGAACCTCACGCCAGCAGGCGAAAGCTGGAACACGCATTCCGGTGCAGGAGGCAAAGCCTGGTGATCTGCTGTTTTACCAGCGGGAGAGCGGGTTTATTTACCATGTCATGATTTATCTCGGTGATGGAAAAGTAATCCACGCTGGAAGCGAGGCGACGGGGATTCTGATTTCAGATTTTAACTATGAGAAATCGACAGAATTTGCTGTGCGGGTGATTTCGAAGGAAATGCGTGAGAGCAAAATAGAAACGGGAGATGTGGATAATGGGAGAAAAGAAGGAAACTCTGTGGATAACCAGACAACAGAAAACGGGAATGGTGGAAAACAGAAGGCGGGAGCAGAAAATGTGCAGAATACAAGTGCAGAAAACAGTACCGCAGGTGATCGGTTGGAAAGCGCTTCGGGAAAATATCTCGGCAATTTTAAACTGACCGCTTACTGCAACTGCGCCGTCTGCTGTGGCCGCTGGGCGGGCGGCCCGACCGCATCCGGAAAAATGCCGGTGCAGGGCCGGACCATTGCAACCGGCGTTCTGCCGTTTGGAACGAAGCTGAATATCGGCGGAAAAATTTATACGGTCGAGGACCGCGGCACGCCGTACGGCCACATTGATATCTATATGGAACGCCATGCAGACGCAGAGGAGTTCGGCGTGCGCTACGCGGATGTATATCAGTCAGAAGAAATCTGATAAAATTTGCCGATCACGGCGGCATGTGCATCCGTGCCGTGGCCGATATACGGAGTCCTTGCAATCGGGAGATCCGGTCCGGCCGCCTGGCGGACAAGCTGCGGCATATCCGGCGTCAGCTGGTCGCGTTCCATCTGGGAAAATGTTCCGAGGAGAATACCATTGATCTGTTCAAAGGCATGCATCATTTTCAGCTGGGACAGAAACGTAACCATCTGCGGAACGCCGCCGCCCATGGCTTCGAGGAGCAGGATTTTCCGCGGAAATCCGGCTGAAAATCCGTTCCGGCGAGCTTCAGAAAACAGCGGATATTTCCGCCGATCATCACACCTTCCATGTGATCGCCCTGCAGAAATGTGCAAGGGAGGTCGAAGAGGCTGGGAGACTGCCCGGAAAAAGCGTTTTGGAACAGAGTGATCTGTTCGGCGCTGTGGTCGTACAGCAGATTTCGAACCTGATACAGCATCGACTCATTTCCAGTCGCAGTCGTGACAGCATTGACAATCGTCGTGAGATCACTGTATCCCCAGAAGCGCTTGCCGGAGGCGGCGATGACAGAAAAATCCAGATACGGCAGAATTTCATTCGCCATATCGCCGCCGGAAACATCAAAAATATCCGTGATTTCTGGGTCACAGTAAAGGTTCATCAACGCATCCGCCCGCTCCGCGCCCGTGCCGGAAAAGCTGGAACCGTTGTCGTAGAGGCAGGGGCTTAAAACAGGATCGAAGCCCAGCTCCCGCAGAATCTGACAGAGACGCGCCAGATCGGCGGAAAAGGAAGGATGCATGGGGTTGGAGCAGGCGGTAATACCAATTTTATGAGACATAAAGATTCCTTTCTCGGAGTAAAACAAGGCAAAATCTGCATTTTCGTGGCACACCGGTACAGCTTTTTCTTTGAATTTGCAAAGCAGATTTAGAGATCGCCGGTGTTTGTAGAATGCCGTTTTGGACAAAAATTATAAAGCTTTGAGGTCATCAATCAGTGTCTGCACTTCCTCTTCCGTCGTTGCCCAGCTGGTGCAGAACCGCGCAATATTTCCGCCGTCCGCGGATTTCCCCATTGGCTCGAAAATATAGCGTTTTTCCAGAGTTTCCTTCTGCGCATCGGTGAGAATCACAAACTGCTGATTCGTAAAACTCTCCACCCAGAATGGAATCCCCTGCGCCGCAAATGCTTTGCGGAGTTTCATGGCAAGTTCATCGGCGCGGCGTGTCGCAGTAAAATAAAGATCATGCCCCAGCAGGCAGTGGAACTGCAGTCCGAGCAGCCATCCCTTTGCGAGGACAGCGCCGTTCTGTTTCATGTAGGCTTTGAACCGCTTTTTCAGCGAGTCAGCTGTAAGCACAACGGCCTCACCAAACAGCGCACCGCATTTCGTTCCGCCGAAATAGAAAACATCTGTGAGAGCAGCGAGATCCTCGAGAGAAACATCATTCTTCTCTGATCCAAGCCCGTATCCAAGCCGTGCCCCGTCCACAAACAGATACATATCATACTTCCGGCAGACCTCGTGAATCTTCGTCAGCTCCTGCAGCGAATACAGCGTTCCCTGCTCAGTCGGAAATGAAAGATATACCATCTTCGGCTCCGTCAGATACTCCGGCTCACCGCCTTCATAATAAGCCGCCGCACACGCCGCAATCTGTTCCGCCGAAATTTTACCATCCGTATTCGGCAGCTCCAGAATCTTATGCCCGGTATTTTCAATCGAAGCCGCCTCATGGCAGTTAATATGTCCAGTATCCGCCGCAATCACACTCTGCACCGGCGAAAGCGCTGCCGCCGTCACAATAAAATTCGCCTGCGTCGCCCCCGGAAAAAAATGAACCGCCGCATCCGCACAACGAATCTTCTCCCGAATCAGCTCCGCAGCCTTCTCACACCATTCATCTTCGCCATATCCGCCATAACTGTTCCCGTTAATCGAAGCCAGTGCCTCCAGAATTTCCGGGTGTGCACCGTGATTGTAGTCGTTATTAAATCGTATCATAAATTTATGGTCTCCTTAAAATAAAATTTTACAAAATACTGCTTTTATTATACGTCATCCAGGCGAAAACAGCAATTGGAGAACGAAGAGAGAAAACGCAGAAAAACATTCATTATATATTTTGCATTGACTTTTTATATACCGATTGGTATAATGACAACAGAAACACACATAAGAAGCCTGCAAAATCCAACAAAATTCGTCAAAATTGCCAATCATTCACGCAATCCGACCATCACACACAAATGCAGACTTCTTACAACAATAACCAACAAAAGCATTTCAAAACAAATGCAAACTCACACGTAACCAACCAACCCAACAACCACACCGCGGCCAGGTTCAGCCCTTCGGGGTCTGCCGGGGATTCCTTGCGGGGAAACGCATTTGCAGGAAGCGTAGTAACTCTTAGCAGTTGAAAATTTGCGTTATTCCCCCAAATTCAACTGTCTGAGCTTTAGCGAGTTTTGAATTTGGGGGAATGCTTTTAGCAAATTTCCAATCGCTTAGAGTTCCTAGCTTCCGAAACCGCGTTTCCCCGCAAGGAATCCCCGGCAGTCCCCGGAGGGCGTCCGTCACCGCTCCCCAATCAAGAGGAATCAAAATGGACAATCGTCAGCTAATCATGAACTCAGCTCTGACCTCTTCTACGAAAGCGGGTACGACGCCGTCGGTGTTCAGCAGATCGTAGACTCCGCCGGAGTATCCAAACCAACCCTGTACTATTACTTCGGCAGCAAACAAGGCCTCCTCGAAGCCCTGCTAAACGAGCACTTTCAGCCTATGGAACAAAAACTCATCGAAGCCTCCGAAACCGGGAAAAACATCCCCGAAAAACTGTACCGCATCGCGCGTGCCTTCTTCAACGGAGCCTCCGAAGACCCGAAATTCCATATGCTGATGATGGCACTGTTCTATTCCGGAAGAAAAAGCGAAGGCTTCCGCACCGTATACCCCATGATTGACCGGTTCTATCACCTGTGCGTCGACGTCTTCGACAACGCCAGCGCCGAACTCGGCAACATGAACGGCCGTCAGGAACAATTCGCCGTAGGCTTCTCCGGAATCCTGATGCACTACCTGATGATGACAGCAGGAGATCAATCCGATCTTTCCAACCTCGTCGTCCGGGACGAAGAAGTCTACCGTCTGGTACACCAGTTCATGTATGGAATTTACTCATAACCCAAAAACAAGGAGGACAAACAAAATGGCACCATGGTATGAAGAGGCAGAATTTTATCACATCTATCCGATCGGACTGACCGGCGCGCGAGAAAAAATGAATCGGAAGAAACCGTACACCGCTTTTCCACACTGGAACAGTGGCTTCCGCACATCGCAGATCTCGGTTGTACCGCAATCTATATCGGCCCCTTGTTTGAATCAACCACACATGGATACGACACAAAAGATTACAAACAGGTAGACCGCCGCTTAGGCGACAACGCGGACTTTGCCGCATACGTAAAAAAAGCCCACGAACTCGGCATCAAAGTCGTCGTAGACGGTGTCTTCAACCACACCGGCCGCGAATTCTTTGCCTTCCGCGACATTCAGGAAAAAAGAGAACAGTCCCCGTACTGCGGATGGTACAAAGGAATCTGGTTCGGCGGAAACACCTGCTATAACGACGGATTCTCCTACGAAGCATGGAGAAACTGCTTCGAACTCGTCAACCTGAATCTCCAGAACCAGCAGGTCCGCGACTATCTCCTTGATGTCATCGACTTCTGGATCGACGAATTCGACATCGACGGCATCCGTCTCGACTGCGCCGACTGCTGGATTTCGGCTTCATGGAGCAGATGCGCGCACGCACATCCGCCAAAAAACAGGACTTCTGGCTGATGGGCGAAGTCATCCACGGCGACTATGCGCGCTACATCGGAGACGGCCAGCATCTGCTGCACAGTGTCACAAACTACGAGCTTCACAAAGGACTTTATTCGGGACATAACGATCATAACTACTTCGAAATTGCACATACGATCCGCCGCGAATTTGACGAAAACGGCGGCATTTACAAAGGAAAGAAACTGTACAGCTTCGTTGACAATCACGACGTAGACCGTCTGGCCAGCAAGCTGAACGTAAAAGAAAACATGATTCCAATTTATGCGCTGCTGTACTTCCTGCCGGGCATCCCGTCCATCTATTACGGATCGGAATTCGGCATCGAGGGAAGAAAAGAAGGCGGAAACGACGATCCGCTGCGTCCGGCGCTGAATCTGGAAGAACTGGAGAAAAATCCGCCGGCAGAAAAACTTCCGGCATGGATCAAAACATTATCAGACGTCAGAAAAAAACATCCTGCAGCACGAACGGAAGATACCGCGAACTCATGCTGACCAACCGCCAGTATGCCTTTGCACGCCTGGATGAGACAGACGCTCTGATCACAGCAGTAAATAATGATGAAAACCAGAGTGCGGGAGTCTGGATTCCTGCATCTTGCGACGGAACATGGAAAAACGCGGTAACCGGAGAAGCCATTTCTCCAGAAAATGGAAAACTTTTTGTTGAAGTACCTCCGTGCGGCTGTGTTCTGATTGAAAAAGAAGCATAAAGGGGATTTTTTCTATGAAGGAAACTGCGAAAACAACGGCAAAAACAACAGCGAAAACCAGAAAAGCGCCAAAAAAACCGGCGGGCTATCAGCCAAGATTTTCTGAACTGGATCAGTACTTATTTGGCCAGGCAACCCATTACGATATTTCCGGAAATGGGTGCGCACCTGGACAAAAAAGACGGCAAAGTAGGAGCCTGGTTCACCGTATGGGCTCCGCATGCGGCGGAAGTATCTGTCATCGGCGAATTCAACGGCTGGGATGCCCATGCCAATGTGATGCGGAAAGTCGGCGAGGACGGCGTTTATGAAGTGTTCATTCCGGGCGTGACCGAGGGAATGATGTATAAATATTACATCCGCACACCGGACGGAAGAGAACTGTACAAAGCAGATCCATACGCATTTGCATCCGAAAAACGGCCGGGTACCGCGTCAAAAGTAGCGGAAATCGAAGGCTACCGCTGGGGTGACAGCGAATGGCTGACGAACCGCAAAAAATTTGACGTTCAGAAATCCGCGCTCTCCATCTACGAAGTGCACCCGGGCTCCTGGATGAAACATCCGTGGTCCGAATCCAACCCGGACGGATTTTACAATTACGTTCAGTTCGCACATTCGCTTGCCGATTACGTAAAAAAAATGGGCTATACCCACGTAGAGCTGATGGGAATTGCAGAGCATCCGTTTGACGGTTCCTGGGGCTATCAGGTAACGGGCTATTACGCACCGACCTCCCGCTACGGAACACCGAAAGAGTTTAAATATCTTGTTGATTATCTGCATAAAAATAAAATCGGTGTTATTCTGGACTGGGTACGGCACACTTCCCGAAAGATGCGCACGGCCTTGCTGATTTTGATGGCCAGCCGCTGTATGAGTACGCCGACCCGAGAAAGGGCGAGCACCCGGAGTGGGGAACGAAGATCTTTGATTACGGCAAAAATGAAGTGAAAAACTTTATGCTGGCAAATGCGCTTTATTGGGTAGAAGAGTACCACGTAGACGGTCTCCGTGTCGATGCTGTTGCTTCGATGCTGTATCTCGACTACGGAAAAGAGCCGGGCCAGTGGGTGCCGAACAAGAACGGCGGAAATGAAAATCTCGAAGCCGTCGAGTTCTTCAAACACCTGAATACCCTGGTGCGCGGACGAAACAAAGGTGTCATCATGATTGCCGAGGAGTCCACAACGTGGCCGAAGGTAACGGGAAGCGTAGAGGACGGCGGCCTGCATTTCTCCTACAAATGGAACATGGGATGGATGCATGACTTCCTCGATTACATGAAGCTCGATCCATACTTCCGCAAATACAACCATAACAAGATGACCTTCGGCATGACCTATGCATTTTCCGAGAACTACATTCTGGTGCTCTCGCACGATGAGGTTGTCCACTTGAAATGCTCGATGATCAACAAAATGCCGGGCGATCTGAAGGAAAAATTCCAGAACCTGATGGTAGGCTATGCTTTCATGTTCGGGCACCCGGGCAAAAAACTTCTGTTCATGGGACAGGATTTCGGACAGCTCCGCGAGTGGAGCGAGGAACGCGAGATCGACTGGTTCCTGCTGGCAGATGAGGGGCATCAGCATCTGCAGACCTTCTTCAGTGACCTGCTGAAAATGTACCGCAAGTACCCGGCACTCTACGCGAACGACTGCGGCTACGAAGGCTTCCAGTGGATCAATGCCAACGACGGCGACCGCAGCATTTACAGCTTCGTCCGCTGGTCACCGACAGGCAAGAACAATCTGCTGTTTGTCTGCAACTTCACACCAGTCGAGAGACCGGACTACATGTGCGGCGTACCGCGCAAAAAACAGTACCGCCTGATACTCGACAGCTCCGATATGAAATACGGCGGTCCGACCGAAAAACGCCAGATGGTCTACCGCGCCAAAAACGGCGAATGCGATGGCCAGCCATATCGGATTGCATATTCACTTCCGGCATATGGTGTGGCGGTGTTCAGCTTCTAAAATAAGATAGTTACTAATTTTGATTAATATCATGACCGACAGAGAAAGAAAGTGATTTCATAAATCTGTCGGTCATTGTGTTTTGCGTTCGAAGGAAAAGAGGTGCTGATTGGATGAAGAACGAAAGAAAAGAGCCGATACAGATTCCGCACATCCGGACAATCAATAATCACATTTCTTATCTTACACCGACAGAACATCCACTTTCGGCAAATGTTGTGATCATCGAGGGTGACGCATTTCTCTGGGGATATGACGTGGGAAATCATCCTGCGGTTCCGGAAATTTTGCAGAAAAAGTCAAAACAGACAGGAAAAAAAATTCGGGTGATTTTATCCCATTTTCATCCCGACCATATCGGGAATCTGTCGGAGATTTCGTGCGAAGCGGTTTACCAGGGGAAAAATACGTTTCGTTATACAAAAACAGGAACTGTGATAGAAGAAGATACGTGGTTTCAGGACGGTGACGTGCGGTTACATTTATTTCCGATTCCATCGAGTCATGCCAAAGGATCGCTTGCATTGGAAGTGGATGAGACGTGGTGCTTTCTCGGGGATGCGGCATATGCGACGCAGAAAAGCGGTCAGACCGTATATAATGCGGAGCGGCTGCTGGCGGAAATCCGAGTTCTGAAAAACGTGCGTGCGCCGTATTTTCTCCTGAGCCACAGCGAACCGTTTCAGCAGAACAAAGAGGATGTGCTGGAATGGATGGAAGCGACTTATGAGAAACGGAAACGAGATGAATCATATATAAAAACACCCCAGCGCGTATGACAGGGAGTCCTTCGAGGCTGAATCAGTTATGCCACTTCGGCAATTCACTTTCTTTCACTGGAACTGATTCAAGATCCATATTTGACCAATATGAGCCGATATCTGAACTTGTGAAGTATTCAAAATTGCCCGTGGAAGATTTCAGCTTTCCATTCTTGACTCCATTGCAGACATAAACCAGTTCGTAGTTTGTCCCATCCGAAAGGTTAAATCGAAAACTGGTCACATCTGCGCCTGTGGTTTCTTCGACTTGTTTGTCTGTCAATGATAAGTTTTCAAACATATGATACAAGTCTGTTATATCAGTTTTTGCAACGACTATTTTCTTTTCTGCTGATACCGGTGCTCCCGCATAGTGTACATTTCGATATTTTCAACATCTCCAACTTCAAAAGGAAAGTCGATATGGACCGTTTCTTTGCTACAGCCGACCAGTACCATCATTAAAATCAGAAAGGATATCAAATTTGTCGCTTTTTTCATATCATTGCACTCCTCGTCATGTTTTTGACAGGTCAAGAGTTCAAAAATCCTCTTGCAAGCGAGCTTGCATTAGCTTTTTGAGCCTGGTATCATGATGATTTGAGTATATCATAGTTTAACCGAATCAAGCAAGTCACCTGCTTCCATTGCGCGAAGCAATAAGCAGGGGGTTGGGACTTACTTGATTCGGTTAAAAAAACAAGGGAGATGAAAAAATGAATGAAATTATAGCTTTACAGAAATATGAAAACGAAGCACAACTTGCAAAAGAGCTGATTCGAGGCTTTTGGCTGGCTCATGGTGATTATGTTATAACCGACGAAGAGGCCGCGGAGAATCTTGCTGCCTGGACAGACAAAGGGCATGTGTTTTATTTTATCTTAAAAGAAGAGATCCCCATTGGATTTGTGCATCTCGGAAGCCGCGGGGCGGAAGTTGACTGGATCGAAGATCTTTTCGTACTTCCGGAATACCAGGGAAACGGATACGGAAGTCATGCGATTGCGCTGGTCGAAGCCGAGATAAAAAAGTATTCTGAATCTGTCTATCTTGAGGTAGCTGCACGAAATTTTGGAGCGATGAAACTCTATCATAGATTGGGATATCATTGCCTGAACACTGTGACGTTACGCAAAGATTTTCAACCGGAGAATTTTGAAGTGATTCGCAGCGAAGAGCTTTTGGGGTATCCGTTGGAAGTTAAGAAGTATATTAAGTAGAATCTCACGCCGATTTGCGCAGCAAATCCAGACCTCCCCACCGCCCGCCTCAATGTCAGCCCGGAAGTGCGTCTGTGTCGTCTGGGACTGTGCCCCAGGCACAGTCCCAGGCGGCGCAGGTGCACTTCCGGGTGTCCGTTTTTTAAACAACCGCAACCCCCGCCATCCCCAGTACCGCCGCAATCGCAAACAGCACCAGCAGATGCACCGGATAAAACGCATAAAACGGATACTTCAGATTCAATCCTCGTTTTCCGTTATAAAAATGCACCGGGATCATCGCCAGAAAACAGGTGATTTCATTCAGGCTCAGCAGCGTAAGTACGGCGCAGCCAATTCCAATACAATACATCTTATTGTTACGCAGGTTATACATCAGAACAATCGTCAGAATTCCCATCGCACTGTAATCGGTTTTCAGCAGTGTAGCAACAGTGCATGCCGCTACGATCACCAGCAGTTTTCCAATGGAAACTTTCCAGTTGGCTCCCCGCCAGTTTGTACCGTCCTGATGCGTTTTTTCATCAATCTTCTGCAGGAAAATCATCATCACAAGGCCGATAAACAGAGTGAAAAATACATTCTGATAATTCAGATAAAACGGTTTTCCCGCAAATGCAAGGTCAAACGGAACTTCTGAAACCAGTGCGAAAATACCAAGATTCAGAGCATACTTTTTCACATCATGTGTATGTAGAAATCCCTCAATTAACAGAAAACAGAAAATTGGAAAACTGATTCGTCCGATGGCACGCATAATCATGTCCGCGTAATAAATCACAGCTGTGTTTCCTGTGGAGAGAAATGATGCGCCTCCGTCCGAAGCGTTCACCGCATCCAGAAGACCACGGGAAATCAGGATTCGGTCGAAAAGTACAGCTGCAGTGTGGTCGATCAGCATACAGACCATCGCAATGATTTTCAAGGTACTGCCGGGAATTTTACCGGCGCTTTTTACGGGTTTCGCAGTAGTAGCTGCCATATAAAACATCCTTCTGGAACGCAAACGAAAGGCAGACTGTGCAAGCCGTCTGCGGATCAGGTTCCTGTAACGACAAACAGCAGAAAATCCTGCTGTTTTGCCAGAGTTGTAATACTATGATTATACGTTCTGAGGAGGTTAATGTCAAAGAAAAAACAGTTCTGAAATAACGCAGAGTATGGTAGAATCTGCCAGTCGGGTAAATGAAAATAGAAAGCGTCTCCGGGCTCATCCCAAAACGAACGGGGCAGCGTACCAATTCGTAAACCAGAATTGGTACGCTGCCCCGTATTTTAAAATACATCCAGGTCTTTTCCGTTCACGACATATCCGTCATACCCTGCATCCCGGATTTCATCCAGAATCGCGGCATCGCGCCATGCCATCTCGGCGGCAAGGTTTTTGTGGTTATCCTGTACATTCATATGGTAAATCCGGTGATACGTAACGAGCAGTTTCGGATTTGCCTTTTTTGCAACACCGGCAAGATCCGTGCTTAACGTATGCACTTCCCGGTGGTATTTCTGCCATTTTGGTTCGCGGCAGGAGATTCCGGCGGCGTATTCCACTTCGTGCAGCAGGATATCACAGCCTTTCGATTTTTCTGCCACGAGATCCAGCGGAGCGGTATCGCCGGTGATGACGATTGTGCGGTCCGGTGTGGTGAATTTATAGCCGTAGCATTCCAGTGTTCCGTGGCTGACCGGAAAAGCCTCCACCGTAACCAGGTCATCCCGGTAGACAATGCCGGATTCAATTTCTGTTACCTCAACGCGGTAGCCGGATTCGTTTGCTTTTTCGAAACCGTGAATTCGGAAATCAATGTCGGTTTCATAGGCCTGTAAGATATGATCGGTCATGTGCTGTAAGCCTTTGGCCCGAAAACTTTCAATGGAACCGGGCGCTCCAGCACCCACGGAGTAAAAATCAGATCCGGGTATCCGGCGGTATGGTCTGTGTGAAGGTGCGTACAGAAGGCAACGGTCAGAAGATCCGGCCGCAGGGCATCCACGCCGTTAAAATAGGCGGCTGAGGCCTGGCGGACAACGCCAGGGCCAAAATCTACCAGATAAGCACGGTCACCGACCACGACAGCGGAGGAAGGTCCGTTGGCATTCGGACACGCATTTGGTGTGCCGGTTCCGAGAAGAACAAGTTTTGTCTGCATTCTTTCTCTTTTCCTTTTCTTTTTTGTTTCTGTTTATGATTCTGTTACGATTTCTGCTTTTGCCTTATTTCTCTTCTTTTGATTCATTGTTTTGGGTTTCCGGAAGATGCTTAATGGAAATTCCGGTAAATCCGTAGAAAATACTGAAAACCGGGGTCAGGTAAAGCAGGAATAAGTACGGGAAAAATGCCGACCATGCAACACCAAGTGTGCCGGCCATGTATACGCCGTAGCCATGCCATGGAATCATAGGACCAGCCATAGTTCCGGAGTCTTCGAGGCAGCGGGAAAGAATTTCCGGTGCAACCTTGCGCTCTTGAAAGACAGGTGCCATCAGACGGCCGGTCAGAACGTGTGCCATCGGCTGGGAGCAGCTGATGAGGCTGGTCACGTAACCGACAATCATCGTTGCCAGGATCATACTTCCATCGCTATTGATTCTCTTTACAATCGCCTGAAGAATGTGATCCAGTACACCGAGTTTTTCCAGCATGCCGCCCATGCCGACAGCAAAGCAGATAATGGCTACGTACTGGAGCATGCTTCCCATGCCGCCGCGGTTTAAGATGGATTGTAATACCGGTTCTTCGATTGTGGTTGTGTAACCGTTGTAAGCTGTGCGGATGATGCCCTGCAGAGTATCGTGCTGCACAAAATAGGAAACAAATCCGGCAGCGAAGCTGGAAAGACCAAGTGCAGAGATCGCATTTACTTTGCAGAGGAGCAATACAATAATCAGGATGGCAGGATCATGGTAATCCATCCGAGCTGGAATTCACCGTTTAAAGCATCGATGTAAACGGTAATGCTTCCCTCGGTATAGCTTCCGCTGGTCTGCTGGAAACCGAGAATAGTAAAAAGAATTAAGGTAATTACATACGTTGGAAGGGTGGTCCAGAGCATCGAGCGGATATGATCGCCAAGTTTGGCATCTGCAACGGCCGGAGCAAGGTTTGTGGTATCGGAAAGAGGACTTAATTTGTCACCGAACATGGCACCGCAGATGACAGCACCGGCTACCATGCCAGGATGGATACCCATGGCGTTTCCGATCGCCATCATGGCAACACCTGCGCTTCCGACGGAACCATAGGAAGTACCGGTTACAATACTCAAAATGGAGCAGAACAGCAGCGTCAGAGGCAGCAGCCAGGACGGGTTAATCATTTTTAAGCCCCAGGAAATGATGGTGGCAATGGTGCCACTCTGCAGCCAGGTGCCGATCATGACACCGATGGCCATCAGAAGGCAGAGCGTCGGGACGACCATACGGATGGCATCGTATGCGCCGGCAACAATGTTGGCGTAAGAAATACCGAAAATCTTACAAAACAGATAGATAAAAATCCAGCTTGCAAACAGGCCGATCATAGGACCGCCGGTTTTCAGGCGGATACAGACTGCGACGGATACGATGATCAGCAGCAGCAAAAGCAGTGACTGTGGCAGATTGAGTTTTTTTCTTTCGTTCCACTCATAAAAAAATCCCCCATTCATAGGTAAAATGATTTGCCCATTCAACGCGTTAAAGTAGAAAAGACATGTAATATATTATAATGGTGAAATGCAGAAAAAGCAAGGGAAATTCTCTTGATTTTTGTTCTATGGTTGCTATAATAAGCGTGAGTGTGGGGCGGAGGATAAACTTCGGCCCTTTTGCAGCTAACTATAAACGGAATCAACAAGATAAAGAGGTTAAATCAATGACAAGAATAGACATTATTTCAGGTTTCCTGGGCGCAGGAAAAACAACCCTGATCAAAAAACTCCTCGGAGACGCACTGAAAGGCCAGCAGGTTGTCCTGATCGAGAACGAATTCGGTGAAATCGGAATCGACGGAGCTTCTTAAAAGATGCCGGTATCGAAATCCGTGAAATGAACTCCGGCTGCATCTGCTGCTCTCTTGTGGGAGACTTCGGCGCAGCATTAAAAGATGTTATCACCAAATATCACCCGGACCGCATCATCATCGAGCCGTCCGGCGTAGGTAAACTCTCCGACGTCATCAAGCTGTAGACGGTGTAGAAAAAGAAGCAGGCGTAGCCCTGAATTCCGCAACAACCGTAGTCGACGTTATGAAATGCAAAATGTATCTCAGAAACTTCGGCGAATTCTTCGAGAATCAGGTAAAGAGCGCAGGAACCATCATCCTGAGCCGTACCGATAAAGCCGATACGGAAAAAGTAGAGGCAGCAGTAAAGATGCTCCGCGAACTGAATCCGGAAGCACACATTATTACCACACCGGTTGAAGTACTGGGTGGTAAGAAAGTACTCGATACGATGGAAGGTGCCATCATCAACCTTGCGCAGGTAGAAGAGGAAGAGCATCATCACCATCATCATGACCACGACGAGTGCTGCTGCGGCCATGACCACGATGAGGAGCATGAGCACCATCATCACGATCATGATGAGGACGAACATGAACATCATCACCACGACCATGACGGCGAGTGCTGCTGCGGCCACGATCACGACGAGGAGCATGAGCATCATCACCACGACCATGATGACGAGTGCTGTTGCGGCCATGATCACGACCATGAGCATCATCATCACCACGATGACGAGTGCGGCTGCGGTCATGATCATCATCACCATCATCACGCAGACGAAGTTTTCACAAGCTGGGGTCAGGAGACTGTGAAGACCTTCACCAAAGAGCAGATTGAAGGCATCTTAAAGAAACTTTCCGAGGATACCGCTTATGGTATGGTTCTTCGGGCCAAAGGTATGGTAGCAGGCGCCGATGGACAGTGGATCTATTTCGATATGGTTCCGGAAGAGTACGAAGTACGTGACGGAGCACCGGAATTCACCGGAAGAATCTGTGTCATCGGTTCCAAATTAGCAGAAGATAAGCTGGCAGAGCTGTTCGGACTGTAAAAATACAAAGTAGCTGCGAAAATTACGGTCCGCAGGGTACCTGTGAACTGTAGTGAAGCTGCCGCATCAGAAACAAAATCCGATGTGGCAGCTTTTTTCTTGATTTAGAGACAAAGCAAAAGGCACGTCCGGAATCTCAGCCGCAAAAGCAAGTGCAGAAAGATTCCGGGAGTACGTCAAAGACAACGGAGGTACAAAATGTACGAAGAAGACGAAGTAGAAATTCCGATTTATCTCATAACAGGATTTCTGGAGAGTGGAAAAACCTCTTTTATCAATTTTACCGTAGCACAGGACTATTTCCAGATCGACGGACCGACCCTTCTGATCACAACCGAAGAAGGTGAAGTAGAGTACGACGAAAAAGAACTGCTCAAACACAACACCGTCCTGGAAATCGTAGAAGGACCAGAGCAGTTTACCCTGGATTACCTGAAAAAACTGAACCGCAAATACCGCCCGGAACGTATTATTCTGGAATACAATCCGCTCTGGAGTGTAAAAAAACTGGAAGAAATGGAGCTGCCGCGCGGCTGGGGCATTGTACAGGAGATTGTGACGGTCGATGCAAGCTGCTTCCAGATTTATATGCAGAATATGAAATCTGTTTTCATGGAGATGGCAAAAAATGCGGATATGGTTATGTTCAACCGCTGTCGTCCGGAAGATCCACTTCCGGCATTCCGCCGCAGCATCAAAGTAGTCAATCAGGCATGCGACGTTCTGTTTGAGAATGAAGAAGGCGAAATTGACAACATTTTTGAGGATCAGATGCCGTTTGATACCGATGCCGATGTGATCGAGATCGACGATGCCGATTACGGAATCTGGTATGTCGATATGGGCGACAACCCGGAGCGTTACGAGGGCAAGACTGTTCATTTCCGCGGTATGGTATTAAAGAGCAAGGATGTCGGAGCCGATTTCTTTGTTCCGGGTCGTATGGCAATGACCTGCTGTGCAGATGATACTTCTTTTATCGGCTATGTCTGCAAATGCGCAAGCGCCAAATCTCTCGTAATGGGTTCCTGGGTTGACGTGACTGCAACGGTAAAATGGGGCTATATGAAGGTTTACGATGGCGAAGGCCCGGTTCTGTATGCAAAAGAAATCAAACCGGCCAAGAAACCGGAGAGCGAACTGGTATATTTTAACTAAAGAAAAGGAACAATCATACATCAGACAACAGAGGGCAGGGAAAGTTTTTTCTGCTCTCTGTTGTCTGCATTGCAGGAGGAAGTATGTTTATTATAGTAGGTTTGGGAAATCCGACGCGCCAGTATGAGGCACGAAGCACAACGTCGGATTCGACACCATCGATTACCTGATCGACGAATATCAGATCCCGTCTTCCGGTGCAGGCCACAAGGCACTGTTCGGAAAGGGCATGATCGCAGGCCAGAAAGTCATTGTCGCAAAGCCGATGACATATATGAACCTGAGCGGCGAGTCCGTTCGGGAGCTGGTGAACTATTACAAAGTGGATCCGGAGAGCGAGCTGATCGTGGTTTACGATGATATCAGCCTGGCGCCGGGACAGATCCGTATCCGCAAAAAAGGAAGCGCGGGCGGCCACAATGGCATCAAAAACATCATCGCCAATCTTGGCACCGACCATTTTATGCGTGTGAAGGTCGGCGTCGGTGAGAAACCGAAAAACTGGGATCTGGCGGACTACGTGTTAAGTCCGTTTACGAAAGACGAACGTCCCCTTGTAAATCTGGCGATCGAGCATGCGGCAAAAGCAATTGAGCAGATGCTGAACGGGGATGTGGACGCAGCTATGAATGAGTATAACCGCAAATCTGCAAACCCGGCAGAGTAAGGAAAATGAAAGCGTTATTAGAACCGATCAAAGAAATTGCCCGTTTTGACGAGCTGTTCCGTGATCTGAAAAAAGGAACCGCAGGTGTGACGGTGATCTCGGGCTGTCTGGAAAGCCAGAAAGCCCACATGATTGCAGGTCTCTCCGAGGATGCCCCGGTGCGGCTTCTGATCGCGGAAAATGAATTAAAAGCAAAAGAATTATATGAGGATTACCGGCTGTACGATGCGGAGACGCTGTATTATCCGGCGAAGGACCTGATTTTCTATCAGGCAGACATTCACGGAAATCTGCTGATCCGGCAGCGGCTTCAGGTGATCCAGGCACTTCTTGAGCGGAAGGAAGTTACCATCATCACCAGTGTAGGGGGATGTATGGACTTTCTTCTGCCTCTTGGCGTGTTCGAAAAACATTGCATCCATCTGCGCAATGACAGCGAACTCGATCTGGATAAAATAAGAAAAGAGCTGGTGCGGCTCGGCTATGAGAGTACCTTTCAGGTGGAGTCGACCGGCCAGTTTTCCGTCCGCGGCGGCATTCTCGATATTTATCCGCTGACGGAACAGAACCCGATCCGGATTGAGCTCTGGGGCGATGAGATAGATTCCATCCGAAGCTTCGATGCGGAGAGCCAGCGGTCGATTGAAAACCTCGAGGAAATCACAATCTATCCGGCATCGGAGCTGATTTTAACAGAGAATACGATTGCGCGCGGTGTGAAAGCGATTAAAAAAGAGGCAAAAGCGCAAAGCACAAAGTTCCGCGACAAGATGATGACGGAGGAAGCGGCGCGTATCCGCCATGCGGCAGAGGAAATCTGCGATCAGATCGGCGAGGGCGAAATTCTGCAGGGAGCGGAGCAGTATCTTCATTATTTTTATCCGGAGACCGTCTCGTTTCTTGAGTATCTGCCGGAGAACAGCCGCATTTTCCTCGATGAGCCGAACCGCATCATCGAGTGTGCCGATGCGCTGGAAGCAGAATTTCAGGAGAGCGTGAGCCACCGTCTCGAAAAGGGATACCTCCTGCCGGGACAGGCGAAGCTGATGTGCAGTACGGCGGAGCTTGTGGCAAAACTGAACCGCCGCGGCTGTGTTGCCGTATCGCTGATGGAGCCGCAGAAGGGCGAGTGGAATATCCGTGACGAATTCAGTGTGACGGTGAAATCGGTCAATTCGTATAACAATCAGTTCCCGCTTCTGGTAAAAGATCTGAAATCCTGGAAAAAAGCGGGTTACCGTATTGTACTGGCGAGTCCGTCGCGGACGAGGGCGCAGCATCTGGCAGAGGACCTGCAGAATGAGGAGATTCCGGCCTTCTACAGCGAGAATGCGGAGCGTGTTCTGAAACCGGGCGAGGTCATGCTGATCCACGGCGCGGCCCGCAGAGGCTTTGAATATCCGATGCAGAAATTTGTGCTGATTACAGAGACGGATATTTTGGAAAAGAGAAGAAGAAAAACCGGAAGAAATCGGAGTATTCCGGTCAGAAAATCCAAATTTTGCGGATCTTTCGATCGGTGACTATGTCGTGCACGAGAGCCACGGTCTTGGTATTTACCGCGGTATCGAAAAAATTGAGATGGACCGCGTAACGCGTGATTACATGAAAATCGAGTATGCGGGCGGATCGAACCTCTATGTGCTGGCCACCCAGCTTGATACGCTGCAGAAGTATGCGTCCGGCGAAGCTGCAAAGGTGCCGAAGCTGAATAAAATCGGCGGTCAGGAATGGAATAAGACGAAAACACGGGTTCGCCATGCGGTAAAAAATATTGCACAGGATCTCGTGAAGCTGTATGCCGAGCGGCAGGCGTCATCCGGCTATCAGTTCGGAAAGGATACGATCTGGCAGAAGGAATTTGAGGAACTGTTTCCGTTTGAGGAGACGGACGATCAGCTTGCGGCGATCGAGGCGACAAAGGCGGACATGGAGAGCAAAAAGATCATGGACCGCCTGATCTGCGGCGATGTCGGATACGGCAAAACCGAGGTTGCAATCCGTGCAGCGTTCAAGGCAGTACAGGAGAGCAAACAGGTCGTCTACCTCGTTCCGACCACTATTCTGGCACAGCAGCATTACAATACGTTCGTTGAGCGCATGAAGGACTTTCCGGTGCGCGTTGATCTTCTGTGCCGGTTCCGCACGCCGGCAGAGCAGAAAAAAACGCTGGAGGATCTGAAAAAAGGACTCGTGGATATTGTCATCGGAACACACCGCGTTCTGTCGAAGGACGTAAAGTTCAAAGATCTTGGCCTTCTGATTGTCGATGAGGAGCAGCGGTTCGGCGTGACGCATAAAGAAAAAATCAAACAGCTGCAAAAAAATGTGGATGTTCTGACACTGACGGCGACGCCGATTCCACGTACCATGCACATGAGCCTGATCGGCATCCGGGATATGAGTGTGCTCGAGGAAGCACCGCAGGATCGCCAGCCGATCCAGACCTTTGTCTGTGAATACAATGAAGAAATGGTCCGCGAGGCGATTAACCGTGAACTTGCGCGGGGCGGGCAGGTTTACTATGTCTATAACCGCGTCCAGTCGATTGCGGATATGGCGAACACGATCCAGAAGCTCGTGCCGGATGCAAATGTAGCTTTGCGCACGGACAGATGAAAGAGCGTGAGCTGGAAAAGATCATGTACGGCTTTATCAACGGAGAGATCGATGTGCTCGTGTCAACAACGATCATTGAGACAGGACTCGATATTTCGAATGTCAATACCATGATTATCCATGATTCCGACCAGATGGGACTGTCACAGCTCTATCAGCTCCGCGGCCGCGTCGGACGGTCGAACCGGACTTCCTACGCATTTCTGATGTACCGCAGAAACAAGATGTTGAAGGAAGTGGCGGAGAAGCGTCTCCATGCGATCCGTGAATTTACGGAGATGGGAAGCGGCTTTAAAATTGCAATGCGTGATCTTGAGATCCGAGGCGCCGGAAATCTGCTGGGCGCAGAGCAGTCGGGCCATATGGAATCGGTTGGATACGATCTCTATTGTAAAATGCTCGCAGAGGCTGTCCAGGAGGCGAAGGGCATCGCACCGGCAGAAGCGTTCGAGACAACGATTGATCTGAATGTCAGTGCCTATATTCCGGACAGCTACATCAGCAACGAGTCTCTGAAGCTTGACACCTATAAGCGAATTGCGGCGATTGAAAATAAGGAAGAGTATGAGGACATGACGGAGGAGCTGACCGACCGCTTCGGGGAACCGCCGAAAAATGTACAGAATCTTCTGGCTGTTGCAGAACTGAAAGCGCTGGCGCACTGTGCGTATGTGACGGAGCTGAAACAGATGGGCGATTCGGTACGAGTCACCTTACAGCAGCATGCAAAAATCGATGTGGCGCGGATTCCGGAGCTGCTGCAGAAATACCGAGACGAACTGAAATTCCAGATGGAGTCGCTGGCGTTTGTCTACACGCCGCGGCGGAGAAATTCAAAGGAAAAGATCGATCTGCTGGAGAAGAGCCATGCACTGGTGAAGATCTGCTGCAGATCACACAGGAGTGAAATACTCGCATAACCACAAGATCGTGTGAAAAAGGCGTGAACAGGGAAGAAAAAAGTTGCCCTGTATCAACAAAAAGGGTATAATAGGAAAAGCGTTTATAAAAATCGATGCAGGACCGGAAATTCGAACGTGTAAAAAGAAAAACTCTTTTTGAGCATACATTTCGCCCTGCATGAGGAGGAAGTAATGAAAAATTTAAAAGCAAAAGCAGTCTGCGTTATGCTGAGTGCTTCGATGGCAGCGATGGGACTGACTGGCTGCGGTTCCGACAATGTGGACGGAACAAAAACGGCAATTACTGTAAATGACGAGTCGATTACACTCGGACAGGCAAATTTCATGCTGAGATATCAGCAGGCAACCATGTACAATTATTATTCCAAGATGTACTCGATGTACGGAATGCAGATGCCGTCTGAGATGTACGACAAGGAAGGCGACGATGGAAAGACTACCGGGGAAACGTTCAAGGAGCAGTCTCTTGATACGATCGAAAAAGAGCTTCTGATGCGGCAGCACGCAGAGGAATACGGAATTTCCCTGACAGACGAGGAAAAACAGCAGGCGAAAGAGGCTGCACAGGCATTCGCAGATAAGAACGGTGACGATGTGATGAAAAAGCTGCACGCAACCGTTGAGGACATCCAGGATGCACTGGAGCTGTATGTTATTCAAACCAAAATTTATGATCCGATCATCGCAAATGTAGATACCGAGGTATCCGATGAAGAGGCAAAGCAGACCTCCATCAGCTACATCACGGTATCCACAGCAGGAACCGAGAAGGATGACGATGGAAAAACGATTGATTTGACGGACGAGGAAAAAGCGGCAAAGAAAGAAATCGCACAGAGATTCCTGGATCTCTTAAAAGAGTCTGAGGATCCTGCAGCCGCATCGTTTACCGATCTGCGCAAGGAGCTGAACGATCAGTTAAATGCGGAGAATACCGCAGATTCCACCGATTCTGCCGACAGCTCCGATGAGAGCAGCTCTTCTTCCGATGCTTCCGACACAAGCGCATCCGACGCTTCAAGCGCGAGCACATCGAGCAGTTCCGCCAGCGATTCCTCCTCTGAGGTTTCTTATCTGACCTCTTCCGAGACATCCTTTGGAACCGGATCGGAGAAAGACGATGACGATACCTGTTCTCTTGGAGATAAAGTAGCGGAAGAAGCAGCAAAGCTGAAGGATGGCGAGTATTATGACGGTGTCATCGAAGGCGACGATGCATATTATGTGATCCGTGTAGATAAAGCATTCGACGAGGACAAAACCGAGTCCAGAAGACAGACTATCATTTCCAACCGCAAATCGGATAAGTACAACGATACATTGGATGGATGGGTAAAGGAGAGCGATATCAAGGTCGCATCCAACTGGAAAAAACTTGAAGTAACGGACGCAGATCTGTATACGATGACAGTTGACAGCGCTTCTACAGATTCCACAGATGGAACCACAACCGACAGTACAACAACGGACAGTACCGCAACGGACAGTACAACGTCTGACAGCACGACATCAGGCAGTACCGAAACGACATCGACAAGCAGCACAGGCACTGCTTCAACGTCTTCAAGCACTGCAGAATAAAAGCATACGATACAGGACAAACGGCAGCCGGATCCGGGAGAGGGGTCCGGCTGCTGTTTGTGTCTGAAAATATTTTGGAACAAAAAAAAGAAAATAATAGGGAATTTGTAGAATAAATTGACAATAGTAAGAAGCTTATTTAAAATGAAATTACAACCAGAGTGTATCTCGCAAATTGCGGAAATAATTTTTCGGACACGCTCTAATGTTCAGGCGAAAACGATGTACCAGGAAAGAAGGTGGAGAAATGAAGAAGGCAGTAATTTCCGTACTTGTCGGTACAGCAGTATTGGCTTTCGTTGCGTGTGGAAAAAATGCTGCAACGGAAAACAGTTCCGATTCGGGTGTTTCAACGGTATCGGCATCCTCGCAGGTGGAAAATGGACAGAAAGCAACCCGTGTGAACCAGGGAACAAATTTGTCTCCGGGGTCACCGAAGAATATCCCGTCCGGTGGGGGGAACAGCTCGGGCAGGACACATCATTCGGAGACGCATCATTCGGAGACACATCATTCAGACGCGCATCATGATTGAGAATGTCGGGGTTTGCTGAACATTCATGAACAGAAACAGACGAAGGGGTATCCAAAACGGATACCTCTTTTTTTACTTGTCGGGAAAACAATACAATGCTATACTGAACATGAATTTGACGCGAAAAGCGCGGCAGGTTCAGAAAAAACAGCCGGGATTTGTCAGTATACGCGGACATGTGCTGCAGGTAACTCGCAGAATGGAGAAAAGAAAATGACAAGAGAAGAATTTGAACAGCTTGCCGGAGCAGGTGTCATTTTATTGGATGGCGCAACCGGATCAAATCTGACAAAAGCGGGAATGCCAAAAGGAGTCAGTACAGAGCTTTGGGTTCTGGAGCACCCTGATATTCTGGCAAATTTACAGAAGGCTTACGTGGAGGCGGGAAGCCAGATTGTCTATGCGCCGACCTTTGGTGCAAACAGATTGAAATTAGCGGATTATGGAAGAGAAAACGAGGTGGAGGAGCTGAATGCACGCCTGGTGGACATCTCGAAAAAAGCGCTTGCCGGAACAGGTGCGCTGATCGCGGGAGATTTTTCCACACCAGGAAAAATGCTGCAGCCAAAAGGCGATCTCTCTTATGAAGAGCTGCTGGAATCCTACACAGAGCAGGTAACAGCGGTAGCAAATGCGGGCGTTGATCTTCTGGTAGCGGAGACGATGCTGAGCGTAGACGAAACGTGTGTCTTTATGGATGCTGCACTTTCTGTCTGCGATCTGCCGATTATGTGTTCTCTGACGCTGGAAGCAGACGGTTCTGCCCTGTTCGGCGGAAACGCTGTGGAAGCAGTTGAGACACTGCAGGAAATGGGAGCATCCGCCGTAGGACTGAACTGCTCGGTCGGACCGGATCAGCTTGAGGCAGTCGTAAATTCCATGAAAAAAGTGGCAAGAGTACCGGTTATTGTAAAACCGAATGCCGGCCTGCCGAAAATCACGCCGACCGGTGAGGCAATCTACAGCATGGATGCGCCGACGTTTGCAAAATATATGAACATTCTGGTAGACGCGGGTGCAGGCATTGTCGGCGGCTGCTGCGGAACGACACCGGAGTATATTCGTCTGGTGAAAGAAATGCTGGATGCGAGAAAGTAAATCAAAGATTACAATTCGCAGGAGACTGTGAGATGTAATGAATTCCCCTGTTGCGGACAAAATCTGTACGGGGGAATTTTTTTACGTTACCGGAAACTTCGTTGAATTTTCCGATAAAGTAAAAGCCCTCCGGGCAGGATTCTTTCTTACAGAGAGCAAGACAAAACAGGTTTCAACGATCTGGTTTGGTGGACAGTCTGGGTGGAGAAAAAAAGATAGGAAGTCTGGAAAAAAGACATGGAATTGTGGAGAAAAGTCTGGTAGAATACGTGTCGTGTGGAAAACTTTCCGTAAGAAAGGATGATGAAGGATGTATCAGAATTATATTTTTGATTTATATGGAACTCTGGTAGATATACATACGAATGAAAAGAAAGCGTATCTCTGGAAAAAAATGAGCCTGTTCTTCGGCATGAAAGGGGCCGCCTATGAGCCGAAAGAACTCCGGATGGCGTATGAGACAAAAATCAAAGAGCAGGAAGCTGCGCTTAAAATGGAATGCCGCGGCAGCCATGTACCGGAAATCGACATTGCGGATGTGTTCCGGCAGCTGTTTGAGGATCAAGCTGTTTCGGTAACGGAAAAAGAAATTGCAGATCTGGCGAAAATGTTCCGTGCGATTTCGATAGAAGAACTGAAACTGTTCCCCGGCGTGCCGGAAATGCTGCAGCGTTTAAAAGACGCAGGAAAGAAGGTTTTTCTGCTGTCCAACGCACAGGCGCTTTTCACCGCGCCGGAAATTTCCCTGCTCGGCCTTACGAAATACTTTGATGGAATCCTGCTCTCATCGGATGCCGGTGTGAAAAAACCGGATCCGGCGTTTTATGAGATGCTGCTGAAGCAGTATCACCTCGATCCGGCAGAATGCTGATGACAGGAAATGACGATATCGCTGACTGCCACGGTGCAGCCTCTGCCGGAATTGCAAGCCGTTACGTGGCAACGCGCCAGTCACCGAAAATAAACGACCCGCTGCCGGAAAACTGTGAGAAGATCGCGGCGATTGCGGAGTTATTTTAACTGAAGAGCATTCAGCAGCACTCCTGAAAAAATAATGCGAAAAAAGGGGCTGTCGCACTACGTTCATTTTCTTAGTGCAACAGCCCCTTTTGCTTATGTCAGGAAAGGAATCCTTCAGCTTTTCCGCATTCCTTTATCCCACCGGAATTTTCGATAGCAGGCATAGATCAGAACACTGCATACCAGCCATCCCGCCGGATAACCAAGTGCAATCGGAATGATGGAATCAAATATATGAGACATCACAAACAGATAAATCTGGCGGAACACGACGAAGCTTCCGAGCATCACGATCATCGGTGTTCTGGTGTCTCCTGCGCCGCGCAGGACGTTGGAGTAAACCTGGTTGACGCAGCAGAGAATGTAGAACGGGGAGAGCAGATACAGGAACAGAGTTCCATAACGAATCACAGCTGTCTCCTGGTTAAACAGATAGACCATTTGCGGGGCGAAAATCAGCAGAGGAATCATCATCACAATGGTTACAAGCTCAGCAAGCAGGAATGCGGTTGTAGCACCCTTCTTTGCACGGTCAATGTAGCTGGCACCGACGTTCTGTCCGGTGAAGGTGGTCGAAGCAAGACCAACACTCATCATCGGCAGCATCATAAACTGGTCGATTTTCATGCAGGCACTCCAGCCTGCCATAACATCCGAGCCGAATACATTGATATAGGACTGCACGAAAACGTTGGAAACGGAAGTCACCATCTGCTGGATCGCTGCCGGCAGTCCGACGCAGACGATGCGGTACAGCAAAGACCAGTCCATGCAGAGCTTTTTCCAACAGATGCGGTATGGGCCGTCTGTTGTGGTCAGCACATACAGCGTCAGAACCGCCGAAAGGCACTGTGCAATAACGGTTGCAAGCGCCACACCCTCGATTCCCATGCCGAAGGAAACGACAAACAAAAGATCGAGCACGGTATTGACAACAGCGGAAAAAATCAGGAAATACAGCGGATGGCGGGAATCGCCGACAGCGCGGAGAACGCCGGAGCCCATGTTGTAGAACATCAGACCGGCAACACCGCCAAAGTAAATTTTAAGATACGTTGCTGACTCGCGGATGACGTCGTTCGGCGTACTCATCATGCGGAGCATGTACGGTGTAATGAAGATGCCGAGAATAGTAAAGACAATAGAGAGAAAAAATGTCATCACCAGTGTCGTGCTGACGGTGCGGCTGACCTTTTCATCCGCCTTTGCGCCATAATACTGAGAGATAATGACACCGGCACCGGTGGAAAGTCCCATGAAAAAGCCGATCAGAGAATTGATGATCGGACCGACGGAGCCGACGGCGGCGAGTGCTTCCTTGCCGACAAAGTTGCCGACAACGATGCTGTCAACGGTGTTGTAAAGCTGCTGGAAGAGATTTCCGGCCATCAGCGGAAGCGAGAAGAGAAGAAGCTGTTTCCAGATAGAGCCCTGGGTCATATCGCGGGCTTTGCTCTTTTGTACTGTTTTCGTCATAGTAGTCCCCTTTTTTACGTTGATTTTACCTTCTTTTTTATTGTAGCACTTTGAAGTTGTGATGGAAATATCAGTTTTTGACGCGATTTTCGGACTTTATTGATATAAACAGCCGAAAATAAAAGTGAAAAGAATTGTTTCTGAAAAAATTGTCTGGTATAATAAGGAGCAGATGCGTAAATGCAAAAACAACAGATGCTTCAAAGACCGGTGCAAAAACGGAAAGATCAGGGGGATTTTGCGGTGGTTTTTTGGAAACTGCGCGTCACAGAACAGGATAGAAAGAAGGTAACTGAAATATGGGAGATTATTTTGTATGCAGTAAAACAGATCCGGTAGTAGAGACAAAAGCAGGAAAGGTACGCGGTTTCCGACTGAACACGACGTATGCCTTTCATGGAATCCATTACGCCGAGGCGGATCGTTTCCAGATGCCGCAGCCGGTGAAACCGTGGAAAGGAATCAAAAATGCACTGGCATACGGCTATGTATGCCCGCTTTTAAAGCAGGATGAGCCGAACATGGAGGTGCTGGTACCGCATCGCTACTGGCCGCAGGACGAGCATTGCCAGAACCTGAATGTCTGGACACAGAGTCTTGATCCGGGTGCGAAAAAGCCGGTCATGGTATGGCTCCACGGCGGCGGCTTCAGCGCCGGCTCTGCGATTGAGCATGTGGCATATGAGGGGGATCACTTAAGCGAGTTCGGTGATGTCGTTGTTGTTTCCGTGAACCATCGGCTGAATATCCTCGGTTATCTCGATCTCTCGCCGTTTGGCGAAAAATACAAAAATCTGCGAATGCAGGAAACGCAGATATGGTAGCTGCATTGCAGTGGGTACATGACAATATCGCGGCATTCGGCGGAGACCCGGAGAATGTTACGATTTTCGGTCAGTCCGGCGGCGGTATGAAGGTGGCAACGCTGATGAATACGCCGGCAGCAGACGGCCTGTTCCAGAAGGGTATCATCGAGAGCGGTGTTTATGAGGCAAAGGTTTATCAGAAAGAGGACGGAGACGGCACCGCGATTGTGAAGGCTCTGTTAAAAGAACTGAATCTGGACGAATCCGAGGTGGAGAAGCTTGAGACGATCCCGTATTATGAGCTGTCAAATGCGTACAATAAAGTTGAGGCAGAGGTTGCTGCGAAAGGCTGCTATATCGGACAGGGACCGATGGAGAACGGCTGGTTCCGCGGAAATCCGATCAAGTGCGGATTTACGGATCACGCCAAAACGATTCCTGTGCTGGCAGGAACCAACATCGGTGAGTTTGATTTTGGACCGGTTGTGCCGGGAAAACATGAGATGAACCGTGAGGAACAGATTGCGTTCCTGACGAGAAAATATGGTGATGCAACGCCGGAACTGATTTCTCTTTTTGAAAAAGCATATCCGGACAAAACAATTGCCGACCTGTGGTCTGTGGATACGTTCTTCCGTCCGGCAACGATCGAATTCATTCGTCAGAAATCGGAGTTTACAGAAGCGCCGACCTATTCCTATCAGTTTACCTATGAATTCCCGATCGATGGCGGAAAAGCCGCATGGCATTGTGCCGAGATTCCGTTCGTATTCCATAACATCGACCGCATCGCCGTATGCAATGTCCCGGGCGAAACAGACCGTCTGCAGGAGCGTATGGCCACCGCCTGGATCAACTTTGCCCGCTACGGAAGCCCGGAAACCCCATCCCTCCCGAACTGGCCGGCATGCACCCCAGGGGATGAAGCAACCATGATTTTCGACAGAACCTGTGAAATTCGCCGCAACTTCGATCACGAGCTGGTGAAAAAATTGGTGGAAACCGAGTATAACCCGATGACACCGGTTGTGGAAGACGAGGAAGAGGACGCGTTCTTTATTCATTAATTAATTGACTCATAGCAATCCCAGAAAAAACAGCCAGAATGTTTTGCCTCAGTTAAAAACATTCTGGCATTTTTCAACTTATGCTAAATTGAACTTAAGGCAAGAATATCGTATGATAGAGGTAGAAAGAGAAAGGCGCAGGTGAATATGGGAGTTTATCTGAATCCGGGAAATGAAAAATTTGCAAAAGCGGTTCAGTCCGAAATTTATGTGGATAAAACAGGGCTGATCGAGTATACCAATCAGGTGATTAATACTGTGCAGAGATATGTCTGTGTCAGCCGTCCGCGGCGCTTTGGAAAATCTATGACGGCGGATATGCTGACGGCTTATTATGGGAAGGAATGCGATTCCAGAGAACTTTTTTCTGGATTGAAAATTTCTCAAAATGCTGTATTTGCACAGCACTTAAATCAATATCCTACGATTTTTTTGAATATGCAGGAATTTCTGAGCCGGAGCAAGGAAATTGGCCAGGTGATTGACCGTGTTCGAAGAATGCTGCTGCGGGAACTGAAAAACAGTTATCCGGACGTGGACTACTTTGACGATACGGATCTGGTAGAATCGCTGCAGGATATTTATGCGGCAACAAAACAGTCGTTTGTCATTATCATTGATGAATGGGACTGTGTTTTCCGGGAATATCAGCAGGATAAAAAAGCACAGGAAGAGTATCTTGATTTCCTGCGGGATTTTCTGAAAGATAAGGTTTACGTAGCACTTGCCTATCTGACGGGTATTCTGCCGATCAAAAAATATGGAACCCATTCTGCACTGAATATGTTTGATGAATTTACAATGCTTGATCCAGGGCCGCTCGCAGAATATGTAGGATTTACGGAGCAGGAAGTAGAAGAACTCTGCGGCCGGTATCAGATGGATCTGGCAGAAATTAAAAACTGGTATGACGGCTATTCGTTCCCGGGAGAAAGTTCGGTTTACAGCCCGCGTTCGGTTGTCAATGCCATGCGATTCCGGAAAATCGGCAATTACTGGAATCAGACAGAAACATTTGAAGCACTACAGTGGTATATTGATCTGAATTTTGACGGCCTGCGGGATGACGTACTGCAGATGATGGCAGGGAAAAAGATTCCGGTGAACACGGGCAGTTTTACGAATGATATGACAACTTTCCGGACAGAGGATGATGTGCTGACACTGCTGATTCATCTTGGATATCTTGGTTATGAGGAACAGAATAAATATGTTTTTATTCCGAATGCCGAGGTACAGTCAGAATATGCCAGTGCGGTAACCGTTTCCCAATGGGGAGATATTTCAAAGGCACTGAAAAATTCCGCAGATCTTCTGCAGGCTGTGTGGGAAAAACAGGAAACACAGGTAGCAGAGGGAATTCGGCTGGCACATTTTGAAACGTCACAGCTTCAGTACAATGATGAAAATGCGTTGAGCTATACGATTTCACTGGCGCTGTATGCAGCACGGAATTTTTACACGGTTTACCGTGAACTGCCTGGGGGAAAAGGGTTTGCGGATCTTGTTTTCGTACCAAGAAAAAGATACCAGGACAAACCGGCGCTGGTTGTAGAACTGAAATGGGACAAAACAGCAGAGGGTGCGCTTGCGCAGATTAAGGACAAAGAATATTGCAGAAGTCTGGAAGAATATCAGGGAAACTTGCTTCTGGTAGGAATTAATTATAATAAAAAGACAAAAGAACATGTTTGCAGAATTGAGGAATATCAGAAGTAAAAGGGAGAGGAGGTATTATGAATATTGAAAATCGTAATATTCGTTTTACTTCAACGGTAATTTGCAGGATCTTTTTGGGGATTTGCTGTTGTTTTTTAGCTGCATGTTCCTCACAGAGTTCCCAAAATAACAGCAACATCTTTCTGTATGCCGTTGATTTCAGCCATTCCACCCTGTCGCCCGGGAATGTGAAATTTGATATGTCTATGGAAGATGTTTTGCAGAAGACGCAGCTTTCGGAAGATGATGTTGATACCACGTTAGGAGAAGCGTATCCGCGAATCATTCATTCGATCAGCATTTCCAGTCTGTCGGATGATATTCAGGAAATCTTTTCTTTTCAGAATGATCAACTGGTATCTGTGGAATATGCCATAACGGTTCCGGAATCTGAATTTCAAACGGTACTGCAGACGCTGGCTCATCAGGCGGCAGAATTACTTGAAGATTTGCTGGTGGGAGAGAATCAGATTCTTGAGGGAAAGACGACAAGGTGGAAGATGAGCAGAAAAACAGTCTGATCCTGTCTTTCCCGGACACGGATACATCGGAAGAGCGCGTTATTTTTCTGGGCTTATACAGGACGAAGGCTGATTCGGGACAGGATGAGTGGTGTCCTGAAATCATGTAATAGAAAAACCAGAGTCGGATGAGAATGTTTTCACCGGCTCTGGTTTTGCGTTTCCGGTAACGGTTTTGAGCGGTAAATGCTATGCAATTCTGCCGCGGGAATGGTATAATAAAACCAGTATGCGCCGCTTTAGGCAGGCTGCTTAGAAAGAGGATCGATGCATGTACACATATCTGATTGTAGATGATGAAATGATAGAGCGAAAGGGCATTCGGATGCTGCTTTCGCGGATGAATATCCGGGAGAATATTCTGGAGGCCTCCAATGGAGAGGAAGCGCTGGAGGTGTTTGAAAAAGAGAAAATTGACGTGCTTTTGACCGACATCAATATGCCGTTCATGGATGGAATTGAGCTTCTTTCCCGGATTCATGAGGAGTATCCGGGGACGGAAACTGTGATTTTCAGTGGGTATGATGAGTTTTCCTACGCAAAAAAGGCGATTTCCTATGGGGTTTCCGCCTATATTTTAAAACCGGTCAACCCGGAAGAATTTGAAAAGGTGGTTGGTGAAATCAACGAAAAGCTTGCAAAGAGTGAGCGTGAGGAAAAACGGAAGGACGAAAGTATGGAGTTTCTGCGGGAACATTTGCTGTATCTGATGGTCAATGGGCAGAGCCGCAACGCAATGCAGGAGAAAACACAGACGCTTCTCGATATGAGCTTTGTCCGGGATTTTTGCCGTATGGTACTGCTGGAGTGTGCCAACAACTATTTTGAACAGGTAAACAGCGAACAGATTGAAAAGATGCAGAGCGATTTGCAGATGCCGTTTCACTATCTGAACCTGAACCCACAGCAGTCCATCCTGTTTTTTAGCGAGGAGCCGGATGGCGGCTGGGAAGCGTTCGGACGGAAGCTGTACCATTATATTCGTGAAATGTGGGACCAGGAATGCTTTCTGGCCGTGTCGGGCGAGATCACGCCGGACGGTGAGCTTTACGATGCATTTGCACAGACGGAGCAGCTCATGGAGCGGCGCTTTTATCACACGGGAAACCATGTTTTTCTTCCTTTTCAGGAGGAGCAGTCCGAGGTGCTGGTGCAGATTGATGCTGAAATCCTGATCCGCCAGATCCAGCAGGACATTCGCATGAAGGATCTGGAGAGCCTGCGTGAACACTTTGACCAGTTCTGCGAGAAGTATGAACATCAGACGATTTTCTCCCAGATTTACATTAAGTTTATGTTTTCCAATCTGCTGAAAGAGATTTACGACAATCTCGAGAGAAAAGATGAGCGAGAGCTGGACCGTGAGATCGACGCCCTGTATCACAGCAGCAACATGGCCGGTGTGATTCAAGCGGTCCGTATGGGTATTGACCGGCTCGAAACGGTCTTCCGCGCAGACGGCGGTGTTGCGAAACGCAGAGAAGTCGAGCAGATTAAACAGTATATCCGTGAGAACTATTCTGACAGTGGCATGGGTGTTGACCAGCTTGCGCGCGAGGTTGGCATGACACCGAATTATCTGAGCAGCATTTTCAAGAAAAATACAGGAGAAAACCTGAGCCGCTACTTAAAAGGTTTCCGTATGGAGCGCGCACGGGAAATGCTCGAAAATACAAACGAAAAAATCGGCGTAATCTGTGAAAAGTGCGGTTTTGTGAATGTGTCCTATTTCTGTCAGAGCTTCCGCGAATATTTTGGAATCAGCGCAGAAATACCGGGATCAGGGGGAGTAAGATGACATCATTTGCCGCTAGAATAAAAAAAGCATTTTCAGATATGAAGGTACACCGGAAGCTTATCGTGGCTTACGTTCTCACAGGACTTTTCCCAATGTGCCTGATGTTCACACTGTTTTACACCCAGATGCGTCGTGTACTTGTCGAGCGTGAGATCAAAATCTGCAAACCACCTTTGATCAGGCAGTGGACGATGTGAATACGGAGCTTGCGCTGCACCAGAGTATGTCGGACTATCTGGCATTCGACCAGACAATTGTTCAGATTGTAAAGGCAGAAGACAAAAACAGCTTCGAAGCATACGAGCGCATGGTGAAAGAGTTTGATCCGATGATGGATTCCTTAAGTTATTTTTACCCGGAAATCCGACAGTCTACGGTCTATGTGCGTGATTTCGTCATTCCGCACGGCACGTATCTGCGTCCGGCGCGGGAAATGGAAAATGATGAATGGACAGCACCGGCAGACAATGATGTTCACTGGTATGCCGATATGGATCAGGGAACGGTGACGCTGGTGCGGTCTATGCCGCTGATTGATGACGGAAAAGGCGGTTTTTTATACATTTCCATGGACTACAGTAAGATTTTTGGCTCCATGGAGCTTACAGTTAATGAGGATTACGGTGTTTTCGTCTACAATGAGGACAAAGAAGTGCTGTATGAAAATCAGAAGATGACCAGGAATGCAAAATACCAGATGGAATTTTCAGACTTTCAGAAGATACAAAAAAAAGAGAAGCAGAATACAGCGAACTACATTCTCCTGGAAAAGGAGATTGAGCAGAATGGATGGCATGCCGCGTGCTATCTGCCGAAAAAAGGCATCATCAGTCCGATGCAGCCGATTCTTCTGATGGTTCTTCTGATGTGGGCAGGCTGCGTTATTTTCTCTGCGGTCGTGATTATGAAATTCTCCGGAAACATGGCGCACCGCCTTGAAAAGATAAAAATGACAATGTCCGAGGTAGAAGAAGGAAATCTGGAAGTGGAACTGGTTTCTACAGAAAGGGATGAAATCGGTGATCTGACGCGTGGCTTTAATCAGATGCTGTCACGCATCCGTCAGCTGATTCAGGAAGTCTATGAGAGCCGCATCCGCCAGAAACAGTATGAGATGACGGCGCTCCGCGCACAGATTAACCCGCATTTTCTGTATAATTCCCTGTCGCTGATCAACTGGAAAGCGCTGGAAATCGGTTCGGATGATATCAGCAAGGCGACGCTGGCGCTTTCGCGGTACTACAGGACTTCCCTGAACAAAGGCAAAAATACGATGTCCATCCGCGAGGAGATCGACAATGTGCGTTCGTATCTGCAAATTCAGGAAATGTTTCATGACTACAGCTTTACGGTTAAAATGGATGTAGCGGAGGATATTCTGGATTACCGTACATTGAACCTGATTCTGCAGCCGCTTGCCGAAAATGCGATTGCGCATGGAATTGACCGGCGGCGCGGCAGTGAGCCCGGCGTGATCACAATCAGCGGACGGCGTGACGGAAATTGTGTGGTACTTTCCGTGGCAGATAATGGTGTTGGTATGGAACAGGAGAAAGCACAGACAATTTTGACGGAGAAGAGCAGCGGCTACGGTGTGCGGAATGTCAATTCCCGGATTCAGCTCGAATACGGAGAAGCGTATGGTCTTTCGATTGAGAGTGAGCCGGGAAAGGGAACAAAAGTGACGGTGCGGATTCCGGGCGTGGAAAGGAGGTACAGGCATGATGCAAAAAAAACTTGCGGCAGGCCTTGCTGTACTGCTGGCAGCGGGAATGGCGCTGAGCAGCTGTGGAGAAAGTGGCGCAGCAGGAAATGATTCTGTTTCCGATGCTGCCGGAAATGAGGCTGCGGCTCTTACGGAAGCGAAAACAACGCCGTACGGACGTTACCCGGAAACCATCACGTACACGCTGGCAAAAATGACGGGTGTGAATAATTCCAATCTCCCGGAGGGAGAAACCTATGAGGACAATGCCTATACACGCCTGATCCGCGAAATCATTAATGTACAGAACGAGGATGTTTATGAAACTACGGTGATACCTATAACGTTGGCATTTCTACCATGATTGCAACAGGAAACATTGCCGATATCATGGTTGTGGATCAAAAAACGATGAATGCCATGCAGAAAAACGATCAGCTTGCCGATCTTACAGAGGTTTATGCAAATTGTGCCAGCGACCGTATCAAGGATATTTATGCAAGCTACGGTGAGGAGATTCTGCAGGGCTGTACCTTTGACGGAAAGCTGATGGCATTCCCGGAAACCAACATTTCGGACGGTCCGAATCTTCTATGGGTGCGGAAGGACTGGATGGAAAAACTGGGACTTTCCGTACCGGAAACGATCGATGATGTGAAACATATTGCGTTGACGTTTGCAGAGGAGAATCCGGCAAACCAGGAGATGGGTAACATCGGTCTTGCAGTCAGCACAACTCTGTACGGCGGCACGGGCATTTCTTCGGAATACGGCATGAATCTTATTTTTGCCTCATTTGGTGCATATCCGGGAAGATGGCTGACGGATGCGGAAGGAATGCCGGTTTATGGTTCCGTTCAGCCCAATGTAAAAGACGCACTTGGCATGCTGGCCGACTGGTACCAGGAGGGCGTCCTTGACCGGGACTTTTTGATCCGCACACAGGATGACATTGCCGAGCTCATTGCCCAGGGACGCTGCGGCATTTTCTTCGCACCGTGGTGGGCACCGAACAACCCGCTCTGGCGCTGTCATGAGACGGATCCGGAGGCCGACTGGCAGCCGTTTCTGATTCGGACCGGGAAGGATGGAAGTGTGCGATACTGCAACGAAAAGCTGACCGGAAATTATGTGGTAGTGCGAAAAGGGTATGAATATCCGGAGATTGTGCCGAAGATTCTGTCGGTGATGTTTGATTATATGCGCTATTCCTACGATGATCCAAGGGGAGAATTTCAGCAATATTATACGGGAAATATCGATCCGACGGCACGCCCCTTAGCAATCAATCTCGACTATAATCAGGCACTGACGATCTGTTACGAAAATCTGCAGGCGGCACTGAACGGGGAAAAATCGGAGGATGAGCTGGAGATTTTGGAAAGATCGTTCGAAAAGGTATGCCGCGCCTATCTGGAGAACCCGAAAACAGCGAGTGCGGAGGAGTGGAGCGCGTATTTATCCCGTATCACAGCCTGCTCGCTTTTAAGCGACGAAAAGATTCAAAGAGTGAATACGATTTATCCGACCCGGACGAAGACCACAGAAACATATCGTTACACCTTAAAAGAACTGGAATCGGAGACCTTTTTAAAAATTATCCGGGGCGAGTCTGAGCTTTCTTCTTTTGACGACTTTGTAAAAGAGTGGCAGGAGGAAGGCGGAAATGAGATCATTCAGGAGATGATTCAGGAAAGGAAAAGCCTGAGTTCACAGGAAAATCAGAAGACAGAAGAAAAAGCCGAGCAGAAGGCGGAATAAAAAACAGAAGAGGAGGCAGGACGCACCGGAAAAACGGTGCGCGGCCTCTTTTTTTGTTGCGGAAAAGAATTCTGCAGATTGCGGAAATGATTTTCCGGATACGCTCCGGTGTAGAAATGTAACGTAGAAATCCAACATAGATCATAGATTCTTGATATTTCAGAAAAATCCGCCAACTGCTATAATAAAATCAATAAGAACGAGAGATACCAAGCAGCAAATGCGATATGACAGCAGACGTTCCAGAAAGAAAAATCATATAAGGAGGATTTTCAATATGAAAAAGAAAGTAGTATCTATTATGATGACCGCAGCACTTGCAGTTGGCATGCTGGCAGGATGCGGAAACAGCGACAGCGGTTCTTCAAATGCCGCTTCCGGAAACGATTCCAAGAGCACATCCGAGGCAGGAAGCACAAGCGCATCTGCTTCCAACGCAGCAGAGGAAGAGGAAATTACCACAACCCTTACCGTATGGTCTCCATCAGAGGATCAGGCAAGCGACAGCGGTGAGTGGCTGCAGACCATGTGCAATCAGTTTGCAGAGGAGCATCCATCCTGGCACATTACCTTTGATTACGGTGTATGCGCAGAGAGCGATGCAAAAGATACCGTAACACAGGACGTTGAAGGAGCAGCAGATGTTTACATGTTTGCAAACGACAACCTGACATCCCTGATCGCTGCAAACGGAATTTCAAAACTCGGCGGACAGACAGTTGAGGAGGTAAAAGAGAACAACTCTCAGGCAATTGTAGATTCCGTATCCGTTGACGGCGATATCTACGGTGTACCATTCACCACAAACACCTGGTTTATGTACTATGATAAATCTGCATTCACTGAGGATGAAGTGAAAAACCTGGATACCATGATCGCAAAAGACAAGATTTCCTTCCCGATTACAAACTCCTGGTACATTGCTTCCTTCTACGTAGCAAACGGCTGTACGCTGTTCGGTGAGGACGGAACAGACGAGGCAGCAGGCGTTGACTTCGAAGGCGATAAAGCAAAAGCAGTGACCGATTACCTGGTTGACCTGGTAAACAATCCGAACTTCGTATCTGATGCAGACGGATCCGGTCTTTCCGGTCTGCGTGACGGTTCTGTAAAAGCAATGTTCTCCGGTTCCTGGGATGCATCCGCAGTTAAAGAGGCACTCGGTGATAATTACGGTGTTGTACAGCTTCCGACCATCACCATCAACGGCGAGGAGAAACAGATGAAATCCTTCTCCGGTTCTAAAGCAATCGGTGTGAATCCGAACTGTGAATATCCGCAGGTTGCAGTTGCTCTTGCAAGATATCTCGGAAGCGCAGATGCTCAGAAAGCACACTATGAAATGAGAAACGTAGTTCCGTGTAACGAAGAGCTGCTTTCCCAGATCACAGACGATGCACTGGTAACTGCTCAGAACGATACCTTCAACAATACTTCTATCATCCAGCCGTTCGTTAAGAATATGAGCAACTACTGGACTCCGGCAGAGAATTTTGGTAAATCTCTGGTCAACGGTGAAGTTACCCATGATAACGCTGCAGAAATGACAGAGAAACTGAACACAAGCATGAATACTTCTGCAGTCGAGTAAGCAAGACAGGCACTGAAGTGTTCGGAAATCAACAGGATTGAAACCACAGGCATTGTCAGACACCAGGATTGACAATGCCTGTCTTTCGGAAAGGATAGATTATGGCATCATTGAAAAAACGCGCCAAAGAGTTTGAGACTCCCTATCCGGTGACAAAAGCCATCACAAAGGGCGATGCGGTCACGAAACTTTCCATGTTTGTCATGGGACTGGGAAATCTGGCTCACAAACAGATCGTAAAGGGTATTTTATTTCTGGCAGTAGAAATTGCGTATCTCCTGTTTATGATCGAAGGCGGTATCAACAATCTCTATCATCTCATCACCCTGGGCGGCCGTGCGCAGGAAGAGGTGTGGAACGAGGCCAAGGTATTTATGAATATACCGGCGGCGATATGACAATTCTGTTCCTGCTCTACGGAGTAGCAACGATTTTTATTACGGTTCTCTTCTTTATGATCTGGCGTGTCAATATGAAGAGCGCTTATGAGGTAGAGTGTCGTGCAAAGGAAGGGAAACATATCAACACCATCAAAGAGGATCTGGAAGCACTCGTTGACAAGAGACTGCACTGGACCCTGCTGACACTTCCGATTCTCGGTATTGTGATTTTCACAATCCTTCCACTGGTCTTTATGATCTGTATGGCTTTCACCAGCTACAGTAAAGTCGGCGACCATCTGACGATTTTTCACTGGGTTGGACTGAAAAATTTCAGTACGGTTCTTGGCATGGGCAACTCGATCGGCAAGACATTCTGGTCTGTTCTTGGATGGACCCTGATCTGGGCTGTGCTCGCTACCTTCCTGAACTATATTCTTGGTATGATTCTTGCGATTGTCATCAATCGTAAAACAACCCGCATCAAGGGATTCTGGAGATTCTGTTTTATGCTCTCCGCTGCAATTCCGCAGTTCGTTTCTCTTCTTCTGATGCGTACGATGTTAAAGGACAACGGCTGATCAACAACCTCTTGGTTCAGGCCGGTCTGATCAGCAGTCCGCTTCCGTTCCTGACAAATGCGACCTGGGCGAGAGCAACGGTTGTTATCATCAACCTCTGGGTTGGTATTCCGTTTACCATGATGCAGGTTACCGGTATCTTACAGAACATTCCGGGTGAGCTTTACGAGGCAGCCCGTGTTGATGGCGCAGGTCCTGTGACAATTTTCTTTAAGATTACGCTGCCGTATATGCTGTTTGTCACGACTCCGTATCTGATTACGACGTTTACGGGTAATATCAACAACTTCAACGTTATTTATCTGCTGACTGCAGGAGCACCGGTTCCGGTCGGAGCAACCGCCGGAAAGACGGACCTTCTGGTTACCTGGCTGTACAAGCTGACGGTTGACTTACAGTACTTTAACGTTGGTGCGGTTGTCGGTATTCTTACCTTTGTCATTCTGGCTGTGGTTTCACTGATCACGTACCGGAATACTGGTTCTTACAAGAACGAGGAGGGATTCCAATAATGAATAACAAAGAGAAAAAAACACACTCCATGAAAGCGCGTGGAATGATTTCCGATGTGATTGTACATGTGGTTCTGGCACTGCTTGCGATTGTGTGGGTGATTCCGGTTCTGTGGATTGCACTCTTAAGCTTCAGTACACAGAAGGGATCTTATGTTACCAGCTTTTTCCCAAAGGGATATACGCTTCATAACTATGTGCGTCTGTTTACAGATACGCAGGTGTTAGACTTTCCGCAGATGTTTAAGAACACATTTATCATTGCGGTGTTCAGTTGTCTGATTTCTACAATATTTGTGCTTTCGGTTTCTTACTGCATGTCGAGAATGCGGTTTAAAATCCGTAAGACTTACATGAACATCGCGATGATCTTAGGTCTGTTCCCGGCATTTATGTCGATGGTTGCTGTCTACTATATTTTAAAGGCAGTTGGCCTTTCGGAGGGATCAATGATCCGCGTGGCATTGATTCTGGTGTACTCGGGCGGTTCCGGAGCGGGATTCCTGCTTGCAAAGGGATTTTTCGATACGGTTCCGAAGGCACTGGATGAGGCGGCTTATCTGGATGGAGCGACGAGATTCCAGGTGTTTACGAAGGTGACGATTCCGCTTAGTAAACCGATTATTGTGTACACGGTTTTAAGTGCATTCTTAGGACCATGGCTGGATTTTATTTTCGCGAAGGTTATCTGCCGCGCGAATGCGAAATATTATACGGTGGCACTGGGACTTTGGAAGATGCTGGAGAAGGAGTATATCGACAGCTGGTATACTTGTTTTGCGGCGGGCGCGGTTTGTATTTCGGTGCCGATTGCGATACTGTTTGTTGTGATGCAGCGGTATTATACGGACGGACTTTCGGGGGCCGTCAAGGGATGATTTGTGGAGCAGCCGACGAGGAGTTGGCTGCTCTTTTGGTTATGGAGGCGGATCTCACTTCAGGTCCCGCGACTCCTGCCGCGCATCCGGGCGCTGTGGCATCGGCGGGCGAATGCCTGGCGTGTGGGCGGCGGTGTGCGGGGGAACCGAGGCTATTCGACAGGAAATCTGATGATTTCCCGTCTCAGAGCCTCTTGACTTCCGGCCTGGATGGCCGTCCGTCATCCTCACTCCACTGCTCCCACGCGTGCATCATCCGCATGCCGCCGATGCCAATGCGCCCGTCTGCGCGGCAGGTGCCACGCCGTCGGAGCCAGATCCTGGGGTTGGAGGACGGGAGGATGGGGCTGGATCTGCCGGAGGCAGATCGGCGTGAGATTGTTGTGTGTGGAAGGGGAGAGTGTGTTGGAGGACGGGGAGAGGGGCTGGATTCGCCTGGAGGGCGAATCGGCGTGAGTTTGTTGACTGGTGCAAAGTTTGGAGATAGAATGAAAAAAATATTTCCGGAGTTTTTTGTGCTTGATTTTATGAGAACAGAAAAGTTCCGGGAACATATTGTGTGAAATTTGGAGGTTTTGCGGTATGGATAGGATTCGACTGAATGCTTCGGAGTGGATGGATTTTCGGAGTGGAGAAAGAAGTGTTTTTGCTGACGAACGGACTGGGAGGTTATTGTTCGCTGACGGTGATGGGGAATGCGGCGAGGATGATCAGGCGCTGTTAATGGGAGCATTGAAGGCGCCTACGGTGCGGGAGCATCTGATTTCGAATGTCTGGGAGACGTTGGAGGTGGATGGAGAGGAAACGGAGCTGTTTTCACAGGAGTTTGTGAATCGGACGCAGAATGTGGAGGGGTTTCGGTTTCTGGAAGGATTTGAGATGGGGAGTCTGCCGGTATGGTTTTACCGGGTGAAGGGGATTGAAATTGAGAAGACGATTGGGATGGTTCAGGGGGAGAATACGGTTCTTGTCCGGTATCGGGTGAGAAGTGGGAAGAAGGGGAGTTTTTCGGTTCGGCCGGTGATGCGGTTTGCGGCGAAGGGAGAGCAGCTGCAGGAGGGGCAGAATTTTGCGGTGGACCGGAAGTGCATTGCGAGTAATGGTGTGATTCTTTCTTATGGAACGAATGGGGAGCTTCAGATGGAGAAGGAGAGGATCTGGAGGGATTTGTTTTTTGAGCAGGATGCACGGGATGGAAGAGATGGTATCGGAAGTGCTGTCGTGAATCATCGGATTCGGTTTGAGATGACGGGAGACGGCAGGGAGCAGGTCTTTTTTGTTGTGTATAGTCTCGCGGATGATGTGGATAAGTGGGATGAGGAAAGGATTGCGCTGTGGATAGAAGAGGAAGAGAAGCGGCAGGAGATGATTGCGGAAAAGTCCGGGATTTCTGATCCGGTGGGAAAGCGGCTGGCGGTGAGTGCGAGTCAGTATATTACGGAACGGGCATCGACAGGCGGGAAGAGTATTATGGCTGGCTTTCCTTATTTTGCGGACTGGGGGCGGGATACGATGATTTCGCTTCCGGGATGCACGCTGGCAATTGGGGAGTATGAGGAGTGTAAGAGCATTCTTCGGACTTTTATGGCATATACAAAAGAAGGACTGATGCCGAACCTGTTTCCGGAGGGGGATGCGCTTCCGATGTATAATACGGTGGATGCGGCACTTTTGTTTCTGGATGTGGTGTATGAGTATTACCTTGAGACAGGAGATGTGGAGTTTGTACGTGAGGCGTTTCCGGTGATGGAGGATATTGTGTTCTGGTATCAGAAGGGAACGGATTTCCATATTAAAATGGACAGTGACGGGCTGATTATGGCCGGGGGCGGTCTGGAGCAGGTGACGTGGATGGATGTGCGGATTGACAAGGAGCTGCCGACACCGCGTCACGGGAAGCCGGTGGAGATTAATGCGTACTGGTATAATGGTCTGAGGATTCTGGAAGAGCTGGCGCCATTTGTCGGAAAGGATGGATCGGCGTATGGGAAGCTTGCGGAGCAGGTGAAGAAGAGTTTCCTCGAAAAGTTCTGGATGGAAGAGGAAGGATATCTGAAGGATGTGCTGAACGGCACGTATGAAGAGAAGCAGTTTCGATGCAATCAGGTCTTTGTGCTGGCGCTTCCGTTTCAGATGGTGAGTCAGAAGCAGGGGCAGCGGATCTTACAGGAGGTCAAAGAAAAGCTGTATACGACAGCAGGACTGCGGTCATTGGAGATGGAGGATCCGGCGTTTCATCCATGGATCGGCGGAAGTCAGCCGGAGCGTGACAGGGCATATCATCAGGGGACAGTCTGGGGATTTCCACTTGGGGCGTATTTCCGCGCGGTGCTGAACTATTTCCCGAAGGAGGGAAAACAGGAAGTGCATCGCGGACTGGAGCGTCTTGCGAGCTGGATGCAGGAAGGATGCCTGTTTCATCTGGCGGAGATTTATGATGGTGCGGCGCCGGTGATGTCGAAGGGCTGCTATGCGCAGGCGTGGAGTGTCGGAGAGATTCTGCGAGTTTACAAAGAAATAGAGGGAAAGAAGATGAATGCGGTGGTGAAAAGAACGCCGGCGGAGTGGAAAAGCTTTTTTGAATCGGAAGAATTTGTGGAAAACTTTACGTATGAAGGGGATGACCTCGGTGTCTCGGTGAAGAAGAGCAGGGAATGTGATGGAAACTGGCAGATGCCGAAAAAGGATGAACAGTTTGTGACAGAGTGGAAGCTCTGGGCGCCGACAGCAATGGAGGTTTCGCTGGAGCTGTTTTCACGTGGCAGCAGCCGGGAGCACGGGGACCGAAAAATAGCCTCGATTGCGATGACACGCGGCGAAAAGGGTGTCTGGAGCTGTGCAATGCAGGGAGCCTGGTATGGAACGTATTATACGTATCATATCCTGCACTCGGATGGTGTCTTTGATACGACAGATCCGTACGGCGTGGCTTCCGGTATTGATTCGGAGCGGAGCATGGTGGTGAATCTTGCAGAGACGGACCCGGCAGGCTGGGAGCAGGATGAAAGACCGGAAATCCGGCCGGAGGATCGTTGTGTGTATGAGCTTCATGTGAAAGATTTTTCGAGTGATCCGCATTCCGGTATTTCGGATAAACACCGTGGAAAGTTTCTGGCGTTTACGGAAGAAGGCACGACGCTGAACGGCGACGGGATTCATGCGACGGGGTTCGATTACCTGAAATCGCTTGGCATTTCTCATGTGCATCTGCTTCCTGTTTTCGATTTTGGCAGTGTGCCGGAAGATGATGCGGAAGCGTTCAACTGGGGATATGACCCGGTGCAGTACAATGTGCCGGAGGGATCCTATGCAACCGATCCGTTCCACGGGGAGGTACGTATCCGGGAAATGAAGGAAATGGTTCAGGCGCTGCATAAGGCCGGCATCGGTGTGATTATGGATGTGGTATACAATCATACGTACAATCTCGATTCGCCGTTTCAGAAAACAGTTCCTTATTATTATTACCGTGAATGGGAGGATGGCACGATTTCCAATGGCTCCGACTGTGGAAACGAGACGGCAAGTGAGCGGGAGATGTTCCGCCGCTTTATGGTTCACTCGGTTTGTTACTGGGCGAAGGAATATCATATCGACGGTTTCCGCTTCGATCTGATGGCACTGCATGACACGGAGACCATGAATGCGATCCGCACAGCTCTGAACCGGATGCGCGCGGCGAGGAGATTCTGGTTTACGGTGAACCGTGGAAAGCAGCGGCAAGCGCAATGCAGGAGGGATATTTTCCGTCGGATAAACAGAATATCGGAAGGCTGATGGATGGCATTTCCATGTTCTGCGACGATACGAGAGATTCGATCAAGGGAAGCGTTTTTATTGCCGCAGAGGGAGGCTATGTCAATGGAAAAGAGCGTCTTTCCGCAGGAATACTTTCTGCGACAGATGGCTGGATGGACGGAAAAGGAGCCTACGAGCCGCGCAATGCGAGCCAGCTGATTCCGTATGTGTCGGCACATGATAATTATACACTGTGGGATAAATTAAAACTGTCCGATCCGAAGCGGAAGGAGGATGCGGAGCCGGATTTTGGCAAGATGGATGAGCGGACGCTTTCGATGAACCGTCTGGCGGCGGGCATTGTGATGACCTGCAAGGGAATGCCGTTTTTCCAGGCGGGTGAGGAATTTGCGCGCACGAAGCATGGCGAAGGAAACAGCTTCAAATCGTCGTGGCAGCTCAACAAAATTGACTGGACACGCGCCTTAGAGCAGGAAGAGCTGGTGGACTATTACCGTGGTCTTCTCGCTCTGCGCCGAAAATTTCAGGCATACGGAACGTGCGAGCCGGACTGTAAAAAGACATTTTTCCGTGAAAACCAGATCGCAGGTTACGAACTGGAATACCGGATGGCCACGCAGTCTGCGTCTTCTACAATCCATGGGAAAAAGAAGCTTTGCAGAAACTTCCGGAAGGAAACTGGAAACTGCTCTGCGATGGAAAACGCTGCGCAGAGGATGGAGCAGAGATGAAAGAAAGCATGATGCTTCCGGCAAAATCGATGGTTCTGCTGGCGCGGGAGTAAAATTGTAAATTTTGTCCCTTTTTGTCGGAATGCTGTCTGCGGAAACGGGCATCGATCATTCTGCCAGGCGGCGAGCGGGAATCAATTGTTTTTCGTTTAACAGAAAAATGCACTGTGGAATTGTCCGACGACGTTCCACAGTGCATTTTTATGTTTATGTGAGCAATGAGTCAGGATCTGTGCTTACACGAGATCCTGGCGATATCTAAGAGTTCGGATCATTATTCGTCCACAACTTCCAGTACATCCATCGGGCAGGCTTTCGCGCAGATACCGCAGGCGATACATTTGGAAGCCGGATTTCCCTCGGTTTTTACGATCAGGCCAAATGGACAGGCCTTCGCACAGGCTCCGCATCCCGTACATTTTTTCTTGTTGATCATGTAAACGCCCTTCGGGTTCTGGGTAATGGCGCCTTCCGGACAGGCCTCGGCACATTTACCGCACTGCGGACAGGCGATCGGGCGGACAGCCTTTTTCTCTACGATCTGCAGACATGCCTTGTCCGGATCAAATACCTTATAAAATGCCTCAGAACATGCTCCCACACAGGCAAGACAAGCCATACAGGTGCTGCCTTTTTTTACTTTCAGTTTTTTCATTTTGTTTTATCCTCCGCTTAAAGATGTTGTTTTTCCTATTTTACCATTTTTGAACTTTTTTCTCAATGATATTTCCGGAATTTGCCATCTTTTTCCTGCTTGCGGTTTTGCTTCCGTTTCGCATGGCTTTGCACAGATACAAAAAATCTTAAGAAAGCAGACGGAAAAAAAGCAGTTTTTCTTCGGAAAATATACAAAAAGAAAAATCGGAAATTTGTTATGATGAAAAGGAAGAATGTACTCTCAATCATCTCACAAAATCAGGCACAGAAAGATTTTGGGAGTACACCATAAGATCGGGAGGGGGATTTTTCATGATCCGTGAAAACAATACACTGGAATGGCAAGAGATAGCAGAACAAAAAAGAATGACACAAAGAAGGATAATACAAAGAAGAGAAAGAGCACGGAGACGAAAAAGAAAGGTATGGCGGATCCGCGGGCTGCTATTGCTGTTCGGCTGTCTTCTGTTTTTGGGCGGTGTGCGGCGCTTCCGGCAGAATCCGATCCAGCGGTATGCGAAAGCAAACGGCATTTCAATGGATCAGTACCCGGAGGAGCTGTTGTCGCTTTACGAGAGAAACAATGAGACGGAGACGTTCGTCGAAGAATATCCGTTGAAAAAAGAGGAGGAGCCGGAGATTGACCTGAGCGACCTGTCATCCGCATCGGAGGTTCCGCTTCTCTTGCAGTGGGATCAGAGATGGGGCTATCACCGATATGCCGGTGAAGTGATGGGATTAAGCGGCTGCGGACCGACAGCACTTTCCATGGTTGCCATTTTCATGACCGGCGATATCACAAAAATCCGCGCTGGGTCGCCGATTTTGCCTCACAGAACGGCTATGCCGTAGACGGCAGCGGAACCGCCTGGTCTCTGATGCTGGAAGGAGCCCGGCAGATCGGCCTTTCCAGCAAAGAAATCCCTGTGGAACGGGAACGGGTGGAAAACAACCTGCAGGCCGGAAACCCATCATTGCCCTGATGGGACCCGGGGAGTTTACCAGCAACGGTCATTTTATCGTTCTTACCGGATTGCAGAATGGCAGACTGAAAATCAACGACCCAAACAGCAGAAAAAATTCCGAAAAAACCTGGGATATCGATCAGGTGCTGGAACAGACAAAAGCGGTATGGGTATATTACAAATAATAAAATAGAAGACATACCATCAAAGCCTCCGAATACACTGTAAAAACAGCGTCTTCGGAGGCTTTTTGTGAGGGACTATATCGAAGAGCGTGCTGTGGAGACAGCAATTTACATGATTGAGACGAAAGCGACCGTACGGCAGACGGCGAAAAAATTCGGAGTGAGCAAAAGTACCGTGCATAAGGATCTGACATCACGTCTGGTACAAGTGAATCCGGGTCTGGCGGCAGAGGCAAGGAAAATTCTGGATGTGAACAAGTCTGAACGCCACATTCGCGGCGGCATGGCAACGAGAGAAAAATATCTGCATCAGAAGCAGAAGTGAACGAAAGTGAACCAAAGAAGCTCTTTCCTAATTGCCTCAAATAGGGTATGATAGAGAAAGAAAATTACGAAAACAGAGGGAATTTTATGAACGATTATATCCTGGAAGTCTGTGTGGACTCGGCGGAGTCGGCGCTTGCGGCGGCAAAAGGCGGGGCAAGCCGGCTGGAGCTGTGTCAGAATCTGGTGATCGGCGGAACAACGCCGGGTTCGAAGCTGTTTGAGGTGATCCGCAGACAGACAACCATTCCGATTCATGCATTGATCCGCCCGCGGTTCGGGGATTTCTGCTACACCCCATATGAATTAGAAGAAATCCGCGAGGAAGTCGCGATGTACCGCGAACTTGGTGCAGAGGGCGTTGTGGTCGGTGTGCTGAAAGAGGATGGAACGATGAATATGGCGGCAATGGAACAGCTGATGGAGGCAGCCGACGGCATGTCCGTGACGCTGCACCGCGCGTTTGATGTCTGCCGCGATCCCAAAGAAGCGCTTGAGCAGGCGGTATCGCTTGGTATGAACACCATTCTTACCTCCGGTCAGCAGAACAGTGCGGTAAAAGGAGCAGAGCTTCTCGCCGAACTGCAGCGCCAGGCGGCGGGACGCATCCGTATTCAGGCGGGCGGCGGTATCTGCGCGGATGCGATCCGCGAGCTGTATCCGAAAACCGGCGTGACCGCCTACCATATGTCCGGAAAAATCGAACTGGCGAGCCCGATGCAGTACCGGAAAGAAAATGTGAACATGGGACTTCCATCCTTAAGCGAATACACCCTCTACCGCACGGACGTCAAAGCCGTACGCAGCGCGAGAGTGTACTGGAAGAACTTTAAGAAAAT
>ENA-OQCX01000030-OQCX01000030.1-human-gut-metagenome-genome-assembly--contig:-NODE-30-length-65993-cov-11.917378_pt1 | contig 65993 bp, 64 predicted proteins | sample MGYA00242762_ERZ504587 | MGnify/ENA primary metagenome ERZ504587 (study PRJEB26092, sample SAMD00036337) | human gut metagenome | host: Homo sapiens | study: EMG produced TPA metagenomics assembly of...
CTCTAGTGGATTAATACTAATTTCTCCCATCTGAAATACGATGTATTCAGATGGCTTATTAAAATTACCCATTTTAACAATTTAAAAAATTTCAAAATTCTCTTGACTGTTTATAGTTTGTCACCTCATTTTCCACATTGTATGTGACAGCGAATGATTGTTTTAAGTGGTTTTGAATAGTTATCGATTATTATATCATACATCAGATTCGCAGATTATGCCATAAAAATAGATATAAAAATAAAGCCTTAAAAATAAAGCCTGTTCAACTGGAATAATTGTAAAGTCCGTGGTAGAATAAATGCGTTATGCAATGAAAACAGGAGGCAATCCATGAAACAGGAAAAATTATTTGATTTACTAAAAGCGGCTGTTTCACCATGCGAGTGTGTGAAGGCTGCAAAGCAGGAGCTTTTGGAAAACGGATTTGAGGAGATAGATTATACAGGCGACTGGAAGATTGTGCGCGGTGGCAGGTATGTCTTAAATCACCATGATACGACCATGTTTGCGTTTACTGTAGGAAGCGGCTACAACAAAAAGGATATGGTGCGAATAGCGGCAGCTCACACAGACTATCCATATCTTCGCATAAAGCCAAATCCGGATTTTATGACAAACTCATATGCACAGGTCAATGTAGAGGTGTATGGAGGACCGATTTTAAACACATGGTTTGACAGACCTCTCGGAGTGGCAGGGCGTGTGGCTGTAAGGAGTGAGGATGTGTTTAATCCACGTATGGTGCTCTACAGGTCCAAAAAGCCCGTCATGATTATTCCAAATCTTGCCATTCATATGAACAGAGATGTGAATAAGGGAGTCGAGATAAATAATCAGGTGGATCTGATGCCGGTGCTTGATTCAATACCTGAGGATGAAAGGACCACGGATTATTTCCTTAGCTTTCTGGCTAGAGAGCTGTCTGTGGAAAAGAGCGATATCATAGACTTTGAACTCAATACATTTTGTATGGAGGAGCCTTGCTTTGTCGGTGTGAATGACACCATGATTTCATCACCGAGAATCGACAACCAGTCATCCTGCAGGGCACTTCTTGATGCCATAGAGGATGGAAACAGAGCTGATGGAATAAACATCATAGCGCTTTTTGACCATGAGGAGGTTGGCAGCAGCAGTAAGCAGGGCGCTGCCTCTATAATGCTTCACGATATGCTCAGACGTATTTTAAGAAATATGGACCTTTCAGAAAATGAAATAGATGAGAGCATATATGATGCCATGCTTTTGTCTGTCGATGTGGCTCATGCGCTTCATCCTAATAAAAAGGAAAAGATGGATATCACAAATATGCCTGTCATGGGAAAAGGCTTTTGTATCAAGCAGGCGTGCTCGCAGTCGTATGCTACGGATGCACAGGCTATTGCTATTCTATGTCAGCTGTGTGATGAAAAGGGTATACCTTACCAGCGTTTTGTGAACCGTTCGGACAGCCGTGGCGGCAGCACACTGGCTCGATTGCAGGTACGCTTTTGCCGGTAAAGACTGTGGATATTGGTATACCTATTCTTGCAATGCACTCAGCCTGTGAGCTTATGGGAGTACGCGACATGAAAGCCTTAAGTGACTGTGTGACGGCCTTTTTCGGGTACCATTAAAGGCAGATAACCATTATGGAAAAATAAATACAGAAACCTCTTGCATAAGTTTAGTTTTAGTGTTAATATGACGTAGTAATGAAAACTACTTGTTACGGAATGGAATAACTTTTAAAAAAGTAATTTAAACTTTTATTATCATATAGTGCAGGAGGAATAGATATGTATAAGATTATAATAGATAGCTGTGGTGAGCTCACAGATAGCCTTAAGAAGGATGGACATTTTTGCAATGTGGCACTCGAGCTTGATGTTGACGGATACAGAATCCGCGATGATGAGAGCTTTGACCAGCATGATTTCTTAAGAAGAGTAAAGGAGAGTGTAAAGGGACCAAAGTCGTCATGCCCGTCTCCTGAGGAATATATGCAGGCCTTTGAGGGAGAGGCTGATCATATCTATGTTGTCACACTTTCGGGCAAGCTCAGCGGCTCATACAACAGCGCTGTTTTAGCAGTCAATCTGTACAAAGAGGAGCATGAGGATTGTGGTAAGCAAATCTATGTATTCAATTCACGCTCAGCATCTATCGGCGAGACACTTATAGGCATGAAGGTGCAGGAGCTTGAGGAAAGTGGACTTTCGTTTGATGAGGTTGTAAAGCAGACAGAGGAGTATATAGCTTCAATGAATACCTTCTTTGTGCTTGAGACTCTTGATACATTAAGAAAGGCAGGACGATTAAGCAACCTGAAGGCTTTTGTGGCCAGCACTTTAAATATAAAGCCTGTCATGGGCTCAACAGATGAAGCTCAATCCAGCAGCTTGGCCAGGCTAGAGGCATGAAGAGGCACTTGCCAAGATGGTAGAGGATGTTGTGGCTGCCACAAAGGACTGTGAGCACAGGATTCTTGCAATTTCACACTGCAACTGCCCGGAGCGTGCGCAGTATGTGAAGGCATGCCTTGAGAAGCTTGCCGGATTTAAAAAGATTGTCATTGTGGATACAGCCGGCATCTCAAGCATGTACGCAAATGACGGAGGAATTATTATAGCAGTATAAGGATATGGTCTTTATTTTATCGGCCGGATATATTATAATGATGGCATGGGAAATTTAGATTACACACAGGTTTTAAACAAAATAGAAAACACACGCCGTTTCGGCAATGAGCCGGGAGTGGTGGTGACAGCACAGGTCATAAATGTGCTGAGAGAAAAAGGAAAGCAAAAGCGCATAATACCGTATATCCATGTGGCAGGCACCAATGGAAAGGGCTCGGTGTGCGCTTTTTTTTTCTAGTATATTAAAAAAAGAGCATATGAGGGTAGGCACGTTTGTATCACCGCATCTGGTGGATTTTGAGGAGCGCATCACGGTTGACGGGCGTATGATACCTAAGGAGGATGTCACAAGGCTTGGAAACTATCTGCTTGATATAGATTTTGGCATAGGGCTTACGATGTTTGATTACTGCCTTGCTATGGCTCTTTTGTACTTTGAGGAGCAGCAGTGCGATTATATGGTCATTGAGACAGGGCTTGGTGGCAGGCTTGACTCAACAAATGCAATCGGCACACCGCAATGTGCCATTATTACAAAGATAGGCTATGACCATATGGCTATCCTTGGCAGTGATATAGCGGATATAGCGACTGAGAAGGCCGGTATCATAAAGGAAAACGGCACAGTGGTGGTGGAACAGCAGGATAAACGTGCCATGCAGGTGATTGAGCAGGAAGCGAAAAAAAAGTATGCACGGATAATCACTGTGGAGCAAAGCGATATAGCACGCTGCAGCAGCTACGCACTGAGGCTTTGTGGCACATTTCAGTGGGAGAATGCAGCAGCGGCAGAGCTTGCGGCGCGGTATGTGCTGGGAAAGCGCTATAGCGGGTCGGAATACGAAATGCAATATGATAAGACAGAGCCAAAGAGAGAGAAAACAGACCTGAATAAAAGGATAAAAAGCGCTCTTGAAGAAGCTGTGTGGCCGGGACGCATGGAGATAGTATCGAAGGCGCCGTTTCTGCTGGTGGACGGAGCACACAACAGCAATGGAGTTGATGCACTCAAGGAAAGCCTCATGCAGATGTATCCGGGTGAGAGGTTTTGCTTTTTCATGGGAGTCATGGCTGATAAGGACTACGATGTCATGATACGTGAGATTTTACCTCTTGCTGAGGAGTTTTATACAGTGACACCGGATTCAGACAGGGCACTGCAGGCATCGAACCTTGCTGATTTTATCAGAAAAGAGGGAGTTAAGGCAACAGAGCTTTCAGGAGTTGATGAGATAAGAAAGCACCTGAAAAGAGATACGAAAAATGTTGCATTTGGCTCATTGTATTTTATTGGGGAGATTAAACAGCACCGGATATAAACACTGGATATAAGAGGATGATTTATGGCTGATATTTTAAGAATTTTTAAAAGAGATATGTGCGGCATATTCCGAAATGTGCTTGTACTCATTATAGTTATTGGACTGTGCGTGCTGCCGGCGCTGTATGCATGGTTTAATATCTATGCCAACTGGGACCCGTATGGCAACACCGGAAATATAGCAATTGCAGTAGTCAATCTGGACAAGGGCTGGACGAAGAATGACAGCGAAACTGTCAATATGGGCGATGGTGTGGTAGAGTCATTAAAGCAAAAGGATACTATAGGTTGGAAATTTGTTAAATCAGAGGAAAAGGCTGTTGAGGGCGTTGAGTCAGGCAGATATTATTCTGCACTTGTCATAGATGAGCAGTTTACCTACAGCATGTATCATGGTGTAGCTGACAATATTGAAAATCCAAGGATTACCTACTATCTCAACGACAAGAAAAATGCTGTTGCGACAAAGATAACGGACAGCGCAGCAAGTGCTGTTAAATCAAGTATTAATAAGCAGTTTATAAAGGTGCTTGCAGAGCAGGTATTTAAGGAGACCAACGTAATATCAGATGACGTGAAGGAAAAGGATGCTGTGGGGCAGATGACCGGTAAGCTTGAAGCGGTATCTGAGAGTCTTGCGCAGTACGATGCCATGATAGATACGTTTATTGACGGAAATAAGGCATTATCACAGGTGTCTAAAGAAACGGGCGAAGCACTCAAAGATGGGCAGGATAAGCTTGCAAATGGCACGGACAGGCTTGAAGAGAGCAAAAATGATCTGCAGTCCACCAGACAATCCTTCGACAGCTTTAGCGCAGATATCACATCGGCATTAGCAAAGGTGAAGAGCTCGATTGATGATATATCAAAGCAGATTTCAGATGCAAATCTGTCACAGGATGTAAATACGATTCAAAGTGATGTGCAAAATATTAAACAGTCAGCGGATGCTTTGAAAGGTAATATTGACACTCTTGAGGATAAAATCAACAAAATAAAGCCGGATATGGACGATACCCATGTCGGCACACTTATTTCCAATATAGAGCTTGTCAAGGAACAGATAAAGAGCATGATAGAAAGCACACAGTCTGTGGATTTATCGGGAAAAACACAGAATTCTGCAGAAACACTTAAGAGTGTAATGTCGGCTCTTTCATCGACCGCGTCAGCAGTGAATGATACATATACCTCACAGATAGTGCCACAGGTGGACGGCATGATAAGCAGTATGTCGTCTGTTCTTGATTCAATGCAGACCACACTTGGCAATCTAAGTCAGACATCAGGCTCCATGGCGCAGGTGTTTGACGGAGTGGACAGTACGCTTGATACACTCAATATGAGCATGACACAGCTTAAGGGAGTCATAGAATCAGCATCTGACAAGATAAATACGACACTCGACAAGCTTGAAGCAGCCTCTGAGGATGAAAAAGCTGATATCATAGTGAATCTGCTTTCGGGGAATCCTGAAAAGCTTGGCAGCTTCTTTTCAGAGCCGGTGCAGGTATCAGATAATTACATCTACGGGATAGCCAATTATGGCTCCGGGGTAGCACCTTTTTACACCACACTTGCCATATGGGTGGGCATGACTATACTTGTTTCACTGGTAAAGGTTCACGCGGATGCCAAGGGGCTTGGGAAACTAAAGCCTTCACAGCTTTATTTTGGCAGATATCTGACATTCTTTTTACTGTCACAGGTACAGACCTTTATCATTGTGCTGGGTGATTTATACCTGCTTAAAATACAGTGTGTGCATCCGGTGTCATTTATTGTGACAGGCGCAGTGACAAGCCTTACATTTTCACTGCTCATATATTCTCTGACCATATCCTTTGGTGATATAGGAAAGGCACTGGCGGTGGTTGTCATGGTACTCCAGATTGCAGGAAGCGGCGGCACATATCCGATAGAGGCGCTGCCGGCATTTTTCAGGGCAGTGTATATTTTCTTCCCATTCCCATATGCGATAAATGCGATGAGGGAGTGTATAGGAGGTATGTACGAAAACACACTCGGCAAATGTTATATCACGCTTTTACTTTTTGGCGCAGCCTCTTTGGTGATAGGACTTGTGATACGAAAGCCGTTTATCAGACTCAATCATTTTATAGAGAAGCGTATGGAAGATACTGAGATGCTATAGTTAAATGTACAATTAATAAATCAATAATTGGCATATTAATATGGTACTTCTGATGTGCAGTAAGCTATAAAGCAGGAAGGAAAGTATGCAGGATACAGGTAGAAACAGTAATATAGATTCTAATATGGGTGATGATATGGATAATGATATGAATAACAATATAAATACCAATGTAAATGAGCAGCCACTATCCGATGATAAGAGACTTCGCGAGATGTACGATAAGCTGGTTGGATATGAAAAGACCATCCATGAGCAGAATCAAAAACGGATAAAAATAGGATTAAGGTGCATATACATCATTCCGCTCTTTTTTCTTGTGCTGCTGATGATTGTGCCGGACAGCTCAAAAATCATTTTTCTTGTGCTGTGGATAGTGAGTCTGTTTGCTATCGCAGTGTATTTAATCGGAGTTGAGTATGTGGACTATAAGCTGCAGGAGAAGATGAATGAGATAAGCGGCAGGGATGCGCAGTGTATGAGCGTGAGTCCTGTCGTGCAGATTGATGACAGGGTGCAGGAAATAGCCGAAAGAGTGGAGCAGAGATTTGATACGATGCAGCAAAGTAAAGGGGAGGATGCCGAGCAATGAAAAAAATATTTCAAATATATCTGGCTGACCTGAAACGCATATCTACAAATATGGTTGCCATAGTCATTATTATGGGACTCTGTATCATCCGGCTTTGTACGCATGGTTTAATATTATGTCCAACTGGGATCCTTACGGAGAGGAAGCTACATCACAGATGCACATAGCAGTATATTCAGAGGATGAGGGAATGAGCGTCGGTGATTTAAAGCTATGTATGGGAGACAGTGTCATAAAGGGGCTGAAGGAAAACGATGCAATTGGCTGGATTTTCACAGACAGCAGTAAAGAGGCACTGGAGTATGTTTATAGCGGAAAGTGCTATGCAGCCTTTATTGTGCCGAAGGATTTTTCAGATGATATGCTTAGCTTCCTAAGCGGTGAGCCGGTCAATCCGCAGATAGAATACTATGAAAACAGCAAGAAAAATGCCATAGCAACAAAGATAACATCAAAGGTCAAGACCATGGTGCAACAGTCTGTAAACTCTTCAATGGTGAGCACGATTACGGAGATAGCGTCAAAATCGGGAGAGCTCATAGTGGGGGACGGCAAATCAGGCGATAACCTGGCCGGAACAGTTGTTGACAAGTTAAAGGATATGGATACGACTCTTTCTGCATATGCAGGCATGCTCGATACATTTGCCATGCTCACGGATTCAGCAGACAGCCTGATAGGCTCGACACAGTCACTGCTTCCGAGTGTGCAGGGGCTTATTGACGGGGGACAGTCATCGGTAAGCGGCATGCAGTCATCGGTGCTCTCGGGAGCGCAGACTGCACAAACCATCACACAGATGGTCGACATAAGCTTATCAAACATAAACAGCCAGCTTGATGTGCTGGAAAACTCTATACAGCTCTTAAATGCATCGGGAGTAGCTGATGCCGATACTGCGGACATATCTGTTTCCGTGGCCGGCTTTGATACGGTAGAACAGCTTGCAGAGAATACGCTTTCCGCTATTGAGGGCTTAAAGGGAGTGGATAGCTCGCAGATAGAGGCTGTCAGGAAAAATATCCAAAGCATTAAAACACAGATAAAAGACCTTAAGTCTGATACTGAATTGACGGCAGATAAGCTAAAGCTTCTTAAGGAATCAATAAAAGCCGATGTGTCAAGTGCCAAGTCTGCAATAAATACACTTAAAAATACATTTGACCACAGCGTGTCACCGAATCTCACAGGAGCGGTATATGATATAGAATATGCACTTATTGAGACACAGTCCATGCTTGGTTCTTTGGACAACAGCTTCCCGGATATACAAAAAGCACTAGATGATTATTCAACAGTACTTAAATCAGGAAATGCAGATATCGTAAATACCAGACAGTATGTACAGCAGATCAGAGATGGTTTGAAGAATGTTATATCAGGATTTGATAATTTATCAAATGATGAGCAGTTTAATGAGATTGTAAAGCTGCTTCAGACAGATCCGACACTGATTGCGCAGTTTGTGACATCACCGTTGTCTATGGATGAGCAGAAGATATATGAGATATCCACATATGGCTCAGCCATGGCACCGTTTTACACAGTGCTGGCTCTGTGGGTGGGAGGTCTTATAACTGTTGCACTTGTGAAAACAAAGGTAAAGGACACTGACGATATAAAATCACTTGGCAAAGTAAACAGCGTACATAAGTTTTTTGGCAGATATATCACATTTTTTGTGATAGGCCAGCTTCAGACACTTGTGACAGTGCTCGGTGATTTGTTCTTTGTCGGAATACAGTGCAGGCATCCGTTCCTTTTCTGGTGTGCAAGCGCACTGACAAGCCTTGTATTCACGCTTCTTATGTACTCGCTCACAGCGGCCTTGGGCAATGTGGGACAGGCTGTAGCAGTAGTTATTATGGTCATTCAGGTGGCAGGCGCAGGTGGCACATTCCCGGTTGAGGTGCTGCCACAGGTGTACAGAGCACTGTATAAGTTCATGCCGTTTAACTATGCCATGAATGCCCTAAGAGAGTGCGTGGGAGGCATGTACCGCTTTGATTATTGCAAGGATCTTGCGATTCTTCTTATATTTATAGCAATATCGCTTGTGATCGGACTGCTGCTTGGGCGTCCGTTTGGAAGGTTTAATACAGCTATTGAAAAAAGTAAGAAAAAGTCAGGCCTTATCTTATAATAGTAAAAAAAGCTATATAGAACTTAAGTTATAGTTATTATAAAAAATAGTACTAGACATTTTTTTTTCTATTGTACTAGAATGAGCATAAATGATAGTAGACCCGATATATGATAACGCTAGGTTATATCGGATCCGTAAAGAAACGGAGGATATAAAGATGGAAAAGAAGGATATCGATTGGTCAAACCTTAGTTTTGGCTACCAGGAAACAGATTACAGCTATGTTTCTAATTATAAAGATGGAAAGTGGGACGATGGACAGCTCACAAAGGATCATACAGTGACACTTAATGAGTGTGCAGGAGTATTCCAGTATGCACAGACATGCTTCGAGGGACTTAAGGCATACACAACAGAGGATGGCAGAATTGTCTGCTTCAGACCTGACTTAAACGCACAGCGTCTTAAGGATTCATGTGAGAGACTTGAGATGCCTGTATTCCCGGAGGATAGATTTGTAAAGGCAGTTGAGGAAGTAGTAAAGGCAAATGCAGCATGGGTTCCACCATACGGCTCAGGTGCTACACTCTATATCAGACCATACATTATGGGAACAAATGCAGTAATCGGTGTTAAGCCGGCTGATGAGTATCAGTTCAGAATCCTTGTAACACCTGTAGGACCATACTTCAAGGGTGGCGCAAAGCCAATCACAATCCGTGTATCAGACTTTGATAGAGCAGCACCTCACGGAACAGGACATATCAAGCAGGACTCAACTATGCAATGAGTCTTCACGCCATTGTAGATGCACATGCACAGGGCTTTGCAGAGAATATGTACCTCGATCCTGCAACACGTACAAAGGTAGAGGAGACAGGTGGTGCAAACTTCATCTTTATCACAAAGGATGGCACATTTGTTACACCTAAATCAGACAGCATCCTGCCATCAATCACACGCCGTTCACTGATGGTAGTTGCAGAGAAGTACTTAGGACTCAAGGTTGAGCACAGAGAGGTGCTCTTTGATGAGGTAAAGGATTTTGCCGAGTGTGGACTCTGTGGAACAGCAGCAGTAATCTCACCGGTAGGAAAGATTGTAGACCACGGCAAGGAAATCTGCTTCCCAAGCGGTATGGATGAGATGGGACCTGTCACAAAGAAGCTTCGTGACACACTTACAGGCATTCAGATGGGCCATATTGATGGACCGGATGGATGGGTTCACGAGATTAAGTGTGATTAATAATAAGAATATACATTTATAATAAAGCACCGGGTATTATGTTGCGTCGTAATATCTGGTGCTTTTGTATTATTTTATGTGGCATAATAAGACGATTTGTGCTAATATACTCTTATATGTATGCAAATGTTTATAAAAGCTTGGAATAGATATATAAAAGCAAACAAAAGAGATAACCGGGGATAATTAAATGGACGAGTATGAAAAGATAAGACAGAGAAAGCGCGAAGAATATAGAAAGAGACACCGCGCCCAGGTCAGAAGAAAGCAGCTTATTAACAATGGCATTGTTATAGGCGTGATAATACTTATAATTGCAACGATAATCATAGTGGGAGCTTTAAGGGGCAAAAAGGCAAAGCAGGAAGAGGTAAAGGCAGAGGTGACCAGTACGCTTTACAATCCTATACAGCCAAAGCTTGATGTACAGCTGCTGACACCCAATCCGTATTCCAGACCACAGAAGGCACTAGAGAAGGTAAACGGCATAGTTGTCCATTATACAGCAAATCCGGGTACGTCAGCCAGACAAAACAGAGACTATTTCAATGGTCTGGCAGAGACCAAAAAGACCAAAGCAAGCTCACACTTTGTTATAGGATTAGAGGGTGAGATAGTGCAGTGCATACCTTGCAATGAGATATCGTATGCATCTAATAACAGAAACAGTGACACAATATCGATAGAGTGCTGTATAGAGGATGAGACAGGAAAGTTCAACGACAGCACATACCAGTCGCTCATAGAGCTCACCACATGGCTTATGGGTCGGTATGATCTGAGTGCTGATGATGTAATAAGGCACTACGATGTGACAGGCAAGAAGTGTCCGCTATACTTCGTGGAGCATGAGGATGCGTGGGAGCAGTTTCACAAGGATCTGGATACATACATCGAAGAAAATGGTGTGCCAAAGGAAGAGGCAAGCCAAAACTGACAATATACAATAAATTAAAGGATGATTTAAAAAATGAAGGAAATTATCGGAAATCTGTTAAAAAAAGAGAATGTACGTCAGAATCTGAGCAGCCTCAGACAGGAGATTAAAGATGAAAATGCATTAGCAGAGGCTCTAAAGCTGCTTGCAGGAGAAGATGAGCTGCTTGTGTCGTTTATGGGAGCAGACGATGCAAAAACCAGAAAGAACGCAGCGCTTCTGATAGGAGATCTTCATATGTCACAGCTTTCTGATGAGGTTTTTAAAGCATACGAGACTGAACAGATGCGCTTTGTAAAGGGCTCATATCTGGCGGCGCTGTCACAGCTGGACTGCAAAGAGCTTTTGCCACAGCTTATGGAGCGTGCAAAAGAGCTTGAGCATATGACGGTCACAGCTGAAAATAGGAAGCATATTGAGGAAGAATTAAACGAGATAAATAAAATCCTGATTAAATATAATGGGATAAAGCACCATACACCTTTGCTCGAGGGAGTAAAGGCTGAGCTGCTTCTGATGACAAACCGCCTTCACAGAGAGGTGGTACGACGCCAGATACCGGTTAAGGATACAAAGCTGCATCCGCTTGGCGTGCTTGTAAAGACTGACAATATACCTCTTATCATGCAGGTGCGCACATTCAGAAAAATGTACTTTACCATACATGCAGCATCGCTTCTGCCAAAGGATGCACAGGAAGCAGCCGGACTTCTTGCAGAGTCAGATATGTATGATATATTAAGACGCATGCACCGAGAGGGTGGTCCGTTTTACTATCGTATTGAGAGCACGGCAGATGCGGCGTACCAGAGCAGGCTTGCGAAAGCTATCGATATGCATTTTGCGGGCAGGATGATCAATTCACCAAATGATTACGACGTGGTGATTAAGCTCATACCGACAAAAAATGACAATTTTTTTGTCTGCATGAGATTATGTTCCATACAGGATAATAGATTTGCGTACAGAAAGAATGTGCTTCCTACGTCGATGCATCCATCACAAGCGGCACTTATTGTTTCACTTGCAAAGCCGTATCTTAAGGAAACGGCACAAATCATGGATCCGTTCTGCGGAGTTGGTACACTGCTTATAGAGCGCGCACATTTAGTTCCGGCTCGCGAGATATATGCTACAGATACCTATGGAGATGCAATCACTATGGGTAGAGAGAATGCTGCATTTGCCAAAACAAGAATTAATTTTATACACAGGGATTTCTTTGATTTCAGACATGACTACAAATTTGATGAGCTGATTACGGATATGCCGGTTCGTAACCGACAGACCAAGGCGGAGATGGAGCTTTTTTACGAGAGGTTTTTCGACAAGGCTGCAGAGCATCTGGTATCCGGCGGAATCATAGTCATGTATTCAAATGAGATTGGGTTTGTGAAGAAACAAATCAGGCTGCGTGTCGAATACCGTCTGCTTCAGGAGACATGTATTCTCGATAAGAATGACTTTTATTTGTTTGTTATCAGATATGAGGATTGATTTGTGTGAGTTTTTAGGAGGAAAATATGTCAGATTCCAAGCTTTTTCAAAAAATACAGGATTATTTCTGCATGGTCAACGGAATATATTTGTCGTGTCTGACAAAAAAGGATGGAGTCATGACAGAGGTGTGTCAATGTAACGATAAATGGAAGAGTATGCTTACCTTTATTGGTGAGGAAAAATACGAAAACCTTCTTTTGAGACTGTCGGACTGCAGGGTTGAGAATCTCATAGATGAACCTCTGGATAAGGACTATATCAGGCTGTATGGTCTGATTGTAAGAGTGGACAATACCCACGATATATATTGGGTTATAGCTGCGGCAATTGATGAGCAGATGTCTAATGATGAGAGAAACATGCTTCCTGATGGCATAATTATTACCAGTGAAGCACGTTTTAACAGAACAATTGAGTTCCTGGAGACTATGACCAGACAGCTTTTGATCACAATGAGAGATGAGGATGCTGCGAATGAGGCACTTTCGCTTATCAGGAAGTCAGATGAGGAAATTAAGAAACAGTTTCATATGCTTGGGGCTATCAATTCTGTTATAAAACTGCTTGAGATGGATGGAAGCTTTACTGATATGGCTCAAAAAGCACTGGAGAGTGCAGTTACTACCATAAAGCTTACCGGTGCTTTTATCATCCGCAAAAACGTGGACGGCATGCATTTGGATGTGATTGTAAGCTATGGCAGAAAGCCGTTTGATACAATATCAATTACCGAGGTGCCTTTTTTCACCGGAAAGCCTTACATTATATCATCAGACTCTGTGATGCCGGAGAAATTCCGCCTTTTCATGGAGAAGCAGGCTATGAGGGCAGCCATATTCCAGCCTGTAAATATAGATAACAGGACTCAGATGTATGTGTGCTTTTTTGATGAGAAGGATGACAGAAGCTGGGAAAAATATGATGTGAAGTTTTTAAATGATACGAAGCGCGTCATTCAAAGTATTCTCACAAAAAAGATAACAACCAACTCGCTTGCAGGCTCCTATGCTTCGCTCGAAGCGATACTGGAAAACTCCGGCTGCGGTATATACGTGGCTGATATGTCTAAGTCAGAGATACTTTACATGAATAATTACTGTAAGCAGCTGCTTTCAAATATTATCGAACAGAACAAGCTGGAAAAATATATTTTTTCCCATACGGCAGAGAGCCGGAGCTTTACAGAGTCTACGTGACGGAGGAGGATAAGTGGTTTGATATTCATCGCACAGGCATAGTGTGGGTGGATGGCCGCAATGTGCAGCTCGTTACACTGTATGACATCACACAGAAGAAGCGTTATCAGCAGCGCATTGAGAACCAGGCCAATAATGATTTCCTGACAGGGCTATATAACAGGATGAGATGTGAGCAGGATCTGGCTAAGTTTATAGATGATTCAGTGAAAAACGACACCAGAGGTGCGATGATTTATATAGATCTGGATGATTTCAAGCATATAAATGACGGGCTTGGCCATCAGTACGGAGATGTGCTTTTAAAAGCTATATCGCACAGCCTGACACAGGTGAAGGAAATTGAGAACCACTGCTACAGGATGGGGGGCGATGAGTTTATCGTCATAGTGACAGGCAGCTCTGTTGACAGGCTGGAGAGTATCATTAATGATATACAGCAGATATTTGTCAGACCGTGGTTCTTGAAGGGAGAGGACTATTACTGTACAATAAGTGCCGGAGTGGCATTTTTCCCGACAGATGCAAGCACTGTGGAGGATGTCATAAGAAGAGCTGATATAGCTCTTTTCAATGCTAAGAAAGAAGGAAAAAACCGTATAGAGTTCTACAACGAGGGTATTGATGGCACAAGCACAAAGCGTCTTGACCTGGAAAAGCACATGAGAAAAGCCACAATGAATGAGTGCGATGAGTTCACCGTGTACTTTCAGCCGATTATAAACGTGAAGGGGGAGGATGTCTGTGCAGGTGCAGAGGCTCTTGTCAGATGGAATTCAGCAACCATGGGCTTTATAAATCCGGTTGACTTTATACCGCTTGCTGAGTATCTTGGGCTTATAAACCCAATCGGGGAGCATGTATTAAGAGAGGCGGCGAAGCACTGCAGGTACTGGAATGACATGGGACATCCTGACTACAAGGTCAACGTAAATCTGTCTGTGGTGCAGCTGCTGCAGAATGACATAGTCAAGAAAATCAAAGGTATAATTGACGAGGTGGGCATAGAACCGGGAAATCTGTGTCTTGAGGTGACAGAGAGTCTGGCAATCAATGACATGGTGCGCATGAAGCGGATACTCAGTGAGATAAAAGCGCTTGGTGTTAAGGTTGCACTGGATGATTTTGGTACGGGATATTCATCACTCAACCATATCAGGGAGATGCCTCTTGATATCATTAAAATAGATAAATGCTTCATTGAACATCTTGGGGAGGATGATTTTTCTGATGCATTTGTCAAGATGGTTACAGAGCTTGCCAACACAATAGGAGTACATGTCTGCGTGGAGGGAGTTGAGACTGACAGACAATATGCTATAATTAAAAAGATGGGAATAGATTACATACAAGGATATTTCTTTGACAAGCCGATGTGCATAGAAAGCTTCGAGGAGAAATATATCTGACGAAGAAGGTGTAGAAAAAAGCACATGCTGCTATACAATGAAGCAGATAGAAGAAACACTGGATTGATGATATTCCTGTTCTCCTACAGTGTCTGGTCAATATACAGGATCGGATAAAGGATGGGCTGGACTAGCTTAAATGCATAATAAATGAAAAATATATGTAAAAATAGAAATTAAGTGTTGACATATTTGGTTTGATTTGATATTATATCAAAGTCGCGTGAGACAAGCGACAGAAAATCAAATATATGCGGAAGTGTCGGAACTGGCAGACGAGCAAGACTAAGGATCTTGTGATTATTGCAATCGTGTGGGTTCAAGTCCCATCTTCCGCATTATAAAATTAAAAAGGGTTAAGCCTTAGGGCTTAGCCCTTTTTGATTTTAGAAGCGGAAGCGGACCTTGTCCCCATGGGTCCAAGGTCTCCGCTCCGCTTCGGTCGGCGCAGAGCAGGCATCCCCCGGATGTCTTGCGCCCCATCTTCCGCATGGCTTCGGTTGTTGCGTGGCAGGCGCCCATGGGTCCAAGGTCTCCACTCCGCTTCGGTCGTTGCAGAACAGACGTCCCCTGGACGTCTTGCAACCCATCTTCCGCATGGTTACGGTCGTTATGGGGCAGGCGCTCCAGGATTCAAGATTGCATACATATTAGATCAGAAAGAGAGGTCAATCTTATGAGTCAGCAAAAATACAGTTTATTATACCCGGATACAAATGCACAATACCGGACCTTAAGTGATGTGACTATGCATGATCTGGGGATGGATCAAATCTGCAAAAAGCTGTCAGCAAAGGAGCGGGAGCAGAACTACATCCAAAATGTGATGGCGCGTTTGTATGCAGATCCGGCGGTGACACAGTACCGCTGCGATATTTTCGAGGATGTCCTTCAACAGAAAAAAATGCGTGATGACCTTATGGAAATACTTGAGCGCATCAGCTTTCTGAGGGAGTACGGTAGCTTTAATCGGGAATATGATGAGAGTGCCTGCATCTGGATCTGTTGCATCGGCTGGACGAGCTTAATGATTATATCAAGTGTGTGGATGCACTTCATACATGTCTGGCAGCTTCGGACATTCATTCTGCAGGCTTTCTGGGTTTAAAAGCCTATGTGGAGAAAATCTATGCGGACAACGGATTTGCGGAACTGAAAAAAGATATCTCAGAACTGAAAATGGACACTTCACAGCTTAAGAGCATTACGGTAGGTATTAACTTGAATGACCGCTTTGAAGCGGACGGAATCGGTCTGATATCTGTAAACAGCAAATATTTTACCAAGTCCGGAATCCTGGGCAATTTTTATGACCATATTGCGTCAAAGGATCGGATCAATGAGGATACCATATGGAAAAAGAATTTCAAATTTCAGCCATTTGATGTGAATGCAGATGCGGTGAGTAACACTCCGATGCAGAAGGTGATGGATACAGCCATCATGAGGTCGGAAAGCAGAGGTGGAATTGTGAAGCTTCCCGAGGGAGATCAGGCAAAGGATATGACTCGTTATACAGACAGAATCGTCAATCATATGATTTCCCATATGGTGAAAAGAGTCAGAGAAGTACTGAACAAATATGTTTCTATTACCATTACCGACATGACAGACTTGATTCCGGAGCTGCTCTACTATATCAAATGGGCGGAGTACATCCAAAAATTGCAGGAACAGGGCTTTACCTTTGCTAAAGCTTCTGTATATAAAGCGGGAGAAAATGAATCTGATCCGTATATGATGCAGGCACGTGGAATCTACAATTTAAAGCTTGCTGTTTTTGATACAGAGGAGTCCGGGAATATTGTACCGAATGATATGGATTTCGACCGGAATAGGAGAGTGTATATCTTAACAGGTGCCAACGAGGTGGAAAGACGACAATTACACAGGCTGTTGGGCAGTTGTTTGTGTTGGCGCAGGGTGGCATATATATTCCGGGAAAAGCATTTACATTTTCCCCTGTTACAGGTATTTTCACCCATTTCCCGGCAGATGAGGACAAGACATTGGATTTAGGAAGGCTTGGGGAAGAGTGTAAGCGTTTTAAGGCAATCTATGAGGAGGCTGACAGCAGGAGTCTGCTTTTGATGAATGAATCATTTTCTACCACTTCGTTTGAAGAGGGATACTACATTGCCAAGGACAGTGTCAGGGCAATTTTACATAAGGGAATGAGGACCATTTATAATACACATATGCATAAGCTGGCATTTGATGTGGAGGAAATGAATGAAGAGCAGCAGAAGGCAGAGCACACAGAGGGAAAAGCGTTTTCCATGATCGTGCACATGAAGGGGACAGAGCGTTCCTATCAGATTGAAGTGGCGCCTCCGGAGGGAAAATCTTATGCAAGTGAGATTGCGCAGAAGTACGGGGTTACTTATGAGATGCTGGTGAAATAAGAAAATGAGAAGTTTGATGTAGAACTTTCAGAGTTGGCAGAAAAGCAATATGATAAATAAGTTTTGCAAAGCATAGATATTTATTGGTTTATAGAGTGACTGGAAGTAGAGTCATCATAGAAGGTATATATCACGAATTACAAGATTATGAAAATTCAATCATGTAAATTAGGGAGGACAGTGTTGAGAGGACACTGTCCTTTTTGTATTATCTACACTATCGCTAGTCCCATATCAAAATCCTTGGCTATTCCCATCACTGACACCACATTTTTTCAGCGTTATTGTATTAAATGTAAGGAGGACATGAATTGTGTTGACACCCTATAATATAGGGCGTAATATGCAAAACTTAAAATGCATAGGATAAACTTGTTGACATGATGTGTGATACACAGTATACTATGTTTAACACATAGTGTGCAACACACAATACAGTGCAATAAACACAGTGAATTTAAATAAAGGATACTGAAGGGAGGAGATTTGATGAATTGTGATGAAATTGTTTCAGGATTAATTTTAGAATTCAGACGGGGCACACTCATCATGGTAGTGTTAGCACAACTAAATAAACCAATGTATGGATATTCATTGGTAAAGGAATTAGAAGGAAAAGGTATTTCGATAGAAGGCAATACATTATATCCTCTACTGAGAAGACTAGAGAGTCAAGGTCTGCTAAAAAGTGAATGGGAAACTGAGGCAACGAAGCCAAGAAAATATTATATCATCACAGAAGATGGGAAGCTGGTTTATAAAAAAATTAAAGAACACTGGAAAAAATTTTCACAGTCAATCAATGTTTTAATGGAGGAAGAATAAATGGTAAAAAATGATTTGATCGACAGATACATTTATGCAGTTACAAAATATATGAAATCCACCATGAAAAAAGACGTGGCGGCGGAATTAGAGACGATCATACAAGATATGTTGGAGGAACGATGTGAGGATGTTACTCCAACGGAGCGTGATATCAAAGTTGTTTTAACGGAACTGGGAACCCCGAATGAGTTAGCTTCGAAATATAAAGGTGAAACACAGGATTGTTTGATTGGACAGCCGTATTACAGTTTATATGTGTATGTATTGAAAATTGTGACAGTGTGCATCAGTGGAGGAATGTTACTTGCTCAAATTATGGCAGCATTAACATCACATACAATCTGGTATATAGCTACCTATAGAACCATCGGTGGGATTTTTGGCGGTATATTGACAGGATTTGCATTTGTGACATTATTATTTGCATTCTTTTATAAAAAAGGAATTAAGGTGGATGGGTTAAATGATGGAATAGATAATTTGCCTCCTGTTCCACAAAAGGCTAATAGGATTTCAAAAGTAGATGCGATTGTAGGAATTGTTTTTTCGGTTATCTTCACTCTTGTATTTCTTGTATGCCCACAGATTTTATGCATTGCATTTGTAAAAAATGGGGTAGTTGTGTATGAACCACTTTTTAATTTAGAATATATCAGACAAACATGGTATTTCATTCTTGTATTTGGAATTTTGGGTGTTACAAGGGACAGTGTGAGACTTATTGATGGCAGCTATACCAAAAGAGTGATGCTTGTTACCATTATCACCAATATTATTGATGGAGTATTAACAAGCATTTGGCTGTTAAATGATAGGATTATGAATAGTGGATTTTTTGATGGTATTGAGCAGTTACTTGGAACGGATGCAGAAGGTATTTCACATGTTTTTATACACTATAATAAGGTATTTCTCTCAATCATTATTTTGGCATTAACAATTAATTGCATTGAGACAGTCGTGAAAGCAGTAAAATACAGTCGACAATAAAATAATTTTAGATGAATCAATATCCATTTACAAAAATGCTACAATGCATATGATTTTATTATTGCAACGTATTCCTCACATCACCTAACAGATGATGAGAAAATTTAATTTATTCAATTATTAAAAACATTATTAAAAGAGGGGGGTGTATTCTGATCGCAGATGTGGCATTTCAAACAAGATCAGATTTAGAAAAATGACATAAGGAAAACAAGGATGGATGGGATGGCATATATAAAGATGAATTGTGTTGACACCCTATAATATAGGGTGTAATATAGTTAAAAAGAGAAGGGAAAATTACAAATGACAAGAACTTTTATAGAGGTTCCGTTGTTTTCAAAAAGATGGAAAGAGATTGGATTAGGTGAGGATGAATTACGAGCACTTCAGATAATGTTACTTAAAGATCCTGTGTCAGGACCTATAATGGAAGGAACTGGTGGAATTCGCAAGGTCAGATTTCCTCTCCAAAATAGAGGTAAAAGTGGTAGCGTACGAGTTTGTTATACTGATTTTGCGGAGTATGAAGTAATATATTTGATTACAGCATTCCAAAAAAAGAGTCAGGAAAATCTTACAGAGGAAGAAAAAAGCATTTTAAAGAAATTAGTTAAATCGTTGAGAGAGGAAGCTGCTAAAAATAGGAGGTGATTTCTATGAGCTCATTATTTGAGGATTTAAAAGAAGGACTCGAGGAAGCTATAGCTTATGAGAAAGGATATGGAGAGGGGAGAGTAAAAACATATATGATTTTGCCGGTCAAAGAGTATAGTGGAAAAGAAATACGTGATATTAGGACAAAGGCGGGGATGACTCAAAGTGTATTTGCTTCATATATGGGGGTTTCAATTAAAACAGTGGAAGCATGGGAAGGTGGTAGAACTCATCCGACAGGACCGGTGTTCAGGCTTTTAGATATTCTTTCTAAAAGCGAAGAAATGGAGTATATTGTTGCTAAATAAGCATAGAAATAGGCAGTAGATTATCTGTCAGTTTTTTATAACATTACATGCAGTAGAATTCTTTTATTATGGCATATTAGTGGTAGAATGGCTGGTTTACTTTATTGTTAGAAGTTTTAAACAATAATTTCAGTAATACTGAGAGACGAATTTGACTAAATCAAGTGCTTTTATTGAACGAGATGGTATCATTTACTATATTCGCCTTGGATATACGTTGGATTATCAACAATCTGGGATTCCATTCGGATTAAAAAAAGTAGCAATTGCGGAAGAAAATATGAAAAAAACAAAACATATTCAAGAAATTAGAGAATGTAAAAATACATTTTCAAGAGCATTGACAGAAGTATTAAATTCTAACAGTCTACCAAATGGGGTTGTGAAATTCTGTCAAATGGAGGATTGTCGATTAGAAAAAGAAACGAAGCAATGGGTATGGTTATCGTATTATAATTGTTATACACACAATCAGAGAGTAACGCAAAAGTTCAGAAATGTATATGATTTTTCATTTATAAGAAGGTAGTTTCATGTTCATTAGAGTACAAACTTTAAACTTGCAAGGTTGAGCCCCCTTTGGCCATTATATTTAGTTGGAAATGAGAAACGGAATGAGAAAAATAGTAGCAGCTACAGAAGAAAATAAAGAAGAAATTTTAAAATTGTATAAGATACAGCTAGGCAGGGAGTTTTGTCCATGGGATGATTCTTATCCGGGAATGAAGGAGATTGAGTTTGATCTTGGTAGAGAATCTTTGTTTGTAATGATTGATGGGCAGGAGATTAATGCTGATGCCGGAAGCAAAGAGAACAGAATTATCGCAGCGATTTCAATTGATGATGATCCGCAGGTGGAGAGGCTTGATTGCTGGAGCCATAAACTGGCACCCGGGGCTGAGCTTTCAAGACTTGCGGTTCATCCCGATTTTCAGAATCAGAAAATTGCGAGACAAATGCTGGTATTTGGGATGGAAGAGCTCGCAAGGAGAGGATACAAAAGTGTGCATTTTTTAGTCAACAAGCTCAATGTGAAGGCTCTGCGCTCGTATGCGGTGTTTGGATTTGATGTAGTGGGTGAATGCAGCCTGTTTGGGCAGCCGTTTTTGTGCTATGAAAAGAGCCTGTAAAAAATATGATTTTTTTGAAAAAAGTGCTTGCATTTTTGAAAACAATCTGATATTATATACGAGTCGCGTGAGACAAGCGGCGAAAACAAAATACATGCGGAAGTGTCGGAACTGGCAGACGAGCAAGACTAAGGATCTTGTGATTATTGCAATCGTGTGGGTTCAAGTCCCATCTTCCGCATTGAACAATAAGACAGGGACCAAGCAAAGCGTTTGGTCCCTGTCTTGTTGTTCAAAGCCGAAGCGAGCCTTGAACCATGGTTCAAGGTCTCGCCTCCGGCTCGGTCGGCTCGTAGCATGAGGTCCCCCGGACCTCACTCGCCCCATCTTCCGCAAGGCTCCGGTCGTTGCGGGGCAGGCGCCCTATATTGATTGATAAGACAGGAAAGGAAATATTTTTATGATTAGATTTAATAATGATTACAACCGCGGTGCATTTGATTGCATTTTGAAGGCACTGGCGGATACAAATACAACCAGCTATCCGGGATATGGTGAGGATGAGTGGTGCGATAAGGCTGAGCAGATTATTAAGGGGCTTATTGGCAGAGATGATTCCATGATTAAATTTATTCCGGGTGCGACACAGGCCAATTATGTTGTGGTTGCGGCGGCGCTTTCACCGGTGCAGAGCGTGATTGCAGCGGATACGGGGCATATCAATTGCCACGAGGCTGCTTCTATTGAGAATACAGGTCATAAGATTCTTGCGCTTCCTAACACGGATGGTAAAATCAGTGCTGCGCAGATTGAGGCGTGTGCCGCAGAGTATTATGACAATGCCAAGCCTGAGTATCTGACAGAGCCAAAGATGGTTTATATTTCATTTCCGACTGAGCAGGGTACTCTTTACACGAAAAGAGAGCTTTGCGATATCAGTGCTGTCTGCAAGAAATACGGCATGTACCTGTTTGTTGATGGTGCGAGAATGGGATATGGACTGGGCTCAGATAAAAATGACCTTACACTTTGTGATTTTGCCATGCTTTCGGATGTTTTTTATATCGGTGGCACAAAGTGTGGTGCGCTCTTTGGCGAAGCGCTGGTTATAAATGCTGAGGATATCAAGTATCGTTTTAAGGCTTATATGAAGCAAAACGGTGCAGTGCTTGCAAAGGGCTGGCTGATGGGCTTACAGTTTGCCACTATGCTTGAGAATGGCGATTATTTTGAAAAGACAAAGCGTGCTGATGAGCTTGCCATGCAGATTAAAGAGGCATTTGAACAGAAAAAGGTACCGTTTTGGGTTGAGAGCTTTACAAATCAGCAGTTTGTGATTTTATCGGATGAGCAGAAGAAGACACTTGCCGAGAAGTACTATTTTGAAGAGATGGAAAGAGAGAAGGATGGCACTGTAGTGCGATTCTGCACCAGCTGGGCCACAAAACAGGATGAGGTTGATGCACTGGTTTTAGATATATCAAAGCTGGTGTAGTAATAAATTAGTAGTTTTCATATAGTTTTTTATACATTTTTTTAAAATTTTGCTTGCATTATTCTAAACTTTTTGGTAGAATAATGCTTGTTCGCAGGAGTGGCGGAATTGGCAGACGCGCAGGCTTCAGGTGCCTGTGGTAGCAATATCGTGTGGGTTCAAGTCCCATCTCCTGCATTAACAGGGAAGTCGGTGAACGGCTTCCTATTTTATTTTGTGCAGATAATTTTGAAAGCCTATTGGCTATTAATGGTCTGTAACCGTTGCCTGCCACACTGAGGGGTACAGCTGTCACAGGAATTTGATTATTATATTGGAGATGGGATTGCAGCGTGAAGAGATTGAATCTATCTTATATTAATGTAATATGTGTGTTTGTTTTGTCCTTTGCTGTTATGGAGTATGTAAATCTTTTGATTGGCAGAGTTGGCGGATTTCCTGTGCTTGCAGGGGTGCTTGTGTCATATTCCATTATGAGATATGGCAGCTTTGCAAGGAAAAATATGGCATGCTACATGGGCATCTATATACTGACATGGTTTATCGGCACGGTAGTGCTTTTTATCTCAAAATACTCAGGCTGGGGCAATATCAAAAAGCTTGGTCCGGCACAGTATTTCAAGGCACTGTACGGTTCAACCCTGTCAGAGATATGGGGATATTTTTTTGCAATTGTGCTCATGCTGACAGTGATTGTTTCACTTTTTCCGCTTATAGTAATAAAAAACAGGAAAATATATGCACGGTATGTGTTGGGAAATACGCTTTTTTGGACGATAATACTCATACCGCTTAGGTTTATAGATAAGAAATTTGTCAATCACAAGGTGATGTGGCAGGCCGGCTGTATGATGGCCTTTGCTGTGCTTTTGCTTGTGCTGGAGCTTTTCGTTGTATACAGACTGGTGAAATACAGGTATTGCGATGAGCATGCAGACAGGAAAGTGCGCATTCACAGACGCAGGGTTCGAAGGAAAACATTAAAAGCTGTAATAGTCATTGTGCCGGTCGTTGTCATTGCAATTATTGTTGTTTACACATATTTCATGTCGCCTTCAAACGAGCCGGCTGAGTATGAAAAGGTCGCAAGCTGTATCACAAATGATGACAGGCTTGGGCCTATGGTTTATGACAGTCAGGTGTATATTCCGATAACCATAGAGCTTGACTATGCAGGGACTGGCAGTCCGCTTGGCTATATTGTATACAAGGATCAGGACTATAGCAGCAGGTACTATGAGGTTGCAGCATCAAACCTCTTATATATGAATAAGAACGGTGACGATACATATTTACAGATGGCGGGCAACGCATCAAATTCATACAAGAAGCTGTCTGTAGTTGAAAAAAGCAATTCATGGAAGGACTGCAGCGTTTTTCTCATGTGGGATGAGGAGTGGCAGTCAGAGTCGCGCTACAGCAAGGATGTCACAGGCTATACGGAGTGCGATGAGGATTTCATAAAAAGTCTTGAGGATACCTTTGGTGCAGTGAAAATAAATCCGGCAGACTTCAAGGGCTATGATGCCTATTTTACAATAGAGGGCTACAAATCCATGAAGGATGCCATAGAGAGTGACAGTCATGTGGCACATGGGTGGGCTGCATACTGGCAAAAGACGATAAATTTTACTATGGCAGCTACGACAATGAAATCACAGGCGGACAGCTTCAGATGCTGCGCCATGTGCTCGGCGGTAATTGATATAGCATTTAATTTTTGCCGAAAGAAAATTAAAGTAAAAAGAAATAAAAAAAGGATTTTTAAAAATCACGTCGAATAATAACTAGTGTAGAGCATAATTAGTGGAATGTAACGCTATTTGTTACATTTGTGTGTGAATAGCAGCAGAACATAACGACTGTGACAGCGAGGAGGCAGATAAATGACTATTCGCGAGCAGATAGAAAAACGTGAGCAGGAAATACTTAGTCCGTTCGCATGCCTGAGTATCAACTCAAGAGGCAGGGACTATGATGAGCCGCAGTGCGATATCAGACCTGTTTTTCAGCGGGACAGGGACCGGATACTGCATAGCAAGGCATTCAGGCGTCTGAAAAATAAGACACAGGTGTTTCTTACGCCAAAGGGCGACCATTACCGCACCCGTATGTCGCATACGCTTGAGGTGTCGCAGAATGCCAGGACAATATCCAAGGCACTGAGACTGAATGAGGATCTGGTGGAGGCTATAGCGCTGGGACACGACCTGGGGCATACGCCGTTTGGACATGCGGGTGAGCGCATCCTCAATGAGATATACGAGGGTGGCTTTAAGCATAATGAGCAGAGTGTGCGTATAGTGGAGAAGCTCGAAAAGGACGGCGCAGGGCTCAATCTTACCTGGGAGGTCAGAGATGGCATGCTAAATCATCAGACCTCGCTCATGCCACACACCTTAGAGGGCAAAATAGTCAGGCTTTCAGACAAGATAGCCTACATAAATTCAGACTTTGATGATGCAATCCGCGCACAGCTTCTGTGCGAGGATGATATACCGCTTGAGATAAGAAACACGCTTGGACACAGCACCAAGGCCAGGCTCAATCATATGGTGCACAATATCATCACAAACAGCATGGGAAGGGACGATATATGCATGTCAGAAGAGTCCGCGCAGGCAATGCAGGATTTGCGTAAATTCATGTTCGCAAACCTCTATAACAATCCAGTCGCAAAAAGCGAGGAGAAAAAGGCCAAGGCGATGCTCAAGCAGCTTTACTTCTATTATATGGAGCATATAGAGGAGCTGCCGCAGAAATACCTCGCCATGCTAGGGCAGGGTGATGACAAGGGGCGCATAATATGCGACTATATATCAGGCATGACAGACCAGTATGCCACCACGAAGTTCCACGAGTATTTCGTACCGGTAGCATGGGAAATCGATGGATATTGATTTTCGCCGGGCGACACAAATGACAACAAAGATGAACAGTAAGGGGATGATAAAATGCCGTACTACTCTGATGAGCTTATAGAGGAGGTACGTTCGCGAAATGACATAGTCGATGTTATAGGAAGCTACGTGCATCTTCAGAAAAAGGGAAGTACCTATTTTGGATTATGCCCATTCCATAATGAAAAGACGGGATCCTTTTCCGTCTCACCGAATAAGCAGATGTACTATTGCTTCGGCTGTGGAGCCGGAGGCAATGTATTTACATTTCTCATGCAGTATGAGAACTTTACCTTCCCTGAGGCCATGCAGGAGCTTGCAGACCGTGTGGGAATTGAGCTTCCCAAGCAGGAGATGACCTCAGCACAAAGGAGGGAAGCAGACAGGCGCACGCAGCTGCTTGAGATAAATAAAGAGGCTGCAAAGTATTTTTATATGCTGCTTCGTGGACCGAGAGGACAGAAGGCACATGAGTATTTCAAAAAGAGAGAGCTGTCCGATGAGACAATGCAGAAGTTCGGGCTTGGTTACTCGGACCAGTACAGTGATGATCTGTACAAGTATCTGCGCAGCAAGGGCTATGATGATGAGATACTTAAGGAGACAGGTCTTGTGACGATAGATGAGGTCAGAGGCGGGCACGATAAGTTCTGGAATCGTGCGATGTTTCCGATTATGGATGTGCACAACCGTGTCATAGGCTTTGGAGGCCGAGTGATGGGGGACGGAGAGCCAAAGTATTTAAACTCTCCGGAGACAAAGATATTTGATAAGAGCCGTAATCTTTACGGACTTAATATAGCAAGGAGCACGAGGAAAAACCAGCTCCTTTTGTGTGAGGGCTACATGGATGTCATAGCACTGCATCAGGCGGGCTTTGACAATGCGGTGGCGTCGCTTGGCACGGCGCTCACGAGCGGACATGCCTCACTATTAAAGAGATACACCAATGAGGTGTATCTGACATATGACAGTGATGGCGCCGGGGTAAAGGCAGCGCTGCGTGCGATTCCGATACTCAAGGAGGTAGGCATCACAACAAAGGTCATTAACATGCGGCCGTACAAGGACCCGGATGAGTTTATCAAGGCGCTTGGCGCACAGGAGTATGAGGAGCGTATCAAAAAGGCTGAAAACAGCTTTATGTTTCAGATACGGATCATGCAGGCAGGCTATGATATGGATGATCCCGAGTCAAAAACCGCATTTTATAATGAAATCGCAAAGAAGCTGCTTGGTTTTACCGAGGAGCTTGAGCGGACAAACTATACGCAGGCAGTGTCCAGAGAGTACAGCATACCATACGACGACTTAAGAAAGCTCGTAAACAGTATGGCAATGAAGGGCGGTATCGTAAAGCCCCAGACAAAGCTTAAAAGTGGAATCAATGAGAAAAATAAAAAGGAGGATGGCATGAAGCAGTCGCAGAAGCTTCTCCTCACATGGCTCATAGAGGATAATTCACTTTTTGACAGGATAAAGGGGCGTATCAGTGCAGATGACTTTACCGAAGAGCTGTACCACAAGGTGGCTAAGGAGGTTTTTTCACAGTACGAGACCACGCATACAGTAAATCCGGCCAGGATAGTAAGCATGTTTACCGATGAGGACGAACAGCGCGAGGTGGCAGGGCTTTTCAATGCCACAATCCATCAGGTGGAGGGCAAAAATGACAAGGCAACCGCACTCAGGGAAACCGTTGTCCGTATCAAGCAAAACAGCATAGACTATCGTTCAAAGCATCTGGCACCTACAGATATGGAGGGCATGATGAGGATTATTGAGGATAAGCGTGCACTCGAAGAATTGCAAAAAATACCAGAATAAAGAGGAAAATAAAATGGCAAAGAAAAAGGAACAAAAAGACATGGCACAGGAGCAGGAGCAGAAACTGAATTTCCAGCAGAAGCTTATTGAGATTCTTGAGCTTGGAAAAAGAAAAAAATATGCTCGAATATCAGGAAATTGCAGATTTTTTCAAGGACTTAAATCTGGATCCGGAGAAGTTTGAGATGGTAATTGATTATCTCGAGCAAAACGGCATAGATGTGCTTAAAATCAGCAATGATGATGACGTGGATGATGATATCATACTCGATGATGAGGACGAGGTAGAGGTTGAAAAGATTGACCTCTCAGTACCGGAGGGAGTCAGCGTCGAGGATCCTGTACGTATGTATCTTAAGGAAATAGGTAAGGTACCTCTTCTCTCAGCAGATGAGGAGATTGAGCTCGCCCAGAATATGGAGGACGGAGCGGTAGCAACCGAGAAGATTAATGTGCTGAAGGGCCGCCTTGATGGTGCATCGGAAGAGGAAAAGGCTGAGATAAAGGAAGAAATAAAGACTCTGCAGAGGGATGTGGACAAGGGAGCAGATGCCAAAAAGCGTCTTGCAGAAGCAAACCTGCGTCTTGTTGTCAGCATCGCAAAGAGATATGTGGGAAGAGGAATGCTTTTCCTTGACCTGATTCAGGAGGGAAACTTAGGTCTTATCAAGGCAGTTGAGAAGTTCGACTACAAGAAGGGCTACAAATTCTCTACATATGCCACATGGTGGATTCGCCAGGCTATCACAAGAGCCATAGCTGATCAGGCCAGAACAATCCGTATTCCTGTGCATATGGTTGAGACAATCAACAAGCTCATACGTGTGTCAAGACAGCTCCTTCAGGAGCTTGGCAGAGAGCCTTCACCGGAGGAAATTGCCAAGGAGATGAACATGCCGGTAGAGCGTGTGCGTGAGATACTCAAGATATCACAGGAGCCTGTTTCACTTGAGACTCCAATCGGTGAGGAGGAGGATTCACATCTTGGTGATTTCATCAAGGATGATAATGTACCGGTTCCGGCTGATGCGGCAGCATTCACACTTCTTAAGGAGCAGCTTGAGGAGGTGCTTGGCACTCTTACAGAGAGAGAGCAGAAGGTACTCACACTCCGCTTTGGCTTAGAGGACGGCAGAGCCAGAACACTTGAAGAAGTAGGCAAGGAGTTCAACGTCACTCGTGAGCGTATCCGCCAGATTGAGGCAAAGGCGCTAAGAAAGCTTCGTCATCCAAGCAGAAGTAGAAAGCTTAAGGACTACTTAGAGTAAGATGATTAGGCTATCCAGAAGAATGAAGGCAGTGGCATCAATGGTCACGGCCGGCTACACGCTGTGTGATGTGGGAACCGACCATGGCTATGTGCCTATTGCCTGGTGCAGGGTAATATAATACCGAAAGCAATTGCTGTTGATATAAATAAGGGACCGCTTGAGCGCGCCAATGAGCATATAAGGGCAAACGGTCTGACAGAGCAGATTACCACAAGGCTTTCCAATGGGCTTGAAGCGATACACGATGGAGAGGTTGACTCTATTGTCATAGCAGGAATGGGAGGAGAGCTTGTTATTCACATTTTAACCGCAGGGGAGACGGTGTGCAGGTCGGCAAAGGAGCTGATTCTGCAACCACAGTCGGAAGTGAGCAAAGTCCGTGAATATGTAAGGAACACAGGCTATAAGATAGTTGATGAGGATATGATTTTGGAGGACGGAAAATACTATCCGATGTTCAGATGTGTGCCGTGTGCGGACAATTCCGCATGGGACAATATGGACGAGACGACGGTTACTGTATGCGATTTGTACGGACCGGTACTTATCAAAAACGGTAATCCGGTGCTTCGGAAGTTCCTTGTCAGGGAACACCACAAGCTGGCTGCCATCATGCAGCAGCTAAGGACACAGGAGATGAGTGATTCCATCATGGACAGAATCGAGCAGATAAACGAGATGATGGCATACAATGAGGCAGCATATTCGACTATGGGGGCAATAAGAAATGCAGGAATATAGTGTGAAGGTGACCTTGCCGGATGGACAGGTCATGGCAGTGACAGCATCAGAAAGTGATACTTTAGAAGCCGTAGCAAACAGATTCAAGGATTATTATGAGGATGACATAATCCTTGGAATCGTAAACGGCAGGCTTCGTGAACTGAATAAGAAAATAAAAAGTGACTGTGAGCTTAGCTTTGTGACGACAGCTGACAGGGATGGCAGGCGTACATACAGAAGAAGTGTTGTGCTGCTTTTGCAGAGGGCGATATACGATGTATATGGCAGCATGACACAGCTTCATGTGATGCATTCGCTCGGAGAAGGCTATTATTGTCAGCTTGAGAAAGCAGTGGAGTGTGCGGACAGCCAACAGGAAAAATATAATGAAGATACAGACCAAGGCAGCAGAGAAAACAGTGAGAAAAGCGTGACAGAGCATGATATCGACAGGATAGTATGCAGCATGTACTCATTTGTGGAAAAAGACCTCCCAATCACCAAGCACAGTGAAAAAACACAGTATGCGGAGCAGCTTTTCAAGGAAAAAGGGCTGCATGATAAGGAGAGGTTATTGCACTACAGGAGAAGCTCCAGAGTCAATCTCTATGAGCTGGATGGTGTGGTGGATTATTTCTACGGATTTATGGCACCCTCGACAGGCATGCTCAAATACTTTGATATAGTGCCGTATGAGAGTGGATTTGTGCTTCTTTTCCCGGGTGCCCACAGCAGGAGCGTTGAGCCGCTTGTGACATCAAATAGCTGTTTCACACGCTGGATGATTCCAGGGAATGGAGCAAGATGCTTGGAATAGGCACGATAGGCTCACTAAATGATGCGATTGCAGCCGGCAGGGGACAGGAAATCATGCTGCTTCAGGAGGCACTGATGGAGCAGAAGATAGGAAATCTTGCAGCGCAGATTGCTTCGGATGACAAAAAGAAATTTGTCATGATAGCAGGTCCTTCATCATCAGGCAAGACATCGTTTGCCAACAGACTGTCAATCCAGCTTATCGCAAAGGGCAGAAAGCCACATCCGTTAAGTCTGGATGACTACTATGTGGACAGGGAGCTTTGCCCGAAGAATCCGGACGGAAGCTTTGATTTTGAGTGCCTTGAATCTATTGATGTAAAGCTGTTCAATGAGGATATGAACAGGCTTCTTAAAGGAGAGGCTGTTGATATGCCTTCCTTCAATTTCAAGACAGGAAAGAGAGAGTACCGCGGAAGAAAGCTGACGCTGGGAGCTGATGATATACTTGTCATAGAAGGAATCCACGGCCTAAATGACAGGCTTTCACAGCTTATCCCGCCTGAGCACAAGTTCAAAATCTATATCTCAGCGCTTACACAGCTCAATATTGACGAACACAATCCTCTTTCCACCACAGATGAAAGACTTATACGCCGGATTGTGCGTGATGCGCGTACACGAGGTACCAATGCCACGGAGACCATCGCTATGTGGCCGTCTGTCAGAAAGGGTGAAAGGGAGAATATCTTTCCTTTCCAGGAACAGGCGGATGTGATGTTCAACTCTGCACTTGTGTATGAGCTTGCGGTACTCAAGGTGTATGCGGAGCCGTTGCTTTTTGGCATAGAAAGAGACTGCCCGGAGTATCTCGAGGCAAAGAGGCTGCTTAAGCTCTTAGACTACTTGCTTCCGATGCCGGCTGACGGCATACCAAACAATTCACTGCTTCGTGAGTTTGTAGGAGGAAGCTGCTTTAATGTTTAAAACTAAAAAAAACCGTATTCCGGCTGTATATAAAATACTGCTTGTGGCAATTGCAGTCATGGCTATTGGCGGTATTGCCGTAAATTGTTATGTGGGAAATTATTATCGGGCAGATTCAATTGCGGAGGCTGCAATTGATTCAGACAGAGAGGTTGCTGTTACCATAGAAAAGAAGGACAAGCGTATACAGGCCACCCAGTACGATTTAAGGCATAAGAATTATACGATAACCTTTGCACCGCAGGATAAGGAAAAAGCCACAAAGGCATTGATTTTTTATCCGGGAGGCAGGGTGCAGTATACGGCGTATGCGCCGCTGATGCATGAACTTGCAAAGAATAATTTCGTGTGCATACTTGTACATATGCCGGGCAACCTCGCAGTATTGGACCAGAATGCAGCAGACGGTATCATTGAAAAATACAAGGAAATATACCCATCCATACAGGAATGGTACATTGGAGGCCACTCCTTAGGCGGAGCCATGGCTGCAGAATATGTGTCAAAGCATGTAGATGAGTTTGACGGATTATATCTTTTTGCAGCATATTCGACCGCTGACCTGTCGGATTCAGATCTGAGGGTTTTTAGCGTGTACGGTTCAGAGGATGGTGTGCTTGATATGGACAAATACCGCAAATACCGCTCAAACCTGCCGGAGGATACATATGAGTATGTCATTGATGGCGGGTGCCATTCTTATTTTGGAAGCTATGGTCTGCAAAAGGGAGACGGTACACCTGATGTGGCTTTCGAGGAGCAGATAGAGATGGCGGTAGACTTTATTACATACAACAGCAAATAATAGTTACCGGTAGACTGCATCATATACAATAGCAATAATAGTTACCGGAAAATAACAAAATGCAACTGAGATATCTCAGTTGCATTTTTAATGGTGCACCTTGCGGCGCACGTTACTAATAAGTTATTTTACGAAACGCCAATAGGCTTTAGATTATTAAAATAAGCAGGACGATAAGCCGGGTTATGTCGTTGAGTGATCATCTATCTAGGACGCCTGTTGCCAGACGCCTCAAGCACCTACCTAAAGCTGGCGGGCCACGTCAAAGCTTTGTTTCGGTCTTGCTTCGGATGGGGTTTACATGTGCCCTCCCTGTTACCAGTGAGGCGGTAGTCTCTTACACTGCCATTCCACCCTTACCACAAAAGTGGCGGTATATTTCTGTTGCACTGTCCTTAGAGTTTCCTCCACCGGCCGTTAACCGGCATCCTGCCCTATGAAGCCCGGACTTTCCTCACCTGCGGTCTTTCGACACCTGCAGCCGCGATCACCTGTCCTGCATATTTATTTAATATACCAAGCATTTTTCTAAAAATCAAGCCCTTTTACCAACTTTAATAAACGAAATATAAAATGTTTCTTAAAAGACGATAGGTCTATTGACGGTTGTTATCTTCAATATTATCTTAATAAATGTAAAGAACGATTTAAAACCTCAAATTCATAGCGTGGACACTGTATGAGGTAAGAATTTGGCTATAATGAAAATATAGGGCGAGGCGGTAATATGAGAGAAAAATTTATCAGATTTATGAATGGAAGAAACGGGATGGACGAGCTTGCAAGGGCTGAGTCATGGGTAGTAATGATATTACTTTTGGTTTCAATATTTACAAGGTCGGCGATACTTGATATACTGGCAATAGGACTGATGATACATATGTATTTTCGCGTATTTTCGAGGAATGTAAACAAGCGCTATGCAGAGAATCAGAAGTTTTTAAATGCCAGGTATGAGTGGACCGTAAAGGCAGAGCGCAGGAAAAAGCGCTTTGCACAGAGAAAGCAGTACAAGTTCTTCAAGTGCCTATGTGCAAGCAGGAGGTCAGGGTGCCAAGAGGACATGGCAAGATCTGTATTACCTGTCCAAAGTGCCGGGAGCAGTTTGTGAGACGCAGCTAATACGTCAATATATACCTGTACATAAGAGCATGGAGAAGAGAAATGTTTGGATATATAACTGTCAATAAGGACACCTTGTCCGAGGAAAATAAAAAAATATATCAAAGCTATTATTGCGGGCTGTGCCAGACAATGAAGTTGCAGTATGGCAGGCGTGCACAGATGGCACTAAACTATGACATGACTTTTCTCATAGTGCTTCTGACAGGCTTGTACGAGCCGGATAGTGTGACTCGGGATGGATTTGTATGCAGCGTGCACCCTACGAAGAAGCGCACACTTCGCACAAACGAGATTACAGAGTATGCGGCAGCCATGAACATACTGCTTGCATACTACAATCTGATAGATGACTGGAAGGATGATAAAAGCCTCACGAAGAAGACATACGCAGAGATGCTGAAAAAGGACTTTGAGAAGGCAAAAAAAGGCTATCCGATACAGGCTAAGGCGATAGAGGACTACATTGCAAGGCTTGCAGAGTGCGAGAAGAGCAATGATACCAATATTGATGCAGTTGCGGGGCTGACAGGAGAGATGCTCGGCATACTTTTTGCGTGGAAGCAGGATGAGTGGCAGAAGGATTTGAAGGAATTTGGCTGCTATATGGGCAAATTTATTTATATAATGGATGCGTATGAGGATATTGGGGATGATGTGAAAAAGAAATCATATAATCCACTTATACAGCTCATGCATTGCTGCAATAATGATCAGGAAAAATTTGACAAATCCTGTCGGCTTATGATGACATCTATGCTTTCAGAGGCAGCAAAAATATTTGAGAGGTTGCCAATTCTCTTACATGCGGATATAATCAGAAATGTTCTATACTCCGGTGTGTGGAGCAAGTATGAGTATATTCAGATGAAGAAAAGGAAGAAACATAAATGATAGATCCATATCAGGTGCTCGGTGTCAGCCGCAGTGCAAGTGACGATGAAATAAAAAAGGCCTACAGGAGCTTAAGCAGAAAATATCATCCTGATGCCAATATCAACAATCCTAACAAGGATCAGGCTGAGGAGAAGTTTAAGCAGGTGCAGCAGGCATATGACCAGATAATGAAGGAAAAGCAGTCCGGTGCTGCCGGAGCCGGTGGATATGGTGGTGCAGGAAGCAGCAGCTCATACGGCGGCAGCTCCTATGGTGGAGCATATGGTGGTGGACCGGGAGCAGGTGATCCATTTGGAGCAGGTGGACCGTTTGGTGGTTTCTATGGCCGCTATACCTACAATAATGCAGGCAGCAGTGCACAGGATGACAATCCAAAGGTGCGTGCAGCAGGCAATTTCATCAGCAACGGCTACTACAATGAGGCACTGAAGGTGCTTGAGGAGGTACCTTTTGCTGAGAGACGCGGAAGGTGGTACTACTACAGTGCTATCGCAAACCAAAAGCTCGGCAACACAGCGACAGCCATAGAACACATACAGCGAGCAGTGTCGCTTGAGCCAAACAACATGCAGTACCGCCAGTTTATGCAGATAATTGAAAATGGTGGCTCGTGGTATTCGGATATGGGAGACATATACGGACGCCTAGTGGCAGGGGCAGCGAGTGCTGCAGTCTGCTAGCCACATTCCTTTGCTGGCAGATGTTCTGCTGCTAGATGTCAAGCTTTTCTGATGTTACAGATGGAAAATCATGCAAGTTATTGGGCTGGTTATTTGCAGAACGATGGACTGGTATATTAATCTGTGAATTATTCTGAATAGTTACCTGAAAAATAAAATGCGGTCATGATACCGCATTTTTTATTTATGGACATAAGTAACTATTCAGATCTACACATATATGAGCAAAATCAGCTGCGCAGCAACGGCTGTATTATTCCATAGAATCCGGAATACCATCATGATCTAAATCTGCCATGTCAGCTCCGTGCGCACCGATATCCACAGTGTTTAAGGTGCGTCTTTTAAGTCTTGCAGCCTCAGACTGCTTGAGCAGATAGCTCTTTATCTCGCGTGAGTGCTTTACGTGAACGAGCTTTAGCTCAGGGTTTGTGACGTCGCCTGTGTAGCAGACTATGGTGCCGAGCTTAAAAATGCGCTCCATCAGTGATGTGGTGAGCTTTACATCAGCTACCTTATACATGTAGCAGTCATCCTCTGTGGTGCTCAAGAGTCCGGACTCTACAGTGATAAAGGACGGTGTGATGGTATATTTTGTGAAAGTCCACGGCAGACCGAGAAACAGCAGTCTCTTTCTCTCCTTAAAGATTACAGCATCGTCATCATCGATTGCGCCGGCTGTGGTGTTTTTGATTTGTGATTCATTTACAGACATATTATTCTCCTTTTTGATGTTTGAATTGTCATAATTGTATGAAAACTTTGCTACAATTGCTAAGCGTTCAGAACAGTTATATTCTGTCATATATTTTACAACAAAAAAAGTGTAAAAGCCAACTTGAATATTGCGCTAAGTTATTATATGATAGAAAAAATGTAATAAAAATTGTTACGCGAAAAAGAATGGAGGCAAATTATGCGTCACTTAATGAGTCCGTTGGATTTTTCTGTAGAAGAGTTGGACAAGCTTCTGGATCTTGCAAATGATATAGAGGCTCATCCTGAGAAATATGCACACAAGTGCGATGGAAAGAAGCTTGCAACCTGTTTTTATGAGCCAAGCACGAGAACCAGGCTTAGCTTTGAGGCTGCCATGCTTAATCTGGGAGGCTCGGTGTTAGGTTTCCACAGTGCTGATTCGTCATCTGCGTCAAAGGGCGAGAGCGTTTCAGATACTATCAGGGTTATTTCCTGCTATGCTGATATCTGTGCCATGCGTCATCCTAAGGAGGGTGCACCGCTTGTGGCTTCAGAGAAATCGCGTATTCCTGTAATCAATGCAGGCGATGGAGGTCATCAGCATCCTACCCAGACACTTGCTGATCTCCTTACAATCCGTTCCATCAAGGCAGATTGAATAATATCACAATCGGCTTTTGCGGAGATTTAAAGTTTGGACGTACAGTGCATTCATTGATCAATGCACTTATCAGATATGACAATGTGAGGATTGTGCTTATCTCGCCTGAGGAGCTTAAGGTGCCTGACTATGTGCGCGATGATGTGCTTCGCGCCAACAATATCGAGTTCAAGGAGGTAGAAAAGCTCGAGGATGCCATGGGAGAGCTTGATGTGCTCTACATGACACGTGTCCAGAAGGAGCGTTTCTTCAATGAGGAGGACTATGTGCGTCTGAAGGATTTCTACATTCTGACTAAGGAGAAGATGGAGCTTGCAAAGGATGATATGATTGTACTTCATCCGCTCCCACGTGTGAATGAGATTTCTGTTGATGTGGATGATGACCCGAGAGCATGCTATTTCAGGCAGGCACAGTATGCGGTTTACGTGCGTATGGCGCTTATTCTGACATTGCTTGGCCTGGCTGAGGACTAAAGGAGGATAATATGCTGAATATAAGTGGAATACATGAGGGCTTTGTGCTCGATCATATCAAGGCAGGTATGAGTCTTCAGATTTACAGGGATTTAAAGCTTGACAAGCTCGACTGCACAGTTGCAATCATAAAGAATGCAAAGAGCAGCAAGATGGGCAAGAAGGATATCATCAAGGTAGAGTGTCCGATAGAGTCATTAGACCTCGATATCCTTGGATTTATCGACACAATATCACTGTAAATGTGATAAAGGGTGACAAGATTGTGGACAAGATGGAGCTTAAGCTGCCTCATCAGGTGAAAAATGTCATCAAGTGCAAAAACCCAAGATGCATCACTTCAATTGAGCAGGAGCTTGACCAGATTTTCGTGCTTTCCGATGAGAAAAACGAAATCTACCGCTGCAAGTACTGCGAGGAGAAATACGAAGGAGTTAAATAGTATCAGTTATGTATGCCAACGTGATTGTGGATATATCCCACGAAAAACTGGATAAGACTTTTCAGTACAGCATCCCGGATGAGCTTTTATGTGATATCCGCCCGGGTGTGTGCGTGGATATTCCATTTGGCAGCCGCACTATCACAGGCTATGTGATTGAGGTCACGGATGAGCCTGAGTACGACCCGGCAAGGACAAAGCCTCTTATCGGGATAAAGTCAGACTCTGTGGCTGTGGAGGCAAAGCTCATCGCACTTGCGGCATGGATACGGCGCAACTACGGCTCTACCATGAATCAGGCACTTAAGACTGTGATACCTGTAAAGAAGCAGGCTAAGGAGCAGGTGAGCCGCAGTATTGCACTGAAGATAGACAAGGTAAAGGCAAGGGCGCAGCTGGCGCTTTGCGAGGCAAAAAAACAAAAGGCAAAGGCAAGGCTTTTTCGTGCACTGATTGATGCTGATGATGGGGCGCGCCTTGAGTATTCCTTTGTGACAGGCAAGCTGTCGGTGTCGGCTGCCACTATAAGAGCGCTTGAGCAGAGCGGTTTTATCGAGGTCATTACACAGAGCGGCTACAGAAATCCTGTGGAGCATATGAGTGTGGACACATATGATAAGGTACTGAATGCTGCGCAGCAGAGTGTGGTTGATGCGATAGAAGGCGATATTGCCGCTGGCCTTAGAAATACTTATCTGATTAAGGGTGTCACCGGAAGCGGCAAGACAGAGGTGTACATGGAGCTTATCGCACACTGTATACAGTCCGGGCGTCAGGCGATTGTGCTGATTCCCGAGATTGCCCTCACTTACCAGACCGTAATGCGTTTTTTTGCCAGATTTGGGAACAGGGTTTCGATAATCAATTCAAGACTTTCAAATGGTGAGCGTTATGACCAGTTTGAGAGAGCTAAGAATGGTGATATTGACATCATGATTGGCCCGCGGTCGGCGCTGTTCACACCTTTTTCAAATTTAGGACTTATCATAATAGATGAAGAGCACGAGAATTCATACAAGAGCGAGTCGGTGCCGCGCTATCATGCCAGGGAGGTGGCGATAGAGTACGCGCGCATGTCCGATGCTATTGTGGTACTTGGCTCTGCAACACCGTCGGTGGATAGCTATTACAAGGCGAAGACAGGCGTTTACAGGCTTTTGGAGCTGGATAAGCGTGTGGATGACAGACCTCTTCCAAAGTGTGAGGTTGTCGATTTGAGGCAGGAGCTTCGTGAGGGAAACCGCTCGATTCTTTCCACCAGGCTTCAGGAACTTATGGAGGAGCGGCTTCTAAATGGCCAGCAGACCATGCTTTTTTTAAATAGAAGGGGTAAATCGGCATTTATGTCGTGCAGAGCGTGCGGTTTTGTGGTAAAATGTCCTCATTGCGATGTATCACTCAGTGAACATAGCGGCGGAGTGATGGTCTGTCACTACTGCGGCTACAGACAGCCGGTGCCGAAGGTGTGCCCAAGCTGTGGCTCGAAGTACATTAGCGGCTTTAAGGCCGGCACACAGAAGATAGAAGCGATGGTGGCAAAGCGTTTTCCACAGGCGCGTATACTGCGCATGGATTATGACACCACGAGGGCGAAGGATGCGTATGAGAAGATTCTGCAGGCATTTTCCAATCATGAGGCCGATATACTTATCGGTACGCAGATGATTGTAAAGGGACATGATTTTTCAAATGTCACGCTGGTTGGTGTGCTGGCGGCGGATATGTCACTGCATGTGAATGATTTTCATGCGGCGGAGCGCACCTTTGCTCTGCTGACACAGGCGGCAGGGCGCGCCGGCAGAGGAAAGCTGCCCGGCAATGTGGTTATCCAGACCTACGACCCTGACCACTATGCCATCCGGACTGCTAAAGAGCAGGATTATGAGGCTTTTTACGATAAGGAGATAGAGTACAGGAGGCTTATGAACTATCCACCTGTATGGAATATGCTTTTAGTCCACGTCACATCACCTGATGAGAGTGAGTGCGGCAGCATGGCACAGCAAGTGTACGATATAGCATCGCAGATGATATCGCATACAGATGAAAATCAAAGCCCGGATGATAGGCATCTGATTCAGCTCATCGGTCCTGCGGATGCGACCATCGCCAAGGTAAATGACATATACCGCAAGGTGATTTACATGAAGACATCTGACTATGCGGCGCTCATTTCCATAAAGGATGGCATAGAGCAGGTGGTGAAAGCTGATACGGCAATGAAACATGCTAATATCTCATTTGATTTCAATCCGATGAGTGGATTTTGATAGATATAGAAGGAGGCAATTATGGCACTTAGAACTATTAGATTGGAGGGAGACCCTGTACTTGGCAAGGTCTGCAGAGAGGTTACGGAGGTGACTCCAAAGATAATAACACTTATTGATGATATGCTTGAGACTATGTATGAGGCCAATGGTGTAGGACTTGCCGCACCACAGGTTGGCATATTAAAGAGGATCGTTGTTATCGATGTGGGCGAGGGTCCAATCGTGATGATTAATCCTGAAATTATCGAGTCTGACGGAGAGCAGACCGGCGATGAGGCTGTCTTTCAGTACCGGGAAAGGCCGGACAGGTGACCCGCCCGAATTATGTAAAGGCTCGCTTCATGGGCGAGGATATGAATGAGTATGAGATAGAGGGAGAGGAGCTTTTGGCCAGATGTATCTGCCACGAGCTTGACCATCTCGACGGACATCTCTATGTGGAGAAGGTTGAGGGCGCACTTCACGATGTGACATATGAGGATACACAGGAGTAATCATTAGGATGACATTTGTTATCTGAGCTTGGAAAATATCTGGGAGGCAGTAAGATGAGAGTAATTTTCATGGGAACACCGGACTTTTCGGTGGGAACACTTGAGGCAATTATAGAGGCAGGGCATGAGGTGGCACTGGTTGTCACACAGCCCGACAAGCCAAAGGGCCGTGGCAAGGCAATGCAGTATACACCGGTCAAGGAGTGTGCGCTTTCGCACGGTATTGAGGTATTCCAGCCGGTTAAAATAAGAGAGACTGCTAATATAGAGTATCTCAGAAAGTTTAATGCAGATATAATAATTGTGGTTGCTTTTGGACAGATTCTGTCAAAGAGTATTCTTGATATGCCTCGATACGGCTGTATCAATGTGCATGCTTCACTTCTGCCAAAGTACAGAGGTGCGGCTCCTATCCAGTGGGCTGTGATTAACGGTGACGAGTTTACAGGTGTCACTACCATGAGGATGGATGAGGGCGTCGATACCGGCGATATGATTGCAAAGAGTACAGTCAGACTCGCACCTGATGAGACCGGTGGCAGCCTGTTTGATAAGCTCTCAGCAGAGGGAGCAAAGCTGTGTGTGGAGACCATGAAGATGATAGAGGATGGCACTGCAGAGTATACTCCTCAAAACAGCGAGGAGGCCACACATACATCAATGATCAGTAAGGAGCTTGGCTTTATCGACTGGACAAAGCCGGCTGTTGAGATTGAGAGGCTTGTAAGGGGGCTTAATCCATGGCCGAGCGCATACACCCACCTAAACGGTAAGACATTTAAGGTGTGGAGTGCAAAGGTGATTGACGGCAGCGATGATTATGAGCCGGGCTGTATTTATCATATCGGAAAAAATGATATGTATGTACAGACAGGAAAAGGAGCATTATCTTTAGTAGAGGTACAGCTCCAGGGCAAGAAGCGCATGGATACAGGCTCGTTTTTGAGAGGCTGTCATGTGGAAGAGGGCTCGTTCTTCACATTATAGTTATTCATTATAAGTAACTATTGACAAACTACTACACGCATTATAATAAGCAGCAAGGAGAGATGATACATGGGATATTATTACTGGGATCCGACATATATACTCGTTGTGATAGGTGCAGTGATATGTATGATTGCATCGGCAAGAGTTAAAGGTACATTTAATAAATACTCGCAGCTAAGAAGCATGTCAGGCATGAATGGCGTACAGGTAGCTCAGAGAGTGCTTCAGGCGGCAGGCATATATGATGTGCAGGTGCGTCATGTGTCCGGCAGTCTGACGGACCACTATGATCCGCGCACCAAAACAGTGAATTTATCTGATCCTGTGTACAATGCCACATCAGTCGCAGCACTTGGCGTAGCAGCCCATGAGTGTGGACACGCTATACAGCATGCGAAAAACTATGCGCCTCTTTCAATCAGGAGTGCACTTGTGCCTATAGCCAATTTTGGCTCCATGCTTGCATGGCCGGTCATACTTATCGGCCTGCTCTTTAACACACGCTCATCAGGCTTATTATTGATATAGGCATATTGCTGTTTTCGGCAGCAGTGCTTTTCCAGCTTGTGACATTGCCGGTAGAGTTTGATGCTTCAAGGCGTGCGCTTGTCATGCTTCGCACACAGGGCATACTTGCAGATGATGAGCTTAAGTACACAAGAAGGGTGCTCAAATCAGCGGCACTTACCTATGTAGCCAGTGCGGCGGCTGCTATTTTACAGCTCCTTCGTATAATACTTATCACAAACGGACGCAGACGGGACGACTGATACTGTTGTAGCTTCTTTGGTTGAAGCAGAAGTAGGGCAGTTAGGTAAGACAGTTTAAATTGGATAAATAACTGGAAAAATTAAATGTAGATGTAACTACTTAAGGGCATCATATGAACCGAAAAACTGTTGTTTATATGTAAGCATGACTTATCAGCTTTTTGATTTCAGGGATTCTTGATAGTTACAATTAGATTAAACTATATGACATCGAATAAGAATATAAATAATAAGAATAAAAATAATCACAGTAAAAATAATATACCGGCACACTCTGTAGATACGCGTGAGCTTGCCCTTGAGATGCTTATTGAGATTAATGAGCGTGGAGCATTTTCACATATTGTGCTTCGTAGTGTGCTTGACAAGTATCAGTATCTGTCAAAGCAGGACAGAGCATTTATGACGAGGCTTGTTGACGGCACTATCGAGTATATGCTGCAGCTCGACTACATCATAGACTCTTTCTCAAAGACAAAGGTAAGGAAGATGAAGCCCTTCATCAGAAACCTTCTTCGCATGAGCGTCTACCAGATAAAGTACATGGACGCGGTGCCGGATTCAGCTGTATGCAATGAGGCGGTGAAGCTTGCAAAGAGGCATAAGTTTGCACAGCTTTCGGGCTTTGTAAACGGTGTACTCAGAAATATTGCAAGAAATATAGACTTAGTACAGTTTGATACCTTAAGCATCCGATACTCCATGCCACAGTGGATAGTGGACAGATTTGTATCAGCATACGGAGAGAAGAAGGCAGAGGAGATTTTCAAGGCCTTTCACAATAAGAGCACAATAAGCATCAGGACAAACCTGACCAGGTGTACTCCGGATGAGCTTCGTGCAAAGCTTGAGGCAGAGGGTGTGACGGTCACAGCCGTTGATGAACTTAATTATGCATTTGTTATATCTGGATTTGATTATTTGAATGGCTTACAGAGCTTCAGAGACGGACTTTTCTATGTGCAGGATATAAGCTCAATGCTTGTTGCACAGACGGCTGCTCCAAAGAAGGGCGACTATGTGATAGATGTATGCGCAGCACCGGGTGGCAAGAGCACCCATATAGCTGAGCTTTTACAGGGAAGTGGCCATGTGCTCGCGCGTGACCTGACCGATAACAAGGTCGATATGATTGAGGAAAATATAGAAAGGCATGGCCTTAACAATATGTCGGCAGAGGTGTGGGATGCCACAGTGCCTGATGCTGATTCTGCGGGAAAGGCAGATATACTCATCTGTGATCTGCCGTGCTCAGGGCTTGGAGTGCTCGGAAGAAAGAAGGACATCCGCTACAAGATGACACCGGAGTCTGTAGATGAGCTTGCCGCTCTTCAAAGACAGATACTTGATACCGTGCATACATACGTGAAGACAAACGGAGTGCTCGTGTACAGTACATGTACGATAGATGAGGCTGAGAATGAGGACAATGTGAGGTGGTTTATTGAAAAGCATCCGGAGTTTGAGCTGGATAAGAGCTTTGCGGAAGGCACCGGAATGAAACAGATACTGCCCGGTGAGCATGGAAGTGACGGATTCTTTATTGCAAGATTCATAAAAAGCAAATTATGATATTAAAATAAATCATGAATTAATAAATATAAATTGGTTCGAATTAGAAGAATTTGTTTATGCAGATTTGAATGATGAATTTTAATTACGAATCCAGATTTCAGGATATAATTAGTGAAGTAATAAACAATAAGCAAAACAAAATTATAAAATAATAGTTAAATGCAGATTTAATAAAAACGATATGGAACAGATAAAAGAACAACTAACTGACATCAAATCAATGAATATGGACGAGCTCACAGAGTTTATCATATCGCTCGGAGAAAAGAAATTCCGTGCGAAGCAGATATATGAGTGGATTCATGTGAAGCATGTGGAAAGCTTTGATGAGATGACCAATATTTCAAAAAAGTTCATACAGGTATTAAAGGACAATGCAATACTTATCTCGCTAAAAAAAGAGGAGGTGCAGGTGTCAAAGCTCGATGGCACGAGAAAATATCTCTTTGCACTCGACGATGGCAATGTCATAGAGAGTGTGCTTATGAAGTACAAGCATGGAAACTCTGTATGCATATCTTCGCAGGTTGGCTGCAGGATGGGGTGCAGATTCTGTGCATCCACTCTTGACGGTCTCGTCAGGGGGCTTAGGCCGTCTGAGATGATTGACCAGATTTATCAGATAGGCAAGGACATAGGAGAGCGCATCTCAAATGTAGTTGTCATGGGCACAGGCGAGCCGCTTGACAATTACGACAATCTGCTGCGCTTTATAGAGCTTCTCACTGATGAAAACGGAATCAATATCAGTCAGCGCAATCTGACAGTTTCCACATGTGGTCTCGTACCGCGCATGAGACAGCTTGCAGATGAAAAGCTTTCTATCACGCTGGCGCTTTCACTGCATGCCTCCAACCAGGAAAAGAGAAAAGCTCTCATGCCGGTTGCAAACAGCTATGATATACATGATGTGGTCGATGCATGCAAATATTATTTTGCACAGACCGGCCGCAGAGTCACCTTTGAGTATAGCCTGGTAGGCGGAGTGAACGATACAGCCGAGGATGCCGCAGAGCTTTCGGCACTCGTACATGGCATGAACTGCCATATAAATCTGATTCCGGTAAACCCGATAAAGGAGCGCGACTACGTGCAGTCCAACAAGGGTGTTATAGAGGCTTTTAAAAATAGGCTTGAAAAAAACGGAATTAATGTTACTATTAGAAGGGAAATGGGCAGAGATATAGACGGTGCCTGTGGACAGCTTCGCAAGAAGCATATAGATAAAGAGAGAGGAATAAACTAGATGAAGACGTTTTCCATTACGGATGCAGGTGCTATTCGTGAGATGAATCAGGATTTTTATTTCTCGTCTGACACTGCAGTAGGAAATCTTCCGAATCTTTTCATCGTAGCAGATGGAATGGGAGGACACAAAGCCGGTGACTATGCTTCCAGATACACTATAGAGCGTGTGGTTGCATCGGTATCGAGAAATGCCGGGGATGAACCGGTATCCATCATCAAAGAGGCTATCAACAAGGCAAATGAGCTTTTGGTGGCTGAGTCTCGTGGGGATGAAGCTAAGCGTGGAATGGGTACCACCTTAGTCATAGGAACTATTATAGGAAACAAGCTTTTTGTGGCCAATATAGGTGACAGCAGGCTTTATATTGTAGGTGGCACAGAGCAGATCAGACAGATTACCAGGGATCATTCACTGGTTGATGAGATGGTCAGGATGGGGGAGATAAATGCCGACGAGGCGAGAGTTCATCCGGACAAGAATATCATCACGAGAGCTGTCGGGGCAGCAGATCATGTGGAGGCAGATTTCTTTGAGGTCGAGCTATGTGAGGATGACAGGATTCTTCTGTGTACAGACGGACTTACCAATATGGTGAGAGATGAAGAAATATGCGATACTATTAGGCAAAATGATAATATCGAGACAGCAGCGTCACAGCTTGTCGCCATGGCCAATGCAAACGGTGGCCGCGATAATATCACTGTAATGATTATTAAACCATTTTAAGACGAGGTAATAACAGATGTTAGAGATAGGAAGTTTTTTATCGGATCGATATGAGATCCTAAGCAAGGTTGGCGCAGGCGGCATGTCCGATGTATACAAGGCAAAAGACCATATACTGAGCCGTTTTGTAGCTATAAAGGTTTTAAAGCAGGAGTTTTCGGAGGATAGTTCATTTGTGACCAAGTTCCGTGCTGAGGCACAGTCAGCAGCAGGACTTGAGCATCCGAATATCGTAAATATCTATGATGTAGGCAGCGAGAATGGTCTGTACTACATTGTCATGGAGTATGTCGAGGGCATCACACTTAAGACTTATATCGAGAAAAAGGGACAGCTGTCATTCAAGGAGTCTGCAAGCATTGCAATCCAGGTGGCAAGGGGCATAGAGGCCGCTCACAATAAAAATATCATCCACCGTGATATCAAGCCGCAGAATATCATTATTTCTACAGATGGCAAGGTAAAGGTGACAGATTTTGGAATTGCAAAGGCTACATCTTCAAATACAATAAGCTCAGATGTGATGGGCTCAGTACACTATGCATCTCCGGAGCAGGCAAGAAACGGCTTTGTAGATGGCAGAAGTGATATTTACTCACTGGGAATCGTAATGTTTGAGATGGTTACAGGCCGTGTGCCGTTTGACGGTGATACCACAGTGGCAGTTGCACTGCAGCACTTACAGGAGGAGATTGCAAGACCAAGCATCTACGCACCGGATCTGCCAATCAGCTTTGAGAAAATCATCTTAAAGTGTACACAAAAGACACCGGACCGCAGATACCAGACTATTGAGGAGCTTCTCACAGACATAAGGCGCTCTCTTGCACATCCTGATGAGGATTTCGTCACAATAGCACCACTCGTTGACGGTGGCAAGACCAAGGTTATAAGCCGGAGGAGCTTGACAAGATAAAAGAGGGCAGAGGTGTCGCAGAGGACTTAAACGATGATGCCACCGATGCAGATAATGGTGATGAGTATGCTGACGATGAAGACGATGATGATGAATATGATGAGTCACTCTTAGACGACGATGATGATGACGAAGACGATGACGATGATGATGACGGCAAGCTTTTAAATCCAAAGATGGATAAAGCAATCACAATCATGGGTATAGTAACAGCCGTAATCATTGTAATAGTTATCATATATCTTGCACTTTCAGTGGCAGGAGTGTTTAAGTTTGGCGGCAAAAAGAACTCAGAGTCACAGCAGACAGAGTCACAGACACAGACCGAGTCTGAATCAGAGTCAGAGACACAGACTGAGACAGAGGGCCAGATGATTGACATCAGACGCATGTCAGTGGAGGATGCTCAGAAGGCAGTAGACCGCTTAAAGCTTGACCTCACAGTATTTGCATTTGAGACAAAGCAGTCAGATGAAAAGGACGGCACAATCCTTGAGCAGGATGTTAAGGCCGGAGATACAGTAAAGCGTGGTTCACAGATTAATGTAGTTATCGCAGGAAAAGGTGATAGTACATCAGAGATGGTCAAGATACCAAGTGTAATCGGAAAGACCAAGAGCTCGGCAAAGAGCACACTCGAGTCAGCCGGCTTTAGTGTCACCTTCGAGTATGGAGATTACAATGACAGTGTAGCAGCAGATGTAGTAACAGCACAGTCACCATCAGCAAAGAAACAGGCCGCAAAGGGCAGCACAGTAACAGTCACCCTTTCACCGGGCCAGAAGCCAATCACCGTGCCAAACGTAGTAGGCGCCTCACAGTCACATGCAGAAAGCGCCCTCGCAGGAGCAGGGCTCAAGTACACCTATGCTGACTCTCAGTACAGCGACACAGTACCAGCCGGCAGCGTAATCAGCCAGACCAAATCCGGCGAAACCGTAGCCGCAGGCACCACAATTACACTTACACTCAGTAAGGGAAAGCAGGAGATATCGACTAACGTAAGTAAAGGAATTAGTTATAGTGGAGAGGGAACTGTAGTAAAAGCAGAGTATAAGCTTGTAGGTAAAAGTGGAACTGTATACGACAAGGGTTCATATGAAAATACGTCATCATTTACAGTTTCCGGAACAATGAAAGAAGCTACAGGAAGTATTGTGGTTACTTGGACAGTTCAGACAGGGGAAACAGATGAAGCAGGAAATCCTGCAACTGTCACACTTGATCCAGTAACGTATAGCGTGCCATAAGCATAAGAGAAGTTAAATAATTATTATAAACCGGAATAGCAAAAAAGAGGTAGATATTGCCATAGCTTGGGGCAGCACGAGGAAAACGAGCCGTAGCGCAGCTACGTCAAGTTTTCCGTATCGCCATCGTATTTGTAAATACACACAATACACATATAGCGCACAAAGCAGCAACCCAATACATGTCCTTATTGTAGCCACCGGATAGCACCCACGAAGTGGTGCAATCCGCACCCCACTACCACACCAACCCGCGGACGAAAACCTGAACTCGCGGAGAGAAACTAAGGAAGCGGGGCAGGCATGTGTTCCGAGGAAAAAATATGAAATGCCCCGGGGTGCCATAAACCTACCGAGGAAAGAACAAGGCAGAGCAAGCCATAGCCTGTCCGTAGGAGAGTCCGGGGTTTGCTTCATATTTTTTAAGAGGAATATATGCCTGCCCCCGCCACCCACATAACCTCAAAGCGCGGCATGCACCCCACCGAAAGCGTGACTCCTGCAAATACAAAAGCAATACAAGGAAAACCATGACAGGAAAAATTATTAAAGGAATTGCCGGCTTCTACTATGTCTACGTAGAAGAAACCAAAGAAGCAAAAGAAACTGCCACAGGCGGCACTCTCTACGAGTGCAAAGCAAAAGGCACCTTCAGAAAACAAAAGATAAAGCCGCTGGTTGGCGATATCGTCGACATAGCAGTCCTCGATGATGAAAAGCACATAGGCAATGTCGAGCGTATACTGCCACGGAAAAACGAACTTATCAGGCCGGCTGTGTCCAATATAGACATGGCCCTGGTTATTTTTGCATCCGCAAAGCCGGATCCCAATTTCAACCTGCTTGATAGGTTTTTGTGTATGATGGAGTACCAGCATGTCCCGGTTACCATATGCTTTAACAAAAAGGACTTAATCACACCTAAAGAGCAGCAGGAGCTTAAAAGCATATACGAGCCGGCAGGCTATAGAGTGCTTTTTACCAGCACGAAAACAGGTGAGGGCATAGATGAGATAAAGCACATTTTAGAGGGAAGGACAACCACGGTTGCAGGTCCATCGGGAGTTGGCAAGTCATCTATCATCAACTGTCTGCAGGATGATGTGCAGATGGAGACCGGACATATAAGTGAGAAAATAGAGCGCGGAAAGCATACGACCAGACATTCTGAGATTATCCCTATAAAGGATGGCACGTATATCATGGATACACCCGGCTTCAGCTCGATGGATGTGCCGGGCTTTGAAAAGGAAGATCTGTGGACATGTTATCCGGAGTTTGTAGAATATGAGCCGTATTGCAGGTTTCAGGGCTGCAGTCATATAAATGAGCCGGACTGCGGCGTGAAGGAAGCTCTTTCAGATGGGAAAATATCGCAGGTGCGGTATGATAATTATAAGCTTTTATATGAGGAGCTTAAAAACAGACAAAAGTATTAATTTAAAGCATAATCAAACGGAGGAAGACATGAACTGTTTATCACCATCAATTTTATCAGCGGATTATTCAATACTCGGAGAGCAGCTTAAGCAGCTTGATGAGGCCGGAGCACAGTATGTGCATATAGATGTTATGGACGGCAGCTTCGTTCCAAGCATATCAATAGGACTGCCGGTCATAAAGACAATCAGAAAGTGCACAGAGCGTATGTTTGATGTGCATCTGATGATAGATGAGCCGGTCAGATATATAGATGATTTTGCGACAGCAGGAGCAGATATCATCACAGTCCATGCGGAGGCATGTAAGCATCTTGACAGGACAATCGAGGCAATAAAGGAAAAAGGCATACTGGCAGGTGTAGCATTAAATCCGGCTACTCCGCTCTCAGCCATAGAGTATGTGCTTCCAAAGGTGGACATGGTGCTTATCATGACTGTAAATCCGGGCTTTGGAGGACAAAAGCTTATTCCGTACACTGTAGACAAGGTGCGCGACTTAAAGGCGCTTCTTGAGAAAACCGCAAATAAGGCTGATATCGAGGTGGACGGTGGTGTTAATCTTGAGAACGTGGAGACACTGCTTGCGGCAGGAGCCAATATCATTGTTGCGGGAAGTGCGGTGTTTAGCGGAGATATAGAAGAAAATGTAAAGGGTTTTCTGAATATCATGATGTAACAGATGCAGGTTAAAACAAAAATGCTTCCGGGGCTGTAGCAAATGTGGATATGTTATTTATAAGAAGGTGGATAAAATGAGGTATTTGATTGTATGTGGTGGAAAAATAGATAAGGAATTCGGCTTAAATGAGATAAAGACTGATGGAATAGATGCCATAATTGCGGCTGACAGCGGAATGGATTTCCTGTACGAAAACGGTGTCACGCCTGATATAATTGTAGGTGATTTCGATTCAGCCACAACAAAGGCCTTAGAGTATTTTGAGAGAAAGGGACAGACCGAGATACACAGGCTCAATCCCATAAAGGATGATACTGATACAGAGTATGCTATAAGACTGGCAATAAGCGAGGGTGCACGAAGCATAGTGTTGCTTGGAGCAACCGGCAGCAGAATAGATCATGTGCTTGGGAATATCTCGCTTTTGGGAATAGGACTGGAAAGTAAAGCTGACATCAGCATTATTGATACAAACAATCGTATAAGGATGGCAGATAAGCCCGTAACCATTGAAAAATCAGCCCAGTATGGCAGGTTTGTCTCTCTTATAGCTTTGACAGACGACAATGAGGTGAGCCTTAAAGGCTTTAAGTATCCTGTTACTGATTATTCATTTGACAGATTTACATCGCTTGGCATATCCAATGAAATAGTCGATGACTATGCAGTGATTGATATTCATAGAGGAGAATTTATTATTATTGAGTCAAAAGATTGACTTTTTAGGAATTTTGGGCTATTCTTACTTTAAGGATTATTTCGGAAATTTAACTACATGGAAAGATTTATCCTGTGTCAGATTTAGAACGTGATGGGGTTATCAGATGATAGAAAAGTATTATAGCGGGGTAATTGAACAGATTTACAATCGCATAGGAAAAGAGACTCGAAATATCGTAATGGCGAATTATAGCAATGATTTTTCGATTGAAAATCTTGAGGTTATAAGACGTTATCAAAGCAATGAGGATAACGTCTTTTTTGCATACAGTGAGTTCTCTTACAACACTTTAGTCGGAGCTTATGAGCCATTTTTAGACATCATATGCAATATGCACAGGCGCTTTATAGGCGGAAGCTTGATGATTTCCAAAGGGAGTGCGGTGTGTACTACCTGCACAGACAGGTGTTAAACAGCTATTATGAGACCGGTGAGTGTTTCAGAGAGGAGACAGTGCTGTTAAATGAGGTAGCATACGAGCAGAGACGCATGACTAAGGCCATAGTTGACATGCTTAAGAGGCTTTCAGAAGTGAGGCCATTGATGATTGTGATAAACAGATTCCAGATGGCGTCAAAGAGTTCTATTGAGACCATCAAGTATCTGATTGACAATCCGTGCACCAATATCGGTATTGTGTTAGGTGTTAATGTCCAGGTCAAGGGTACTGACAGTACTGTTGAGGTGTGGGATCGTATAGTCGAGTCTCTTGAGGACAGGAGTGCCATATACTATATAGCAGTGCCGGACAACAGAAGAATCATATAAGAGACACAAGTGATGACGAGCTGTATATCACTACAAACTTTGAGCAGAGTATCCAGGAAGCATCAAATATTATGGAGTTTCTGGATTATGAGCAGGCAAAGAGAGGCTGTCGTATCATAGAGCACAAGATTAAGTTTGAGGATGCATGGATTGATGAAAAGAGTCTGAGACGTTTTTATTTTATCTATGCAAGGACATCTGTTTTACTTGGAGAGATGTCCAAAGCGATTGAGCTTACGAATGAGTACAAGGCACTGATACCGGAAAATGACAGTGAGCATTATTTTTCTTTGTATTATTTTATGAAGGGCACCTGCTATATGTATCAGGGCAAGCTCGAGAAGGCTGAGGGCTGTGCAAAGAAAGCCTATGACTATGCACTTTTGGCGGATGATGAATTGCTCGAATTCAAGTCCGAGCTTTTGTCCGTTATGATAAAGATGTCGGGCTGGTACAATATATTTTTCTGTGTGCAGGATATACCTGTCAGTGATGAATTTATAGAAAAGATTATAAAGCACGGATACAGAAATCATCTTGCGCATATATATATTTACGCATATGACAATAGCCGGGATGTGGTGAAACAGTCATTTTATGATGAATCATTGCTAAAGCATTTTACAAAGGGACTTGAGCTTGCAAAGAAGATAGGAAATGAGCAGCTTGTGTATGATGCATATCAGAAGACTATCATGCTTGCCAGCACAAACGGTCTCAATGAGATAGCATTTTTATATGTTATCCGTACATACGAGTTCATGAAGGAACACGGCAATATATATGTTGCGAGAGTACTTACGTCTATAGGCTACAATCTGAGTGCCATGGGTAAAAATGAGCTTGTTGACGATTATTATAATACTGCAATAAATATGTTATATTATCTGAAGATGCCGGAGGATATAGCTGAGGTGTATTATAACAAGTCTCTTAACTATATTATGCAGGGCAATTATAAGGAGGCTGTCCAGGCACTTTTAATTGCCATGAAGACTATTATAAAGCTTCATCTAAACAGCTTAAGAGTGTGCAACACGAGTAAGGTATATGCGCTTCTTGCACTTGCATCTATATTTTCAGGTGACAGATTCAGCTGTGAGCGCTATCTGCTCAGCTGCAAGCAGTTTCTCAATTACGTCATATACAGGGTAATTGACAGCACAAGAACAGAGGCTGTTCATGACTATTCCAGATGCGATGATGAGATGTTTCTGTACTCATTTGCATCGGCTATGCTCTTGTGGCACGATGATAAAAAGGAAGAAGCTTTTTACGGTTTGAGGATGCAGAGAGATACCTCGTTAATGCGGAGGGCAATGAGTTTTTTGCATATTCGATATACAGGAAAAGCAGGATTAAGCTGTTTGAACAGCTCGGCAAAAATGAGCTTATAGAGCATGAGAGAATACTTTTAGATGCACACAATAAAAGAATGCATGAAATAGCAGAAGCAGCTCCGCTTGAAATGTTAAAAAATATCAACTTAGAGTCACTGAGTGAAGGCTTTATCAATGAAAGACAGATTGATCTGCTTGTAAAGCAGCAGGGACTTGCTAAGGACTATCAGCTCAAAGCGCCAGATTGAGTTTATTTCCATATGGCAGACTATTGTCGATGTAAATGACCAGAAGAAGGAGACTATGATTGAAAATGCCATGAGCAATTTCATAAATCATTTCAGTCTGGACTGTGCGCTGATTATAGATTTGCACGCTAAGGAGCCGCAGGTACTTTATAATGATACAGAATGTGATATGACAGATGAGGTTATAAAGGGCATATGTGATATCATGATAGAATATCCGGAGGGTTTTGCCACATCAAAGATTGGAGAAGGCTTCTACGAGCATGAGAATATCATCTCGTACTTCGGCGCGGATGATGTATGTTCATTTGCTGCGGTGCCTTTTATCAAGAATGATGCGCTTTCAAGTGTTCTCATAGCATATGTGCGCATGAAGGATAACTGGCATGGCTCCATAGAGCGATACATGCTCAACGAGGATGATTTGAGCATTTTCAAGCTATTATTCAGAGAGCTTGAGTATTCCATTGCCCGTATTGAGGCCAATGAGAAGGCAAATGAGATGAACAGGAGACTCAAGCAGGCCGCAGTTACCGATATGCTGACAGGCATATACAACAGAGCAGGCATGTATCAGGAGATTGAAAAGCTTGAGAAGCGTATAAGTGTGACATCCGGTGGTATGGATGTGGGGCTTATGTTTATTGACCTGGACAACTTCAAGCATTATAATGATACGTATGGTCATGATGTAGGAGATCTGATACTTAAGGAGATGGCCTTTATATTCAGGGAAGTGGCAAAGGACAGAGGCTTTGTGAGCAGATATGGCGGTGATGAGTTCATCATAGTCATTGAGTCATGTGCCAGATACGAGCTTGAGAATATTGCAAAGGATATCTATGCGAGGATTGCAGATGCAGATGGCTTCAGCAGGCAGATAAAGAAAATACCTGAATCATGAAGTAGAGTTTAATGAGGAGAAGAATATCACCTGTTCCATTGGTATTTCATATGAGAGAAATGTTACCAGTGAGAGCCAGATTACTGAGCTCATTAAGAAGGCGGATGATCTGATGTATACAGTAAAGACAGGTGAGAAAGGACACTATGCATTCTTTTAAATCAGATGAATTTAAGATAAGAGTACTGACAAAGGACGATGCGGAGGAATACAATGCACTGCTTCGTTATGCTTTTCAGGTAACAGAGGCAGATCTTGCCGAGACCGGTTGGAAGGATGATGAAATCAAGCAGTCGAAGTTTCCGGTGCTTGAGAGAGCTGATGTGCTTGGCTGCTTCAATATCATAGACAAAAAAGAGGAGCTTGTGGCTCAGTTTGCTGTATATCCGCTCGATATGAATATATATGGTGAGCGCTACGAGGTAGGCTTTGTCACAAGTGTGTGCACGTATCCTGAGTACACAGGCCATGGTATCATGAAAAAGCTTATGAGAAAGAGTCTTACGAGGATGCGCGATAGCAACAAGTCGTTTGCCCTTTTGTATCCATACTCCATACCTCTTTACAGAGGGCTTGGCTGGGAGATTATCTCAAACAAGATGACATATGTGATAAAGGACAGACAGATTCCTACAAAGCTTAAGGAGCCGGGCTATGTGCGCCGTGTGCAGTGGGATGACGAGCAGTTTAAGAAGCTTCATACTCACTTTGCCGCGAAGACTCACGGCTGTCTGTACAGAAACAATCTGGCTTGGGAGGAGTACTTCCGCTGGGATGAGGACGATACGATGGTCGCCATCTACTATAACGAGGATGATGAACCGTGTGGCTATATGGTGTATCTTATCAGCTCCGATGTCATGCACATCAAGGAACTCATCTACTTAAACCGTGAGGCGCAGCTTGGCCTGTGGGAGTACATTCATGCGCATGATTCCATGATTGATGAGGTCAGAGGCAACAACTATTACAGCGAGCCCATCGCTTTTGAGCTCGATGACAGTGATATAAAGGAGACAATAAGACCATACGCCATGGGCAGAATCATCGACGTGTCGCAGTTTATATCACAGTATAACTGTGACCCGGATGGACCGGGCGGCTGCTTTAGCTTCAAGATAGAGGATGAGCTTCTTCCGTGGAACAATGGCACATTTGTCATTGATTTTGAGAAAGGGCACTGTGCTCTCACAGACAAAAAGCCACAGTATCACCTAAGCATGTCTATTGGCACATTTACCACACTGCTTTTAGGCTACAAGAGTGCTGAGAAGCTTTTGCAGATGGGCAAAATACAGACTACGTATGATGCTGTTGCAAAGCTTGACGATATTTTATATCATGAGATACCATATGTATCTGACTACATATGATGATAAAAGGTCAAAAGGTAAAGGAAAATAATATGTCAAATTATGTTATCAGCTGCTGTTCAACAGCAGATCTTACCAGGGAGCATATGCTCGAGAGAAATATTAGGTACGCATGCTTTCACTATGAGCTTGACGGTAAAGAGTATATGGATGATTTAGGACAGTCCATGCCACTGCCGGATTTCTACAAGGCAATGGAGGCAGGTGCCATGACAAAGACCTCGCAGATCAATCAGGAGGAGTACATGGAGTACTTCAGGCAGTTTCTGGATGAGGGATATGATGTGCTTCACTGTACACTAAGCTCCGGTATATCAGGTACAGTCAACTCGGCAAGGCTTGCAAAGGAGGCTCTCGAGGAGGAATACCCTGACAGAAAGATATATGTGATTGATTCGCTGGCAGCATCGTCAGGCTTTGGTCTTTTGATGGATAAGCTCGCTGACCTTAGGGATAGCGGCATGGATATTGATACACTGGCTGATTGGACCATGGAGCACAGACTTGAGGTGAATCACTGGTTCTTCTCATCAGACCTTACATTTTTTATCAGGGGCGGCCGTATCTCAAAGACCGCGGGATTCGTAGGAAATGTGCTTAATATCTGTCCTTTCATGAATGTGAGCAATGAGGGAAAGCTTATTGTGCGTGAGAAAATCCGCACCAAAAAGAAGGCAATAAAGGAGATGCTTGTGAAGATGCAGGCACTCTGCAAGGATGGTGCCGATTATTCGGATAAGGTCTATATATCAAATTCTGCATGCTATGAGGATGCTAAAGCCGTAGCTGATCTGATAGAGGCTGCCTTCCCTAAGATGAAGGGAAAAGTAGAGATAAATGATATCGGTACGACTATAGGAAGCCACACAGGTCCGGGAACAGTTGCATTGTTTTTCTGGGGTAATAAGAGAGAGGATTAGCCGGATATTTTAGCCTAAATATCTGATTAGAATAATCAAAATCAATAAAGTTGATTATATTTTTATAAAAAAATAAATTACATCAATCAAAGTGATTAAATATAATCATTCCAATAACTGCGCTTATGTGTTACAATTATATCAGTTCAAACGAAAAGAGGTTTTAAGATGAAAGGATATGAAAAATACGAGCGCAGTTATTTTCTGCCTCCTGAATGTACTTATGACTGGGTTAAGAAGGATTATATAGATAAAGCACCACTGTGGTGTTCGGTTGATTTACGTGATGGCAACCAGGCTCTGATCGAGCCGATGAGTCTTGAGGAGAAGCTTGACTTCTTTAAGATGCTTGTAGATATAGGCTTTAAGGAAATCGAGGTAGGTTTCCCGGCAGCTTCTGAGACAGAGTTCAATTTTACGAGAGCTCTTATTGAGAGGGATATGATTCCTGATGATGTCACTATACATGTGCTGACACAGGCCAGAGAGCATATCATCAAGAAAACCTTCAAGGCACTTGAGGGAGCACCGAGAGCAGTTGTACATCTGTACAATTCCACATCTGTTGCACAGCGTGAGCAGGTGTTTAAGAAGTCAAAGGAAGAGATAAAGCAGCTTGCAGTTGACGGAGCTATTTTACTGAGAGACCTTGCAGCAGAGACTGACGGTAATTTCCGTTTCCAGTATTCACCGGAGAGCTTTTCGGGCACTGAGGTGGATTATGCGGTTGATGTGTGCAACGCTGTGCTTGATGTATGGCAGCCAAAGGCTGATAATAAGGCCATCATCAATATCCCTACCACAGTAGAGAATGCTATGCCACATGTTTTTGCCACACAGATAGAGTATATCAACAAGCACCTCAAGTACAGAGACGGAGTAGTGCTTTGCTTACATCCTCATAATGACAGAGGCTGCGGTGTTGCCACATCAGAGCTTGGTGTGCTTGCAGGAGCTGAGGAGATAGAGGGTACGCTGTTTGGAAACGGTGAGAGAACAGGAAATGTAGATATCGTGACACTTGCCATGAATCTTTACTCACACGGAGTGGATCCACAGCTTGATTTTTCAAATCTGCCTGAGATCAGGGAGAAGTATGAGACATTTACCAGAATGAAGGTAGGCGAGAGACAGCCATATGCGGGAGACCTTGTTTTTTCTGCTTTTTCAGGTTCACATCAGGATGCAATCTCAAAGGGCATGGCATGGAGAGAGGAAAAGAAGCTTGATAAGTGGACGGTTCCATATCTGCCTATAGATCCAAAGGATGTCGGCAGGACATACGAGGCTGATGTTATCCGTATCAACAGCCAGTCAGGAAAGGGCGGAGTGGCATATATCCTTAAGCAGAGCTTCGGTATCAATGTGCCACAGCAGATGAGAGAGCAGGTCGGATACATGGTCAAGCAGGTATCGGACGAGGAGCACAAGGAGCTTTCACCTGAGTGGGTACACAGTATCTTTACAGACAATTATGTGGATTTTCATCCATATTTCACTATACCGGAGTGCCACTTTAAGCAGGTAAACGGCATTTTCGCAGAGGCAGTTATTTTACACAATGACAGCACCAGAAAGGTAGATGCCAATGGAAACGGCCGTCTCGATGCAGTCAGCAATATAATTAAGCAGTATTTTGACATCAGCTTTGAGCTCACTGTATACGAGGAGCATGCGCTTTCACACGGATCTTCATCAAAGGCTATGGCATATGTGGGTATCACAGTTGACGGCAGTATGTTCTGGGGCGCAGGTGTGGATGAGGATATCATCAAGGCATCAATCGGAGCGCTTGTTGTTGCGGTAAACCATTACCTTGCCACCAAGGCTGACAGTCACGTGAAGGATGAGCGCTATATTGCCATGCTCAACTTCATCCAGGCCAACTACAAGACAGTATCTCTTGCAGACATGGCTGCACAGTTCAACCTGACAGAGCCGTATATCTCCAAGTACATAAAGGAGAAGTCAGGCAAGACTTTCGGAGAGCTGGTCACCAATGCCAAGATGAAGAAGGCACGTACATTGCTGAGAAACAGCATCACAACTGTTGAGAATATCGCTATCGAGGCAGGATATCAGAACGTGGAGCATTTTAACAGACAGTTCAAGAAGCTGTATGGAATGACACCGCTTGAGTACAGAAATTCAAGCACAAAATAAGCGGATACAGCATTTTAATATAACCGGATCAATATGCTAAATGACAATTCATTCAGCTGTATTGGTCGGTTTGCTTTTTAGTATTGCACTTTTTATGTGAAAATCTGCGTTAAAGTTGTATAAAAATGGGAACAATGGGCTATTGATTGTATTTTATCAAGTAATTTGTTGTTTTTACAACGGATTATATGTACAATGCGGGTATAATATAAATAAAAGATAATTATTCAGAACAACTGATAACAAAGCAGATATTGAGAATTTGTGTTTGGGATGAATAGTTATAATAAAAAGCAACTATTTGAATTATAGTTTAAGAAAGAGAGGAACGTACATGAGCAATAAAACTAACGCAGTTGTTAAGACAAACCCAAGAAAGGCTGTCATGATCGGATGTGGATTCGTTGGTTCGGCATCAGTTTTTGCACTTATGCAGAGCGGTCTTTTTTCTGAGATAGTTCTCATTGACGCTGATAAGGACAAGGCTGAGGGAGAGGCGATGGATATAAGCCACGGTATTCCTTTTGCCAGACCTATGAAGATATATGCAGGTGGTTATGATGATGTGGCAGATGCTGCTATCATTGTTGTTTCTGCAGGTGCAGGCCAAAAACCGGGCGAGACAAGGCTTGATCTGGTAAATAAAATGTTGCAATCTTCAAGAGCATCATTCCTGAGATTGCAAAGAGAAACTTCGGTGGAATCTTACTTATCGTTGCAAACCCTGTAGATATTTTAACACAGGTGGCACAGAAGCTTTCAGGACTTCCGCAGGAGCGTGTCATCGGTTCAGGTACCGTGCTTGACAGTGCAAGACTTAAGTATGCGCTCGGAGAACACCTTGGGGTGGATAGCCGAAGCGTACATGCATTTATAGTAGGTGAGCACGGAGACAGTGAGGTGGTTGCATGGTCATCAGCCAATGTTTCCGGAGTGGAGCTTCACAAGATGTGCGAGATGAGAGGTCACTACAAGCATAAGGAGAATACAGAGGAAATCGCTGCAAACGTAAAGAACAGTGCCTACGAGATAATCAACAGAAAGCATGCGACATATTATGGTATCGCTATGTCGGTCAGACGTATCTGCGAGGTAATCATGCGTGATGAGAAGTCTATTCTTCCTGTTTCACACATGATGCACGGACAGTACGGCATCGACGGTGTGGTTCTCTCAATGCCTGCAATCGTTGGAGCAGACGGAGTGGAGAGCGATATCCCAATCGAGTTAAACGGTGAGGAAGCTTTAAAGCTCAAGGAGTCTGCTGATGCACTTAAGAGCATACTTGACGGGCTTGAGCTGTAAATATCAAGCGCATAATATTAATTTTGTAATATTAAACTTATATAAAATACTATAAATTCAGTAGGGTTTGGGGTATAATGATAACTGTCGGGCTGCATATATTATGTGCTCGGCGGTTATTTGATTTTATGGCAGATAACTATTTAGAATTACCGGGAAAAAGGAGTATATATAATGAGCGAAAGAAAACAAATCCATCAGGAGTTTCTGACAGGCGAAAGAGCCCTGTTTGCAAGCAACGACCTGGATATATATGACACAATTTTTGATGACGGGGAGTCACCTCTTAAGGAGAGCCATGGCATTAGCCTGACAGGCTGTTTTTTTAGATGGAAATATCCGCTATGGTACTGCAGTGACATAGCTGTAAAGGACTGTACATGGTTTGACATGGCGCGTGCGGGTGTCTGGTATACTGACAATATCTCTGTCACTGATTCAATAGTTGAGGCACCTAAGAACTTCAGGCGCTGCAATAACCTAAAGCTTAAAAATGTGACATTTCCAAATGCCCAGGAGACCCTCTGGAGCTGTGATCATGTCGATATCGAGAATGTCTCGGCAAAGGGAGATTATTTTGGCATGAATACAAATAATCTTATCATGAAGAATTTCCAGCTGGTCGGCAACTATTCGTTTGACGGCTCAAGAAATGTAGAGGTGCACGATTCAAAGCTTATCTCAAAGGATGCCTTCTGGAATACGGAAAATGTCACAGTCTACGATTCATTTATTACAGGTGAATACCTTGGCTGGAACGCAAAGAATCTGACACTTATAAACTGCACGATCGAGAGCTTGCAGGGGCTTTGCTATATCGACAACCTCGTTATGAAAAACTGTAAGCTCATAAACACTACATTGGCATTTGAGTATTCTTCGGTAGATGCAGAGATTTGCAGTAAGGTGGACAGTGTTTTAAATCCGACAAGCGGAGTGATAAGGGCAAAGGAGATTGGCACACTGACTATCGAAAAGGACAGAGTTGACCCATCAAAGACTAAGATAATATGTGAGGGAAAATAATCTATGTATGATTTTGACACCGTTGTAGACAGAAGAAATACAGGCTCACTAAAGTGGGATGTGGCAGAAAATGAGCTCCCGATGTGGGTAGCAGATATGGATTTTAAGACAGCTCCCCAGATAATAGATGCAATATCAGAGCGTGTTTCTCACGGAGTGTTTGGCTATTCCATCATTCCGGATGAGTGGAATGATGCGTATATTTCGTGGTGGGACAGACGCCATGGGCTTAAAATCGAAAGAGACAGCCTGATTTTTTGCACAGGGGTCGTACCGGCCATATCATCTACAGTGCGAAAGCTCACAACACCCGGTGAGAATGTGCTTATCATGACGCCGGTATACAATATATTTTTTAATTCCATATTTAATAACGGCGTAAATGTGCAGGAAAGCCCGCTTGGATACGAAAACGGCAGATATTTTGTGGACTATGACAGGTTGGAGCATGACCTTTCCAATCCACAGACCTCGCTTATGATATTTTGCAACCCTCACAATCCGTGCGGTATCATCTGGACAAAGGATGAGCTTGCGAAAATAGGTGCACTTTGCAAGAAGTACAATGTGACGGTCATCTCAGACGAGATACACTGCGACATCACAGCACCGGGAAAATCATACGTGCCGTTTGCGGCAGCATCGGATGACTGCGCCGATATCAGCATCACCTGTATTGCACCGACCAAGTGCTTTAATATGGCTGGCTTACAGACTGCGGCAGTGATGGTGCCAAATAAATTTTTGCGTCACAAAGTATGGCGCGCATTAAATACAGACGAGGTGGCGGAGCCAAACGCATTTGCCATCACGGCAGCGGTTGCGGCATTCACGAAGGGGGAGCCGTGGCTTGAGGAGCTCAGAAAATATCTCTGGGAAAACCGCAAAACAGTCTGTAGCTTCGTGGCAGAAAACCTGCCGCAGATACATGTAGTGGATGCCGATGCGACATACCTCATGTGGCTTGACTGCAGTGCACTCACAGATGATTCTGTGGCATTTACGCAGATGATTCGTGAAAAGACAGGCCTTTATCTGTCGGAGGGGGCTGAGTTTGGAGGCAATGGACGCTACTTTGTGAGATTGAATATCGCATGCCCCGGGGCAGTGCTTATGGAAGGGCTGGAGAGGTTAAAAAGAGCTCTCGTTTAAGCTGAATATGTACATTTTTTAAAATAAATAAGACCGGTGATCGGCCGGTCTTATCTGATATAATTAAACATTTATGGCATACAAGATTTAGAAATATATCATGCATACGTTTGTTTTCTGATTCGATAGTTAGTATACACTAACATAAATTAGATGTCAATAACAAATATGGGATTTTGATATTTTTTTGGTTTTTTATAAATCACGTACAAATCAAAAGAAAAGTTTTGCAAACAATAAAATGTATGTTATAATAATATAACTGAATTAAAACGAACGAAAATAAACTCACGGGGGTATTCGAAATGCGAAACAATGAATCATCAGAAAACTATTTAGAGACCATACTTATTCTCAGCAAGAAGCTTCCTGTGGTACGCTCAGTTGATATAGCAAATGAGCTTGGATATAAGAAATCCAGCGTGAGTATAGCCATGAAAAACCTTAGAGAGAAGAACAATATCACAGTTAGTGATGCAGGATTTATCACACTCACAGAGTCAGGAAGACAGATAGCAGAGATGATATACGAAAGACATGAGCTTTTGTCAGAGTGTCTTGAGAAGCTTGGTGTTGATAAGGAGATTGCAGCAGAGGATGCATGCCGTATAGAGCATGTCATCAGTCCTGAGAGCTTTGAAGCGATCAAGAAGCATATACATAAGAGCTGACTTATGAAACCAGTACCGCAGGGTGCTGGTTTTTTGTGGTTTTTTGTGTATCGTTTTTCTTGTACATATGAGAAAAATCATCTATAATAGTGAAGCTGTAATCGTTGCTGGTCATACAGAGACGTAAACAGTAACAAAAATCTGGAAGGGGAAAAGATGAAAAAGATATTAAAGTATTTAAAGGAGTACAAAAAGGAATGCATCTGTGCTCCGTTATTTAAGCTGCTGGAAGCATCCTTTGAGCTTATAGTACCGCTTGTCATGGCGGCAATCATTGATAACGGAATTACGGCTTCGGACAAGCCTTATATATGGAAGATGGGAGGTGTGCTGGTGCTGCTTGCGGCAGTCGGCCTGATAAGCTCGGTCACAGCGCAGTATTTTGCTGCAAAGGCGCAGTCGCTTTTCTACAAAGCTTCGCCATATATTGTTTGAAAAGATAGAGTCATTATCATTTTCAAAGATGGATACAGTGGGCACATCGACACTTATTACAAGGATGACAAGCGATATAAACCAGGTGCAGTCAGGAGTCAATCTGGTGCTTCGACTCTTCCTTCGCTCGCCATTTATTGTATTCGGAGCCATGGCGATGGCTTTTACGGTAAATGTAAGAGCGGCAATGGTTTTTGTAGTTACCATACCTCTGCTTTCAATAGTGGTATTCTCAGTTATGGCTGCAAGCTTCCGCTTTACAAAAAGGTGCAGAGCTCTCTTGACACAGTGCTTTCGCACACCAGGGAGAATTTAGAGGGAACAAGGGTTATAAGAGCTTTCAATAAGCAAAATGATGAGATTGACAGCTTCAACAGGGACAACGAGTTTTTAACCAATATGCAGCAGGTTGTAGGACGAATCTCAGCACTCACCAATCCTCTGACATTTATCATTATAAATATCGCAACAATCGCAGTTATCGTATCAGGCGGCAAGCAGGTATACGCAGGAATCCTCACACAGGGTGAGGTTGTGGCACTTGTAAACTACATGTCACAGATACTTGTCGAGCTGATAAAGCTTGCAAACCTCATCGTACAGGTGACCAAGGCAGTGGCGTGCGGTAATCGTATAGCGGATGTGCTTTCTATTCCATCAAAGCTTCCTGAGAAAAATCCTAAGCTCATTGATGCAAAGGCAGGGGCACCTGAGGTTGAGTTTGACCATGTCTGCATGACATATGAGGGAGCGGCCGATGAGACACTCACAGATATAAGCTTTACAGTGCAAAAGGGGCAGACAATCGGAATCATCGGTGGTACAGGTTCAGGAAAATCAAGCCTTGTAAACCTTATCCCGAGGTTTTATGATGCCACAAAGGGTACTATAAGGATTCAGGGAAATGATATAAATGACTACGATGCAGTGCAGCTTCGAGATAAAATCGGTGTTGTAATGCAAAAGGCAGTGCTTTTTGCGGGAACGATAGCCGACAACCTGCGCTGGGGCAAAAATGATGCCACAGAGGAGGAAATGTGGAAGGCACTCGATATAGCACAGGCGACAGAGGTTGTAAAGGGCAAAGAGGGAGCCTTGACTACATGATAGAGCAGGGCGGCAAGAACTTATCAGGTGGTCAGAAGCAGCGTCTTACAATTGCCAGAGCGGTTGTAAAGGATCCTGACATACTGATACTTGACGACAGTGCATCGGCACTTGATTTTGCTACAGATGCGAGTCTTCGCGCGGCATTAAAGGGCATGCATGGTGACAAGACAATATTTATCGTGTCACAGCGTACCTCATCTATCCAGTTTGCGGACAATATCATAGTGCTCGACGACGGACAGATGGTTGGTTTCGGATCTCATGAAAAGCTGCTTGAGACATGCGAGACTACAAAGAGATATATGATTCACAGTTTAAAAAAGAGTCGGATATGACCAGACAAAAGGAGGTGTAGAGTGTGGCTATGGATAATGCGAAGATGAATAAAGCAGGCACAATGCGCAAGGTATTAAGCTACATGAAGAGATATATTCCTTTGCTTGTAATTTCACTTGCCCTGTCTGTTGTTACAGTGGCGCTTACTCTTTATTTTCCAATTCTCACAGGACGAGCAATTGATTTGATCGTAGGAAAAGGAAAGGTTGATTTTACGGCTATGACAGCCATCCTCACGAGAGCAGCAATAATAGTCGTCATAGCGGCAGCAGCCAGTGGCTTACAAATATCTGCAACAACAGGATGACCTACAACATAGTGAGGGATATAAGACGTGATGCATTTTTAAACATTGAAAAAATGCCGCTTTCCTATATTGACAGCCACTCACACGGTGATATGGTCAGCCGTATCATCGCCGATGTAGATACATTTTCAGAGGGACTTTTGATGGGCTTCACACAGCTCTTTACAGGAATTGCAACAATAGCAGGCACGCTTATTTTCATGCTTACAATAGATGTGAAAATATCATGCATTGTAGTGCTCATCACACCTCTGTCACTTTTTGTGGCAAGCTTTATCACTAAAAAGACATATTCCATGTTCCAGCTGCAGACAAGAACAAGGGGAGAGCAGACATCACTCATCGATGAGATAGTAGGAAATGAAAAGGTCGTACAGGCCTTCAACCATGAGGATGAGGCGCTTGAACAGTTTGACGAGATAAATGACAGATTACAGAAATGCTCACTGAGGGCAACATTTTTCTCAAGTCTTACAAATCCGTGTACACGTTTTGTCAACAGTCTTGTGTATGCCGGAGTCGGAATTTTTGGTGCCATGAGTGCACTCACCGGCGGAATCACAGTAGGACAGCTTTCATGCTTCTTATCATACGCCAACCAGTACACCAAGCCGTTCAACGAGATATCGGGTGTCATCACAGAGCTTCAGAACGCACTTGCCTGTGCTGCTCGTATATTCGAGCTGATTGAGGAGAAAAAGGAGATACCGGATGCTTCGGATGCGGTAATACTTGAAGAGGCTGACGGACGTGTGGACATAGAGGATGTTTATTTCTCATATGTGCCGGATAAAAAGCTTATCGAGGATTTCAATCTCCATGTAAAGCCTGGACAGCGCGTGGCTATCGTAGGTCCGACAGGCTGTGGAAAGACGACTATTATCAATCTGCTTATGAGATTTTATGATGTAAACAGTGGAACAATTAAGGTGAGCGGACACGATATCAGGAAAATCACGCGCGAGAGTCTTCGTGACAACTATGGCATGGTGCTTCAGGAGACATGGCTCAAGAAGGGCACAATCCGTGACAATATCATAATGGGAAAGCCTGATGCCACAGATGAGGAAATCATTGCAGCAGCAAAGGCATCCCATGCCCACAGCTTTATCAGACGTCTGCCGAAGGGCTATGACACTGAAATCGGTGAGGACGGCGGCAGCCTGTCACAGGGACAGAAGCAGCTATTATGCATCACAAGAGTCATGCTCTGCTTGCCGCCTATGCTGATATTGGATGAGGCTACATCTTCGATTGATACACGTACAGAGATTAAGATTCAGAAGGCATTCCTTACCATGATGCAGGGCAGGACAAGCTTTATAGTGGCTCATCGTCTGTCTACCATCAGGGAAGCGGATATTATCCTTGTTATGAAAGATGGAAAGATTATAGAGCAGGGCAATCATGAGAGCCTGCTTGCAGCGGACGGATTTTATGCGAACCTCTATAATAGCCAGTTTGCATAGCATAGGGCTATGAAAATACGGGGCGTAAGCCGCCGGAGTGACTGCCCTGCAGCAGAGGAGTTCTCTCGTTCGCTACGCTATGCTGCCAAGATACTGTACGAATTATGCTTTTTAGGGCTTCTATGCTCGACAAAACCGTCGTAACGTAAGTAGGTAATCATCCGTATCTGTTATTCCCCGATTCCCTTTGGTACAATACCATCAAAACATTGGAGGTATTGTATTTTATGAACAAAGACGAAAAAGCCGGACTCTGGTCTGAACGGATCCGGGAATTCCGATTCAGCGGACAGACATGCAGGGACTTGTGC